>VYKU01000001.1_pt1 | contig 325722 bp, 316 predicted proteins | sample 5114491 | NCBI WGS metagenome assembly VYKU01 (sample SAMN12291796, study PRJNA351875) | freshwater metagenome | isolation source: freshwater lake | place: USA: Michigan, Gull Lake | collected 2011-07-05 | reverse complement strand
AAGATCATGGTTGAACTCATCACCCCGATCGCCATGACCCAAGGCCTGCGCTTCGCAATCCGCGAAGGCGGCCGCACCGTTGGTGCAGGCGTTGTGGCAGCTGTGGTTGAATAAACCACTTCTGGCCTGAGGCCATAGCCTAGACATTAAGAGCGCCCCGGCTGAAAGGTTGGGGCGTTTTTTTGTGCGTGGTCACCCCTTCACCGCCTTCGGCGGAGCTTCCCCGTAAACGGGGAAGCGGCAGCGGGAATAGTTGAGACACGTCGCTTCCCCATTTATGGGGAAGCTGTCCCAACGGGACTGAAGGGGCCTTTTTCGTCTGGACCCATTTTGGTGGAAACTGTGTTTCACCAAAATGGATCGTTTAGGATTAGCGCGACATCTGGGTAGTCAAGTGCGCAGCTTCGCTGCGTCGCGGGGCGATCTGTTTTCGCAGAAAACGGACACTTGACGACACAGATGTCGCAGAAACAATTGAGATAGCGCTTTGGTGACCAGATTGGGCACCAAAGCGCTTCTAAGTGGTCGAAGAGTCGAGTTATGGCTTCAGCATAACTTTATCTCCCCCCTGAAAAAGGACTTCAGATGGCCAGATATTTAATGCTCGATGTGGATGGGGTGTTGGTTACGGGGCGTCCCTCGGATGGGCGGCCATGGCATTTTGAACTGTCGGACGATCTCGGCATTGATATTGAATGGCTGCGTAGTGCCTTCTTCAAAGTTTTCTGGCCGGAGATTGTAGTGGGGCGTCTTGATCTATTGCCCGCCCTTCAAGCTTGCTTAGATCAAGCAAATATCGACACGCCAGCACAGAGGGTTGTCGATTATTGGTTCGCCATGGATTCCAAGGTCAACCAAGAGATTCTGGAGCACTGTGAGGCTTTAAGAACTGCAAAGATCCCAGTTTTCCTTGCGACAAATCAAGACCACCTGCGTGCGAAGTACCTCATGAACGACTTGAATTTATCGGCCTATGTGGATGGTATCTTCTATTCGGCAGAGCTTGGTGTAGCCAAGCCACATCCAGATTTTTTTCATTCCATTACCGATAGGCTTGGTGCATCTCTGACTGAAATGTTTCTGATAGACGACACGCTGAAAAATGTTAGTGCCGCGCAGCAAGCTGGCTGGGAGGCGCACCATTGGCAAGGTACCCAGCCATTTGCCGAAGTGATTGCTACTAGGTTCTAAGCCCCCAGAATGCTGCACCGCAGCATTTAGTATGCGCTTTCTAAAACCGTCCGCTATACCCTGCTTATCGAACACCAAAGGGCTGCTCCTCCCCCCCCCGCAGCCCGGTGAAGGAGAGATAAAATGACTGAAGAAAAGAAAGTCGCTGAAACCGTTGAGACCGCTCGTAACGAAGGTCTCGAAATCGCGCGTAAGATCTGGTTGGCTGGCGTTGGCGCTTATGGCCGCGTTTATCAAGAAGCCGCTGGCCGCGTTGAAAAAGTAACCGGTGCTGCAAACGAAATGTTCGACCAATTGGTTGAAAAGGGTGAGCAAGTTGAGGATCTGGTTCGTTCCAGCATCTCCAAGAACGAAACCGCTGGCAAAGTGACTGAGTATGTCGAAAAGACAACCGCACAAGTGAAGTCGGCTTCGGAAACCCGCATCCATGATTTGGAAGAGCGTTTTGAAGCAGTTCGCAAGACTGTTGTCGAAACTGTGTCGCCATTCATCGACAAAGTTGCGCCAATCAACATCTTCGCCATCGGCGGCCAAATCGAAGCCTTGACGGCAAAGATCGATGCTTTGACCGCAGAAGTAGAAGCTTTGAAGGGCGCGAAAGCGGCTCCTAAGGCTGCTAAGAAGACCGAAGCTGAAGCTTCCTAAGTCGCTTTTTGATCCGGGCTGATAAAGCCTGTGATCGGCAACATGATCAGAGCGGCCGCGCGTGCGATAAGTGCGCGCGGCGTTTCTGTAACTGGAGCATCAAACTCCATCCGCACCAGTTGGAAGGCAAGTCCTAGGGCTACTTGGTTGACCAAGCCGTCAAACGCTTCATCACTGGCGACAATGGCTTTTGAGGCGCGAAGCGCATGAAGGAGGCCGAAGGCCGCATCATGCTGGACAGAAAACATGTGGCGGATCTGATTGGCCAATCGGGCATCGGCGCGGACCACGGATAGGGGCTCCCGATACGCAAAACGGGCATCCCACGCCTCTTCGACTAGAATATGCACCCATGTCCAAGCCGTCTCAATCGTGGCGTCTGGACCAGCGCATTTTTCGAGCGCTGCTCCTTTGATGGCCTCAAGTTCGCCGATATGGGCCGTCAGCAAAGCGGCGGCAATCTCGGCCTTACCTTTGAAATGGTAATAGAGGTGGCCGGGCGACATCGAGAGATGATTGGCAATATCGACAGCCGCCAAGGCACCGAAACCCTCACTGTTGAAGAGTTCACGCGATTTGGTGAGGATTTTGTCCTTGGTGGGGCTTGATCCAACCATCTTGAGATGTCCTTCAGCAGCCAGAAACAGGTAAACGACGAAAATCCGTTATCAAACGCGCTTATCACAGCAGAAACGACTTCACGATTGTCAATTGCCGTCATAACGTTGGTTCTGACAATGCTTGCGGGGGTCATTTAATGAATCTTCGGGGTGGGGAGGTCTGAATGTCGAAACAAAAAATCAATCTTGGTGATGAAGCCGCACAAAACACCGTGGCCCTGACCGCAATGATGGGCCTGGCGCGTGAGGACTTGATGGGCGCTGTTGCGCTGATGATGCGCGAAGTAACCGCAAAGCCTGCCACCACTACCAAGCATTTGAAGGCCTTGGGCGATGATGTCGTCAAGATTTTGAAGAATGAAAGCGATCTGGCACCAGACGCCAAAGATAAGCGATTCCTAGATGTTACATTCAAATATAACCCCATCTATCGGATGGGCATGCAATATTATCTGGCAGTTCAAAAAAACGTAGGCACTTGGCTCGCTGACCTTGAACTAGACGAGATGGAGAAGGCCCGCGCCAATTTCGTCTCACAAATGATCATCGACAGCATCTCGCCCACCAACACGCTGGTGGGGAATCCCGCCGCGATCAAGCGCGCTTATGAAAGCGGCGGCATGAGCCTGATTAAGGGCCTGCAAAATGCCTATCGCGACCTCACGGAAAATGGCGGCCAAGTCAGCCAAGTGGACAAGCGCCCGTTCAAAGTTGGCGAGAATCTTGCGACCTCCAAGGGCGCGGTCGTCTATAAGACTGAAATGATGGAGTTGATCCAGTATTCGCCGACGACGGAGCAAGTCCATGCCATTCCGTTTCTGATCATCCCGCCACAGATCAACAAAGCCTATGTGAACGACTTGTCGCCGGATAAGAGCATTGTGCGCTTCTTGGGCTCTTTGGGCCTGACCACTTTCCTCGTCTCATGGCGCAATCCACGGGTGGAGCATCGTGATTGGGGCTTAGCGGCCTATGTCGACGAGCTGATTAAGGCCAGCGATGTGATCCTAGAGATCACCAAGTCGAAGAAGCTCAATGTCTCGGGTGCCTGCTCGGGCGGCATCACCACGGCGACCTTCCTGTCAAAATTGGCTAGCATCGGTGATAATCGCGTCAATGCAGTGAGCTTGATGGTCAATGTACTCGATCCGCAAAAGGACGATTCCGAAGTCGGGGCCTTGGTCTCTGAACATGGGATTGAACTGGCGCGTCAACGCTCGGCGAAGAAGGGCATACTTGAAGGCGATTCCTTGGGCCGGATGTTTGCTTGGATGCGACCCAACGACCTCATTTGGAACTATGTGATCAACAACTATCTAATGGGCCAAGATCCGCCGCCGTTCGACGTGTTGTTCTGGAATAATGACACGACCAACCTGCCGGCAAAGCTGCACTCCGATTATCTCGACATGTATCCCAAGCAGCCCTTCGCCAATCCGGGCAAAGTGGAGTTTGCGGGCCATGTTGTTGACCTTACTAAAGTCACCAATGACTTATTTGTCATTGCGGGCGTTACCGACCACATTACGCCTTGGAAGGCGTGCTATCGCACCACCCAATTAGTGGGTTCGCAGAATATTGAGTTCATCCTCTCGCACTCCGGCCATATTCAGGCTTTGCTGAACCCGCCGGGCAACCCCAAGTCGAAATATTACCGCAATGAAGGCAAGCCACCTCCAACCACCGATGAATGGATGGCCGGGGCAACTGAATTGCCAGGCTCGTGGTGGCCGTTGTGGGGCGAATGGCTGAAGGCGCGCTCTGGCGCGATGAAGGCGGCTCCCGCAGAGGTTGGCAATAAGAACCATCCGGCAGGCGATGCGGCACCTGGCCGCTATGCGTTCAATGACTAAAATGGGTGTATCGACGTTCTCTTTCTGAGCGTAAGAGTTTTGCAACCATCTTGATCGACCATAAAAGCCCAGCTCAGGGATCGCTAAAAGGATAGTCTAACGTGTCATCAGCTACCGAAACGACGGGCCGCAAGGCCCAGTTCGAACGTGTCACCATTGGCGGACGTACTGTTCGCGCCGCCGTTTGGCGCACGGACCTCCAAGGTAAAGCGGGCAAAGACCGTCCGCGACCCATCCTGTTTTTCAATGGGATTGGTGCCAATATCGAACTGATGGCCCCCTTGGCCGATTGGTTTGTCGACCGCGATATCATCACCTTTGACATGCCCGGCGTTGGCAAGTCGCCTAATCCGATCCTGCCGTATCGTCCTTGGATGATGTGTGCGTTTGCAGCCAAGCTGTTGGATCATTACGGCTTTGATGTTGTCGACGTGATGGGGGTTTCTTGGGGCGGGGCAATGGCGCAGCAATTTGCGTGGCAAAACCCAAAGCGCACGGGCCGTCTCCTGCTCGCCGCGACCAGCATGGGCATGCTGATGGTGCCGGGCGACCCTGAAGTCTTGATGAAAATGGCCAGCCCCCGTCGCTATGTCGATAAGGACTATATGCTGGCCAATTTCCGCACCCTCTATGGTGGCGACACCAGCGGCTCAGACGGTCATGCCTCGCGCCTCTTACCTCCGTCAACCATGGGTTATATGCAACAACTGACCTGTATGTTGGGCTGGACGAGTGCGTGGTTCTTACCCTTCCTGCAAGCTAAAACCTTGGTCATGATGGGCGATAAGGACAAGATCGTGCCTGAGATCAACGGCCGCTGGATCGCAAGTCTGGCACCCAATGCCAAGCTGCATATCGTACAAGGCGGCGGGCATTTGTTCTTGGTGTCGTTTGCTGAAAAGATCGTCCCATTGATGCGCGACTTCTTTGATGAAGGCGAATTCTGGTATGGTAAGACGATGACAGCTGAGACCGGCTCAGCCAAGCCAGCGGCCAAGAAGGCTGCTTAATCGGGGAGAACGCCATGCGGATTTGGTTAGGTGTCGCCCTTGGGATGCTATGTTCCAACTCCGCCTTGGCTGGCGTTCAATCCGCCTCGTCGAGCCAAATGGCTTTGGTCTATGATGTCGAGCTGGCGGGTGCCCCGTCTGACGCGTGGAAACATGTCGTCGATGTTGCGGCTTGGTGGTCCTCCAGTCACACCTATTCGGGCGAAGCGAAGAACCTTAGCCTAGACGTGCGGCCCGGTGGATGCTGGTGTGAGACTTGGCCAAATGGCGCAGTAGAACATGCGCGCGTCCTGATGGCCATTCCCGGCAAAGCCTTGCGGATCGAAGGCGGCTTTGGCCCCCTGCAAGGGATGGCCGTTAAAGCCACCATGACCTTCACGCTGAAACCTGCGGCAGACCCGACAAGGACCCAGCTTCATGTGGTCTATCTGGTCAATGGGGCGTCAGAATCCAAGTTGAATGAGTTGGCGGCCCCGGTTGATGGCGTTTTGACCACCCAGTTTGGGCGACTGGCTGCCTTGAAGTAATGCCCACAGCCCTAATGCTTGCTGCCTTTGACTTGGGGCAGCGTCGACGGCCTGAGGGTGCCGCTGTGCCGTCCACTTGGGCGCAGACACCCCAAGTGACGCGCGATCATGGCCAGATCATCTGGCAGCATATTGATGCCAGTGCTTTTGCAGAAGTGATTGAGGCCGAACTGGCCTTGGCGCGCGCAGCGGGGGCTGAGGACCTTGAGTGGAAGCTTTATTCCCATGATGAACCAGCAGGCCTCGCCCGAGCCCTAGAGGCCAAAGGATTTGAGCGCCAACCGACTGAGACAGTCTTGGTCCGCGCATCAGATTTGGGCCTCGCTGCACCGGTCCCGGGCCTAGAAATTGCGAAAATCCACACGCTGGAGCAAGCCGAGCATTGCTTTAACTTGGCGCTGCAAGCCTTTGGAAATAATTGGGATAAGACCCCTGAGGATTTGCTGAAACGGGCCTTGGGGGGCGACCCTTTTTGGCTGGCTGAGTTTGAGGGCCAGCCCGTCGCGATGGGCCGCTTGACCCGCATTGAGGGGAGTGGGTTTGCAGGCCTTTATGGTGGGGCGAGCCATCCAGACTATCGCCGTCGCGGCTTCTACCGGCCTGTCGTGCATGCGCGGGTGCAGGCGGCGGCCGAGATGGGCTGCCAATGGGTATTCTCAGAGGCCCTGTCGACGAGTGAGCCCATCCTGCGCGCCCTTGGGTTTGAGACTTTGTGTCAGGTGACAGGCTATCTCTACCGCTTCAAAGACTGAGACTTTTTGGGTGTACCTCTGGCAATCGGCGCGCAACGTCCATAGATAGCCGCCATGGCCGAAACCTTTTCCCCCGACGATTTACCGCTTGAAAAACCCGCTCGCTACCGCGAGGTTCAGGCGATGATTGCTTCAGTTGTGGCAGGCGAGACCAGCCACACCGCGCGATATGCCACCGCTGTCAGCCTCTTGGTGCAGGCCTTTGGCCCACGCTTTTTCTGGACGGGCTTTTACGTGGTAGACCCCTTGAAGCCGACGGAACTGGTGGTCGGGCCCTATCAAGGCACCTTGGGCTGCTTGCGCATTCCGTTCGGACGCGGCGTCTGTGGCGCGGCTGCGGCGTCTGGCCAAACCCAATTGGTCAAAGACGTCCACGCCTTTCCGGGCCATATCGCCTGTGATAGCCGGTCGAACAGCGAGATCGTGGTGCCGGTGTTTGACGCCTCTGGCGCACTCGCCGCCGTGTTGGACGTGGATTCAACCGAGCTCGCGGCCTTTGACGCGGAAGATCAGGCGGGGCTTGAGGCGATTTGTGGGATTTTGTTGCGGGGTTGAGGCGGTTGGGGCGGAGGATGCACCCAACCTGTCATCCCCGCCGAAGCGATAGCGGAGAGCGGGGACCCCGTGGAGGTTGTTTTTGCTTTGTCTCAGCCAAAGCACTTGGAACGCTTCAATGCCGCGCTGCGCTTGCCTTGAAGCTGTTCGACAAGTGTCTTTGCGCAAATTTGGGCGTCAAGAGGTGAAATCGACTTCGTCGACGCGCGACGCGCGCCTCTTGACCCCCAAATTTGCGCGCTCAAAATCGAGGAAAGCCTTTGCGTAGGCACAGCCTGCGGCAAAGGCGTTCCGAAGCGCGATTGCTTATCGCCAGCGCCATAGGGATTGGTGCATTCGAGAAGGAATGTACTCTCCGGCGCGATGCGCATTGCTTTATCCTGAACTTGTTGCGCCTAAGTGCATTATAGATATTCTTTGTGTCACTTCCCCTAATTCTTCAATCAAGTTTGTTAAATCTTGTTCGCTGTAAATCCACGAGAATTCCACCCTAACAGTTTTGTTGTTGGATTTAGAAAATTTGGTTATCGTCAAGTTATTACCATCCCCAACTATTCTCCCGTGAGCAATTGCGTTTCTGAATTTTTCAATACGTGAGAAATCAATTTTTTCGGATTTTTTGAGCGTTGAATTGAACTTGCAGCAAACTTGGCTAAAACTGTCATAATTATTGACCGCATTTTCAGTTAACTGCTCTCCAACGATGAAGGGTCTGAACAGTTGAGGGTCTTGCGTGTTTCCGCTGTTTCTTCGGTAAAGTACAAGCCTGAGCATTAACTCAAGAGAACTAAAGTTTAACCAAAATAAGCCAATTTTTGTGTAAAAATTTGAAATATTGCTAACTTCGTTCAAATTTGAGACCTCATTGTCTAATCTGCAAGCCACCGGAATATGGATTTGAAATCTGAAAATTCCAACTGTCGATAAACAGTCCCATGCATAAATAACTAAGCACAAAACTATGACTGTCGCCATTTAACTTTGGAACACGACTGCGACGGCGCGAAACCTTGCACTGAGGGAACGGTTTCCCATGCAGAGCGTTAAATTCCTGCTTCGCCCTCGGCCCAGCCTCTCAAACATGGGGACACACCCAACATGAACAATAAGCTTTTAGCCTGTATAGGCTTGCTCGCCGTCTCACTTGCGGCTTGCTCCGACAAATCGAAGAACGAAGCCGCCGCAGCGGGCGACCATGCCGCCGCCGCCGCCCAAGATGCTGGTGCAGCCACCGTGACAGCGGCCGAGGATGTCGGTAACGCTGCCTCTGACGCCGCCACAAATGCCGATAATGCGGTTGATAACGCCGGCGAGAAAACTGCGGAAGCGGCTCGCAACGCTGCGGCCGATGCCAAAGAGGCGGCTGACAAGGTCGGGCGCAAGGCAGACGCCGCCAGGGACGCTGCCGAGAAGACCCAATAATCTTGATGACAGAGCGGTAGGGTGTGGTGCTTAGCGCCTTGTTGCATCCGTGATTTCCAATTTGGGCCGATTGCTCTAGATTGGACCCATGCCAATTTTGATCATCCTTGGAATTCTAGCACTTCTGGCCTTGATTTTCGGCCCTCAATATTGGGTCAAAAGCGTCATGGCGCGCCACGCCGCCGACAGACCGGATTTCCCTGGCACCGGGGGCGAACTTGCCCGTCACTTGCTGGATGAAGCCGGTTTGGCTGATGTTGGTTTGGAAGAAACACCGGCAGGAACCGATCATTATGACCCGATTGCGCGGGTTGTGCGGCTGTCGCCCAACAATCTCACAGGCCGCTCCGTCACGGCTGTCGCGGTGGCCGCCCATGAAGTTGGCCACGCCGTCCAGCACCGCGATGGTGACCGATTCTTAGTAACCCGCACCAAATGGGCAGGGGGGCTGGCCGGGCTCGATAAGGTGGCATTTTGGATGCTGATGTCCATTCCGTTGATTGGCATTATCATCAAGTCGCCCGTGATTGCCATGCTGCAAATCCTTGCCCTTGTCGTGCTGATGAGTGGGCGGGTGTTGATGCATGTGCTGACCTTGCCGATGGAAATCGACGCCAGCTTCAAGCGCGCTTTGCCTGTCTTGGAGCACGGCGGATTTTTGCAGGGCGACGATCTCGCCAGCGCCCGGCAGGTGCTAAAGGCCGCCGCAGGGACCTATGTTGCCAGCGCTTTGGCCACTTTGCTGGATGTGATCCGCTGGATCCGGTGAAGTTTAATCCAGCATTGCGCTGCGCACCGTGGTTAAGCACCTCTTGAGGTCGTCTATGTTGCGTCTCAGCCAAAGCACTTGGAACGGTTCAAAGCCTCGCTTTGCTCACTTTGAAGCCGCTCGACAATTCTTGTTGCGCAAATTTGTGCGTCAAGAGGTGCAATCGGCTTCGCCGACGCGCGAAGCGCGCCTCTTGACCCCCAAATCTGCGCCCACAAACTCGAACAAGGCCTTTGCGAAGGCACAGCCTGCGGCAAACGCGTTTTAGATAACAAAAACGATTCATATGGTTGCTCCCCTCGCCCCCTAAGGGGGAGAGGGGGCGGGGGTAAGGGGGCGTCTACGGGAAAGCGCAGTGCTGGCTACAATGGAGGCCTACCCAACGCACCCCTAAACTTTGAGCTTGTAATGCCCTCACCCCAACCCCTCTCCCACAGGGAGAGGGGCATTACGTTGCGCGCTAAAACCGCTCGCCTACTCCCGCTTCAGAACGTTATCGACAATCCAGCTCCACGCCGCTTGCGGTTTGTAGCGGGCTTTGAGGTCGTCGCGGTCATATTCGGTGGTGAGCCAGGTCCAGAAGTCGATGCGGCCTGTCGCTTCGATCTTGGCCCATTCGGCCCAGAAGAAATCGAGGATGCCGGTTTTGGCGGCGCTGATGTGGAGATATTTAAAGCTCAATTGCTTGCGCGCTTCTTCAAGAGGTACGCCTTCGATCTGATAGAGATAAAAGACGCTCATGGTGCCCGCGCGGTCAGCACCCGATTTACAATGCATGAGGGCCGGGTATTCCATCGTCTCAAAGGCTTTTTTGGCCTCTAGCAGACGCTCAGGATAGGGCGCGCCGCGGCTCTCGCTATGCAAGAACACGAGGTTGAGGCCTAATTGCTCGCAAGCCTCTTTTTCCAGCACGGTAAAGCTGGCGTCGGTATCGCCGCGTAGATTGACGATGGTCTTGATGCCAAAGTCTTTCCACTCCGCCAATTGCTTAGGGCTGGGTTGATTGGTGCGCCACATGCGCGGGCTGATTTGATATTTGTTTTGAAAGCGCGCACGCAAAAAGGCGTGGTCGTTCCACCAATAATCATCTTCAGCGGCTTTGCGGCGTTCGGGCGTCGTCAGGTCAAATTTGGGCACGGGCGCGTCTTTTCGGCTAATCGGATCGCATCTAGGCAGGCCCGCGTTGCCATGCAAGCCTTAGCTGTGGCGCCCGCGCACTCGCCTTAAGGCGCAACGCTCGCTATGGAGCGGGCACTTTGAGCAAAAAACTCTCGCGCGCCTTCTTTCGTTCTTCACCCGTCCAGTGGTTTTTTGCGGGCTTTCTGGCTGCTTGGATGGCCTTGGTGCGCGCCACGACGCGGTGGACGATGGTCGGGCAAGAGCATGCAGAGCCTGTCTGGAAGTCCGGCAAGGGCGTGGTCTGGTGCTATTGGCATTCGCGCATCATGGGTGCGCATTCCATTTGGCCGAAAGATGTGCAGCCGATGTTGATGCTGATCTCGCTCTCGCCCGATGGCCAGTTTGTGGCGCGCGCCGCCGAACTTGTAGGCCGCACAGTGGTACGAGGCTCGTCATCGAAAAAGAAGGCCGATGGCGAGACTGAAGATAAGGGCGCATTACAGGCGTTTCGCCAGATGCTCAGCCATGCGTCTAAAGGCGGCTGCGTCGGGATTACGCCAGACGGGCCGCGCGGCCCACGCATGCGTGCTCAGCTTGGGGCAGTCCGGGTAGCCAAGATGGCCAAGGTACCACTTCTGCCTTCGGCTTTCGCCGTAAAGGGTGCGGGCTATGCCAAGAGCTGGGACCGTTTCCACTTGCCGCCTTTGTTCTCAAGCGGCGTGATCGTCTATAAGCCTGCCATCGAAATCCCCGCCAAAGCCAGCGAGGCCGATATGGAAGCCGCGCGTCTTGCCTTGGAGATCGCCTTAACCGAAGCGATGCAAGAAGCCGATCGTTTGGTGGGGGGCCCATTGATTGAGCCTGCGCCACCTGCCGAATTTGAAGGGGCCAAGGCGTGACAGAGGACCTACCGTTCTCATTAACGCTCTACCGGATCGCCACCCAGATTCTGGCGCGCTTTATGCCAGGCGTCTTGTCACGTCGCGCGGCTAAAGGTCGGGAGGACCCGGCGCGCATTGGGGAGCGTTTGGGCACGAGCCCGATTGAGCGCCCGAAGGGTACTGTAGTCTGGATCCACGGGGCCAGCGTGGGGGAAACGATTGTCGGCCATGCTTTGGCTCAAGAGTTGCGCAAAGCACAGCCCGGCCTGACCTTCTTATTCACCAGCGGTACCAAGACCTCGGCTGATCTGATGGCGCGCAAGCTAATTGCCCCCGACCTGCATCGCTATGTCCCGGTTGATACGCCCCCCGCGACCAAGGCCTTCATGGCGGGCTGGAAGCCCGACCTCGCAGTCTTTGTGGAAGGCGAGATTTGGCCGAACTTGTTGTTGGCGGCGAAGGAGGCTGGCGTACCGCTGGCTTTGGTCAATGCGCGCATGACGGCGCGGTCGGTCAAGGGCTGGCGGGGCAGGGCGAAGACGGCAGAGCTTTTGTTTTCCCTGTTTGATGTGGCTTTGCCCGCTGACACCCGCACCTTTGAAGCGCTCAGCCTGTTTCGGACCGGGCCAATTGGCACCATTGGCAACCTGAAACTCGCAGCCCCTGCGCCCATCGTGAATGCCAAAGAGGCCAAGGTGTTGGCGGCAAAGCTTGGCAAACGCCCGATCTGGCTGTCAGCCTCTACCCATGAAGGTGAGGAGACGGTCTTGCTCGCCGCCCATGCGGCACTGCGACTGGGAGCACCCGACGCGCTCTTGATCTTGGCCCCGCGTCACCCTGAGCGGGCTCAAGATGTTGAGATTGAATGTCGCAAACAGGGCTTGGTGCCCGTGCGCCGCTCGGCGGGGCACGTTCCGAGCACCCAGACCCCGGTCTGGCTTTGGGATACGCTGGGCGAATTAGGGCTGGCAATGCGGTTGGCACCGGTGACCTTTGTCGCTGGCAGCCTGCAGCCCGGCATTGGTGGGCATAATCCAGTGGAGCCTGTGCAGCTTGGCTCCACCGTCGTCAGCGCTAGCTTTGTTGGCAATTTCCTCGATCTTTATCAGGCCTTGGAAGACCAAGATGGCGCTGTCATTTTGGACGATCACGCGTCAGACAGGATTGCACTCACCCTAGCGGGCCTATTGGGTGACCCAGCGCGTCGCGAGCGCTTGAACGAAGCTGCGCGCGGCGTGATTGCGCAAGGAAGCCATGCCATGGCGGACACGGTGTCTGCTCTCGTCGCGCTTTTGGGGCGACCTAAGACATGAGAGCGCCTGCTTTTTGGACCATAAGATATGGCCGTGACGCCGCACCCATCCTGCGGCTGCTTCTGTCGCCGCTTGGCGCGCTCTATGGGGCCAGCGTCGCGCGGCGGATCGCACAGGCGCAACCAGAGGCTTTGCCGATCCCCGTTATCTCAATTGGTAATTTGACCGCTGGTGGAACCGGCAAAACCCCATTCTCGCAAGCCTTGCGGGCTTTGTTGGCGGACCTTTTGGGCGGACCCATTGGCATTGTCTCGCGCGGTTATGGTGGCACGCTGGAAGGCCCGGTGGCCGTTGATCCCGGTGTGCATGGGGCTGAGGACGTGGGCGATGAGCCTTTGATGCTGGCCCAAGGTGGCCCTGTCTTTGTGGGGCGTGACCGGGCAGCGGCAGGAAGGCTGGCCGCCCAGCAGGGCATGAAAACCCTGATCCTCGATGATGGTCATCAGAACCCGGGCTTAGCAAAAACAATCTCGCTCGTTGTGGTCGATGGGCAGACGGGCTTTGGCAATGGGCATTTGATTCCGGCAGGGCCCTTGCGCGAGAAGCCTACACTTGGCCTTGCACGCGCCGATGCGGTGATTTTGATGGGGCCGATCTCGGACGATACACAGGAAGATTTAGAAGGCTATAGCGGCCCCATTTTCGAGGCCACGCTGCACGCCAAACCTATCGCCATTGAAGGCCCCGTCTTGGGCTTTTGCGGCATTGGTCGACCGGAGAAGTTTGACGCAACCTTGCGCGGTTTGGGCTTGAACGTGGTCGATCTATATCCATTTGAAGATCATCACCGCTATCGCCCGGATGAGCTGGCGCGACTTGAAGCGGATGCTTTGGCAGCTGGTGCGACCTTGGTCACGACGGAGAAAGACCTTGTGCGCTTGCCGCCTGCTTTTGCCGCCAAGGTGCGCGTCGTTCCGATTGAGGCCGTTTTGGCGGATGAAGCGGCCTTTCTTGCCTTTCTGCGCGGCAAACTCGACAGCCATCTCGGGCAGGATTAGGATTTTTCCATGACAGCAGGTCGTCGCGAGTCCTTCTTCAAGCGCATCGAATCTTGGGCGTTTCACACCTATTGGAACCGGATTAGCCGGATGTCCTTGGACGAAGCGTCAAATGCAGGCGCTGGCTTTGCCCGCGCGCTGGGCCCGATTACGAGTGCCCATAAGACAGCGCGTTACAATATGCGCTTAGCCTTCCCCCGCATCACCCCTGCCGAAGAGCGCGAGATGCTGGACGCCATGTGGGATAATCTGGGCCGTGTGGTGGGGGAGTTCCCGCATCTGTCTGCCATGGGCCTGTTTACGCCAGACAGCCGGGCAGAATTTGACGGATTAGACATTCTCGACCGCTATGTCGGGACCGGTAAGGCCGGCGTCTTTGTCTCGGGCCATTTTGCCAATTGGGAAGTCATGCCCGCAGCCATCGTGCGGCGCGGGGTCGATTGCCGCGTCACCTATCGGCCAGCCAACAATGTCTGGGTCGATGACACGATTGTCAAAGCCCGTGCCGACTATGGTGTCCGCTTGTTTGCGCCGAAGGGGCCATCGGGTGGGGTAAGCCTCATGCGAATTCTCGCCAAGGGCGGCTCTGTCGCGATGATGAACGACCAGAAGTATGAGACTGGCGTGGAAGCCCCGTTCTTTGGCCATATGTGCAAGACCGCCGATGGGCCGTCCCGTCTCGCCTATCGCTTCCAAGCACCCTTGCAGACCATGACGGTGAAGCGCCTGTCCGGGGCGCACTTCAAAGTCGATGTGCAAGAACCGATGATGATGGACTTTGATCTGCCAGTGGATGAGGCGGTTGAGGCTTCAGTCTTGCGGATTAATCAATTCATGGAAGAAAACATCCTGAAAGCGCCCGAACAATGGTTCTGGGTCCATGCGCGGTGGCCTAAAAAGGCGTGGATTGACGCCGGTGTGATGGATTGATCACTTTTTGATTGGCCAATCTGGGCGTCGGGTCTAAGTTAGGGCTATGGACCGCATCGAAGCCTTGAAATATCGCGCAGGGGCGACAGCCAAGCTGGCCTTTTATGCCGCCCATTATGGCCTTTCGCGGGCAACCTCGGCCCCGTTTGATCGGCCAGGTGACACACCTTTCAGCTCCGACAAGCCTAAGCCAGATTTAGCCCGCATGCGCCAAGCCTATATGGCGGCCTTTACCCAAGATATGGCCAATATTGCTGCAGGGCTTTACCTCGCCCCACAGGCCAAAACCGAACTTGCCCAGACGCGCAAAAGCTTTGCTTATCTGCAAGATGTGCGCGCGATTGATCAGCGTCGCTTGGCCAAGAATGGCGTCGAGGTGCGCGATGAGGGTTTGGGGGAGGGGTTTCCCGCTTATTTCCGGCAGAATTTCCATTGGCAGAGCGGCGGGTGGCTGACGCCTGAAAGTGCGGACCTCTATGACTTTCAGGTTGAGACGATTTTTACGGGCTCAGCCGGGGCCATGCGGCGATCAACTGCTTTAGCATTGTTGGCCAAAAGCCTGAAAGGCGTCGATCAGCGCACCACAACTTGTGTTGAGCTGGCGTGCGGGACCGGGCAGTTAGCGCGCGAAGTGATGCGCAATTTCCCGCGTCTGCGCTTTACCGCGCTGGATATGTCGCCCCCTTATGCGGCAGCGGCCCGAAAGGCGTTGCACCCGTATCGAAGCGCCACAGCCATCAGTGGTGCCGCCGAAGCGACGCCATTTGATAGTGCCAGTGTGGACCGCGTGCTGTGTGTCTATCTCTTCCACGAACTGCCGCCCAAGATTCGCAAAGCCGTGGTGGCAGAAGCCGCGCGCATCTTAAAACCCGGTGGCATTTTTGTGCTGGCCGATGCGCTGCAAACAGGCGACGATCCCAACCTCGACCGCCTGTTGGATGCATTCCCAGTCGGCTTTCATGAGCCCTTCTTCAGCACCTATCTGACCACCGACATGAAAGCCCTGTTTGATGCGGCGGGCTTTGATTTTGTTGAGGGCGCACAGGCGTTTTTGACCAAGGGCTGGATGTTTCAAAAGCGCGGCGGGTGAGGGACGAGCGCCTTTAGCGCTGCGGTGTTCTCCCCTCGCCCCCAATGGGGGAGAGGGGCGGGGTGAGGGGGACTGGACGCTAAGGCGATTTGGCTCTGCACTCGCCGATGCTGTGAGTGAAAGCCCTCACCCCCGGCCCCTCTCCCAAAGGGAGAGGGGAGCTCTCTTGGGTCCCATTCGCAACTAGCCCCCTTAAGTGTGACCGAAAGTCGCGCCGCACGCAGGTGACGGGGCAGCCGCACTGGCCTATGACTGACTCCGAACTGGCACAGCGCCAGACGGAGTGCCTTCCTTGGGTGTGGCCAACTTCATCACGGATATTTGGGATACCTTGGCCATTTCATCCTTCATGGTGGCAGTGACGGTGATTATTCACTTCGTCGGACTTGCGGCGCTGATGTTTGTGATCCGCCAAAGGCCACCCCTAACAAATCCACAAGGTCGGTATTTCTCCCAGCGTGTTTTGGCCATTCTGTTTGTCGTATTTGGCCTGTTTGCCGTGCATACGCTTGAGATATGGCTCTACGCAGTGGTCTATCACTTTGGCCTGCACGCCTTTCATGATTTTGAGACTGCACTCTATTTTTCGACCGTCACCTTTGTGTCGCTCGGCTATGGCGATGTCATTTTGCCGCGCGACTGGCGCTTGGTCGGTGCGATTGAGGCGGCGAATGGCGTGATCCTGCTGGGTTGGTCGACGGCGTTTCTGATCACCGTGATTGGTCGCCTGCGCGCCCTGGAGCACGAGTGGCTGGACCATAACGCGGACTAAGTGTGCGCCCATCCATAAATTTGACGCGGCAAAAAAGCGATTTCTTGCACTTTGCCAGACCCTGCAAAGTTGCATCCCACGCAATTGCCCTCTAACCAGTTCCCGACATAATAAGGTCGGCGACACGACTGACAGCTCTAGGGGCACACGGACCAAGATGTTTGATAAGATTCTGATTGCCAATCGCGGCGAAGTGGCCGTTCGTATCATCAAGACATGCCGCCGGATGGGCGTGAAGACCGTCATCGTGTTTTCTGAAGCCGACCGCGATTCCATGGCCGTTGAGATGGCCGACGAAAAGGTCTTTATTGGCCCAGCCCCCGCTTCTGAATCCTATCTGGTGATCGACAAGATCATCGCCGCCGTTAAGGAAACGGGCGCGCAAGCGGTTCACCCGGGCTTTGGCTTCTTGTCGGAAAAGGTTGAGTTTGCGCAACGTTGTGCGGATGAGGGGATCGTCTTCATCGGCCCAAATCCGCACGCCATCCACGCCATGGGCGACAAGATTGAAAGCAAGAAGACCGCTGCTGCAGCTGGCGTTTCCTGCGTACCGGGCCATATTGGCGAGATTGCCGATACTGCCCATGCAGTCGCGATCTCTGAAGAGATTGGCTATCCGGTCATGATCAAGGCTTCGGCTGGCGGCGGTGGTAAGGGTATTCGGGTGGCCTATGACCGCAAGGATGTCGAAGAAGGCTTCCCAGCCGTGCGTGCCGAAGCCAAGAACGCCTTTGGCGATGATCGCATCTTCATCGAGAAATTCATTCTGGCCCCGCGCCATATCGAAATCCAAGTCTTGGGCGATAAACACGGCAATGTTGTGCATTTGTTTGAGCGTGAGTGCTCGATCCAGCGTCGCAACCAGAAAGTCATCGAAGAAGCCCCAAGCCCGCTGCTGGATGAAGCCACCCGGGCCGCCATGGGTGCCCAAGCCGTCGCGCTGTCCAAGGCTGTTGGGTATGACAGTGCCGGCACCGTCGAGTTTGTGGCCTCTGGCAAGGATAAGAGCTTCTACTTCTTGGAAATGAACACCCGCCTGCAGGTCGAGCATCCGGTATCGGAAGCCATCACGGGCCTTGATCTGGTGGAGCAGATGTTGCGTGTCGCGGCAGGGGAGGCTTTGTCCTTCCAGCAGTCGGACTTGAAGATCAATGGCTGGGCGATTGAAAGCCGGATTTATGCCGAAGACCCCTATCGCAACTTCTTGCCCTCTATCGGCCGCCTGAAGCGCTATCTGCCCCCTGTCGAAGGCGACTTTGGCAGCCACAAGGTGCGCAATGATGCCGGTGTGCGCGAGGGTGATGAGATCTCGATGTTCTATGACCCGATGATTTCGAAGCTGGTGACCTGGGCCCCAACCCGTCTGGCGGCGATTGATGCGCAAGCGGCGGCTCTCGACACGTTTGCGATTGAAGGCATTCAGGACAATATCCCGTTCTTGGCCGCAGTGATGGAAGAAGCGCGCTTCCGCTCAGGCGATATCACGACCGCTTATATCAAGGACCAATTCCCCGAAGGCTTCAAAGGCGCACCCTTAACCGACAAGATTTTGCGCTTGATGGCGGGTGTGGGTGCTTTGGTTCATATGCGCAAGCTGGAACGCGACGCCCAAATCAGTGGCCGCATGACCCCGCATAAGCCGATCCGCAGCGATTGGGTTGTGCGCATTGAAGGCACTTATCACCCTTTACATGTCGAGATCACAGACGGTGGTGCGACGATCCGCTTTGAGAGCGGCGATACCATCGACATCACCAGTGGCTTCAAGCCGGGCGACCGCTTAATCACCGGAACAGCGCAGGCTTTGGGCGTGTTTGAGAATGAGGGCTTTGCCGTCAAGTTCAAAGACCGCACGCAAGGTTATGAGTTCCAGTATCGCGGTGCCAAAGCCGTCGTGATCGTCGCAACGCCGCGCGACGCAGAATTGCATGCCAAGCTGCCTGAGAAAGTCGCCGCCGACACATCGCGCATGATCATTTCGCCTATGCCAGGTCTGGTTGTTTCCATCGAAGTGGTGGAAGGCCAAGAGATTAAGTCGGGCGAAGCGATTGCGATTGTGGAAGCCATGAAGATGCAAAACATCATTCGTGCCGAGCGCGACGGCAAAGTGGCCAAGGTCCATGTCGGTGCCGGTGCTGCGGTTGCTGCCGACGAAATCATGGTTGAACTAGGCTAAGCTAGGGCCTTAAGCCAACCAAGGGCTGGGGTCGTCTTCTTGGGCGATCAGCGACAGACCGTGGGCGATCGACACAAATTGGTCGCCCGTTTCCACCTTCTGGGTGCCAAAGCGACGCTCAAATTGGGCTTTGACAGCGGGGACGAAGCTGGAGCCTCCGGTTAGAAACACCCGGTCGATACCGCCTTCATCCAGACCTGCGGCAACCAGAGCCTCATTCACGCAAGTGTCGATCTGGGCCAAATCGTCGGCGATCCAAGATTCAAAGTCCGCCCGCGTCAGAGATTTGACCATGTCTTTGCCGCCAAAGGACAGGTGGAAAATCGCCTCTTCTTCTTGCGATAAAGTGGTCTTCACCGCGGCAATGGAGCGGTACAGGTGATAGCTGGCCTCGGCATCGAGGAAGTCGAGGAAAGCGTCGATTTTCTCCGGCTGTAGCGCCTGCTTGGCCAGCTTTTGCAGGTCCAGATAATCGCGGGTCTGCCGCATGATCGACAATTGGTTCCATTGTGAGAACCGACCGTAAAATGCGAGGGGGACGGGCAGGACTTTACCGTCACTGGCATAGTGGGAACCTTTGCCAAATAGCGGCGACACCAGATGATCAATGATGCGCTGGTCGAAACTATCGCCCGCAATCCCAACCCCGCGATGGGCGAGGGCCTCCGCTGATTGCACTTTTTGCCCGCGCCGAAAGCGAATGATGGAAAAGTCGCTGGTGCCACCGCCAAAGTCGGCGACCAGAATAGTGGCATCTTGGGTGAGGCGCTGGGCAAAGAAGAAGGCTGCTGCGACAGGTTCATAGACATGGGCGATATCTTCAAAGCCTGCTTTGGTCAGCGCTGCTTGATACCGCGTGCGGGCCAGCGCCTCGTCAGAGCGACTGCCCGCAAAGCGCACGGGCCTGCCAACCAGCACGCGCTTGGGGAAGGGCTCACTGGCGCGCTCACGCAAGCGGCGCAAAAAGGCGGCGAGCAAGTCTTCAAACCGCCACGCCTTGTTTTGAATGACCGTGCTGGTGAACAAAGGACTGGCCGCAAAGGTCTTGAAAGACTGGATAAAACGGCAATCGCCGCCCATTTCCAAAAAGCGGTCAATCGCCCAAGGACCGACCTCCATCATCGCCTTAGCGCGGTGGTCATCTTCCTCATGCCAGAAGCATAAGACCGAACGGCAGGCCTGAACCAAATCTTGCTCATGCGCAAAAGTAATCGCACGGCTTTTACCCTGCCCATCGGGCAAGGTCGCAACGCTATTGGTCGTCCCGAAATCGAGACCAAGGGTGGGTGTATGGGCCATGGGGGCGCACGGCTTAACGGGATGGCTGGGGGTTGTCTAGTGGCCGTCCCCTCACCATGTCATCCCCGCCGAAACGGAGTGGAGAGCGGGGACCTCTTGGGACTGTGCGGCTAGAGGTCCCGGATCGGCTGCGCCGTCTGGGATGACAGTGGTTATTGCAACTCGCACCACCCCAACTGTCATCCCCGCCGGAGCGAAGCGGACAGCGGGGACCCCATGGGACTTTGCGGTTGGAGGTCCCGGATCGGCTACACCGTCCGGGATGACGTTGGTAATTGCAACTCCCACCGCCCCAACTGTCATCCCCGCCGAAACGAAGTGGAGAGCGGGGACCCCATGGGACTTTGCATTTGGAGGTCCCGGATCGGCTGACGCCGTCCGGGATGACATTCGTATTACAAAACCTACCCCACCGACCTCGCCCGATCCCGACCTTGGGTTTAGAACATCCAGCCGGGATAGTCAGAAGGAAGGGCGGACACTATGTCCAGCTAGGCCATTTTAGCCGCGAGGGGCCGATCTTTGGCTTACGGAGGACGATGGCACCCAACCCTTAGCGTCAAACTCGTCTTCAACTTCAACAAAGCCTGGGCTGGTTTGACCGGTTGGATAGACAATATCCCCCGCTTCCAATGTACGGATCGACTTGCCCGTCGGCGCTGCTGTCACGCGCATGGTGGTCGCTCGGATGACATTGAGTGCTGCTTGGGGTGCCTTTTGCGCTGCACCGCCCGTCTGGGTGCGCATAAACTCAACCAGATTATTGAACGCTTCCAAATATGCAATCGAAACGACACGGCCCATGTCGGTGTCTTCATAGCCACCCCCAGCCCCAGCAAAACCAACAACACCGCCACCTACACCAAAAGAGACATCGCGCTTGGATGACGTACCTTCAGCGGTATAGATTTCTTCAGTTGTTCGAGCATCAATCAGGCCAATACTGACTTGAGCTTCCGCCACATTGGAGCGCATCCCGCCTAAAATACCGCCCGCACGACCGCCGATCAGCCCGCCAGCAATGGCTCCAACGGCTGAACCCTTACTGCTGGTATCAGCGGTGATCATGTCAGGAACGATAAAGTAGTCAGCGGACTTAATCTGTGCTGCACCTTGATTGCTCCCCCGTTGCAGCTGTCCACGGTTGGCCAATGACTGCTCACGCTCTCGCATGGCCAAGCCACGGCTGCGGTCGACAATTCGCAGGCAATTTGAACGCGCCGCCATAACTTTGATGAGGCGCTCAGGCGCGGCAAGATTATACCGTAACCACCATTGATTTTCTGGTTCTTCGATCGCAACGGTGCCGATTGGGGTTTCGCATTTGGTGACTTCGGTCAGTTGTTGTTTGTCTTTTTCCTTGTTCCAGCCCTTTTCGCCCTTCTTAAATTGAGCGCCCGCATCCCCAGCGAAAGCTGCCGCAACCAAGCAACCACTTACAACAGCAAATCCGACAAGTTTATTGAAAGTCATATTTCTGCTTCCCCTTAATCTCGGCCAAATCAAGGTGCCCACGATAACATTTGCTCTAGGCGCCCGCAAATCATTCCTTTGAGTTTTAACCCACCGAACTCGCCCGATCCCGGCCTTGGGTTTGGAACATCCAGCCGGGATATTCGGAAGGAAGGGCGGACACTTTGTCCAAAACGGCAAGATCATCCGCAGTCAGTTTCACATCGACGGCTTTAAGATTGTCGGTCAATTGATCTTCAGTCTTCGCCCCAATGATGACGCTGGTCACCCACGGGCGGTGTAAGAGCCACGCCAGAGCGATTTGCGCGACGCTGACGCCGTGAGCCTCGGCGATGGGTTCCATGGCTTCAACGCAATCAAACACGCGGTCCTTATTGACCGGCGGAAAATCAAAGCTGGCGCGGCGGGCATTATTCGGGCCGGCTTGATCGCGCTTGAACTTGCCAGATAACAGGCCACCTGCCAGAGGGCTCCACGGCAGAATGGCCAAGCCCTCGCTTTGCGCTAGCGGCACAACTTCGCGCTCAAGGTCGCGTGAGGCCAAGGTGTAATACATCTGCATGGATTCAAAGCGGGCGAAATTCTTGCGCTCGGCAATGCCATTGGCCTTGGCGGTTTCCCAAGCGGCACGGTTGCACAAGCCGACATAGCGCACCCGGCCCGAACGCACGATGTCGTTTAGCGTGTCCATCACTTCATCTAAGGGGGTCAAAGGATCATAGCCATGGATTTGGTAGAGGTCGACGTGATCCATTTTAAGGCGCTTGAGGCTCGCATCAATCGCGTCAAACAAATGCTTGCGCGAGAGGCCGGAAATATTGCGCGCCGTTTGCCGGCGGGTGGCTTCGGCTTGGGCATGGGGGCTGGCGTCAGGGGGCAGGAGGTCTTGCACGCGGCCATGGGCTTTGGTGGCGATCACGATCTCGTCGCGCCGCAGGCCCTTGTCGATCATGGCTTGCCCTAACATTTGCTCCGACAAGCCATTGGCATAAACGTCGGCCGTATCAAAGAAATTCACCCCGGCATCAAAGGCCTGACGCACAAGCGTGCTGGCTTGATCCTGATCTTGGCCGCCAATGACGGTCCAAAATCCATCGCCGCCAAAGGTCATGGTGCCAAAACAAAGTTCTGAAACGACAAGGCCCGTCCGGCCCAAGGTTTTATATTTCATCGCGTGCTCCCATGGTTGTCATTTGTGAAGTTGGCGCAAGGCTACACTTCCTGCTGCGTCCTTGGCTATCTCTAAATGCGACTTGGGCTTAAGTGCGCAGCATGAGTGACAGCTATGATGTAATCGTCATTGGGGCAGGGGCGGCAGGCTTGATGGCCGCCGCGCGCGCAGGCCAACGTGGCCGCAAGGTTTTACTGCTGGAACATACCGATACGGTGGGCGCTAAGATCCTAATCTCGGGCGGTGGGCGGTGTAATTTCACCAATATGGAGATCAAGCCAGACCGTTTTATCTCTGCCAATCCCCACTTTGCCCGCTCAGCCCTTGCCCGCTACACCCAGCATGATTTCATCGAGTTGGTGCAGGCCTATCACATCCCCTTTTACGAAAAGACCTTGGGCCAATTGTTCTGTGAAGGGGCGGGGGCCGCACGCCAGATCGTCGATATGCTGCTGGCAGAGTGCAACAAAGGCGGTGTGACGATTGCGACCAACGTGCACATTCAAGATGTTACGCGCGTGGGCGAGGCTTATTTCGTAACAACCCAAGTTGGCCGCGCGACGGCGCCAAGCCTGATCGTCGCAACCGGTGGTCTCTCGATCCCAAAACTGGGCGCGACGGGCTTTGCCTATGATATGGCCCGCCAATTCGAGGTGGCGATGATTGAGCCCAAGCCAGCGCTTGTGCCTTTGGTGTTTGGCATTAAGGACATCGAATTGATGCGACCTCTTGCCGGTGTCTCGCTGGAAGGGGTGGCAGCGCAAGGCAAAACGGCGTTTCGCGAAGGCATGGTTTTCACCCATCGCGGTCTGTCCGGCCCTGCCATCCTGCAGATCAGCTCTTATTGGAATAAGGGCCAGAGCATCTATCTGAACCTATTGCCCGATGTGAAGGCCGATCAGTGGCTGATCGAAGCCAAAACCGCCCGCCCACGCGCGCAAGCGGCCACCATTTTATCCGAACGACTGCCCCAACGCTTGGCGCATGCTTTGGCAGAGAAAGCCGGCCTAGACCGTCCTATGGCGGACTTGAAGGACGCCCAGCTGCGCAGTCTTTCTGATACCCTACACCACTGGGACCTGACGCCGGTGGGCGATGAGGGCTATGCCAAAGCGGAAGTGACCAAGGGCGGCGTCGATACGGCGGTGCTCAATCAAAAGACGATGGAAGTCAAAACCGTCCCCGGCCTCTATTTTGTCGGCGAAGCCGTGGACGTCACCGGCTGGCTTGGCGGCTATAATTTTCAATGGGCGTGGTCGAGTGGCGTGGCGGCAGGCGAGGCGGTCTGAACCAGATCAATTTATGCCGCGATATCGCGGACTTTCGCCCGGAACAGATCGCGCGCGAGCCCTTTGCCAAAAATCGCCAAAGCCTGACCACCTGCAAAATCACGGACACCAGCCACGCGCGCAAAGCCGGAAAATGTCTGCAGCGTATGTGCAAGTGCTTCGGGCGCATGGGTCACGATAGCCGCATCATAGCTGGCTAATTGGTCCGCCGACAAAGCCATACTCAGGCCATCGGGTGCCCAAAGAATCCGAATAGACTCCTCACACCGCGTCGCTTCTTGGCTCAATTCAAAATGCACGCCAGGGAATTGGCGGGCGAGAAGTGCGACATGGGCACCGGCATCGGTTGCCATGACTTCGATCACATGGGCGCACGACAGGTCTAACGTCGTGTGGACGCGCTGAAGCAAGGCCCAAGAGGCGCGTTGTGCGCGCCGTTGTGCCATTTGGCTTTCAGATTCAATTAATTGTTTTTCTTCTGCACGCGACACAAACGTCTCCTAATTTCTAGCCTCAGTGTGAATCGCGTTGGTAAACGAGACGTTAGGACGACAAAAAATTACAGCACGCGGTGCTTTTTTCTCTGTGGGGGGATTGCGCTTGCTCCTGCAGTGACTGTGCACGCGTGTGTGCTGGGTGAAGTGGCTGGACCTGATTAGGCCTGCAGTTTAGCGTGCGCCTATGACACCTGACGAAATCAATCAATTCTTGACGCAAGCTTTCACAGGCGGCACGCCGCCCTTTGTAGAAGCCGCCGATGGCCAAAGCGCGCGGTGCCGCGTTGCTTATAATCCCAACCAGATTAGGCCGGGTGGCACCTTGTCCGGCCCTACCATGATGGCGCTTGCCGATACGGCTGCTTACGCCTTGGTACTTTCCGCAATTGGGTTCCAACCGCTCGCCGTGACCACTAATTTGTCGATCCAATTCATGCGCAAGCCCAAACCAAAAGACCTGATTGCCGAGGTGCGCATGATGAAGCTGGGCAAGACCATGGCCGTCATGGAAGCCGGTATTCGCTCCGAGGGCGAGACGGATCTGGTCGCCCACGCCGTGATCACCTATGCCATCCCGCCTAAAGCGATGACCTCATGAAGCAAAACCATCTTCTGGGCCTGATTTGTCTTTCTGGCTTTGTAGCTGTGGCCATTGGGGCGTTTGGGGCGCATGGCCTAACGAGCCCGCAGGCCAAGGCCTGGGTGGTGACCGGCAGTAGCCAGCATATGGCCCATACTTTGGCACTTTTTGTCTGCGTTTGGTTGCAGACCCAAGGCTACACAAAGGCGCGCTTTGCGGTCCCACTTTTCAGTTTCGGGATTGTCCTGTTTGCAGGCTCTCTCTACGCCCTTGCACTGGGCGCGCCGCGCGCTGTGGCGATGGCGGCTCCCCTAGGTGGCCTCTGCTTGCTTGCCGGCTGGCTCCTGCTTGCTTGGGCCTGTTTCAGCCGAAAGGAACATACCGATGAGCCAAATTGATTGGTCCCTATTTGGCTTGTCAGCCCCTGAAATGCTGCCCATCAATGGCATCGACATGGCTGTGTGGGACACACAGACGCCGTCAGACATGCCGCCCGTAGTGCTATGTCATGGCTATCCAGAGCTTGCCTTTTCGTGGCGGCATCAATTGGTTGGCTTACCCAAAGCGGGCCTTCGCGCGATTGCCCCGGATTTGCGCGGCTATGGCCTGACATCGGCCCCAGACGCGATTGAGGCCTATGATCTCGATACGCTGACCGGTGATCTTGCAGCCCTTTTGGATGCCAAGGGCATTGAGAAGGCTGTCTTCTGTGGTCATGACTGGGGCGGGTTGATTGTTTGGGCGATGGCAACGCGTAGGCCAGACCGGGTCGCAGGCGTGATCGGGGTCAATACCCCTTATACCAAGCGCCCGCCGATTGACCCGATCGCCCTTTATGAACAACGGTTCGGGCCGGACCATTATATCATTTTCTTCCAACAACCCGGTGCGATGGAAGCGATTTTGGAAGAGGACATCGATAAGACCTTCCGCTTTTACATGCGCCGGTCTGCCGTCACGCCCTTGGAGTTTGATGCCCGCCCAGAAGGCAAGCGCAATCATGCGTTTCAGCTGGCTTTGCAGAGCTTTGACAAGTCCAAGGCGACCCATCCCTTGCTCAACGCGGCCGAACATCAGGTCTATGTCGATACCTTTACCCGCACGGGCTTTCGCGGTGGCATCAATTGGTATCGCAACTTTACCCGCAATTGGCTGAATAGTGCGGATATTCCTGATCTTGTCGTCCAGCCCAGCTTGATGATTATGGCGGAGAATGACGTGGTTTTGCCACCTTCAGCTGCCGACGGAATGGAAAAATATGTGCCAGACCTCGACAGGGTGCTGATCCGCGGTTGCGGTCATTGGACTCAGCAGGAAAAGCCAAACGAGACCAATGCGGCCATTGTCGACTGGATGCACAAGCGGTTCGCCAGCCAACTTACCCCTTAAATGGCTCGCTGTTACCCACCTTGAACGGCTGCGCGACCCGCTCTAAGCCTCGTGCGTACACGAAGGAAATTTATGCCCGATTCTGCCTCCATCCGCCGCGCACTCTATCCCCAGATTGAGCCTTTTCAGGTCGGGAATCTGGCTGTCAGTGATTTGCATACGCTGTATTTTGAGCAAGCCGGCACACCGGAGGGCATTCCCGTTGTCTGTTTGCATGGTGGCCCTGGCGGTGGGATGAGCCCGGATATGCGGCGCTTCTTCCATCCCAAGAAATGGCGGATCATCGGGTTTGACCAACGTGGTTGTGGCAATTCCACCCCGCACGCCGAAACGCTTGAGAATACGACGTGGGACCTTGTTGCCGATATTGAGAAACTTCGCGAACACTTAGGCATTGAGGCTTGGGCGGTCTTTGGCGGCTCCTGGGGCTCCACCTTGGCACTGGCCTATGCGATTAAGCACCCAGACCGTGTGTTGAGCCTAACCCTGCGGGGCATCTTCTTGATCAGCCAAGCCGAGATCGCGTGGTTCTATCAATCTGGGGCCAGCAATATCTTTCCAGACGCCTTTGACCGCTATGTCAGCGTGATCCCAGAGGCAGAACGGGGCGATATCGTTGGCGCATTCCACAAACGGCTGTTTAGCGACGATCGCGATATCCGCATTCTGGCTGCGCGGGCGTGGGCGCGGTGGGAAGGCGATTGTCTATCGATGAGAGGCCCCGATGCCCGCCCGGGTCGCTTTGAAGAAGACCGATTTGTCGAGGCCTTTGCCCGGATCGAGAACCATTATTTCGTCAATAAGGGCTTCTTTGAAACCGATAGTTGGCTTCTCGATCATGCGTCCGTTCTGGCAACAATCCCGATGCAGATTGCACACGGTCGCTATGATGTGTTGACGCCCTTATCTTCGGCTTGGGCGTTGAAGAAGGTGCTGCCCCATGCCCAATTGGAAATCATCGGCGATGCAGGCCATGCGAGCCTAGAGCCCGGGATTGTAGATGCGTTGGTGCGCTTTACCGATGATTTGGCTGTTGGGTTTGAACAAAGGCGCAATCAGTCCTAAGTGTAGGCCATGGCTGATTTTGTTTCTTTCCTAAAGCGCGGGCTGGTCTGCGTGTCGGGCCCCGATGCAGCGACTTTGCTGGATGGTCTTTTAACCCACAATGTTGGAGGCGCTGGCCCTGGGGCATGCGTCTACACGGCCATGTTAACGCCGCAAGGCAAGTTCTTGTTTGAGTTGTTTATTCTTGCCCCTGAGGCGGGGTCTTATTGGATCGACGTGTCTGATCCGGCGAGCTTTGCCAAACGTTTGAGCCTCTATCGTTTGCGGTCGAAGGTGACGATTGAGGATAAGAGTGAGGCTTATGTGGTCGGTGCTGTCTGGTCCGCAGAGGCTTTGCCAGCTGGTACAATTTGTTATGCTGACCCCCGTCACCCTGACCTACCACAGCGTTTTATCGCGCCCCGCGTTGAATTGCCGAGTGAGGCAGAAGATGCGTTTGGCGACTATGAACAAGCGCGGCTGAGCTTTGGCGTGCCAGACCTTGCGGCGGATCTTCTGGTCGAAAAGGACTTCATCCTCGAAGGCTTGATGGATGAAATGGGCGGGGTGGATTTCCACAAGGGCTGCTATGTCGGCCAGGAAATGACCAGCCGGATGAAGCGGCGCACCACGGTCAAGACCAAGCTTTGTCGGGTGCGCTTTGACGGGGCAGCGCCAGCGTTTGAAACGCCAATTGTGGCGGACGGTTGGGAAGTCGGTCGCATGCGTACAGGCGCTTCCGGGCAGGGGCTAGCCCTGATCCGATTTGACCGGGCGCAAAAGGCCTTGAGCGAAGGCCAAGAATTGCGGGCAGGGGATCAGGCGATCCTGCTTGATCCACCCGATTGGATGGAAGTGCCGGGTTAGACTGCCAAGCTAGCCGCTAGGCTCAACGTGATGATCGACACGCAGGTGGTCAGAAAGACTGCACGCGCCGCCGTATCGCCCCAGACCTCTGCCTGTTGGGCTTGGATAAACACATTGACCGCACTTGGGCAGGCTGCAAGGATGGTGGCGGCCATGGCCAGATCACGCGGGGCATTGATGGCTGCCATGCCTGCGGCCATCATCAAGGGCAGGGCAACGCATTTGACCATAACCACAAGGCCGATATCGCGCCCCGAATGGCTTTGGACTGTGCCCAAGCTGGTCGCCATCACAATGCCAAGCGCAACAAGGCCTGCCGGGCTGGCCGCGGCCCCTAACATGTCGAGGGGGCGCATCAAGGCGGCAGGGATGTGAAGGCCCGTCATAGCGATCAGAAAGCCGATAAAGGCCCCCATGCTGACTGGATTGGTCAAGCCGCCCAACATGGCACGGCGCGCTGCGGCGGCGTCTGGCGCGGGCTTGGCCAGATAAAGCCCTGCCACGCCTAGCCCCACAACAAGGATATTCTCTAACGCGACAAAGGCGGCTGCCATAGCCATGACGTTTGGGCCAAACAAGCTCGCCAAAATGGCGGTGCCCAAAAAGGCTGTATTGCCGCTGGATGAAGCAAAGCCAACACCGGCTTGGCTGGCTTTGGATAGACCAAGTCCCATGCCTGCCAGCCGGGCCAGCAAGTGACCCGCAGCCAGCACCGCTACCCACATTAGAAGGGTAGAGCCCTGCGCCGCATTTGGCACCGGGGCTTTGGCCATGGAGGTGAGCAGGAGCGACGGAAAAGCCAGCCAGAAGACAAAGCGCGACAGACCCGACGCAGTATTGCCATCAAATAGACCACCCTTTGCCCCCGCCCAGCCAAGAGCGATCAGGCCAAAGATTGGCAAGGTGATCCATAAGACGTCCACTTGCGGTCCTCTGATGTAATGGCCCGCAGCGGGCGAGGCCTTAGCGACCTGTGAATTGCGCCACTTGCTTGGACAAGAAAGCCATCACGCCGATGCGGAAATCCTTGGTTCGGCCCGCGTCACGTTGTAAGTCGCGCTCGAGTGCCAATTGTGACTTCCAGTCATTGTCCAAGCTTGCCCAAGCGGCCTGACGGATCATCGACAGCGTTTTGGTCGGGCCACTGGCCAGCGTGTGGGCGAGGGTTTTTGCTTCGTCTAACAAGGTCTCGGGGGAGGTGACGCGGTTGATCAGGCCCCATTCGAGCGCTTGGGGCGCAAAAATCTTTTCGCCCAACAGCATCATTTCCATCGCACGGGCCCGGCCAACAGCACGTGCGAGCATATAGGTGGACCCGCCATCTGGGACCAAACCAATCCGGCGGAAGGCTTGCAAGAAGTACGCGTTTTCAGAAGCGAGAATGATGTCGCCTAGAAGGGCGAACGAACAGCCAATCCCCGCTGCGGCGCCATTCACCGCCGTTACCACCGGCACCGGCAAGTCGCGGATCGTTGTCACCAAGGGGTTATAAATGCTTTCAAGCGCCGCCCCGGCATCCATCTGCTCGGGGTCTTGTGCGCCATTCATGTTAGAGGCGGTTGAGCCCAAATTGGCCCCGGAACAAAAGCCTTTGCCAGTCCCGGTCAGCACGACGGCGCGCGCTTCGCCAGCTGCGCGTTCAAAGGCGCGGGTCATTTCTTGCGCCATATCCAAGCCGCAGGCATTCATGGTGGCAGGGTCGTGCAAGGTAATGATGGCGACGTCGCCGTCGCGTTCATAGAGGACTTTCGTATCGTCAGTCATGGTCATCTCCCAAAGCCTAAGCTGTTCTGTGGCAGCCTTTCACACAAACCCTAGTCTGGATTTGTGGGAGAGGGAAGGTGCTCGCCTTAGGGCAACCGATGTAAAAGTTTCCTAGGCGACTTTAAGGCTTTGCGGCGACGACGGCCTTCACCAGCGTTAAGATGTCTTGCGCCAGTTGGTCGGCCCCGACTGCTTCGGCCGCAATCCCATTGGCAGCCGCAAAAAGAATGCGGGTCATTTGTTGCGCGGCCTCACTGGATTGACCTTCTTGCATCAAAGCTTCAGCAAGCAAGTTTTGGATGTCGCGATCAATGGCCGTGAAGAAGGTTGCAGCATGGGCATCTTTGGCGTGGAAAAGGTCAGCCGCATGGGCAGATCGGCGCACCAAATGATAGACGAGGCTTTGTTTCGCAATTAGTGCCCCGGCTAAGCGGTCCACCAAAGGACCTTCTTGTTGAAGAGCAGCCTCAGCCGCTTGTTTTAGTCGGGCGGCGAGATGTTCCGCCACTGCTGTAAACACGGCCTCTTTGTCGCGAAAATAGCCATAAACTGTCACTTTCGACATGCCAGCTGCTTCGGCAATTGCCTCCATAGATGTCCCGCGAAAGCCATGACTGGCAAAGACAGCCTCAGCGGCTTGGACCACTTTCAACCGCCGTGCGGCGCGCACCGGGCTGATGCCATCGGTTGTGAGATCGTTTGACTCAGCGGCTTGCAAAACTGAACGATTTATCATATTTGTGTTCATATCGTAATTTTATCGGCCTGCCAAGAGGAGGCGACCAGATGTCCGAACAGGTCTTAGTGAGTGGCGCAAATGGATTTATTGCCAGCCACAGCATTGCCCAGCTTTTGGAGCAGGGCAAGCGGGTGATTGGAACCGTGCGCAATCCATCTGATGAAACCCGAACTGCGCACCTGTGGGCACTACCTGGTGCTGAGGCCGGGCTAACTTTGGTGGCAGCAGACCTAACGGCGGATGATCCGTTTTCAGCCTACACTGATGTGGATGCTATCCTGCATATGGCTAGCCCCTATGTGCTCAACGTAGCTGACGCCCAGAAAGACCTTGTTGATCCGGCAGTTCAGGGGACCGTGTCGATGCTGCGTGCGGCGGCCAAGTCACCCAGGGTGAAGCGTGTTGTGCTAACCTCGTCCATGGCTGCCATTACCGATGAACCCGATGGTCGCCTGTTGAGCGAAGCGGATTGGAACGACAAGTCGACGCTGACCCGCAATGCCTATTATTATTCCAAGACCATGGCCGAAAGGGCTGCTTGGGACTTTATGGAGCGCGAGAAGCCGGGCTTTGACCTGATCGTCATCAATCCCTTCATGGTGATTGGGCCGGCACTTTCGTCAGAGATCAATACGTCCAATCAGATTTTGGTCGATGTGGCCGCAGGCGTGTACCCTGCGATTCTCGCCCTTGAATGGGGTTTTGTCGACGTTAGAGACGTCGCTGAAGCCCATGTCCGGGCCCTATCTGCATCTGACGCCAAGGGCCGCTACCTTTGTGCAGCGGCTAATCGCAACATGGCGGAGCTTGTCCAACTGATCCGAAAAGCTGGTGCTGCAAGTGGTAAGTTGCCAAACCTCAATCTGGCTCATGGGTTTGGGACGAGTTTGATGATGTTGGCGTCCTATGCCCAACCAGCAGGTGTCGGCTCCTATTTGCGGACCCATTTGGGCCGGGTTCCTCGCTTCACCAATGCGAAGATCCAAGCCGATCTTGGCCTCAAATTCCGCGATGTCGATCAAACCATTGTCGACACGGTAAAGGACCTCATCCGACTTGGGCACATGCCTGCAGCCGCGTGATTCAGAACGCCTAGCACTAAACAAGGGGGCTAAAATGGTACGGAAGATTTTATGGGTCGGGGTGGGCTTCTTAGCTCTCCTAGCCGGCTTTGTGGCTTGGTTTTATGTGACCTACGGTGGTCAAGGCCAGCGTTTTCCAAGTCTCGCCGATGCAAAGCCGCTGCAGCAAGCAGAACTCATTGCCACCTTGCCTGAACCGCCCGGCAATATCGCGGTATCAAAAGAAGGCCGGATATTCTTCACCTATCATGCTGAAAGCCATCCGGATTTAAAGGTGCTTGAATGGGTGAATGGCAAGCCTGTGCCCTATCCTAATCTGGAGATGCAAACGCCCACTCCAGACAAGCCATCGTACGGGGCGGTCTTTAATTTGCGGATCGACGCCAAAAACCGTCTGTGGAGTATCGATCACGGCGAACATGGTCTATTGGGCGCGCGTCTGGTCGCAGTGGACTTGGCAACCAACAAGCCGATCAAACAAATCAAACTTCCAAAGTCCGTCGCGGGGGTAGGCTCTTATCTTCAGGATATGCAGATTGATCCGACTGGCACTGTCATCTTCATTGCTGATATTGGCGTCTTTAATGGCCATCCGGGACTGATCATTGTCGATGCCGAAACCGGGAAAGCGCGCCGGCTTTTGGACCGCCATCCCGCAATCATGGCCGAGCCCTATGCTGTCTATGCTCAGGGCCGTCTCATGCAACCGCTTGGCAACAACCTTTATTGGTTCCATCCAGCCTTTGATCCGATTGCCCTGGACCGGGCGGGGGAGTGGCTCTATCTCGGACCCATGTCCGGAAAGGCCCTGTCGCGGGTAAAGGTGACAGACCTCATGGATGTATCTTTGTCTGAGGCAGAATTGGCCAAGCGCGTCAGCTTCTACGCCAATCGCCCACAGGCTGATGGTCTGACAATCGACCGGGAAAACAACATCTATCTGACTGGGATCGAGGACGGCATCATCTGGAAACTAGATGCGAATAAGAAACTAACCGCCTTCGCAGGGCACCCCAAAATGCGTTGGCCCGATGGCTTAAGCTTTGGACCTGACAATTATATCTATGTGGCGGACAGCAACATCCCCGATGTTATGATGAAGTCCAAAGCCCATATTGCAGAGTCCGGCCCATTTTTTCTGTTTCGCTTCAAAGCAGATGGAACCGCCCCTGCAGGCCAATAGCGCCGTAAATTGTCTTGACCCGATTGGGCGAAGGTCTAGAAGCCCTGATCTAAATCCATCAGCCGCAGCGAGGACGCGCCATGATCAGACGGATAGAGTTTTCGGCTGGCGGGGCAGTGCTGGTTGGTAATTTGCATCTGCCAGAAACGGGTGCGGCAGGGCCGGCGGTCATCGTCGCTGGGCCGATGACCAGTGTGAAAGAGCAGGTAACCGGCGTCTATGCAGCCGCCTTAGCAGCGCGCGGTATTGCCGCACTTGCGATTGATCATCGCACCTATGGGGAGAGTGAGGGCACGCCTCGTAATTATGAGAATTGGCAATGGAAAGTTGAAGATCTTGATGCTGCTTTGGACGCGTTATCGCATGGTGATCCCGCTATTGATCCGGAGAGATTGGGTGCCGCAGCCATTTGCCTCGGCTGCGGCTATGCGGCCAACTTGGCCGCTGGCGATGCCCGCGTGCGAAGTCTTGGCCTCGTCGCAGGCTATTACCGCGATCCAACTTCTATGCGTGCGAATGACCCTGAGGGCTTTGAGGCGCGGGTGGCGCAGGGCCGAGCCGCGCGGGAGCATTATGAGTTGACGGGAGAGGTCCTCACCATTCCTGCTGCTGCCTTAGACGGTGATGCAGCCATGAAAACAACCGATACCGTGGACTATTACACACGACGGGCGGCCGTTCCAAATTATCGCAACGCCTTTGCTGTGATGTCGCGCGAATATTTTTTGCCGTTTAATGTGCAAGCGGCTGCCCCCCAAATCAATTTACCCGTCGCCATGATCCATTCTGAAAAGGCGCTGTCGCCGCCGTGGGCCAAAGCGTTTCATCAGGCTTTGCCGGGGCCAAAGAGCTTGGATTGGCTGAATTCGCGCGGACAAACGGATTTTTATGATGATCCGGAACTGGTTTCAGCCAGCGCAGACCGTCTTGCCGCGCATTTTCGCGAAACGCTCTAGCTAAAGCTCGTTCAATTGCTGGCCAGCTTACGCATTTGGCGGGATTCACAGCGGCGAAGCTGGCCGTCATAAATCGCGGCTTGGCTGCTGACCCGGCTCGCCACCTCGCCCAGCCAAGGCTTGCTCGAATAGGTGCGACGCTGAAAGCCAGAAGGTCCCTCGTGATAGGCCAGATAGAGGTTACGCGCGTCGGTCTTGGAAAGGCCTGTGCGGCGGGAAATTTGGTCTAGGTACCAGCCAATAAAATCAGCGGAGTCGCCGAAATTCTTACGCTTGGCCCCGCCGCGCGCTTTCTCATAATCTGCCCAAGTGCCGTTCAAGGCTTGCGAATAGCCATAGGCCGTGGAGAGCAAACGGCCATCGCGGTCTTTCGGCCGCGCATCGCGGCGGAAGCTGCTTTCCTGACGGATAAAGGCGAGGATGGTTCCCGGTGAAACCTGCCAGTCGCGGGCAGCGTCAAACACATGGTCTTCCCAGCGGCTCTTTTCGTCCAAGATGGCGCACGCATCTGCGATGTTCGACGGAGGCGCGGATGAAGCACAGCCGGCCAATGCCAAAGCCGCAAAAGCAAAGAGAATGCGCTTCTTCATTCTGCTCCCTCCCAAACACCTTGAAGCGACAACACAGCCGCGCCCCAAGCTACCCCAGTCAGGATGGCAGAAACTGGTTACAAAACCGAAAATGTCAGGAGGGACAAAAAAGAAGCGAAGATCAGGGAAACAATACAACTGATCTTCACTTCAGAAGGCGGTCTGTTCGTCAGCCAAAACCTAGGCTGACGTTGCTTGTTCTTAACTGGGCGATGATTAAAATTGAATAAATGCTGGTAACATTCTAGCAAGCACAAAAAAGCCCGGCAGAGCCGGGCTTTTCGCATAAACTGAGGATCAGCTTACATTTTGTAATACATGTCGAATTCGACAGGGTGTGGGTGCATGTTCAAACGCTCACACTCTTCACGCTTCAGTTCGATATAGGCGTCGATCATGTCGTCATCAAACACGCCGCCCTTCTTCAAGAAGTCGCGGTCTGCGCTCAAAGAGTCGAGGGCTTCGTCCAAGGACTTCGCCACGGTTGGCACGCCTTCGAGCTCTTCCGGTGGCAAGGAATAGAGGTCCTTGTCGAATGGGTCGCCAGGGTGGATCTTGTTTTCGATCCCATCAAGGCCCGCCATCAAGAGCGCAGCGAAGGTCAGATACATGTTGCCAATTGGGTCTGGGAAGCGGGCTTCCAAGCGCTTGGCTTTTGGCGAGGTGGTGTAAGGGATGCGGATCGAAGCCGAGCGGTTGCGGGCCGAATAGGCCAACATAACCGGGGCTTCATAGCCGGGGACCAAGCGCTTATAAGAATTGGTTGAGGAGTTTGAGAAGGCGTTGATCGCGCGGGCGTGCTTAATGATGCCGCCAATGTAATACAGGCAGTTCTCCGACAGATCGGCATATTGATCGCCAGCAAACAAAGGCTTGCCGCCTTTCCAGATCGACTGGTGGACGTGCATCCCGCTGCCATTGTCCTTGAAATAAGGCTTCGGCATGAAGGTTGCGGACTTGCCGTAAGCTGCCGCTACATTCTGGATCACATATTTGTAGAGGTTCATATAGTCGGCCATTTTGGTCAACGTTTGGAACTTCAAACCAAGCTCGTGCTGAGCTGGGGCCACTTCGTGGTGATGCTTCTCAGGCTCAAGGCCCAATTCCTTCATCACTTGCAGCATTTCACCGCGCAGGTCTTGTGCGGAGTCGATTGGACCAACTGGGAAATAGCCGCCCTTTGGACCGGGGCGATGACCCATATTGCCGCCTTCATAGGCCTTACCGGTGTTGTAAGGCAGTTCGGTAGAGTCGAAAGAATAGCCCGTGTTGTTGGGGTCGGTGTTCCAACGCACGTCGTCAAACACGAAGAATTCAGCTTCTGGGCCGAAATAGGCGGTGTCGCCCACGCCACTCGACTGCAGATAGGATTCAGCGCGCTTGCCAATGCCGCGTGGGCATCGGTTGTAAGGCTTTAACGTGCCGGGAACGACCACGTCGCAGACGATGGCAAGGGTGGTTTGCTGATAGAAGGGGTCCAAAGTCACGCTGTCTGGATCTGGCAACATGATCATGTCGGAATCGTTGATGGCCTTCCAGCCAGAGATCGACGAGCCGTCAAACGCAACGCCTTCTTCCAACAAGTCGATATCAACCATGTCGACATCAAAGGTTACGTGCTGCATCTTGCCGCGTGGATCGGTGAACCGAAAATCTACATATTGGACTTCATCGTCCTTGATCTGCTGCATGACCTTGTCAAACTTCGACATCGGTTCTCTCCTGAAAAGCCAGTTAGGTTGTATGTTCAGTCAATAGAGTTTCTGAGGGCAGGCGCTTAAACAGCGTTGATCCCAGATTCCCCGGTTCGAATGCGTACGACATGACTGACGTCGGACACAAAGATTTTTCCGTCACCGATACGACCGGTGCGCGCGGCATTGGTAATGGCCTCGACGGCTGCGTCAACTTGATCATCACCCACGACGACTTCGAGTTTCAGTTTCGGCAAAAAGTCGACGACATATTCTGCGCCACGATAAAGTTCAGTATGGCCCTTTTGACGGCCAAACCCCTTGGCTTCGACCACGGTCATGCCTTGAAGACCCAAGTCTTGCAGCGCTTCCTTTACTTCATCGAGCTTGAAAGGCTTGATAATCGCTTCGATCTTTTTCATAAAATCCGCCTGCTAGTGTGATGCCGCGAGCGCCTTGGGGAAGGCAAAAAGGACCCGTGCGTGAGTTCTGCGTTGGGCATAGTCCCTTCGGAGTAAGGGCGCGACCTCGGCACCTGTCGCTATAGGCTGTCAGTCACACATTGCCTAGACTCTAGGCACACTTTGATGATTTTTTGGGCGCCTCGACTTGAGGGGAAAATGGTCTTATCTGCGTCGCCAACGTGAACTTACAAGAATAGATACAGGGAGCTCAAGTTGATCCATCCAAACACGCCTGTCCTGATTGGCGGCGGCCAATTTACCTATCGCGGGGCGCCCGAAGACTGCCCGCCTCCCATTGGCCTATGCGCCCGTGCGGCAGAGGCCGCTATGGCTGATTCAGGCCTAAACCCACAGATTTTGACCGAAATTGATGGCTTGGCGGTCGTTGGCTTCACCATTGACGCAGGCGGAAACCTAAGCCGCATGCCGATTCCCAAAGCTAAGAACCCACCAAAAGCACTTGCAAAGGCGCTGGGCGCGAGCCCTGCCTGGCAGACCTATACCCATGTTGGCGGCAATACGCCCCAGGCCTTGGTCAATGAGGCCGCTGAACGGATCGCCAAGGGCGAGAACAAGCTGGTCTTGTTAGCGGGCGCTGAGTTTTTAGGCTCTATGATGAAGCTTGTTCAGGCCGGTCAATTCGACGCGCTGAAGGCACACCAAATTGACGATGAAGAGGCCCCAGCCATGTTCGGCGATGGGCGTGACGGCTGTTCGCCTTACGAGGCCCGCCACGGCCTTGAGTTCCCGACCAATGTCTATCCCATGTTTGAGAATGCTTATCGAGCAAATCTGGGTCGCAGTTTAGAGGACCACTCGACGGCGATGGGGGCATTGTTCGCGCCATTTACAGAAGTAGCGGCGCAAAATCCTTACGCTTGGTTCCCACAAGCCCAGACAGCAGAAGCGTTGGTAACGCCGAGTGCCAGCAACCGCATGGTGGGTTATCCCTATCCCAAGCGCCTCAATGCCATCATCCAAGTCGACCAGTCGGCTGCCGTGCTGATGGCCAGCTACGCCCATGCGAAGGCTTTGAGTGTGCCCGATGCGCAGATGGTGTTTCTACACGGCTGTGCCGACACGATTGAGAAATGGAATGTGCTCGACCGCGTCGATTACCACTCCAGCCCTGCCATGCGGGTCGGCGTGCGCGAAGCCTTTGCCATGGCGGGCAAGTCTGTTGCCGATATGGCTTTCTTCGACCTCTATTCGTGTTTCCCTGTGGCAGTGGAGATTGCGGCGAGGGAAATGGGCCTCGCCACCGATGATCCGCGTGGGCTTACCCTGACGGGCGGCTTGCCCTATTTTGGTGGACCCGGAAATAATTATTCGATGCACGGTATCGTTGAAATGATCCATCGTTGCCGCAAAGAGCCTGAGGCCTATGGGTTCTTAAACGCCAATGGCTGGTTCCTGACCAAGCACGCGTTTGGCATTTACGCCTGCCAGCCAACGAAGGGCGCTTGGGCACGGCGATCCAAAAATTCCTATCAAGGTGAAATCGACGCGATGGCCGCACCTGACGTGATCGAGACCCCTGCAGGGGCCGCCACAATTGAGACTTACACCGTGATCCATGCCCGTGAAGGCATGCGTATGGGCATCGTCATTGGGCGCGATGAAGCGGGTCGTCGATTTGTCGCCAATACGCCAAAGGGCGATACAGACATTATGGCCGATTTAGAGGCCCGCGAAAGCGTGGGCCGAAAGGGCCAAGTCGTGCATGACGGGGACCGCAATATCTTCACGCCGGAAGAATTTCTGTGATCTGACTGAAGACGCGATTTCGTTCAGCTTGCGTTCAATCAAGGCCCGCTAGAACAGGGGCGTGGCGCACGGCAGACCATCCCGTCCCTCGCGTTTGACGTGTACCATAGCTTCACACGAAGCACTTCCTCCGGCCCCAATAGAGCAATCTATTGGGGCCATTTCCTTTTTAGGGCACCTAACAAAAAGATGTAATCCTGATAGGTAGAACCGATTGACCGCCTCATCTGCGGTGATAACTTACCCCTATTGGTTTGGATTTTGTGAAGGGTAAGTTGCACATGACGAATTTTGTTTTCAAGCAAGCGCTGGGAATTGCTGCGATCGGCCTCGCACTCGTGTCGCCGCTATCTTCAGCCCGAGCAGATACGGCAGGACAGGGCGGTCTTGTTGCCGCGATCCAATCCTATCAAACAGCCACAAATGAAGGCCGCGCGATGGCGGCCCAAGCTTTGCGGCGCGCTTTGGCCGCTGATGCTGACGCACCGACTGCGACCAAGGCTGAAGCTAACTTCCTTCTGGGCGACTTTGCTTTGCGCGACGGCAAAAAGGACCTCGCTCTCAAGCAAGTCAATCAGGGGCTGAGGATTCTTGACGGTAGCGCGCCGACAAATGCGCCTGCCGTGCGGGCCTTAGGTGCACGAATCAAAACACAAGCACTTTTAGCCAAAGAAGAGCGGCTGGAAGCTTTCAAACTGATCCTTGAGGCGCGGTTTGCGTATGGTGCCCCGAAAATTGGTCCAGAGGGTGCTTGGGATAAGGTCTGGGACGATCTCTATTTGTGGCAGCGGATCGCGTTTACCGAATTGCGTGAAGTAGACAAAGCAAGGGCCACCGCCCTTGTGGCAAGTCGCGACGCGGAGTTTAACCAAATCAGCCAAGCAAATGGCGCGTGTCGCTTTCAGCATGAACCCGTAAGTGTGGCTAATTGGGAGACCAATAAGCCCAATTACCCGATCGGGCCGCTATTCGCGAGCCAAACCGGTGGCGTGCTCCTGCGCCTTTCTTTCGATAGCTCAGGGCAGGTCACGAAAGCAGAACCTACAGCCTTTAGCCCGTCGGAGGACTTTGCCATCTTGACCGAGCGTGTCGCAAAGAATTGGATTGTGCAAGGGCGAGGGCTAAACCAGCCAGCTTGCTCTGTCGGTCGACCTACGTTTGCCATTTTCCAGCTGTTCTAGAAAACTAAGCGAAGGGTATTGCCCCTAAGCCGTCGCCAGTGTCTCCACCGGCTTGCCGCCAAAGCGTTTGCGCAGGCCAAAGAGGGGTCGTTCGACGGCGTAATAACTGGCGCAGGCGCAGGCAAAGCTCAAAGCCACCGAGATCACCATGCCGATGGGCGATAGGCGCTCAAGGCTGTTGGCGTCGCCCAACATAACCTCGCGCACGATCCAGATGATTGGGACATGCCAAAGATAGAGCGAGTAAGAGAGGCGGCCGATCCAGCGCATAGGCTTTAGCTCTAAGAGGTCAATCGAAAAGCGTAAGCTGCGTAGCGCGTAGAGGTTGAGGACCAAGAGGAAGAGTGCAGCGCCTTGGATCGAATAGCGTAGGGTCTCACGGAAGACTTCATCGCGATAAACCAAGGTCGCGAGAATCGCACCAAACGCCAGAACAACCCAGTGCCAGCCAACCAGCCAAGACAATCGAGCGCCGGTGCGGGGAGCCCCATCGAGTAGGATCGCCAAGAGGCAGCCCCAAGCGATATTCTCCAATCGGCTATCGGTGGTGTAGTAGGTGTGCTCGTGCGGCAGGCCCAAGCCCAGCACCGCATAGCCGCGCCATAGGGCGCAGACGACAATGCTCGTGACGATGAGGCGCACGCGCGCTTGATGGGTCTTGCCAAACAATGCCAATGCGGCAGGGAACAGCAGGTAAAAATGCTCCTCCACCGCCAGTGACCACAAATGCCCCCACGGAATGGTACGCTCTGACCAGCCAAACCACGTGCGCACCACGTCGTAATAATTGATGAAATAGAAGAGCGCTGCGGCGACATGACTGCCATCGACCTTGACGCCAAATGGCAAAAGTAGGAGCCAAGAGCCCAGCAAAAACACCAGAAGTGCTGGCGCAAGGCGCAGAAAGCGGCGCAGATAAAAGCCCGGTAGATCAAGTGCGCCGGCATGCCGATTCTGTTCAGACACCAGAATGCGCGTGATTAGAAAGCCCGACACAAAGAAAAAGACGGTTACGCCCAAACCACCTGGAATGAGATTCTCAAAACCCGCATGGGCGATCACCACAATCAGGATCGAAATCGCCCGCAAACCATCCAAGCCCGGCATATAGCCGCCGTCTGCTTTGAAGGGGATGGCACCGGTGAAGCTGGGCTCCTGCCGGGTAGAGTGCGTTTCGCTCACTTGGGCCTCAATTGTAGCGCTTCCAGCAAGGGGGCGTGCCATTGCTCAACTGACCGGTCGTAGGTGTCAAACCCGCCGGTGAAGTTGAAATAGCAGGCAGGCATGTTGATTTCCTTAAAGGCGCTGGTCATGGCGCGGGTCCAGTCAGCCCGCAGCCGCATGGGCACTTCCACACCGACACCATATTCGCCCAGAAGGACGGGGGCTTGAATCCGCTCGCGGAACGCAGCGATCTGGGCCAAGTCTTTCTGTAACGCCCGTGTTTCACCTAGGCGCGGCCAGATACGTCCCGCAGGTGGGGGATCATCCATCCAACTTGCGCCTTGGTGGGTGAATTCAAAGGGCTGGTAGTAATGGACCGTGCCGACGACATAGGGGTCGTTGGGCAATTCGAGATTATCCATGCCATTGATGTTTCCCCAATTGTCCCCCGCAAAGATCACGGTGCGGGTTGGGTTGGTCTGGCGGATGATGCGCAGAACTTCTGCCTGCACTTTGTTGACGCGCGGCCCTGAAAACGCCTCTTGCGGCTCGTTGATGATTTCAAACATCACTTTAGCAGGTGTCTTCTGATAGCGCGCGGCAATCTGCGCCCAAAGGGCAACGAGGCGGCGCTCATGCACATCGGGATTTTCAAAAAGTTCCGTATAGTGGCAAAGGTTCAAGATGATCGTCAGGTCGTTGCGAATAGCCCAACGGACGACCTCGTCAATCCGGGCCATAAAGACCGGGTCGAGCGTGTACGGAGCTTGTTCCATGGCGTGAGCGGAAAATTTGATCGGCACACGAATGGTATCAAAGCCTGCTGCACGGATGGTTTTGAAGTCGCGCTCTCGGATTTTATAGCCCCAGTCGCCTTCATTTGGGGCCTCAAGCGCACCGGCCACATTGATGCAGCGTTCAACAGGGAAGGGGGCACGGGCAATTGTCGACACGTGCGTGCGGGTGGGTACCTTCGTGGCTTGCCACACGCCTTGAGCAACAGCGACGCCAACGCCAGTGCCGATCAAAATCGTGCCCAAAGCGCAAACCAAACCTGATCGACGGCAGAATGATCGCAAGCGTTCCATGTTAGGCCTCTCAAATGTTACGTCGTTTTCGCTGCAAAGGCTGTGCCGCAAAGATTATGTCATAGTATTCTGGCAGTCTCTCTTGCGTCTTTAGATGCTTATATATCGCTATTTTGCGGAAATGGCTTCGAACAATTTGCAACAAGCCAAGTTTTGTTCAAAACAAGCTCACTATAGAGCAAAATCAGGCCTGTTATGTGTTCTTTTACGAAACCTCGCTACAAATCAGCCTCACTCATGCGCAGGGTGCCGCTTCGATCCGCCGTCAGCGTGACGTTGGGTGTCGAGGGCTTGGCGGGCGCTTTCTTGGATGAAGACCTTGATCAAGTCCTATTTGCGCTCCATCTCCGCCAAAGCCCGTACACGTCGTGGGGAGCAATTTTTGACCATGATGGGCGTAGAGCCGCATCATCGCATTCTTGACCTGGGTGGTGGTAACGGCAGCCATTTTCACAGCATTGCGCCCAACCACAAAAATGTCCTGATCGCAGACCATTGGGGCCCGGACCTCGAGCAAGCCAAAGCCGATTATGGCTATGAGACCATGCTGCTCGATGGCTCAAAAGAAGCTTTACCCTTTGAAGACCGCGCGTTCGACATCGTCTTCTGCTCCTCGGTGATTGAACATGTGACCGGGCCGAAACAGGCCATGCTCGACATGGATGACAATAAGGCTTTTGAGGCGACCGCGATTGTGCACCAACAGCGCTTTGCCGATGAATTGCGCCGCATCACCGATGGCTATTTCGTCCAGACGCCAAATGTGGACTTCCCGCTCGAACAGCACTCGATGCTGCCGCAGCCCATTATCTATCTGCCACGGCCCCTTCAGCGCAGCTTGATGAAGACCATTGGCAAATTTTGGGTCTCCAATGTCCAGCCAGACTGGCGGCTCTTGACTGCCAAGGACATGGCAGGCTTCTTCCCGGATGCGGAATTAGTCTTTGAAAAAGTTGCGGGCTTTACCAAGTCGATCACGGCGGTCCGCAAGCGGGCAGGTCAATAAGGCAGTTTCTAGTCCCTACACAGGATTTGCCACCCCATCTGATGCTTAGCGCTCGACAAAGCTTGCAGCCTTGCTAAACACAGGCGGAGCAACCCGAAGGGCGTAGCGCAGTGACCACCATTTATCCCAATGCGGCAGCCGCACTCGAAGGCCTCACCTTCGACGGCATGACCGTGATGTCCGGCGGCTTTGGCTTGTGCGGCATCCCCGAAAACCTCATCCTTGCCCTGCGCGACAGTGGCGTGAAGGGCATAAGCGTCATCTCCAACAATGCTGGCGTTGATGGGTTTGGCTTAGGCTTGCTGTTAGAAACCAAGCAGATTGCCAAAATGATCTCGTCCTATGTCGGTGAGAATAAAGAGTTTGAACGCCAATATCTCTCAGGCGAGCTACAGCTTGAGTTCAACCCCCAAGGCACGCTGGCCGAGCGTATTCGCGCCGGTGGGGCAGGGATCCCGGGCTTCTACACAAAGACTGGCGTCGGCACGAAAATCGCTGAGGGCAAAGAGCATAAGGATTTCGACGGCGAGACTTATATGCTTGAGACCGGCCTCAAGGCTGATTTGTCGCTGGTCAAGGCTTGGAAGGCCGATACCGCTGGCAATCTGATCTACCGAAAAACTGCCCGCAACTTTAACCCGATGATGGCAACAGCAGGCAAAATCTGTGTGGCCGAAGTGGAAGAGATTGTGCCCGTCGGCAGCCTTGACCCCGATCACATCCATACGCCCGGCATTTATGTAAAGCGCTTGGTGCAAGGCAGTTTCGAAAAGCGCATCGAACAGCGCACTGTGACCAAGAGGGAGGCTGTTTGATGGGGATGGTTGCAAATTACGTTGCTATTTCCAGCGATGATTGGGATGCAGTGAAGGGGAGTAGCGAAAGCGCCACTAACTTTCTATTCGGCAGGCAGGAAGAGCAACCGAGCGAGCGATCTTGGGACTTGGACAAGGCGTGGCACGCGATCAGCGTCCTTTACAGTGGAGGTGACTTAGCCTCAGATGAATTTGACCCTGAAGATTGTGTACTAGGCGGGGTGGAAACAGAAATCGACATGGGTTTGGGCCCCGCGCGTGTGTTTGATGAAGCTTTGACGGCAAGAATTGCTGATCGTCTTTCCGCACTTTCGATCGACGAACTTTTTTCTAGATATGATGCGACTACCTTCGAGGCCATTGGCGTCTATCCCAATATTTGGGATGAGACCGACGAAGAGATCCTGGAATATGTCGGTGAGTTTTACGAGCACTTGCGCAAGGGATTTAAGGCCGCGAAGTCAAATCGGCACGTTGTAGTCACTTGGATTTCCTAGTTCAACGAGCCCTAGAACCCCTCAAAAAAAGAAAGGCTGATTCTAATGCCCTGGACCCGCGATGATCTCGCCGCCCGCGCCGCCAAAGAATTGCGTGATGGCTTTTATGTCAACCTTGGCATTGGCATTCCGACTTTGGTTGCCAATCACATCCCCGAAGGCATGACTGTCACGCTGCAGAGCGAGAATGGCATGCTTGGCATGGGGCCTTTCCCGTTTGAGGGGGAAGAAGATGCCGATCTTGTAAATGCTGGCAAGCAAACCATCACCGAATTGCCGCAGACGTCGTTTTTTTCCTCGTCTGACAGCTTTGCCATGATCCGTGGCGGCCACATCGATTTGTCGATCTTGGGTGCGATGGAAGTGTCGGAGACTGGGGACCTCGCCAATTGGATGGTGCCCGGCAAAATGGTCAAAGGCATGGGCGGGGCGATGGACTTGGTCGCAGGCGTGCGCCGCTGCGTCGTCGTGATGGAGCATACAGCCAAGGATGGCGCGCCAAAGCTCTTGCACAGCTGTCATCTGCCGCTGACGGGTTTGAAAGTCGTCGATTTGGTCATCACCGATCTGGCGGTGTTTTCGATTGACCGCCGGGCAGGGGGTATGTCGCTGATCGAACTGGCCACAGATGTGACTTTGGATGAGGTCAAGGCCAAGACCGAAGCGACGTTTGAAGTCTGCCTCTAACACATAAAGCGGGCCCCTAGTCAGGGGCCCGTTCTATTTTGCCACACCGGATTCACACAGGCTTAGGCCCAGGTGACCGCCACGATCTCATAGCTTTTAGAGCCGCCGGGCGCTGCCACTTCCACAACATCGCCTTCTTCCTTGCCAATCATGGCACGGGCGATGGGGGAGGTGATCGAGATTTTGCCGAGCTTCACATCGGCTTCGTCTTCACCCACGATTTTATAGGCAGCCTTGTGGTCGGTGTCTTCGTCAATGACGGTCACCGTGGCACCAAACTTGACGTTCGTGCCAGACAATTTCGACACGTCGATCACTTGGGCGCGCGCCAATTTATCTTCCAGCTCAGCGATGCGACCTTCAATATAGGATTGTCGCTCTTTGGCTGCGTGATATTCTGCATTCTCAGACAGGTCGCCATGCGAGCGTGCTTCTGAGATGGCGCCAATCACGGATGGGCGCTCGTCAGTCTTCAAACGTTTGAGTTCTGCATCGAGGGCCGCATGGCCCTCTGCAGTCATTGGGATCTTTTCCATTAGGGGGATTCCACAAAAAGGGGGCTTATAGAGTGGTGTTTCGATCGTCTTTCGTCAAGCGTATGCTTGCAGTGGCTTAACTTGCAGGGTTTCTCCCTCTGCCGCTTCAATCGCGGTGGCAGCAGCGCGCGCGCCAGCAATGGTGGTGTAATAGGAGATATTGGATACCAAAGCCGTGCGTCGGATGGAGTAACTATCGGCGAGTGATTGCGCTCCCTCCGTGGTGTTGACGACCAGTTGGATGTCGCCATTAATCATCGCATCCACGATATGGGGGCGGCCTTCCATCACTTTATTCACGCGCTCAACCGGCACGCCCGCATCGCGCAGGACCTTGGCGCAGCCTTCTGTCGCCACAAGCTTAAAGCCCAAGCGAACAAAATTACGGCCAAGCTCAGGCAGTGCTGGCTTATGGCTATCTTTGACTGACAAGAAGGCCGTGCCGCCGGACGGCAAGCGCATGCCAGCGCCCAATTGCGACTTTAAGAACGCATGGCCAAAGTCTGTGTCAATGCCCATACATTCGCCGGTGGAGCGCATTTCGGGGCCCAAGATCGGGTCAACACCAGCAAAGCGTGCAAATGGGAAAACCGCTTCTTTGACAGCGACATGGTTGAGTTTCTTCTGTTTTAATCCAAAGCTCGCCAAGCTTTCGCCAGCTTGCAGCTTGGCGGCAATGCGGGCCACTGGAATGCCGACCGCTTTAGCCACAAAAGGTGCCGTGCGTGACGCGCGTGGGTTGGCCTCCAACACATAAATCGTGTCATCCTTGATCGCATATTGGATGTTGATCAGGCCAATGACTTTCAGGCCTTTTGCCATCGCAATGGTCTGCGCTTCGATCTTGGCGATAATCTCTGCCGACAAGGTGTAGGGGGGAAGCGCGCAGGCGCTATCGCCTGAGTGAATGCCCGCTTCTTCGATATGTTCCATAATGCCCGCGACGAACACGTCTTTGCCGTCGGACAAGGCATCGACATCCACTTCAATCGCATCGCGCAAATATTGGTCGATCAAGACGGGGTTATCGCCCGAGACAATCACGGCCTCGCGCACATAGCGCTCTAGGCTTGGCTGATCATAGACAATTTCCATACCGCGGCCGCCCAAGACATAGGATGGACGCAGCACAACGGGATAGCCAACAGCCTGTGCACCCAGAATCGCTTCTGCCTCGGTGCGGGCAATCGCGTTGCGGGGTTGCAGCATGTTAAGCTCGTTCAAAAGCGCCTTAAAGCGCTCGCGGTCTTCGGCGATATCAATCGCGTCGACACTGGTGCCAAGGATCGGCACGCCTGCTTGTTCGAGCGGATGGGCCAGCTTTAGCGGTGTTTGACCGCCGAACTGCACGATCACACCCAAAAGTGTGCCGCTCTGCTTTTCAGTTTCGATGATTTCAAGGACGTCTTCGGCCGTCAACGGCTCAAAATAGAGCCGGTCGGACGTGTCATAGTCGGTGGAGACGGTCTCTGGATTGCAATTGACCATGATGCTTTCAATGCCCAGCTCTTCGCAAGCAAAGGCCGCATGGCAGCAGCAATAGTCAAACTCGATGCCTTGGCCGATCCGGTTCGGCCCGCCGCCTAGAATGATGATCTTCTTGGCAGCACTTGGCGCAGCCTCACATTCCGTCTCATAGGTCGAGTACATGTAAGGCGTGGGGGAAGCGAATTCCGCCGCGCAGGTGTCGATGCGCTTGTAAGCTGGGCGGACGCCAGCCGCACGACGGGCAGCGCGGACTTCGAGCTCGCTCTTGCCGGCGATCTTGGCCAAGCGCTTGTCGGAAAAGCCTTGCGCCTTCACAAAGCGCCAATCAGCAGTCGCTTGCGGCAGACCGTTGGTTTCAAGCTTTTTCTCGGTCGCAATTAGTTCTGCAAATTGATCCAAGAACCAAGGGTCAATCTTGCTGGCCGCATGAACCTCTTCCACGCTCATGCCCATGCGAAGGGCTTGGCCGACCACCAGAATGCGGGTGGGGGTTGGTATGGTCAGCGCTTGATGCAGCGCTTCTCTGTCGTTGCCGATCTCAAGGAAAGGATCAAAACCGTCGAGGCCGGTTTCCAGCGAGCGCAGGGCCTTTTGGAAGCTTTCTTGGAACGTCCGCCCAATCGCCATGGCTTCGCCCACCGACTTCATGGAGGTGGTCAAAGTCGTGTCCGCACCCTTGTATTTCTCAAAGGCAAAGCGGGGGATTTTGGTGACGATATAGTCGATCGAGGGCTCAAACGAAGCAGGGGTTGCGCCGCCCGTGATGTCGTTGGCAATTTCGTCCAAAGTATAGCCGATGGCGAGCTTGGCTGCGACTTTGGCGATCGGGAAACCCGTCGCCTTGGACGCCAAGGCGGATGAGCGCGACACGCGCGGGTTCATTTCAATCACCGTCATCCGGCCATCGGCGGGATTGACAGCAAACTGCACGTTGGAGCCACCCGTCTCGACCCCGATTTCGCGCAAGACGGCAATGGAGGCATCGCGCATGCGCTGATATTCTTTGTCGGTCAGGGTCAGCGCGGGGGCGACGGTGATGGAGTCGCCCGTATGAACGCCCATGGGGTCGATGTTTTCGATGGAGCAAATGATGATGCAATTGTCCGCTTTGTCGCGAACCACTTCCATCTCATATTCTTTCCAGCCCAGAACGCTTTCTTCCACCAGCACTTCGCCGACAGGGCTTGCCGCGATGCCACTGGCGCAGATGCGCTTAAATTCGTCGACATTATAGGCGATGCCGCCGCCCGTGCCGCCCAAGGTGAAGCTGGGGCGGATGATGGCAGGCAGGCCGACGAAGGGCAGGGCCGCCATGGCTTCTTCAATGGTGTGGGCCATCTTGGACTTAGGGCTTTCCAGCCCGATTTTATCCATAGCATCGCGGAATTTCAGGCGGTCTTCGGCCTTTTCGATGACGTCAGCTTTCGCGCCAATCATCTCAACATTATATTTCGCCAAAACCCCGGTCTTTTCCAGCGTCAGCGCGCAATTCAACGCTGTCTGTCCGCCCATGGTTGGCAGAACCGCGTCGGGGCGCTCTTTGGCGATAATCAGCTCCACCACTTCTGGCGTGATCGGCTCCACATAAGTGGCGTCGGCCAAATCGGGGTCGGTCATGATGGTGGCAGGGTTAGAATTGACCAGAATAACCCGGTAGCCCTCTTCCTTCAGCGCCTTACAAGCTTGCACGCCCGAATAGTCAAATTCACAGGCCTGCCCGATCACAATGGGGCCAGCCCCGATGATCAAAATGGATTTCAGGTCTGTGCGTTTAGGCATGGGGGCGTCCGTTCAGGGCTCTATTAAGGTTCAGGGTGCCAGTCGCAAAAAGCCCTCCCGAGCGGATAGCACGCTGGGAGGGCCTTGGAAGGCGGTAGCTGTTAACGCCTATGGGAGAGTCTAGCAAGTGTTTTACACCTTGATTAGGCTGCAGCCTCTATTTTGGATTGGGGATTATTCATGCGCAGACGTTCTTTGCTGGTCGCCGCTGCCACAACCGGGGCGCTGAGTGTCTTGCCCAAAGGCGCACAGGCGACGTCAAATACCGCCCAAACCTTCCCCGTCCTAGACAGTCTCGCGATGCCGGTAAGCGCGGAAGAGAACCGGCAATTTAGCTTTACCGACAAGGCCTCAGCCTATTTTTATGGGCGGACGCATCAGGATAAGCCCGACGATTGGTTCTATGGCTGGAATGTCGCCACTAAGCGGATTTTCCAAGATTATCGTCTGACCTTGGATGGCAAGCCGCTTCTGCGCGCTGGCGCGAAAGTGGTGGTCAGCCCGCATGCGATCACGCGCGATTATGGCGCAGTCAAAGAAACGCTGCGACTATTTGACGGGCTTACGGCGCTGATGGTGGAATTTGAAACTACCGAGTCAGGACGGATCGGATTTGAGTTTACCGGTGATTTGCTGAGCGAAGGGGAGGTTGGGGCAGAAGGCGTTTGGTACCGCCCGAAGGAAGCGCCGCAGTCTTGGCTCTTGCTCGCCCCAATTGAGGGCGGTGGGCAAGGCTTTGTCATCCTCCTTGGCGCATCCAAGGCCGACGTGCGCCGCCTCTTGAGCCAGCTGCGCCGCACGCATCAAAGCCTAACCCGCGCCCGCATGGCGCGAATGGAGGCTTTGGTCTCGGGCTCTAGAGCCCTAGATGCTGGCGACCCAGACCGCACCAAAGCGCTACTCTGGATGCGCCTGACGGCAGACCAATTGGTGATGAAGCAGATGGGCACTGGCATTTATGCAGGCCTGCCGTGGTTCAATGATTATTGGGGGCGGGATACCTTTATCTCCATCACTGGCACTTTGTTTGTCACTGGCCAATATGACGTGGCCGCCGACGTGTTCCGCAGTTTTGCCGCCCTGCAAGACACCGACCCCAAGTCCAAAACCTATGGCCGCATTCCCAACCGAGCGCGGCCCGATGGCGTGCAATATAATACCGCCGACGGCACACCGCGCTTTATCATTACGTTGGCGGACCTCGTCCGGCGGTCGGGAAACAATAAGTTTGCTAAAGAAATGTGGCCGACTGTAGAGCGTGCAGTCTCAAATGTGCTGAATGACGATGGGGACCCGCACGGCTTGGTGATCCACGACGATGCGGATACTTGGATGGATGCCAAGGAAAAAGGCGTGCGGGCTTTCTCGCCCCGCGGCAATCGGGCAATAGATATTCAGGTGCTTTGGATTGACGCGCTTCTCGCGGCAAATTGGCTTGCTCTGCGCGTAACAACCGCGCCAATCGGCCGTCCTATTCTCGATCGATATGAAAAGCTTAAAGTTGGGTTGAGCGAGTGCTTCATTTCTGATCAGGCAGGCACCTTTATCGACCATCTCAAGCCAGACGGCAGCCCCGATTTGGCACTTAGGCCGAACGCCTTCTTTGCGTTAGAGGCAATTTCGGAAGCGACCTATCGTGATGGAGTTGATATCGAGTCACACCAAAAGCAAAAAATGATCCGTGCGCGCGACCTCTGGAAAGGCCTCGTCTATCCTTGGGGCGTGGCGACCTTGAGCCAGGATGATCCCGAGTTTCATCCCTATCACGAGCATTGGCATTATTATCATAAGGATGCCGCCTATCATAATGGAACGGTCTGGCCGTGGCTGAATGGCGTCGCCATGACCACATTGTTGCGCTTTGGCGTGCAAAAGGAGCCGTGGCAGCTGTTTGAAAACATGAACCGCCAAGCCTTGCGCGAAGGCGCGGTGGGCAGCCTTGCCGAATGCGCTGATGCTCTTCCTGTCCCCGGTGCCACTTGGGCGCGCCGCACGGGCACCTCCCTGCAAGCTTGGTCGAATGCAGAGCATTTACGCGTCTGGCATGAGGAGATTTTGGGTGTCGTTATCAGGCCCCATTCCATAACAATCGGCCCCAAATTGCCAGAGCATGTGCTGAATATTGCCATGAACACAAAGGTAAAAAAGGGCTACCTAATTGGGCACTGGCATAAGGGCCAAGCAGGTCGCTGGTGTTTTGAGCTTGTTGGTTCTGACGCTACACTCAACTTTGTTCTCGCCCTTCGTTCGGTGGGCTGGGATTTGAAGGCAGGCCAGAAAGTCGAAATCATTGATGCGAATGGCCAGCTAAAACTGACCGCTTTTGACCGCAATGGTAAGGTCTTGGGCACTAAGGTGAGTGACCCTTATCAAGGCCCATATGACTTCACGAACCAGCGCGATGAAGTCTTCGCCAACCTAGGCTTCTGCGAACCGAAACTGGCCCCCAATCTCAAGAGCCTATCAGTCTATCACGACCCACCGCTAACCTATTAGCGAGCCTAGCCGATCAAGCGGCTCTCAAGGTCGGCGTCGGGCTCGCCGTTTTCATCGCGTTCCATAAACAAGGCTTCAGTCATGCCGGTGACGAGAGTGGCTGGTGTGACGGGCTTGGCGATATGGACATCGCAGCCAGCTGCAAGGGCTGCCTTCACATGCTCGCTCATGGCATTGGCGCTGAGCATGGCGATGGGGGTGCGGGGAAGGTTATTTTCTTTTTCCCACGCGCGGATGGCTTGGGTGGCGGCAAGGCCATCCATTTCCGGCATCATCATATCCATCAAGATCAGGTCAAAGCTATCGATCTTGAAGAAGGCCAGAGCCTCGCGGCCATTGGCGGCCATCACGGGCGTCATGCCCATCGGCTCTAGCATGAAGGTGATCACTTTTTGGTTGATCGGATTGTCTTCCGCCACCAGCACGCGCAGACCCGTGGGCCCAACGGAGGCCTCACTTAAGGCAAACGTGTCATCATTCATCAGGACAGAGGGTAAGCGTGAGCCTGTCTTCAGCGCATCCGCATATTTCAATTGGATCCGCACTTCAAATCGACTGCCAGAGCCCAATTGCGAGGTGGCAGAGATGCTGCCGTCCATCAATTCGCACAGGCTTTTGCAAATGGAGAGGCCGAGGCCCGTGCCACCAAACCGGCGGCTGATGCTGCTATCGGCTTGCTCAAAGCGGTTAAACAAATGCTGGCTCGCCTTTGGATCAAAGCCAATGCCCGTGTCAGACACTTGAACGCGCAGCTCGACGCTTTCCCCATCAATCTCAAGCGCGTCGACATGAACATCGACGCGGCCTTTGTCGGTAAATTTCACGGCATTAGACGTTAGATTGGAGATGATCTGCCGTATGCGAACCGCGTCGCCTATAAAGCGACCTTCGGCGTCGGGGTGAATAGTCAGATTGAACTGCACACCTTTTTCTTCGGCGCGGGTCCGGAAAGTGTGGGCGGCGGTCTCAATGGTCTCACGCAAGTCAAACGGCGCGACGGAGAGTTCGAGCTTATCGGCTTCGATCTTGGCACTATCGAGAACATCCGACACCAAGCGCTCCAAGGTTTCCCCCGAAGTCCGCACCAGATTGACCATTTCATGCTGGGAAGCTGTCAGCTTTGTATTGTTCAAGACCTCTGCCAGACCGACGATGCCATTGAGCGGTGTGCGGATTTCGTGGCTCATGGTGGCTAGGAATTGCGACTTGGCATCACTTGCAAGACTGACCTGTTCAAGCGTTTTCGCGAGTTTCGTCTCGCGCTGCCAGCTTTGATAGGCCGCACTCAAGTTATAAGTCAGCAGGAAAATCATCGCGATACTGGCTTGGAAAACGGCACTGTCCGGATAGGCATGACTGACAATCATGATCGCTGGTACAGAAATAATCCCCATCACAAGCGGCAGAGCAGCCGACAAGAAGGAGGGGAGGTAGGTAAGGCTGGTGGAAATCACATGCGTTAAGGCCCCGACCAAGATGGCCAAGCCAATGATCAATGGGCCGATCTCACCAGTCTTGACGAGGGCAAGGGCACCGGCGGCCCAAATACTTGAGCCAAACACCATATTGGCGCAAAAAAGCTTGCGGCTAAGCGCCCCTTTTTCAGGGTCCTTGCTCGATTTCAGGCCGATAACAAGCTCTAGCCCTTCATTAAGAGCAAAGGCTGCAAACCAGATAATGGCGACGAGGCCATCTAGGCCCCACAGCAACAGACCCGTGAACCCGATTGCCGCTAAGACACGGCTTAGAAGATCGTCGCGCAACCGTTTTATGAGCTCTAAATAGGACTGGTGCACGTCGTTACTCTCCCCGTCTGGAGAAAGTTTACGGAATGGAGCTTTATTTTCGGTTAGCTTTGAGGTCGAATTTGCGGTTGTTTTTAGAGAAAATTGAGAAAACTATCGCGATATTTTTACTTTTAGTTGTCTTGTGTCTCTGGATTACTTGGGCGCGGCACGTGCAAGCCGATTACCCGCCCTGCGGCCATTCGGCCTAAATCCAGCCGTTCCCCATACTTCTGACACGGATCTTGCGCGGGTATGTCGCGTTTCGCTGTTCCAGGTTCAACCAGAAACTCCGTGAAATCCTCGGCAAAGTTAGAGGTAAAGCGATGGGCGTCACCAACTTGTGAGAGTGACCCGTTATCCATCACGACGCCAGCCCCGCGCGACCACGCCATCGCTGCGGCTTGACGTCCATCCGAAGTATCGAGCCGCGCCTCGATGCTGAGGCCGCCTCGACCGACCGGCAAGCGCACGGAACCGCCGGGTAGAAGCTTGCTCACGGCTGCTGAGGCCGCTGAAGCTGTCGCGTTCGTTTCTTGTAAGCGCGTGATGACTGCCTGGACCCGTGCGGCGGCTTGGTCTTCGGGTCCAACCAGCTCAAAGCGGCGCGACAGCTTAAAGCAGAGCTGTCGGTCTAGTTCGCCCAGCACCAGGGTCCGCGATTCGGGCGTGATCGTGTCTGGGATGTCGCCACCGTCCTGCAGCTTTGCTGGTAACAGGGCTAGCTTCTGGACCGTCCGCAACGCCTCCAGATCACGCTGGCGCTCAATCTGCGCCCGCACCGTTCCAGAGACTGTTTCCATCCCGGCTTGATTGGACAGAAAACCCGTTTGTGTTGGCGGTTTTGTGGCGCAGGCGGGTAAGGCGAGGAGGCACAGAAGCAGCGCATGTGGTGCATAGGCGCGCGGGAAAGGGGTCATAACAAAAAGCCAAATCGGAACAGAATTGCTTGGGCAAATAAGCTAGTGTGAGGGAATTTAGCACATGTGCTTGGCTTTGCGCTTGCCTTTTTGTCCCTCAAGCGGCTTTTCACATCATCTTGTCAGGGCTCACCCCGCCACCTGCGCTGGCCGCTCTCGTAGCGCCAGAAACAAGAAGATCAGCCCGAGCACGACGGTGAGCGGGCCAGCATAATGCTCCGGCGGGTGATGGCCTGAGTGGGAGCCCTTCAGGAACCAACCGTCAATCGCCGCCAACGCCCGCATGGTAATGACTGCCAGAAGCCCTAACGGTACCAGGGTGCGATAGCGCAGCCCGATGACGAACAGAAGCAACGCAAAGGGAATTTGGATCGCACCAAACCACGCAAAGACGGCAATGATGGTCTCGCCGCGAACCGAAAGATCCACGCCACCAATCACCCCGGCCCCACCGTCCGGCAGGAAATAATGGATGCAGCCTGGAATAAATTCCGTTACGGCCACGAGCATCAGAAACCAAGCCGAAATCTTGGCACCGCGATAGTCGTCATTGGTACTGGGTGGAAATAGCGCCATTTTTGGCCTCCCTGAGCCATCACAGCTTAGTGAGCGCTCCCAACCTGTCAACGCGGGCTAAACCGCTTTCGCCACGGAACAGCCCGCCCGACGGCGCGTTGTTGATTTGAGCTAGCCTGCTCAACAAGCAACGCAAGGACATTCTAGTATGGACCATAGTAAGCACATCCGCCTCACCGAAACCGAACTCAATGCCGCAACACTCGATGACGCGACCGTCTATGGCGCGGAGGACGCTAAGATCGGAAAAGTCTCCCATGTGCATGGGATGGGCATGACCGGCGACGTTATCGTTGATGTCGGCGGCTTCTTGGGGCTGGGCACCAAGCCCGTCTCACTGAAGATCAACCAATTGGATTTCATGCGTGACGAGCACGGCCATGTTCATGCAACAACCACTTGGACCAAGGCACAAGTTGAGGCTCTGCCGCAACATATGCACTCTTAAGCTAACCAACTAAAGCGCTGCGCCGAAGCAAAAAAGCGGCGTGGCGCGCTATCTTTCAAGCCTGCCGACCATAGTGTTTGGCGAGCGCTTCAGCGACTCGGCCAATAAGCTCAAGGGGCAGGGGCGCGCTGTGCGGAAAGCTCAAATTGCCCTTGGGTCCTCGATAAGCGGCAAGTTCTTCGACTAAAGCGAGAGGTTCCTTTAGGGGCGGATAGATGCCGATGTGCTTCTTAAAGGCTGCAAAGCGCCTGAATGGCTTCCAGCCGCAGTCTGGCTTCCGGCGACGCCGCAAGGAAGAAGCTCTCGTGATCCTTAAGTGCGTTGGGCTTGAGCATTTGGCTTTGGTCTTTCAGGTTACCAAGATCAAATTGGCCATGATTTGGTTCTTTTGAACTTGCATTTTAGGTCATATTGCCTTATTGTGGATGTGTTTGGGAGCCCTTGAGATGTCCACTCTGGTTAAAACACGCGAATCTGCTGATGTTCAAGCGGTTGCATTGAAGGCTTACGCACGCATCGCGCAAGCTTGGTCTCTGACGCTGAACGAAGCGGCCGCGCTGGCGGACATGTCAGAGTCGACGTGGAAGCGCGCCAAGTCTCCCACTTATGCGGGTGAATTGTCACGAGATCAGATGCTAAGGCTCAGCGCACTGGTCGGCCTTTATAAGTCTCTTGAGATTTACTTTGACGAAACGCTTTCTCGGGACTGGGTCAAACTCCCCAATCGAGGGCCAGAATTTGACGGTGTCCGTCCAATTGATTCCATGATTAGCGGTGGGCTGCCAAAAATCCTTCGGGTCCGTGCCTATGTCGACGCCCTGAGGGGCGGGCTTTGAAGATAAGTTCTGTCAACGACCGGGCCCTCGTTCGCCTGATTCCCGCAGCGCGCCACAAACCGCCGATCCTGCGAGGTTTGGTCGACACAGATGAAGAGGCTGAAATTCTCGCCGAGCTTGAGGGGGAGACGAGCGCAAGATTGATAGCGGAGCGGGAGGGGAGTCCAGCGCTAGATCGCCGCGAATTGGCATTTGCCCGGCGTTCGCAAGATTTGAAGCTCTATGGTCAAAGCCATGTGAACGCAGCTTTCACCTACACACGCGCAGGCGGCAATCGATTTAACGGTGGCGAGCGTGGCGCGTGGTATTGCGCTTGGGATGCCTTGACCTCGGTCGCAGAGGTCGGATTTCATCGCACACGCGAACTTGGATTTATCAACCGGTTCGAGCTTAAGGTGCAATACGTCGAATTGCTCGCCGATTTCATCGGCGACTTCCCAGACCTCTGCGCCGATCTGACGAACCCTGCACTGGATGCCGATCCAGACCGGGGCTATCCAGCAGGCCAAGCTTTGGCAGCCGATCTTAGGCGCGCTGGCCATCGTGGCCTGATTTATCCATCTGTCCGGCGCAAAAATGGGCGCTGCTTCGTCGCCTTTGATCCGGGTGCTGTTCAAAATGTGAGGCCGGGCGCATCCTGGATGCTCGCTTGGAACGGAGGGCCGGAGTTCAGTGTGATCGGTCTTTAAAGACACGCAACTTAGAAATGGCTCGCACAAAACTGGCGGTCCCGAAGGGACTTGAACCCCCGACCCATCGTTTAGGAAACGATTGCTCTATCCTGCTGAGCTACGGGACCGCACGCCCCATGCTTAGCGGGCGAGCGGCGATTTGGGGAGGGGGGTGTCGCAGATTCTTGGCCGACCCTAATCCTGCGCGGTCGCCACCACGCGGGGGAGTTTGAAGATCACGTCTTCGCGTGTCACTTCCACATCTTGCAGGGTGACGGCAAAGCGGGCCTGACAGGCGGCGATGACCGCTTCCACCAAATCCTCGGGCGCGCTGGCCCCGGCGGTAAGGCCCAAGGTGGAGATGCCGTCAAACCACGACCAATCGATCCCATGCGCATCATCAATCAAATAAGCGGCCTTGGCCCCGGCGCGCAGGCCGACTTCGACCAGCCGAATGGAATTGGACGAGGTTTTTGAACCAATGACCAGGAGGAGGTCAGCTTTGCTGCCCAGCGCTTTGACCGCTTCTTGGCGATTCGTCGTGGCGTAGCAGATGTCTTCTTTGTGCGGCGGCGAGATTTCGGGGAATTTGGCCTGAAGCGCGCCGACAATCTCGGCCGTATCGTCGACGGACAGCGTGGTTTGGGTAACAAAAGCCAGCTTTTTGGGGTCTTTTGGCAGAAAATCAGCGATTTCGGCAACATCTTGGATCAAGGTTACCGAGCCTTCGGGCAATTGGCCCATGGTACCGATGACTTCGGGGTGGCCTGCATGGCCGATCAGAACAATTTCACGCTCCGCATCAAAATGCCGTTGCGCTTCCACATGGACCTTTGAGACCAGCGGGCAGGTGGCATCGACAAAGATCATGTTGCGACGCGAGGCCTCTTCCGGCACCGATTTAGGCACGCCATGGGCAGAGAAGACCACGGGGCGGTCGGTCGGACATTCGTCCAATTCTTCAACAAAAACAGCACCTAAACGCTTCAATCTTTCCACGACATGGACGTTGTGGACGATCTCGTGGCGGACATAGACAGGGGCACCCCATTTCTCAATGGCGCGCTCAACAATCTGGATCGCGCGGTCCACACCGGCGCAAAAGCCGCGCGGCGCAGCGAGCAAAATCGTCAAAGGAGGGGGAGGGGCAGGGACTTCCGACATGATTTCTCCGGTGGCATTGCCTTGTTGGCGCCGCATTGCGTTGCTTGAAGCAAGACTGACCTCTAAAGACATGGTCTATAATTGCGGCAGTGCCAAGATGGTCTGCTTCGCTTCTTCTGTGGAATGCAACATGCGCCCCCAAGCTATTGCCTTTGTGATCACTTCGTCCATCCTTTTTGCCGCTTGTTCGTCTTTGCCTTTCATGGGCAATCGCGACGGCCGCAACAAGGCCCCGCCGCCGATATCAGAAGCCGATGCGCCAGCTGCTGACGCCCCTAAGCCGCAAGTCGAGGCCAAAGCCGGCGATGCCGAAACCTTGGAGGCCCCGGTTGGCCCACCCCGCAAGCGCGGCTTTTTCTCCGGTGTCGCTAAAGCACTCGGCAGTGATTCTGGTGTCGCCAACGTTGGGCCATGCCCTGCGGTGCGGGTCTTGTATGACGCACAACGCTTTGTCGAACTCGATGGGCCCGAGCGGTTTGAGAATGTTGGCTACACGGGTGAGATTTTGAACGTCAATTCTGACTGCCGCTATGTCGGCGATGATCCAATCACCATCAACATGCAGCTGGATATGGCGTTTGGCAAAGGTCCTAAGGCCAAGGGCGCCTTTCGGGATACCAATTATTGGGTGACTGTGACCCGCAAGGACATCGCCGTCATCAGCCGGCAAGTCTATACCCAACGCGTGGCAATTCCAGCCGGGACTGACCGGGTAGCGTTGAAGTCCTTGCCCATCAGCATCGAAATCCCCCGCGCCACGAAAGATATTGCCGGGGCGAACTTTGAAGTGCTGGTCGGCTTTGAATTGACGCCTGAGCAATTAGACTTCAACCGCAATGGCAAGCGCTTCCGAGTAGATGCTGGCGTCCCACGCTAAAGGCCCGTGTCCATGACCCATTTTGCGTTTCAATTAGCCCATAAGCTGGGTGATGCCTTTGCTGATCTGGGCTTAAGCCGTGATCTGGGCGCGGTTGTGCGGGCGCAAAAGGCGGAGTTCGGTCATTTTCAATGCAATGGCGCGATGGCCGGAGCTAAACAAGTCGGCAAGAACCCACGTGAGATTGCAACTGCTGTCGCGGGCAGGCTGGCGAAAGACCCAGATATTGCGCGGGTGGAAGTGGCAGGGCCTGGGTTCTTGAACATCACCTTGTCGGATGCCGCTTTTATCCGCCAAGCCGAAGCCATTGCCCAAGATGCGCGTGCCGGGGCACAAGTGGTTGAGGTGCCGCGCCGGGTCATCGTCGACTATGCTGGGCCAAATGTCGCCAAGTCCATGCATGTCGGCCATTTGCGCGCCACCATTATTGGCGACAGCATCAAGCGCCTTTACCGGTTTCGTGGTGATCAGGTCTGGGGTGATGCCCATTTTGGCGATTGGGGCTTTCAAATGGGCCTATTGATTGCCACCTTGGCGCAAGAGCTGCCCGACCTTCCTTACTTTGATGCTGATTTTGCCGGGCCTTATCCAAACGCCAGCCCGGTGCAATTGGCCGATCTAGAGCGAATCTATCCAGCCGCTGCTGCCTTGGCCAAAACCGATGTGGCAGCCCGTGATCGCGCCCGCAAAGCCACGGCAGAATTGCAAGCAGGCCGACCGGGCTATCGGGCGCTGTGGCAGCATTTTGTCTCTGTCTCGCGCGGGGCGCTGGAGCGCGAGTTTGCTGCCCTTGGCGTGACCTTTGACCTGTGGCTGGGTGAAAGCGATGCGGACCCTCTGATCCCGGACATGATTACGGACTTGGAACAAAAGGGCCTGCTGCAGGATGATCAAGGCGCCCGCGTCGTATTTGTGCACGATAAGATGGTGCCTAAGAAGGATGGCGGCGAAGGGCCAAATGTCGCGCCTTTGCTGGTGGTGTCATCCGAAGGCTCAGCCATGTATGGCACGACCGATCTGGCGACCATCGTCGACCGGGTAAAGCGCTTCAACACGGACTTGATCATTTATTGCGTCGACCAACGCCAAGCCGATCACTTCGAAACCGTGTTTCGTGCAGCAGACAAGGCGGGCTATATGCCACGTGCGGCCCTTGATCACATCGGCTTTGGCACCATGAATGGCCAAGACGGCAAGCCCTTCAAGACCCGCGAAGGCGGTGTGCTAAAGCTGCATGACCTCATCACCCAAGTCCAGGAAAAAGCCCAAGCTAAGATTGATGAGGCAGGTGTCGGGCAAGATTGGCCGCAGGACGAACGCGCCGACATCGCGCATAAGGTCGGCATTGCTGCGCTGAAGTTTGCCGATTTGCAAAACTTCCGCGGCACATCCTATATTTTCGACCTCGATCGGTTCTTGAGCTTTGAAGGCAAGACCGGTCCGTATCTGCTTTATGCCGCTGTCCGCATCAAATCGATTTTGCGCAAGGCCGATGAAGCGGGCTTTTCAGCAGGTCCGGTTGTAAACCTAGAAGGCGCAGAGCGGGATTTGATCCTCGTCCTTGACGGGTTTGAGCATGCGCTGCGCGGGGCCTATGACAAGCGCGCACCCCATATTCTGGCCGATCATGCTTATAGCTTGGCAGGGGCGTTTTCGGCCTTTTACGCCGCTTGTCCGATCATGAATGCAGCAGAACCCGACTTGCGGGCTTCGCGCTTGACCTTGGCTAAAGCGACCTTGACCCAATTGCTCATCGTGCTTGATCTTCTTGGCATCGAGGCACCGGAACGTATGTGATTTTTAAAGAGGCTGGGCCTGATAAATCGGATCCAGCCGGTTGCGGCGGCTAGGTAATTCCGCAGTGATTGTCGCGCGCTGGTCCGGCGTAAACCGCATCCATTGTGCGATCTCTGGCAAAGTACGGTAGCAGCCCAAGCAGAGCCCAGTTTGTGGCTCAACACAACAAACTTTGATGCAAGGTGTGGCGATGGGTTCAGCCACCTTAGCCCCCAAATCCGGGGATTAAAGAAACGATCCCGGCCAAGGCGCCGAGTTCGGCTGCGATGGCACTGGCCCCCAAGGCGTCGCCTGTTTGACCGCCCAAATGCTTGCGCGCGGTCAACGCAATCGCGCCAGCCCCTAACACGGTGCCGATGACCGCGCCGACAGCGGGGCCAACTAAGCTCAATTGAAACGCAAGGATGACACAGATGCCGCTGATCACGGCCCCCATGATGGTTGCCGTTGTGGCCTCGGTCGCAGTCGGTTGTCCGGCGGAGGCGGAAATCCCGTCATCGGTGGCTGGCTTCAACAGCGTCATGACATGGACCAAAGCGGTGCGCGCCAAAGTCCCGCTGATGATGAGGCACAGGCCTGCCTGCCAAGCTGTGGCAATCTCAGCCACCAGAAAGATCTTGAGAATGATCGCCAAGAGAAGCGCCACACCGCCAAAAGTGCCGATGCGGGAATCGCGCATAATAGCAAGGCGTTCCGTGACGGTCTTGCCGCCACCAACGCCATCAAAGAAATCCGCAAAGCCGTCTTCGTGGAACGCGCCGGTGGTGACGACTTGCGATGCGACAGCCAGAGTCGCCGCGACATGGACACTGCCATTGAACAACCACATGGCTAGCCCATAAGTCAGTGCACCGATGATACCGGTCACGAGACCAGCCACAGGTGCAGCTTGAAAGGCCCGGGTAATACGCTCTCTTGGCAAGTCTTCCGGCCAAGTCACCGGTAAACGCGTAAAGAATATCAAGCAAATTCTGGCGTCATCAATAATGCGCATGGCGCGACTCAACTTTGGCTTATTTTGTTGGAACGTATCTGGGTCGTTGTAGACGAACCAATTGAAATTTCGAGATGCTAATACTTAATGTCTGAGTGAAGCTTGTACACTGTGGCGCCGAAGTCGCACAAGGGTAACACTACGGTAACACCGCTCGTGCTGTCTTTTACCTCGCGGCATGGCCTTTCTCGCAAGGTGATTGCGCGCTAGATCAACCCCATGCCCCATGATGCTTGCGCGCCCCCCAAACAGCCCTTTGACGATATCCGCGCCTTAGTGCAGGACTTGCCCCATCGAGATGAAGAGGCGAGCGCCCGGACGGCTTGGCGCGAAAACCAATTGATTAAGCCACTAGGTGCCTTGGGCCGCTTAGAAGATATCAGCAACTGGCTGTCAGCTTGGACGGGCAAGAGTCCGCCACAAGTGATCAGGCCGATCATTGCTGTCTTTGCTGGTGATCATGGTGTCGCCGCACGGGGGGTATCTGCCTATCCACAAGAAGTCACCCGGCAGATGATTGATGCCATGGCAGCTGGTGGTGCAGCCGTTTCCGTCTTGGCACAGCAAGCGGGTGCGGGCCTCAAAGTCTATGATTTGGCCGTGGGAAGACCGACGCCAGACATTGTTGAAGCCGATGCCATGACCGAGCAGGAATGCGTGGCCACGATGGCCTATGGCATGGAGGTCTTGGCCGAAGGGACCGATCTATTGGTCTTGGGTGAAGTTGGCATCGGCAACACGACCGTTGCGGCTGCCTTGGCCTTGGCCCTGTTTGGCGGCGAAGCTAGCGATTGGACAGGCCCAGGGACTGGCGTTGAAGGGGAAGCCTTGACGGCAAAGCGCGAGGCGGTGGAAGCCGCTGTCGCGCGCTTGGGTGCTGATCGCGATGATCCGCTAAACGTGATGGCGCGCATCGGCGGGCGTGAATTCGCCGCTATTGCAGGTGCCATTCTGGCAGCGCGTTTACAGCGCGTCCCTGTCGTGCTGGACGGCTTTATGGTTGCAGCCGCAGCAGCAATTCTCCACCGTATGAACCCTGAGGCGCTGGATCATTGTATTGCGGGCCATGTTTCAGCAGAGCCCGGCCATCGCGCACTTTTGGCCCGATTGGGCAAGCAGCCCATCTTGGACCTTGGCATGCGCTTGGGTGAGGGGACCGGTGCGGCCCTTGCCATTCAAATCATCAAATCAGCCGTTGCGTGCCACACGGGCATGGCAACCTTTGCTGAGGCAGGTGTTGCAGGGCCTTCCAGCTGATGCCAGTCTCTACAGCCTATCAGCCCGATCCACAGTTTGCATCCTTAGGTGCAGAGTTTGCCGATTCCGTTGCAGCGGCGGACTTTCCGACGCATCGCCTGATCTGGCGTGATCAGCGCGCGGCTGAAAGCGTCGGTATACAGACGTTGAGCGATGCGGAATGGGTTTCTCATTTCGGCCGCTTCGAGACCTTGCCAGATATGGCGCAACCGCCACTGGCTATGCGCTATCATGGCCATCAGTTCCGCACCTATAATCCGCAATTGGGGGATGGCCGTGGGTTTCTGTTTGGCCAGTTGCGCGATCAAGCGGGGCGGTTGTTGGATCTTGGCACCAAAGGCTCTGGCCAAACGCCCTGGTCGCGCCAAGGTGACGGTCGTCTAACCTTGAAGGGCGGCGTGCGTGAAGTGTTGGCGGCCCAGATGCTTGAGGCGCAAGGCGTCAACACGTCCAAGGCCTTGAGCCTGATCGAAACTGGCGAAAATCTGATCCGCTCAGACGAGCCCTCGCCAGCGCGCTCGGCGGTCTTAGTAAGGCTGCAACACAGCCATGTCCGCTTTGGCACGTTTCAGCGCCATGCCTTTCTAGAAGCCCCCGAACGACTGACCGCCTTGGTCGATCATTGTGTGGCGGTCTATTATCCGCATTTGAAAGAGCTGGAAGGCCCAGAACGGGCTGCGGGCTTAGTGCGGGAAGTGGCAGTGGCGACGGCAGACATGGTCGCGGGCTGGATGGCTGCAGGCTTCGTGCATGGGGTCCTAAATACCGACAATATGAACGTGACGGGCGAGAGCTTTGATTATGGGCCGTGGCGCTTCTTGCCCGTAGCTGACGGCAACTTCACCGCCGCCTATTTCGATCAAACCGGCCTTTATGCGTATGGGAGGCAACCCGAAGCGGGCTTGTGGAACCTTAAACAATTAGCGGGCGCTTTGACCCCGATTGGGGATCTAGACAGCCTAACAGAGGCCGTGCGGGCTTATCCGCCCGCTTTTGCCAAAGCCCAGCAGGCCGCGCTGTTGCGTCGGCTCGGCCTGATGTTTGCCGCAGAGGCCGAAGTCAATCGCACCATGTTGGATGCCATGTTTGCCTTTATGGCCCGATCCGGCGTCTCATGGGATGGGTTCTTTCACGATTGGTTCGGTGGCCTTGCCAGTGAAGCGCGCGCTCAAGCTGGCCCGCGTGCGAATTTCTATCAAGGTGAAGACTTCTTGGCATGGTTCAACTGGCTTGACCGCTTTCAGCCCGAGCGCCCCGATCGGTTAAAGCATTCCTATTTCCAAGCCGCAGAGCCCGTCAGTCTGGTGATTGAAGAAGTCGAAGCTTTATGGGCCAAAATTGCCGAAAATGACGACTGGTCTGGTTTTCACCAAAAGCTGGCCGATATCACAAGTTTGCGAGAGGCTTTGGCTTAAGCTCTGTATCGCCTGTTTTCGGCAGTTTACGTAGCATTTTACCTCAGGCTTTAGGACCTTTGAAAGCTGCCGCCGGCATACTCCCAAGTGGTTGGGATGACGACCGGGGCTTAAGTCATCATCCAACCCACTTCGGAGGAGCACTTAGGCTCCTCCTGTACGTGGGAGCCATCGAGATGCGTGAACGTTTTGTCGCCTTACTACCCCTGACGCACAATGTTGACTTTGCCCATGACCAAATCTTGGCGGGGTTGATTGGCTTGTTCCCATCCCTGACGTCTAAGATCAGCGTGGTGCGGGCTGGCGGTTTTGCAGAAGGTGGAGAAGGGGGGCCCTGCTTTTTAGCAATTGGCCCGAACGTGATCTCGGTACATCTCCATCCTGGCCCCCCTAATCTTGGGACAAGCGACGCTCTCGACGTGGTATGTCCGGCGTGGTTCGGCTTGCGGGCAAATTACCCCAAAGCCTATTCCCACGTGATCGTGCGCTCGGAGCAAGACGTAACCCACCCCGCCGAAGCGCTGGCTGCTGCGGCTGCGGTCAGCATGGTTGCGGCAGCTCTGATTTCCATTGTTCCGGTTGAAGAAATCATCTGGAAAACAGGGCAAGTCAGTGTCGAGCCGCAGGCCTTCCAACGTGCAGCCCTGCGACTGACGATTCCAGAAGTCAAAGTGGGTCATTGGCTAACGTGGCGCAGCTTTGACGGGCCTCAAAGCCCACAAAATAGGCCAAGTATAATCCTCTGTTCAAAGGGCCTCGCACCTTTTTTTGGTCGCGAGTTGGAAACAGTCGCCTCTATTTTGCCGCAGGCTGAGGTTGAAAAGCGCGTTCTGGCCGTAGCGGACTTTCTGATTCTGCATGGGCCGCCCGTGTCCGATGATATGCCACTTTACGTTCCTGACCATGATTTTGTGCGGTTGCGATTGCGCGATCGCGGTCTTATGGATCCCAACCCTGTTTTGCTCTTGCGGATCGAGGCAGGACCCGAAGTCGGCGAGGGCCGAACCACTATGGCGCGCTATGGGCAAGCCGTGCCAGCCTCTGGTGGCTTCGGCAAGCGGGTTCTGACATAGGCCGTTTTCAATCGAGAGGATGAACAGCCTTCCCTTTTCGGAAAACTGGTCCATGATCAAGACTTGTCATCTTTGGCGAACCAAAGGGGTAAGTCATGGAATTGAAGCGTCGCGAAGTAGTCTCTGGTCTTGTTGGGTTCAGCATGGCAAGCCCTGTTCTCGCACAAAAGGCCCCGCTAGCCCCGACCGAAACCGTAACTGTGACGGGGCAGACCCCGATCGTAACCTTGCAGACTTGGATTGATCTTTATGGGCGCCCAACGGCAGAGGTGAAGCTGAACGGCCAAGGCCCCTTTAAATTTGTGGTCGATACCGGCTCTAATACATCTGTGCTAAGCCCCCGTGTGGCAAAAAACTTAGAGCTGACTGAATTGCCCATGCGCACGGTGCATGGCGTTACGGGCACAAGTGAAGCCCGGTTTGCCCGCATTCGTGAGATTGAAACCGGGCGCAGCATGTCGAACAATCTGTCTGTGGCGATTATCGATGCACCAGCTTTGGATAAGCTCGACGGCATCCTAGGCATGGACATGTTTGCCAATCGCCGGGTTCGGTTTAATTTCAGCCGCAAGACCGTCGAACTTGAGCCAGCGTCGTCGAGGCGTCCGCGTAAACTGCCAATCTCGGTCGGGGTTAAACTGCGCCATGGTTTGCTGATTGAGGCAGATGGGCGCGTGGGTAGCCTGCGCTCTAAATGTATTTTGGACACGGGCGGGGACACGACCATCATAAATATGGCGATGCTTACGGCCCTTAATGCGCGGGCAAAGCGCCGGCCCCGGTCTGAAGTGGCCCCAATCATCCTCGGTGTCACGAATCAACAGCTAAATGGGGTTTGGGCGAATTTACCTCAGATCGAGATGATCGGCTTAGTCATTCGACGCATGACGGTGGTGGCCGCGGATGCGCCAGTCTTCAAGCTCTGGGGTCTTGAGAACACGCCGGCCATGTTGGTGGGCATGGACATCCTAAGCCAAGTTGAGACACTGGTCGTGGATTATCGCCGTCGTGAAGTGGAACTGCAATTGCTCTCTAACTTAGTCGGTGGCGAAGCGACGACTTATCGTGGCTGAACCCGGTCGAAAGGAAACAATCTTGGCGGTCAATCTTCGCCCGAGCCACACCTTCGGCTTTAGTCGACTTTTTGGGCTGATGTGTCTGCCGATGCTTTTGCTGGCTACGCCGCACGTAGCCCACGCTCAATTTAAGTCCACCAAGCCTGAACCGCGGGTTGAGTATTGGCAAAGCCGATTGGCCTCTATGGAAGCGCAATTGGCGGACAAGCAAGGCCTGTCGCAGTATCGCCTTTTATTCTTGGGCGATTCCATCACCGACTTCTTCCTGATGGGCGACAATTTGTGGTTTCCGGGCATCAAGAATGGCAGGTCGGTTTGGGATGCGACCTTCGCAGGCCGTGACCCCGCCTTGAAGGCGATCAATCTCGGCATTTCCGGTGACCGGATTGAGCACATGCTCTATCGCATCCAGCCTAAGGACCAAGGTGGGCTGGGCCAACTTGATCATCCCAGCTTAAAGCCGGACTATGTGATCGTGCTCGCGGGGATCAATAATTCTTGGGCGAGTGAAACCCCGGCCGACGCCAGCATTGTCGCAGGGGTTAAAGCCTTGGTTGCGTCCGTCCACGCCCGCCAGCCCAAAGCGCAGATCATTCTGCATTCCTTGATGCCAACCCAAGAAGTGTCGCGCACCAAGGATATTGTCATACCCGTCAACCGTGAACTCAAAGCCTTTGCCGAGCAGGGGCCGCAAAAGGCCTACATTACCTTTGTGGACCTCTATCCGCACTTCGTCACACCTGAGGGGGCTCAGAATAAAGCCCTGTTCTATGACGGCTTGCACCCTTCAGAAGCGGGCTATTCCGTGTGGCGTGATGTTTTGGTGGCAGCGATTGCCGCAGATCGCTCCCACTAAAGCCTGCGTTTAAGACGTGAAACGGAAGTGCATCACATCGCCGTCTTTCACGATGTATTCCTTGCCTTCCAGACGCATTTTGCCGGCTTCTTTCGCGCCGGTTTCACCTTTGAAGGCGACATAATCCTCGTATGCGATGGTCTCGGCGCGGATGAAGCCCTTTTCAAAATCGCCATGGATCACCCCGGCTGACTTCGGTGCTGTCCAGCCGCAATGAATGGTCCAAGCACGCGCTTCTTTTGGGCCGACGGTGAAATAGGTTTGTAGGCCCAAGAGGCTGTAGCCGGAGCGGATCAACTTATTCAGCCCCGGCTCATCAAGGCCAGCAGCTTCCAGATATTCGGCGGCTTCTTCATCATTCAGCGCCGCAAGCTCTGCTTCCATCTGCGCACAAATCACAACGGCGGTGGCCTTATGGGCTTGGGCATAGGCCTCCACCTTAGCCGAATACTCATTGCCAGTCGCGGCAGAGCCTTCATCCACATTGCAGACATAAAGGACGGGCTTGGCCGTCAACAACTGCAACATGTCATAGGCTTTTTGGTCTTCCTTGGCCGGCACAAACAAGCGAGCGGGCTTGCCTTCATCGAGCAATTTCTTGGCTTCGATGCACAATTCCAGTGTCAGCTTGGCGTCTTTATCGTTTTGCTTGGCCTTTTTCTCGAGATTGGGAATGCGCTTTTCAAGGCTCTCCAAATCCGCCAGCATCAATTCTGTTTCCACCGTTTCCAGATCGGCGAGGGGGTCGATGCGGCCTTCGACATGGGTGATATCGTCATCGACAAAGCAGCGCGTGACATAGGTGATGGCATCGCACTCACGAATATTGGCGAGAAACTGATTGCCCAAGCCTTCGCCCTTGGACGCACCGCGCACCAGACCTGCGATATCGACGAAGTTCATTCGTGCAGGGATGATTTCCTTCGACGTGGCAATGGCGGCTAACGCGTTTAGGCGCGGCTCTGGCACGGCGACTTCGCCCACATTGGGCTCAATCGTACAAAATGGATAGTTGGCGGCTTGCGCGGCTGCCGTCTTGGTGAGTGCATTAAACAAAGTGGACTTGCCAACATTGGGCAGGCCTACGATGCCACATTTGAATCCCATGATGGAGGTCTTTCTTATCATTGATGGCGCGCTGAATTACTGCGCGAGAAAAGCGTGCCGTGTCTTAGACAGTTTGCCGTTCAAAAGCACCCATCAATGGCAGGGCTTATGCAACCGCAAAGGTCCGCCACTTGCGCGCGTCTGATTGAAAATGGCGAGGAACGCGAGATAGGCGCACGTCAAACTCTTGCAACTCGCGCGTGGCGTCAATTTCTTTACCGACATGGCGTAAAAAGCGGATATAGCGGGCTTGGGCTTCTAATGTTGGGATGCGCGGTGCGGCAAAGGCATAGGCTTCTTCTGCCTCTTCATTTTGCCCTAAGGCTTCAGCAGCACGTGCGAAGACAAGGGCCTCAGCGGGACCTTCGCGGCCTAAAACACGCAATTGGTTGATCCGGTTAAGCGCTTCTTGGTTGCGACCAAGTTCGACCAGTGTGCGCGCATGTCCCAGGAGCACAGTTGGATCGTCGACGAATTGTCCTTCGAGGCAGTCCTTATAGAGCCTTTCAGCATTGGCAAAATCGCCCATCTCGACGCTGGCATCGGCCAGACGGAGGCGATTGCCGACGGTTTGCGTTAAGTCAAAGGCTTCTTGAGCGGCCCGCAATTCGCGCGTTGGGTCCAACGCCTTGATCACTTTTTGCTCGGCTTTGCGCAAAGATGGAAAAATGCCTGTACTGGGTAGGATCTCCATCAAGAAATAGATTGCCGAGCCAATACCCGGCGCAAAAAGAATTAGGAATATCCACCAATTGGGTCGCCCTGTTCGGATGACATGGATGATCAAAGTGATCTGAATAATAAGGGAAATGACTAAAATGGGCATGGCGAAATGCATTCTCACTGATGGGACATAAAACTCATACAACCTAAGTTTTATCTAGCAAGATGTTTCCTAAAAAGAAAAGCTCTTACCTAGCTCAAATCACCCGAACCCCCGCGCAACCAAGCTGGCACGGGCGGAGGCGGGGCAAGGGTGGAGACTTTGGTCTGGAAGGCGTCGTGCTTGTCTTCCAAGAGCAGCGGTGTTGTTCGCGCGACGGCGTCGCACAAAGTATCGACCCAGCCCATTTCAGCGCTGGAAAAGTCATCCAGCACATGGCTCAACATTTTTTCTCGCCCGGGATGGCCAACGCCAAGTCGCACGCGCTTAAAGCCCGCGCCGGATTGGGCGACGATGGAGCGCAAACCATTATGGCCCGCCGTGCCGCCGCCCACTTTGACCCGGCAGCGACCCGGTGTCAGCTCCACTTCATCATAATAGACAAAAACTTTAGCCAACGGAATCTTGTGGAAGGTCATGAAGCCACCCACACAACGACCGCTTTCATTCATGAAGGTCTGGGGCTTTACCAGAATGATTTTTTGTGGACCGGCCTCGGTCTCGATGACGCCCTCACGGGCAAGACCCTGCAAGCGGCTGCGTTCGGCCCCGAAGTTATATTGGCGCGCAATCTCATCCACAGCCATGAAGCCGATATTGTGCCGGTTCTTGGCATATTTGGCACCGGGATTGCCGAGCCCAACCAAAAGAAACATCTGATCTCCCCATGATCACAACAAAAAAGCCCCGGACGATGCCGGGGCTTTTATCACATGCATCGAAAAAGGCTTATGCTTCTTCGGTTGCGTCTTCTTGCTTGCCACCACGGCCAATCAGCGTCGCCACGGTGAAGTCGCGGTCGCGGATGGTTGGACGTGCGCCGTCTGGCATGCGAACTGCCGAGATGTGGATCACATCGCCAATATCGCGGCCGGCCAAGTCGATCACCAATTCTTCTGGGATTTTACCAGCAGGCACATCCAGAGCCACGGTGTGGCGAACGACATTCAGCGTGCCGCCCTTTTTGATGCCGGGGCAGGTGTCTTGGTTCAGGAAGTGTACGGGCACCTCAACCGAGATCACCGACGCTTCATCAACCCGGTACAGGTCAAAGTGGACTGGCAAGTCGGTGATGGGGTCCCATTGCACGTCGCGCGGGATCACAGGCTGGCTTTCGCCGCTGTGGTGCAGGTCAACCATGTGGGCCAAGAATTTGCCAGAGCGGATCGCCTTCAGCAATTCCTTGCCAGAAGCTGCGATAGCCACAGGGTCCTTGCCGCCGCCATACAGGATGCCGGGCACGAGGCCTTCACGGCGGGTCTGGCGAGCGCCACCGGTACCAGTGCGTTCCCGCACTTCAACATTGATCACGATGCCGGTCATCCCCGGTCTCCGTTCGTTGGTGTGTAAAAACTGCGCCGCCTACATGATGCAGGCGGCGCATGAGATTTCATGAAGGCGGGGCTATAGGGGAAAGATGAAAAGAACTCAACAGCGGGTGGCAGCTTTAGACCAGCATGCTACTGAATAAATATGTTCCTGTCCCATATCACCCTGCTTGTAAGCGATATTCCAAGGTCCAAGGCCTTTTATGAGGCGCTTGGTTTGGAGTTGATTGTCGACGCCGCCCATTATTGCCGGTTCCGTGCCAATCTAGACGGGCAGGGCAGCCAAACCTTGTCGATCTCGCACAGTCCAGGTCCTATTGGCCCATCTTGTCATGTGGGCTTTGAGTTTGCCTCGCCAGAGGCGTTGGACTTTTATGCAGCTTCATTGCAGAACCGAGGCCTGATCCTGTCCGAACCGCCGCAAGAACGCAGCTGGCTGTGGCGCGATGCGATTCTCCATGATCCAGACGGCCATGAAATCCTGCTGCTGTATGCCGGCGACAATAAGCTCAACCCGCCGTGGCGGGTCGGGCGGTCACAGGAATAGGGACGCTTCGCGTTTGTGTAGGCTTACTTCCGCAGGATCACGCGCATCGACTCATAACCCTTCACAAAGGAAGAGCGAATGCGGGTTGGTTCTGAGACGACCTGAATGTCCGAATAGCGTTTCAGCACTTCTTCCCAGACAATCCGCAATTGCATTTCTGCCAAGCGATTACCAACGCAGCGGTGGATGCCAAAGCCGAAGGACAAGTGGTTGCGCGCCCTGGGCCGGTCGATCCAGAAGTCATTTGGCCGCTCAATCATCTCGGCATCGCGGTTCCCCGAGACATACCACATAACGACCTTGTCGCCCTTTTTGATCAGCTTGCCGCCCAATTCGACGTCCTCAAGTGCGGTACGACGCATGTGGGCCAAAGGCGTCTGCCAACGGATGATTTCAGATACCATGTTTGGAATTATGGAAGGATCGGCGCGTAGCTTCTTGAATTCCTCCGGATTTTTAGACAAGGCATAAAGCCCGCCGGTCAGGGAATTGCGCGTGGTGTCATTGCCGCCAACGATCAACAGGATCAGATTGCCAAGATATTCCAACGGCTCCATGTTGCGGGTCGCTTCGCCATGGGCCAGCATGGAAATGAGGTCATTGCCACCGCTATTATTGACCCGCTCGTTCCACAAATTGGTGAAATAACCTAAGCATTCAAAGAGTTCCGCACGGCGCTGATCTTCCGTCTCGATAAGACCACCTGGAATGGGCTGCGCGGTGGCAATGTCGGACCAACGGGTGAGCTTGCGGCGATCTTCCCAAGGGAAATCAAATAGGGTCGCCAGCATTTGCGTGGTCAACTCGACGGACACTTTGTCGACCCAGTCAAACTCTTGGTCGATCGGCAATTCGTCGAAAATCAGATTGACCCGCTCTCGGATCGTGCTTTCCATTTTGGCGAGATTGTCTGGCCCGACGATGGGTTGCACGACTTTGCGCTGGGCATCATGCTTAGGCGGGTCCATAGCAATGAACATGGGCAGGATGAAATCTTCATCGAAGCCAACCAGCGTAATACCGCCCAAAAAGGCATCAGACGAGAATTGATGGTGGTTGGTGTCTACCGCCATAATGTCCTGATAGCGGGTGACGGACCAATAGCCGCCGACCTTTTCCTCTTGGCTTTCACACCAATGGATTGGATCCTCTTTGCGCAAGCGCTCAAAATAAGGCCAGTGACAGTCGTGGGTCCATAGTTCTGGAATGGAGACGTCAATTTCTTCAAGCGGGATAGACCATGCCCGTTTGGCGTGATGCTCTTGAACAGATTTGAAATCTGCGGGATTGAAATTGCCGTCGGCCATAGAAGTTCTCCCAATGTCGAGACCATTTGTGCGATACTCGTTAGATGCATGGGGCCACATTTTGCAGCTTTTGTCACCCCCTGACGCATGCGTCATGTTTGAAAAAAATCGTGACCGAATAACTTTCAGCAGCCCTTGGCCGTCTCGTCCCTATTTCCAAAAGCCCGACAAGCCTTTAGCGTAAGTCTTAGCCAAATCGCGCCCTCGTTGCGATCCAGATAAGGACCCCGGAAATGGATCTGAATATGGCTTTAATGCGGGCCACATTTAAACTGGACCAGCGCCAAGAAGACGGGGTAACCACGATAGGCACCGGCTGGTTGGTGCGTTTGCCGGGGCCCGACGGTCAGGGCAGTTCTGCGCGGCTCGCCTTGGTCACGGCAGGTCACGTATTAGACCGGATGAAGCATGACCAAGCCTCTGTCCATTGGCGTCGGGTGGATGCGCACGGGCGCTGGCATCGCGAGCCGGCACCTGTTCGGATCCGCAATGTGGTGGGCGCGCCCCTCTGGCATCGCCATCCCGATCGCGACATTGCCGCTTTACCCATCGACCCACCAGCCCACACACATGATTGGGCGATTGGCTTTGATCAATTGGCTGATGATGCTGCCTTGGAGGCTTTTGACGTTCAGCCCGGTGATGAAATGCTGGCGCTTGGGTATCCGCGCGGTCTATCGGCCAATGAAATCGGCTTTCCGATTCTGCGCGCGGGGCGGGTGGCTTCTTACCCCTTATGGCCGAGCACAGATTTCCCGACATTTTTGATGGATTTTGCTGTGTTTGCCGGCAATTCCGGCGGCCCGGTCTATATGTCAGACCGGGCGCGCAAGCGGGTTGGCGCACGCGATTTTCACGAAGCGCAATTTGTGGCGGGCCTACTAGCCCAACAAGTTGTCTTGACTGATGAGCGGCTAGAGATTGGCATCGTGCTGCACGCAGCCTTCATTCGCCAATGTCTTTTGGCCTTGAAATGAAAGCTAGACGCTTAGCCAGCTTGATCTTCCTTGGCTTGGAACACAAGGACCACACCATTGATGCACCAACGCTGGCCAGTCGGCGCAGGGCCATCTGGGAACACATGGCCTTGGTGGGCACCACATGTCGCGCAATGGCACTCGGTGCGGGGATAGAGCAGCTTCCAATCGGTCTTGGTCGCAACGGCTTCGGTCGTGATGGGCTTGGTAAAGCTCGGCCAACCGGTGCCGGAATCAAACTTGTCGGCGGTTGTCCATAAAGCCGTGCCGCAGCCGACGCAGTGAAACGTACCTTCGCGCTTTTCGTCATTCAAGGGCGAGGTAAAGGCGCGCTCTGTGCCTTCTTGTCGCGCGACTTGAAACTGAGCGGGCGTCAGGATCGTCTTCCATTCGGCATCGGTTTTTTGGACAGTGAAGCGGTCGGACTTGGCCATGATAATCTCCTATGGGCCTCTTTACGCAAGGCAGGCGCGATTGGTTGCAGTCGAAGTGCGTCACATGCCGGTCTTGACGACACCTTTTCCATAGCGCGCATGCACGGAGTCGAGCGCGCGCTCTAGGGCGGCACGCTTTGGTGCCTGTGTGTTCAAGAGGTCGCCTTGATCGGCACCCTCTAGCGCGCTTAAATCTGAAAGCCCAACCCCGATCAAGCGGAAAGGGCCCTTACTGATTTCTGCGCTCAACAAGGGGCGGGCGGCCTCAAAAACCACGCGCCCGGTGGCGGTTGGCTCTGACAGGGTCAGCCGCCGCGTGACTTGTTTGAAGCCAGAGGTCTTGAGTTTCAGGGTGACAACCCGGCCTGCATGTCCTTTGGCGCGACAGATTTCACCGACCTTGGCACAGAGCCGCTGTAGAATGGGCTCCAATTCGTCCAAGCTTTTCAGATCATGGTTGAAGGTGGTCTCCGACGAGATGGACTTGCGCTCACTATCGGGTTCCACGCGGCGGTTGTCGATCCCGCGCGCCATATTGGCCAATCTTGTTCCTCCGTCGCCATAGCGGCGCGTGAGGTCGAGGGGGTTTGCCGCCGCCAAGTCGCCAATTAGCTGAAAGCCGTCACGGTTTAGCGCTTTGGCGAATGCAGGCCCCACCCCATGAAGAAAACCCACGGGCTTGGGCCACAAAATCTCGGCCACATCTTCTGGCCCCAAAATGGCAAAGCCGCGCGGCTTGTCGAGGTCGCTGGCCGTCTTGGCCAGAAACTTATTACAAGACAGACCGATAGAAACCGTCAGGCCGATTTCATTTTCGATCTTGTGCTGAAAACGCGCCAGCGTCAGGGCAGGGGCGCCGTGATGCATTTGGGTGGTGCCTGATAGGTCCAGATACGCCTCATCAATCGACACGGGCTCAACCAAGGGCGTCAGCGCCTGCATGGCTTGGCGGATGGCTTTTCCTTCCCGCGCATAAAGGGCCATATTGGGCGAGATCACCGTCGCATCTGGGCAGAGCTTGAGCGCCTTAAACATCGGCATGGCAGAACGCACGCCGGAAGCCCGGGCAATATAGCAACAGGTCGCCACCACGCCGCGCCGCCCGCCGCCGACGAGCACCGGCTTATCGCGCAACTCCGGCTGATCGCGCTTGTGGATCGCTGCATAAAATGCATCGCAGTCGATATGGGCAATCGAAAAGGTTTGCAGGTCTTTATGGCCAATTTGCCGCCGAGAGCCGCAATTAGGGCAGCGCAGCGCCTGTTCGCGACCCTGAGATCCGTCCTGATAAAAACAATCGCGGCATAGACTTGGCAAGGCTCGATTAACTCCCATGCGATACAAGCATATTTCAAGCTTGGGGTCACTCTAAGCAAAAAGATTGGAGCGGAGTATGGCGGCGTCGGTCGCGACTCATGAAACGGAACAGCCGTTGGCAGAGCCAAAGGCGCAAAAAACCGTGATGATTGTTGAGGATAATGAACTCAACATGCGGTTGTTTCGTGACTTGTTGGCAGCCTTTGGCTATCGCACGGTGGAAACCCGCGATGGCCTGATGGCGCTGGACTTGGCGCGCGCCGAAAAGCCAGACTTGATCCTGATGGACATTCAATTGCCAGAGGTCTCTGGCCTTGACATCACCCGCTGGATGAAAGCCGATGATGAATTGGCCAGCATCCCCATCATCGCCGTCACCGCCTTTGCCATGCGGGGCGATGAAGAGCGTTTCCGCGAAGGCGGCTGCCAAGATTACCTCTCAAAACCCATTTCCGTTGCCACCTTCATCGGTGCCGTGCGTAAGTTCATAGGATAGTCCGATGAGCGCACGTGTCTTGGTGGTTGATGACGTCGAACCCAACGTTCGCTTGCTGGAAGCTAAGCTTCAGCATGAATATTATACCGTCATCACCGCTAATTCCGGCGAAGACGCCATCGTTAAGGCCAATCGTGAGAATCCCGATGTGATTCTGCTCGATGTGATGATGCCAGGCCTCGATGGGTTTGAGACCTGTAAGCGGCTGAAAGATGATCCCGCGACCCGTCACATTCCAGTGGTGATGGTGACCGCCCTCGATCAGCGCGAGGACCGTGTCAAAGGTCTCGCCGTCGGCGCGGATGATTTCCTTTCCAAGCCGATTGACGACATTACCTTGTTTGCGCGGGTAAAGTCTCTGGCTCGGTTTAAAGCTGTGGCCGATGAGCTTCGGCTACGTGAAGCCGCTGGCCGGCGCATGGGTGTGATTGAGGGGGCTTCTAGTCGTGAGTTGGGCCTCAATGCGCGCATCTTGATCGTGGAAGACGATCCCCGCCGCGCCGCGCGCCTCAAGCGCACTTTGGAAACGGAACAGCGTCCGATGCTGATGCAGGATTCCAACGAATTGGGCCCTATGGGTCAATCGACTGTGGAATTGATGATCATTTCGGCCTCTGGCACGACCTTCGACGGATTACGTCTTGCCGCCCATGTGCGCGGGCAAGAAAGCACCCGCAGCTTGCCAATCCTAGCAATCTGCGAGCCCGAAGAAAAAATCAAAGCGCTGCGCGCGCTAGAAGTGGGCGTCAATGACTTCATCTATCGCCCGATAGATGACGAGGAATTGCTGGCGCGCACCCGCACCTTAATCAAGCGCAAGCGCCACATCGATCAGCTGCGTCTGACGGTGGATTCCAGCATGGAATTGGCCGTGACCGATCAGCTAACCGGCTTACACAACCGCCGCTATATGGAAAGCCAGCTGAAGTCCTTGCTGGCACGCTCCTCACGCGGTGGGCCGCCCGTCTCGGTGCTGATTGCCGATATCGACCATTTCAAGCGCGTCAACGACTTATTTGGCCACGATGCCGGCGACAATGTGATCCGTGAGTTTGCAGCGCGCTTGGCGTCCAACTTCCGCCCGCGCGATTTGGCCTGCCGCTATGGCGGGGAAGAATTCGTGGTTATTATGCCTGAAACCAACGCCAATGACGCCAATATGATTGCAGAGCGTCTACGCTCGTCCATCGAAGAAGCCGCCTTCTTCATTGGCTCTGCGCGCGACACGTTGGATGTGACGTGCTCTGTTGGCGTCGCCGTGGCTAAGAACAGCGAACTCGACTACGAAACCCTGCTCAAACGCGCTGACGAGGCGCTGTATGTGGCCAAGCGCAGTGGTCGCAATAAGGTTGTGTCGCAGGCGGCTTGAGGGGCTCAAGCCCCTCTCCCTTTGGGAGAGGGGTTGGGGTGAGGGCTTTACGCTCTTGAACTTCAGGTCCTATGTCGCGAATCTTTTAATAAACATCATCGCGCTGAACGCCCTCACCCCCGCCCCCTCTCCCAGAGGGGAGAGGGGAGTGGCCGTTACGCGTTCAGGCATTGCCGTTTCTAAAAACGCTTCCTACTTAGAGCGCCTTTGCCACACGCCCTGCCTCGTCAAAGGCGATGCTCGAGTTTTGGCGGGCATGGGTCCATGAAGGTTAAGCCGCCGCCCCTAATTCCGCCGAGGACCACCCGCAGAGGTCGGCAAGTTCGGGTCGGAGCCGGGCAATTGAACCGGGGCGCGGCCGATGGAGCCGAAGATTTGTTCGAGGAAGGTGACTTCGCGGCCCCGCGTTGGCGTCCGGCGGGAGTCATAGTCAATCACGCGACCATCGGAGAGACCGTAGGTGCGCACGGCGGCGACTTTGTCGCTATCATCAAACGAGATGGCAACAATGGTGCGTTCCATGGTGCGGGGCAAATAGAAGGCAGTCTGCTTTTGAATCGAGGAGATGTAATACCAGGTCTGCTCGTCAAAGGTGCCGGTTTGCGATGGGTTGCCCATCCGCGTCAGCACGGTTTCCTTGGTGTCCACACCATCTTGGAAAGGCGCTTTCTGGCTTTCGTCTGCGAGGAAGCCGCGACGGTCGACCGTGCCGGTGCATGCCCCCAAGATGGAGACGCCACAAAGGAGGGCAACAGCAACCAAGTTTCTTCCGCGCATCGTGTTCATCCCATATCCGCCAACGCCAAAGGTGACGCGTGCATCGTGCTTAGCTTGCCCATAACGCGCAACTGGCAACAAATTAAGGCAAAAATGCCAAAGAATTGATGCCGCATTTGTCACGGCGCTGTAGATGTCTCTGCACGTTTAGCCAAAAATGTGGCAAAGCCCGCAGCGCTTGCCTTGACCTAGCCCGCCGGAATGTAAGGTTCAAGCCTAAGGTTCACGTTTCAGCTTCATCTTGAAGCCTCAAGCGGCCGTTCACCTGCTTGCGGGCGGCCCGCATTCCCCCCGATAGGTTCATCATGCCCACGAATTTGATCTCTCGCCTGTTTCGCAAAAAGCCCATCAAACTGGCGGCCCGCGCACTTTATGATCAATTGAGCCTCGCCGCGCGCGAGCCTGCACTCTATGGCGAAGGCCGCGTGCCAGACAGTCCCGATGGCCGGTTTGAGATGTTGGCTTTGCATGCTTCGGTTTTGTTCGGGCGCTTGTCCAAGCGCGGTGATCAGGCGGAAGAAACTTCCCAAGAAGTCTTCAACATCATGTTTTCAGCCCTCGACCATGCATTGCGGGAATTGGGCGTCGGCGATTTGTCCGTCGGCAAGCGAATCAGAAAGCTGGCTGAAAGCTTCTACGGCCGCATGGCGGTCTATACCGGTGCGCTCGAGTTGCCAGAGGGTGAGCAAATGGGCGTGTTGGCAGAAGCGATTGGCGTGCATGTGCTGGAAAAAGACCCTGCTGCAGAAGGCTTTGCCACTGAATTGGCCTCACGCATCCGTGATTGGACGCTTGACCTGCAGGGGGTTGCAGACGAAACTCTCCTGCGCGGTGAACTGCCACTGCCACGCTGAAAAACCATGGAAACTGCAGCGATTTATCCAGAATCGTCTGAATAATGTCATGGAGTTTCGCCAATTGGGTGGCTAATGCCGCCTCGCAGCGCTGACTGGTTCAGTTGGCTATAGGCGCAGGGGCGAACGCCCAAGGAGACGGGATGACAATTGGCTTAACGCTATCGATCGACGCCATGGGCGGGGATCACGCACCAGATGCAATCCTTGCCGGGGTGGATCAGTTCGCGCAAGAAAACCCGCAAGCCCGTTTTATCCTGCATGGCGATCAAGCAGCCCTAGACCGACTATTGGCCAATCTGCCTGCCGCGAAAGCCGCCAGCGATGTGCGTCATACAGCCGACATCGTGCCCATGGATGCCAAGCCCAGCCAAGCGATGCGCAAAAAGGGCACCAGTATGTGGAATGCCATTGCCTCGGTGAAATCTGGCGATGCTGCAGCAATTGTGTCTGCGGGCAATACGGGTGCCTTGATGGCGGTTGCGCATCTGCAATTGCGCACGATGGAAGGGCTTCATCGCCCAGCTATCACCGCCTCGTGGCCCACGCCAAAAGGGCACTGCGTCGTTTTGGATGTTGGGGCAAACGTAGATTCCGACCCCGATCAATTGGTCGATTTCGCCATTATGGGCGAGGCTTTTGCCAAGGCGCTCTATGGGATGGAGCGGCCAAAGATTGGTCTGCTCAATGTCGGATCCGAAGAGGTGAAAGGCCACGAGGATATTCGTGAGGCTATGCGCTTGCTACGCCAGTATGGCGCAACGCTCAACTTGGATGTGCACGGCTTTGTCGAGGGCAATGATATTTCGATGGGCAAGACCGACGTGGTCGTCACCGATGGCTTTACTGGCAATATTGCGTTGAAGACAGCCGAAGGTGCGGCGCGCCTGGTTGGGGCATTTTTGAAGGAGGCTCTAACCTCAAGTCCGCTTGCTATGGCAGGCGCGCTTTTAGCTTCGTCCGGCCTCAAAAAGCTCAGAAACCGGATGGACCCCAGCAGCTCGAATGGTGGCGTGTTTTTGGGCCTCAATGGGCTTGTCATCAAATCTCATGGCGGCACGGATGCGCGCGGCTTTGCCAATGCGATGGGGGTGGGCGCACGTCTGGCGGCAAGCTCGTACATGACCCAAGTTGCCGACAATTTGCTGCGCCTAACTGCTGCGCGCGCTGCGGCGCAAGTTCAAGCGCAACCCACTGCAGCGGTCGAGGAGGCCTAACAGGCATGGCGCATGCTTCGGGCCTGATGCGGTCAGTCTATCTGGGTAGTGGTGCCATGACGCCTGAACGCATTGTGACCAATGCGGAACTCGAAACCATGGTGGATACCAGCGATGCTTGGATCCAAGAGCGCACAGGGATTGCCCAGCGCGCCGTGGCCGGGCCTTTAGAGACGACGGCGACTTTGGGCACGGAAGCCGCACGGCGGGCCTTGGCGGATGCAGATTTGACGCCCGCCGACATCGATCTGATCGTGTGCGCGACCTCTACGCCGGACCGGACCTTTCCTGCGACAGCCACGTTGATTCAGGCAGAACTCGGCGTCCCGGTCGCGATTGCCTTTGACATTCAAGCGGTCTGCTCTGGCTTTGTCTATGCGTTGTCGGTTGCCGATGCCATGGTGCAGACCGGGCAGGCGAAAACGGCCTTGGTCATTGGCGCTGAAACGTTTTCCCGCATTCTGGACTGGTCTGACCGCACAACGGCCGTTTTGTTCGGCGATGGCGCTGGCGCAATGATTATCGGCGCTGTGCCGGTTGAAGAAGCTGGAGGGCGCGGTGTCCTCGCCCACGCGCTTCGCGCTGACGGCCGCCACGCAGACTTACTCTATGTTGACGGTGGCGCCTCGCAAGGCGGCCGCATTGGTAAGCTCAAGATGCAAGGCCAAGCTGTGTTCCGTCATGCTGTTGGAAACATTTCTGAAGCAATTGCAGCATGTTGTGCGAAAGCAGGGGTTGAGGTTGCCGACATTGACTGGTTTGTCCCCCATCAGGCTAACCGCCGGATCCTTGAAGGCGTTGCCCGCCGCATGGGCTTGGATGAGCATAAAGTGATAACCACGGTAACCCAGCACGGCAACACATCGGCTGCCTCGGTGCCGCTGGCGTTTGAAGTCGCTCGCCAAGACGGTCGCATCCAAAAGGGTGATTTGGTGCTTTTGGAAGCCATGGGGGGTGGTTTTACATGGGGTGCATCACTGATCCGGCTGTAAATGGACTGGACGTATTGTAAAATAGGGGTTTAATGCGTTTACAGCTAACAGGAAGTCCGGTTGAACGCCCCACAAAGTGGGCAAACCTCCGGAAAGCCAATGAGGGGGGCAAGACGTGGGTAAAACACTAACTCGCGCAGATTTGATTGACGCTTTAGGGCGTGAAGTAGGTTTGTCGCGGAATGATTGTTCAGATTTACTTGAATCCATGTTGGAGCATTTGGCCAAAACCTTAGAGCGGGGTCAGTTGGTTAAGCTCGCACGGTTTGGCAATTTCAGTGTTAGAGCCAAACGCCCCCGAATCGGGCGAAACCCAAAGACCGGCGTTGAAGCAACCATTTCGGCGCGACGCGTCGTGAGTTTCAAGGCTTCCCAAATCATGCGGGAGCGGGTCGAAAAAGGCTGAGGAAAAAGGTGGCAGGCATCGAAAAAGGGGAACAGGCCTTTCGGACAATTACCGAGGCTGCTGAGCTCTTGGATGTGCCTGCTCATGTCTTGCGCTTTTGGGAAGGCAAATTTCCACAACTACGACCGTTGAAACGGGCAGGGGGTCGAAGGCATTATCGGCCTGAAGATATGGCCCTGCTTCGCGGTATCCGCGCATTGCTGCAAGAAGATGGCTATCAGCTCAAAGGCGTTCAGAAGGTTTTCAAGGACCAAGGGGTGGCCTATGTGCGCGCCCGGGGTGCGAATGCCCAGCCGGATGTTTTGCCGCCAAGAACAGTTGATCCAGAAGTTTTGGCGCTGGGGGCCGCTGCCCGTGAGCCGGTGAATCCCCTTGCTCCGATAACTTCCGGTGAAGGGGCACCGTCTGCCGCTTCTCCAACCCCATTAGTTGAGTTCGCTCATCAGGTCCGTCTGCAAGCTGCCCTTGAAAAGCTCGAGCGGGCCGAAGCGATTTTAGCCGCCGTCGCAGCTTTCAAGCGCCGCGCGCTTTAATCCCGAATTTAAGGCCTATTTCCATGGCAGCACTGACCATTCGACTTGCTACGCCCTCTGACCGTGACGCGATTGTGACGCTGATGCAGCGCGCTTATCGGGGCGACGAAAGCAAGCAGGGCTGGACCTCTGAAGCCGACTTAATCGATGGCGAGAGGATCACCCCTGAAGCGATTGATCAGGTTCTGCAAAGCCCGCTTCACCGCCTTTTGATCGCCAAAAGCGGCGAGGGCCAAATGATCGGTTGCGCCGATGTTGAGCACTTGAGCGAGACGCCAGACAGCTGCAGCTTCGGCAAATTTGCCGTTGAGCCTACGCTTCAAGGTGGCGGAGTTGGGAAAGTCTTGATGGAGGCAGCTGAAGCTGAAGCGCGCCGATCTTTCGGCGCTACTCGCATGGTCATGACGGTGATTGAAGGTCGTAACGAGCTCATCGCCTTTTATGCGCGGCGAGGGTATGCTGCGACGGGTAATAGGGTCTCAATGGCTGATATTCATTCTGACCCTACGATGACCCGGGGCCACGATCTGATCTTGTTGGAATTTGCCAAGGATCTTGGCAAAGGCTGAACTCTCCTAGCGTTCGGGGTGCCGACTTCGGTGAGAAATCTCTGACAACAAAGATTGCCGCCAACCCTTTGGCCGTCTATAGCCACGCGCTCGCAATGGTCACCTGTTTGCGAGCAACGGTCGGAGCGTAGCGCAGCTTGGTAGCGCACTTGTCTGGGGGACAAGGGGTCGTGGGTTCGAATCCCGCCGCTCCGACCATTTTCACCCCAAAGCTCACAAGCCTTTGCTTAGTTACGCTTGCGTATGGCCGCAGCTTCGGGTGGCTTTTCCGCTGCCGCTTCGTCGGGATCAGGTTTGCGCATCCACATGTAAACCGGATAGAGTGGGAACACCCAAGCAAGACCAGCAATCGCAAAATAGGCTATCTGGGCATACCAAGGTTTGTCCGCAAACAAAGCACCGACTGAAGCTGCAAAGAACGAATAAACCACCAGGACAACCAGTGTCAGTGTGATCCCAATGGCGCGTCGATGTGTCGCTTTCACATGCTTCTCCCTTGATCTTAGGCCTCTTTAGCCTGTAAGCAGGCCGCGCCGCAAACCACGTCACTGTGACTGATCTGTTGGGGCACTGCGGGCCCTTGCCAAGGTGTGACGGCCATCTACTTGTAGCGCTACTTAGGACGCCAAGCTGTCATGACCAATGTTTTGCCTGTTTCCAACTTACGTGGCCAAGTAGCCCTGCCAGAGCAGCGTCAGCGCGTCTATGACCTACGGGTTGGTAGTTGGCTGATGTTCATCGCTTTTTTGGTTTTGTGCATGGTCATTGTAGGCGGGGCAACGCGGCTGACAGATTCAGGGCTATCGATCACCCATTGGTCGCCAATCCATGGTGCGATCCCGCCCTTGAATGCAGGGCAATGGGCGGCTGAGTTTGAGCGCTATCGGCAGATCCCGGAATATAAGCTGCAGAACAAGGGTATGAGCCTGAGCGATTTTCAGTTCATTTTCTGGTGGGAATGGGCGCATCGCCTGCTGGGTCGCGTGGTTGGGTTGGCCTTTGCTGTTCCACTGATTGTGTTCGCATTCACCCGTCACTTGCGCCCGACGATGACCCCATGGTTGATTGGCATGTTTGCTTTGGGTGGCCTGCAGGGCTTTATCGGCTGGTGGATGGTAAGCTCGGGCCTCAGCGGAGACCGATTGGATGTGGCGGCCTATCGCTTGGCCACCCATCTTTCGATGGCGATCTTGTTGATGAGCTTGGCCCTATGGACCGCGCTCGACTTACTGACGCCGAAACAACCCCATCAAGGTGACGTGAAGGTTGCCCCTTGGGCGATTGGTTTTGTTCTGTTTTTGGCCGTCCAAATTGTCTTGGGCGCGTTTGTGGCGGGAACGGATGCGGGCCTTGTCAATAATGACTGGCCAACATTTGCCGGTGGGCTTTATCCGAAAGACTATGCGGCTTTGAGCCCGTTCTGGCGCAATTTTGTGGAAAACACGTCCACCATTCAATTCAACCACCGCCTTGGCGCTTATGGCATCGGGATCGCCATGATTTTGGTCTGGCTGCAAACGCGGAAGTCGAGCCAGCGGGATATTGTGGTGTGGGGCAATGCGGTGGCGACATTGGTTGTGTGCCAAATGCTATTGGGCATTTCGACCTTGATCGGCTTTGGACATTGGGCACCGCCGCAGATTGAAGGCGTTTTGCTGGGGATTGCCCATCAAGGCCTAGGGGCCATTTTGTTCGCCAGTGCGATGATGTTGATGCGCGCGAGCCTGAAACCAAAGATCCAACCCCTCAAGCTTGCAGTCTAGCATAGGGTATTTGCGTCTTTAGCCTAGCTTTGCGCGCGCCATCGCGCTAACCGCTTGGCGGAACGCAGGTGACGATTTACCTCACGCTGCAGCCAGAGTGGTGGAGCCCCCTATGACCGCAATTATCGACATCGTTGGCCGTGAAATTTTAGACAGCCGTGGCAACCCGACCGTTGAAGTCGACGTTATCCTCGAAGATGGTTCTTTTGGCCGGGCAGCAGTTCCTTCTGGGGCCTCCACGGGCGCCCATGAGGCGGTCGAAAAGCGCGACGGTGACAGCTCGCGCTATTTGGGCAAGGGCGTTCTAGACGCGGTCGAAGCGGTCAATGGCGAGATTTTTGAGACGCTCGAAGGCTTTGAAGCCGAAGATCAGCGCCATATTGACGATATTCTGATTGAGCTGGATGGCACACCTAACAAGTCGCGCCTCGGTGCCAATGCGATCCTCGGCGTCTCTTTGGCCGTCGCGAAAGCAGCGGCAGAAGCGGCTAGCCAGCCTTTGTACAAATATGTTGGCGGCGTGAATGCCCGCGTCCTGCCTGTGCCGATGATGAACATAATCAATGGCGGGGCCCATGCCGACAACCCAATCGATATTCAAGAATTCATGATCATGCCCTTGGGCGCAGACACTTTTGGCGAAGCCGTCCGTATGGGGTCGGAGATTTTCCATACGCTGAAGAAGCTGTTGAAAGACGCAGGCCACAGCACCAATGTTGGCGATGAAGGCGGCTTTGCACCCAATCTCTCGTCTGCTGAAGAAGCCTTGAGCGTCATCATGCAAGCCATTGAAAAGGCTGGCTATAAGCCAGGTGAAGATGTAGCGCTGGCACTCGATTGCGCGGCAACTGAATTCTTCAAAGACGGCAAATACGCCATGGTGGGCGAAGGCAAGACCTTGGCCCCCGAAGAAATGGCAAATTGGTTGGAAGGCCTCGTCAACAAATTCCCCATCGTCTCGATTGAAGATGGCATGTCGGAAGATGATTTCGTGGGCTGGGCAGCCCTGACGAAGATTTTGGGCAAGAAATGCCAACTGGTTGGTGATGATTTGTTCGTGACCAATCCAGCTCGTTTGCAGCAAGGCATTCGCGATGGTTTGGCCAATTCCATCCTCGTGAAGGTCAATCAGATCGGGACCTTGTCTGAGACTTTGGATGCCGTCGAAATCGCGCACCGTAATGGCTATACTTCAGTCATGTCGCACCGCTCGGGCGAAACCGAAGATTCAACCATTGCCGATCTGGCTGTCGCGACCAATTGTGGTCAGATCAAAACCGGCTCCTTGGCGCGCTCGGATCGGACAGCCAAGTACAATCAATTGATCCGAATTGAAGAAATGCTGGAAGGCCAAGCAGTTTATGCGGGTCATGGTGCTTTGAAAATCGCTCACGGGTGATTTGCTAACACTTGGTTTACCAAGTTTGGGCACAAGATGGCGTGGGCTTAGCAAACAGCGGCCACGCCACCAAAAGGCATTGTCGGTATGGCATTCTTAAAGGGCATACGTATCTCAACATTCCTGTTTTCGGGGGTGTTGGTGTATTTTGCTGTGCATTTTTTTGTTGGCCAGCAGGGCGTCCTCTCGTGGCACTCCTATGTAAAGCGTGCAGACAGCCTGATGGCCGAGCGCGACAGTCTGGTAAAGCAACGGATCGAATTAGAGCGTAAGCTTGCGCGTTATCGGGCTGGTCAGGTTGATTCGGACTATGTGGAAGAACGTGCCATGTCGCAATTGGGGCTGGCAGGGCCGAACGATATAGCGATCCCATTGCCAAAAACAGCAGCCGTTGTGGCATCTTCTGCATCTTCGCAGACCCCCAATCCCTGAACGCAACTGGACGTCTGGCCCGCTTCTGCCTATGGATATTATCTCTTGAGAAGGGTTGTACGCATCGATGGCTGCTAAGAAATCATCTGGGTCCGCTGCTGTGTCTCCAGCAAACTTAGTCAATCGTGATGAAGCGCTCGCCTATTATCGCGATATGCTCTTAATCCGCCGCTTTGAGGAGCGTGCTGGCCAGCTCTATGGCATGGGTTTGATTGCTGGTTTCTGCCATCTTTATATCGGCCAAGAAGCGGTCGTCGTTGGCATGCAGGCGGCTCAAAAGCCCGGCGATCAAGTAATCACCGGCTATCGCGACCATGGTCATATGCTGGCTTGCGGCATGAGCCCGCGCGAGATTATGGCCGAATTGACAGGGCGGATTGGCGGTTCATCGCGCGGCAAGGGCGGCTCGATGCACATGTTCTCGAAAGAGGCTAATTTCTATGGCGGCCACGGCATCGTGGGTGCGCAAGTTGCGCTTGGAACTGGTCTGGCGCTCGCCAATCGTTATCGCGGCAATGAGCAAGTCTCCGTGGCCTATTTTGGTGATGGTGCTGCCAACCAAGGTCAAGTCTATGAAAGCTTCAACATGGCAAGCCTCTGGCGTTTGCCAGTCGTCTATGTGATCGAAAACAACCAATATGCCATGGGCACCAGCGTCGCGCGGGCCTCAGCAGAGACTGAATTGTTCAAGCGCGGCATCAGCTTCGAAATCGTCGGTGAGGAAGTTGATGGCATGGACGTTATGGCCGTGCGCAAGGCAGCTGAGCGCGCGTTAGAGCATGCCCGCTCCGGGAAAGGTCCGTTCCTGTTGGAGATGAAGACCTATCGCTATCGCGGCCACTCGATGTCTGACCCGGCAAAATATCGCCCTAAAGATGAGCCAAAGCAGGTGCGCGATACCCGCGACCCCATTGAGCACATGCGCCACTATGGTCTGGAAAATGGGCTGTTTACCGAAGAAGACCTGAAAACAATCGACCGGGACGTGAAAGAAATAGTAGCCGATGCGGCCGATTTCGCTCAAACAAGCCCGGAGCCCGACTCTTCAGAGTTGATGCGTCACATTTATGTTGAGGCCTAAGCCAAAAGGCAGGCCACGTGTGGGAGAAAACGAGATGAAAGCCATGAAGACTACTCTCATCGCCACCGCTGCAATCGGCCTTGTTGCGGCGATTGGTGCCCAATTCGGCGGTGTACCTGCCTTTGCACAACCAGCCGCGCCAACTGCAGCACCCGCGCCTGCGCCTGCTGCCAGCAACATTCCAGTCCATCCTGGTAACTTCAGCGGTGGCAAGGTTGATAGCCTAACCTACACCCCAACCTGCCCAGTCTTTAAGTTTGACATGGATGCGGCCGCGATTCAGGAAAGCACCAGCCGGGCCTATGTCGAAGGCGAAAAGCGTCGCTTTGAAGGTGTTCGCGAAAAGTGGGATGTTTATGAAGACTGTTTGGTTGAAAATGCGCGTCGCGATATCGACGTCGTGCGCATTAATCTAGGCGACTATTTGTCCGCTGCAGCTAATGAAGAAGCCAAGGCCTTTAACGGCATGAACGCTGCTGCAACGGGCAACATTGAACGGATTGGCAAATTGCCTGCGCCAAAGGCTCCAAAGAAAAAGGGTGACGCGGCCGCTGTAGAAGCCCCGCAAGCAGCTCTGTCTGCTTGGACCGAACCAAAAGGTCGGTTCGTTGGCACTCTGACGGGTTCTGCGGCTCAGCCTCAATATACATCGGCATGCCCGGTTGCGCTGGGTGCCGTTACAGCCGAATCCTTTGTTAATGAGAACACCCGCAACGGCTTTAATGCGCTGTTGGATGAGTTGCGCGCGATGCCAGACCGCATCAATCAAGTGCGCAGCTGTCGTCAGGAAAATGGCCAGGATGATTATGAAGTCATCCAGAAAGTCGTCCAAGATGGGGTCAATGCTGTGTTCCAACCCAGCAAGACCGCTTTTGAAAAAGAATATGCGGCTGTTCGCTTCCAATTGAACGAGCACCAAAAGCCAGGTGGTTTGTTGGCACCCCCAGAAATGGGTCGTGCTCCTGCCAAAAAGGCACCGCCTGCAAAAGCGCCTGCAGCCAAGAAGAAAAAATAGAACGCGACCCGCTTTGGGTTTTTAAGAGCAGCGGCGCTTGGCCACTGTTCCTACGCACGATGAAAAGGACGGGCCTGCTTTCTGCAGGCCCAACCTAATCCAGCCACTATGGAGCCTGCCTTGTCGATTGAAATCCTCATGCCCGCACTCTCTCCAACAATGGAGGAAGGCACTTTGGCCAAATGGCTGGTGCAGGTCGGTGACACGGTCAAAGCAGGTGACGTTATTGCCGAGATTGAAACCGATAAGGCGACGATGGAAGTTGAAACCATCGACGAGGGAGTCGTTGAGGCCCTTTTGGTAGCTGCTGGCAGTCAGGGTGTGAAAGTCAATACGCCGATCGCGCGCATCTCTGGCGATGAAGAGGTGGCTGCGTCAACTCCAGCCCCACTGCCAGTCACAGCAGCGCCTGTGACTGCACCGGCGCCCGCAGCAGCTAGCGCACCTGTTGCCTTGGCGGATCCTGAAATTCCACCCGGCACACCAATGGTCAAAGTGACTTTGCGCGATGCGCTTCGCGACGCTATGGCCGAAGAAATGCGCCGCGACCCAGACGTTTTCCTCATGGGGGAAGAGGTTGGCCAATATCAAGGGGCCTATAAAGTTAGCCGTGGCCTGCTGGAAGAGTTTGGTGACCGTCGCGTCATCGATACGCCGATCACGGAGCATGGTTTTGCTGGCATGGGCGTGGGGGCAGCAATGGCTGGCCTGAAACCAATTGTGGAGTTCATGACCATGAACTTTGCGATGCAAGCCATTGATCATATTATTAATTCCGCCGCTAAAGTGCATTATATGTCGGGCGGGCAAATCAGTGCGCCCATCGTCTTCCGGGGCCCGAATGGCGCAGCATCGCGCGTGGGTGCCCAGCACAGCCATGATTATTCCAGCTGGTATGCCAATGTGCCCGGCCTAAAAGTAATCGCGCCCTATGATGCAGCCGATGCCAAAGGCCTCCTCAAAGCCGCTATTCGCGACCCCAATCCCGTCGTCTTTCTCGAGCATGAGCTTCTTTATGGCATTGAATATGAGGTGCCAGAAGGCGATGACTGGGTTGTGCCGATTGGCAAAGCCAAAGTGCGTCGGGAAGGTACTGATCTGACGATCACGGCCCATTCCCGCATGGTCGGTTTTGCCCTGCAGGCGGCAGAAGAATTGGCAACTTTGGGCATTTCCGCCGAAGTCATTGACCTTCGCACGCTGCGCCCGCTCGATACCGAGACCATCATCGCCTCGGTCAAGAAGACCAATCGGCTGGTCACAGCTGAAGAAGGTTGGGGCCCGATGGGTGTGGGCGCGGAAGTCATCGCCTGCGTTATCGACGGGGCCTTTGACTGGCTCGATGCGCCCCCGATGCGGGTCCACCAGAAAGATACCCCGCTACCTTATGCGGCCAATCTTGAGAAGTTATCCTTGCCGAACGCGGCAGATATCGTCGCGGCCGCCCGCGCCGTCACCAATCGCTGAGGAAGTTGCCCATGGCTATCGACATTTTGATGCCCGCTTTGTCCCCGACGATGGAAGAGGGCGTGCTGGCGAAGTGGCATGTGAAAGTCGGCGATGTGCTAAAGTCTGGCGACATCATGTGCGAGATCGAAACAGACAAAGCCACAATGGAAGTCGAAGCGGTCGATGAAGGCAAAGTCCTTGAGATTTTGGTCGCCGAAGGCACCCAAGGCGTCAAGGTCAATGCCGTGATCGCGCGGATTGAAGGCGAGGGCGATGCCCCGTCAAAAGCACCTGCTGCCTCGGCCCCAGTTGCCGCAGCCCCGGCAGCTGCTCCAACTCCAGCAGCGGCTCCGGTAGCTGTTGCACCAGTCGTCGCAACCGATGGCAGCCGTATCATGGCGTCGCCGCTGGCAAAGCGCATCGCAGAAGCCGCCGGGATAAACCTCGCGCATGTCACGGGCACGGGCCCGCATGGTCGGATCGTCAAGGCCGATGTGGAAGCCGCGCGCGGTCAAGCGCCCCAGCCAGTTGCGAGCGCGACCCCTGCAGCGCAAACCGCCGCCCCGACACAGACCCCAGCACCTGCACCGCGTGCGCCCAGCCCATTGCCCTATGCCGACGGCACCTATGATGTTGTGCCTTTGGACGGGATGCGCCGGACAATTGCGCGCCGCATGACCGAAAGCTTCCGCGATGTGCCACATTTCCCGCTCAACATTGATCTGGAAATCGACAAATTGTTGGAATTGCGCAAGCAGCTCAATCAAGTTGGGGCGACGCAAAATGCCAAAGTGTCGGTCAATGATCTGGTGATTAAGGCCGCCGCGCTTGCTTGTAAGCGCGTGCCAGCGGCGAACGCCTCGTATACGCCCGATGGGATTTTGATCCATCATAATGCGGATATTGCGGTGGCCGTGGCGATTGATGGTGGACTGATCACGCCGGTGATCCGCAAAGCAGAGACCAAAGGTCTCGCCGCGATCTCGGACGAAATGAAGAGCTTGGCCGACAAGGCACGTAACCGCAAACTGATGCCGGAAGACTATGCTGGCGGCACTTTCTCCATCTCCAATCTGGGCATGATGGGGATCAAAAGCTTTATGAGCATCATCAATGAACCCCAGGGCTGCATCTTGTCGGTTGGGGCAGGGGAACAGCGTCCGGTAGTCAAGAATGGCGCGCTAGCCATCGCAACGGTTATGAGCGTCACGCTGACTTGCGATCACCGCGTCGTGGATGGGGCGATTGGCTCTGCTTGGCTGGCCGCGTTCAAGAGCCTGATTGAAGAGCCCATCGGCCTGATGCTGTAGGGCAGGCTAGGCCTGCCTTACGCAGTTCAGCTTTAGCCTAGACCTCAACGACAGGCGCATCAGGCGCTTGGCGTTGGAAGGATTCCATACCGTTCTCGCAACTAGCTTTGGCCTTATAGCCTTCATTGCCATCAGCAATGATGTTGCCGTTCTTTGACTTGGCGCGCCAGTAATATTGGCCCTTGGATTCAAAGACCTCATACTTCAGTTCACCCTTGCGGCAGAGTTCAATGCCGTTATCGCGAGATGCTTTTGATGAATAGCCTTCGCTTGAATCAGCTAAAATATTACCATTGGTAGCCTTGAAGCGCCAACGAAAACCATCCTTGGCTTCATAAGTCTCGAACTTTGACATATTACTAGCTCCTCCCTGAGGTACGAATACTTGGGTTGCTTAGCTGTATTCTTGGCGGATATGACACTGAGACCCCGAGCGGGGTCAAGTGTTGTTTTGCAACATTTATTTAACTACGATCTCTGGGAGCGAATTAACCAATCTCGGCTAAGGTTAGCTCATAAAAATCGGGGCGGAGATTCCGGATATGGGTTGGTTTGGGTTTGGGGGGCAGCGCGGCCGTGGGCAGAAAAAGCCTGCGGTCCGCGCGCTAGGGCAGGAGCGCGACAGCGATGAACGCGCCATTTTGGTGGATCGGCGTGGACCAATTTCCCGCCTTCCAGAGGCGCGACCACGCCGCCGCGATTTTGACGACCCACGTCGTTAAATCAAAGATGTCGTAACTGTTTGCGAGAGGATGACCCAAAGCCCAAAGCGGGTTAGAGGACGGCCATGCTCGAACTGTTTCTCGCCGCCTTTGTTACCTTCTTTGTGGTGATCGACCCGCCCGGGGTCGCACCCATGTTTGCCACTTTGACCCAGCACACCTCGCGGGCGTGGCAGAATAAGATGGCGTTTAAATCGGTGGGCGTGGCGACGCTTGTCCTCGTCGGTTTCGCCTTTGGCGGGCAATGGCTGTTGGGCAAACTCCATGTCTCGCTCGACGCATTTCGCTTGGCAGGCGGCGTGCTCTTGTTTTTGATCGCTGTCGACATGCTGTTTGAAAAGCGGACCGAGCGGCGCGAAGAGCGCAATGAAAAAGTCCTTGCCGAAGCCCAAAAGCATCCAGAGCGGTTTGAGGATGTGTCTGTGTTTCCCCTCGCGATCCCGTTGATCTCAGGGCCGGGTGCAATCGCTTCCATCATGTTGCTATTCGCACAGTCGAAAGGTTTGGCAGAGCAAGGGATGGTTTTGGCCGGAGCGGGTGTAAACTTGCTGTTGTGCCTCATTGGTTTTCTTTTGGCCGGCCCTTTGACCAAAATTATGGGCGCAACGGTTGCTGCCATGATTACCCGCATTTTCGGCATTATTCTGGCAGCTTTAGCTGCACAGTTCATCGTCGATGGCGTAAAGGGGGCATTCGGTATCGGGTAGCTCTAGGTCTTCCAAGCAGGACCGAAAGCAGGCTAAAGAGTGCTTTGAGATCAGGAGTTTTGGATGGCCAGTGATACCGTGGATGTCGTCGTAATTGGATCAGGCCCGGGGGGCTATGTGGCCGCCATTCGTGCCACGCAATTAGGTTTTAAGACTGCCATCGTAGAACGTGAGTCCTTGGGCGGCATCTGTCTCAACTGGGGCTGTATCCCCACCAAAGCGCTATTGCGCTCTGCCGATGTCTATGAAAACATCAAACATGCCGAGGCCTACGGCCTGTCAGTCACAGGCGCGAGCTTTGATTTGTCCAAGATTGTGGATCGCTCGCGCAAGGTCGCCACGCAATTGTCCGGCGGCGTCACTTATCTGATGAAGAAGAATAAGATTGAAGTGATCGCGGGCACAGCTCGTCTCACCAAGGGCACAGACGCCCCCGGCGTTACCGTCGATCTCGCTGCAGGTGGCACGCGCACCATCACAGCCAAGCACGTCATTTTGGCCACCGGTGCGCGGGCCCGCACCATTCCGGCGGCTGGCCTCGTCCCCGATGGCAAGCTGATCTGGACATACCGCGAAGCATTGGTGCCTGATACCATGCCAAAGCGCTTATTGGTGATTGGCTCTGGCGCAATTGGGATTGAGTTTGCCAGCTTCTTCCGCTCGCTGGGCTCTGAAGTCACGGTGGTAGAAGCGCTCGACCGGATTTTGCCGGTGGAAGACGCAGAGATTTCAGGCTTTGCCGCCAAAGCGTTCCAAAAGCGCGGCATCCGTTTGATTACGGGCGCATCGGTGAAGGGCTTGAAGCCCGGTGCCTCGACCGTCACGGCCACCATTGAAAGTGGCGGCAAGACCGAAACCATTGAAGCCGATCGTGCCATTTTAGCCGTTGGCATTGTCGGCAATGTTGAGAATTTGGGTCTGGAAGAACTCGGCGTCACCGTGGATCGCACCCATGTGGTGACAGACGCGATGGGCCGCACCAACGTCAAAGGCCTTTATGCAATTGGCGATTTGACTGGCGCGCCTTGGCTCGCCCACAAAGCTAGCCATGAGGGCGTTTCCTGTGTTGAGGCCATAGCAGGCCTGCACCCCCACGCCCTCAATGTGGCGCGCATCCCGGGCTGTACCTATTCGAACCCTCAAGTGGCCAGCATTGGCCTGACGGAAGAAAAGGCCAAAGCGGCAGGATACGACATCCGCGTCGGCAAATTCCCCTTCAGTGGCAATGGTAAGGCCATTGCACTGGGCGAGCCGGAGGGCATGGTCAAAACGGTGTTTGACAAGAAAACCGGTGAGCTTTTGGGGGCTCACATGGTCGGCACCGAAGTGACTGAGCTGATCCAAGGTTATGGCATCGCGATGACATTAGAGACCACCGAGGCCCAATTGATGGAAACCGTCTTCCCGCATCCAACCTTGTCAGAAATGATGCATGAGGCAGTCTTGGATGCTTATGGGCGCGTGATCCACATCTAAGTTTCACGCGGCCAGCCTTGGCGGCCATCATGACAAATGCAGCAGATTAGGCGTGGCCCCTTTAGCCTGCGCGCGCCTCGGTGTAGAGACACGGCCATGAGTGCTCAAACTGAAACCACCAAACGCAAAACTGTGCGCGACATCGCGGCCAGCAAGGGCAAGGCTCCAGTTGTTTGTTTGACAGCCTATACCGCCCCGATGGCGCGCCTGCTGGATCCCCATGCGGATGTCCTGTTGGTTGGCGATAGTCTGGGCATGGTTGTCCACGGCCTAAGCTCTACCGTTGGGGTTACGTTGGATATGATGATCCTGCATGGCCGCGCGGTGATGCGGGGTTCTAATCAAGCTATGGTCGTCGTCGATTTGCCGTTTGGTTCTTATGAAGAAAGCCACGAAGTGGCGTGGCGTTCGGCCAGCCGCGTGATGATGGAAACCGGCTGCCAAGCGGTGAAAGTTGAAAGTGGCGAAGGCATAGCTGACACGATTGCCTTCTTGGTCGACCGTGGCATCCCCGTCATGGGCCATGTGGGCTTGCGACCCCAAGCCATGAATGTCGATGGCGGGTTTCGCGCCAAAGGCCGCACCAAGGCAGAACGTGACCGCGTGCTGCGTGAAGCGTTAGCGGCAGATCGGGCAGGGGCTTTTGCTATTGTGGTCGAAGGCGTTGCCGAAGATATTGCCGCCGAAGTCAGTTCTCTGGTACGCGCTCCCACAATTGGAATTGGCGCTTCTGCTCAATGTGACGGTCAGATCCTCGTGACGGATGACATGCTGGGCATGTTCCCTTGGACACCCAAATTTGTGCGTCGCTATGCGGATCTCGGAACCGTCATTGATCAAGCTGCGGCTCATTATGCGCAAGACGTGCGGGAGCGGACATTTCCTGCCGAAGCGGAGACTTATGTGCTAAAACGCACACCATAAGTGCGTTTGCCCTCAAATCGTCGCAGTTTCGCGCGAGCCCAAACCTTGCCCTGTATGACCACCACCTTTAGCGTCAACAGGTTATCCCACTAAGTCTCATGTCTGAGACGACTTTAGAATCGATGGAGAAGTGAGCGTGTCTGATTTATTTCGCGAAGCCGAAGACGAGCTACGCAAAGAGACCGCAGAAAATCTCGCAAAGCGGGCAGCCCCGTTTGTGATTGGGGCCATTGTTTTGGGCCTAGCTGGTAGCGCTGGCTGGCAATTCTGGCAGAGCGAGCAGGCCAAAGCCATTGATAAGGCAGGGGTCGCTTATGATGCGGCGATGGCTAAACTGCAGGCGGGCGATTTGAACGGTGGGGCGCAAAGCCTAGCCGAGATTGCCAAAACTGGCCCCGGTGGGTTTGCCGCTCAAGCCTTGTTGCAGCGCGCAGCCGTGTTGCAAGAACAGTCAAAATCCGCCGAGGCTCGTGTTGCTTATGAAGATGCTGCCAAAAAAATCGCCGATGTTGATCTGGCAGATTTGGCGCGTCTGCGCGCGGCTTATATCGCGGCGGACAGTGAGACCAAGGATCAGATGAATGCGCGCCTAAAGCCGATTATTGACCGCAAAGGCGCCTTTGCGCCCTTGGCGCGTGAATTGGCTGCCGCAATTGCTTGGTCAGCTGGTGATGCCGCTGGTGCGCGCTCTAGCTACGCGTTGTTGCAGATGGACCCGCTTGCGCCGCAAGGGGTGCGCGCGCGTGCTGGGCAAGCGCTTGCTGTGATTGATGCCAAGGCAACTTCTTCCAAGATCCCAATGGTTATTCCTCAAGAAGGCCCTCAAGGCCAAGGTGGCATGACGCCAGAGCAAATGGCGCAAATGCAAGCTGCCCAAGCGCAAGCCGCACAGGGTCAAGCGCAAGGCGAAGGAACGCCTGAAAACCCGCGTATCGTCCGCTTGCCGCCTGGCGTAAAACTACCGCCCGGCACGAAGATTCCGCCCAATGTGCGCGTGATCGAAACGCCACTGCCAGCTGGTCAACAGGCCGGTGGGGCGGTGTCTCCAGAAGTGTTGGCGCAGATTGAGCGGGAGCGGCAAGCCAGCATGGCGCGCCAAAAGGCGATCACAGAAGCCCAACAGCGTCAGATCAAAGAGATCGAGAAGAACAGTACGGCACCGGCGGCTGACCCTGCTGCACCAGCGCCTGCCGAACAGCCAAAGTCTGGAGATGGTCTATGACCTTTATGTCGCGCCGTCTACGTACCCTCGGCCTCGCCACCACCAGCGCGTTGGTGCTGGTTTCGGGCTGTGCCTCCTTACAAGACCGGGCCTCAAGCCTGTGGCCATTTGGTGGAGATCGCGAAAAAACCGCGATCGCCGAAGATAAAGAGCGTATCTCGGTTTTAGGCCTTGAAGAACAACTCACCAAGGACCCCGCACTTGAAAGTGTGGCTGTAACTGTGCCAGAGGCGCAAGACATGCAGTCTTGGCCAAATGCAGGTGGTGTGGCTAGCAATGCGCCTCAAAACGTAGCCGGCACTGGCCCATTGACGATTATTTGGCGCAAGAAGATTGGCCAAGGTGCTGGTTCGCGTGGTGCGATCACCGCACCGCCTATCGTCGCCGACGGCAAACTATTTGTGTTTGATTCCAAAAGCACGGTCCACGCAGTCGATCAGGGCAATGGCCGCGAGGTTTGGCGCAAATCGCTGGTGCCAGTCGCGAAGGCGCGCGGTCGTTTCTTCAACCGTGATGAAAGCACAGCCATTGGCGGCGGCATCGCGTTTGGCGACGGCAAGGTCTATGCAGCAACTGGCTTTGGCAATCTCGTCGCCTTAGATGCCAACACGGGCCAAGAAGCCTGGCGCATTGATGCAGGTTCGCCCATTCACGCCTCACCCTTGGCGGGTGGTGGCCGGGTTTTCGTGACCAGCAATGATAGTGAATTGTTTGCCGTTGAAGCAGCCACTGGTCGTGTTCAATGGACCCAATCAGCGATTGCAGAGCCTGCCCGCATGCTCTCTAGCCCCAGCCCCGCGCTAGTCGGTGAAACCCTTGTGGCACCTTTTGCATCGGGCGAAGTGATTGCCTATCTCGCCGCCAACGGTCGTAGGTTGTGGTCCGAGGCTTTGACTCGCGCGGGCGCTTCCAACTCGCTTTCCACCATTAATGACATTGCCGGTCGCCCCGTTGTCGCAGGCGGCATTGTGTTTGCTGCCAGCCAATCGGGTACCTTTGCCGCCATCGAATTGCGCACAGGCACGCGGGTGTGGGAAAAGCCAATCGCTTCGATCCAAACGCCTTGGGTTGCTGGCGACTTCGTTTACGTCGTCTCCACGACAGGCGAATTGGTCGCGATGGATGCCAAAACAGGCGGGATCAAATGGACCCGTCAGCTGCCCAGCTATCGCAATGAGAAGAAGAAAAAGAACCTGATCTCGTGGACTGGCCCTGTCATGGTCGGTGGACGTTTGGTTCTCGCCTCTTCGCTGGGTAAGATTGAAGTGGTGAAGCCTGAAGATGGCACGACGCTGTTCACTCGGGACGCAAAAGCACCAATCTTTGTGCCACCAGCCATCGCCAATGGGACCTTGTATTTCTATTCCCATGACGGCGTTGTCGTGGCTGTCCGATAGGTCGTGGCCGCACCCCTTAAAATAGCGGTCGTTGGTCGGCCCAATGTTGGCAAGTCCACCCTGTTCAATCGTTTGGCAGGGCGCAAGCTGGCCATTGTCGATGATACGCCAGGTGTCACCCGCGATCGTCGTGAGGCCAGCGGACGACTGGGCGATCTCGACTTGACTTTGATTGATACGGCAGGGTTTGAAACAGCAGCGGATGAAAGCCTTGAAGCGCGTATGCGGCTTCAAACCGAAGCCGGCATTCAAGAGTCTGACTTGTGCTTGTTCCTGATCGACGCGCGGGCGGGGATCACGCCAATCGACGAGGTCTTTGCCGACATTTTGCGGCGTTCTGGTAAGCCGGTCATTTTGGCGGCCAATAAGGCTGAGGGCAAACTGGCGGACGCGGGCGTGATCGAAGCCTATGGTCTGGGCCTTGGTGAGCCGATTCCCATCTCTGGCGAGCATGGTGAGGGGATGTCTGACCTTTATTCTGCGATCCTTGCTCTCATGGGCGATCGGGCCGCGGCGCCAGTGGTTGCCGATGAGTTCGACGATGAGGATGAGGCTGATGATGAAGCCCCCCATACCGGTGAATTTGTCGAAGACGACGAAGACCTCGAAGGCTTAGGCTTTACTGATGTCGCAGCAAGCGAGACTAATCTGCCGCTGCGCATCGCAGTCATCGGTCGGCCAAATGCCGGTAAGTCTACTTTGGTGAACGCGCTGATTGGCGAAGAGCGCCTGTTGACGGGCCCTGAAGCCGGGATCACGCGCGACTCCATCGGCGTGGACTGGGTGTGGGATGGTCGGCCCGTGCGCTTGGTTGATACGGCCGGGATGCGCCGTAAAGCCAAAGTGCAAGAAAAGCTTGAGACGCTATCGGTTGCCGATACGCTGCGGGCCATTCGTTTTGCCGAAATCTGCCTCTTGGTGATGGATTCCGACGAGGCGTTTGAGAAGCAAGACTTGCAGATTGCCGATCTAGTCGCCCGCGAAGGCCGTGGCCTTGTCTATGTGCTGGCAAAGTGGGACCGGGTTGAAGATACCCAAGCCCGCTTGGCCATCTTGCAAGAGCGCGCCGATAAAGTCCTGCCGCAGACGCGTGGGGCACCACTGGTTCCAATCTCGTCCTTGTCTGGGCGCGGGCTTGAAAAGCTGATGCCCGCCGTGCTGGACGTGCATGAGGACTGGAATGCCCGTGTGAAGACGCGCGACCTCAACGACTGGCTGAAGGAAGTGGTGACCAAACAGCCACCGCCTGCAGTCGACGGTCGGCGGGTCAAGCCACGCTATATTGCCCAGATCAAGGCGCGCCCACCCACTTTTGTCCTATTGGCAAGCCGCGCTGCCCAATTGCCCGATACCTATGTGCGCTATTTGGTCAATGGTATTCGCAAGGCCTTTGATATGCCGGCGGTCCCCATCCGTTTCATGGTGCGCGCGCCAAAGAACCCCTATGCGGGTGATGAGAGTGGGCGGCCTAATTTGTCGCGCAAAAATCGCGAGGCAGCTTCTAAGCACGCCCAATCTTCTGACCGCGCCCCAAAGGCGGCTGAAAAGCCAAGCCCTACCAAGCCTAGAAGCGCTACCTTTGCACCAAAAGCCCGCATCCCGACGGGCGGTAAAAAGCTTGGCAAGAATGCCTCACGGGCCAATAAAAAAACACGCTAGTTCTTTAATTCTCTCACAAATCAAGCCTTAACATTATTCGGATAACGAGTTTGTGATTATGGGCTTCGGCCCATCAACAGAGTGTGTACCATGAGGCCGACGTCAGCATGCGTGACTGCGATCATTGTGACGTATCAGAGCGAAGCTGTGATCGAGGCCTGTTTGGAAGCCCTCATCAGTCAAGGTGTCGCGACACTGGTCGTCGATAATGCAAGTCAGGACCAAACGCTGGCCATCGCGCGCGCCAAGGGCGCTAAGGTCTTGGCTAACGATACAAATATTGGGTTTGGCGCGGCCAACAATCTTGGCGCAAGGGCGGCTGAGACTGACTGGTTGCTCTTCATCAATCCGGATGCAGCGATCCAAGCAGGTGCTATTGATCGTTTTTTAGACGCGATCCAAACCTATCCGGGAACAGGGCTATTTGGACCCAGAATTTTGGAAGAAGACGGCTCTCATTTCTTTCAACCGCGCTCGCTTCTCTCAACTTTTTTGAAGGGCCAAGTCAGTGGTAAGACAGTGCCGAGCGGGGACTGCTGTGCGCCAGCGGTATCTGGGGCTTGCATGTTGATGCGGCGCGATTTGTTCCAAAAGTTGGGCGGGTTCGATCCTGATATCTTTTTGTTTTTTGAAGATGATGATCTGTGCCGACGTGTCGTGGATCAGGGCTATCCGATCATCTATGTCCATGAGGCCGTGGTTGCGCATTTGCGGGGCCAGTCGAGTAAACCCAGCTTGAAGATCGCGTTTTTAATGCGTGCCTGCCAAGCTTGGTCGCGCGCCTATGTCTCGCGAAAATACCAATTGGCCTACAAGCCAGCCTCGATCTTGTTGGTAAACGGTTTAAAGTATCTGGTAGCGTTACTGACCTTCAACCCGAAGCGACGCGCCCGCTATGGCGGGACTTGCGCCGGAACGCTTCGGGCAATTTTTGGATTGCCTAGCCCGCGTTGACTCTCGCTTGTTGCCAAGCCCTAAAGTGCTCCGTCTCACGGAAATGCACGGTGGTCCCGGTTTGCGTATGGCCCTCACTCATTAATTCCAAAATCAAGCTGGAAAGATGTTCAGGCTGGGGCAGGGTGGTTTGATCCTCGCCCGGGAACGCATTCTTGCGCATCATGGTCGCCACACCGCCTGGATTGAGGACGGTGACGACCACCTTCTTAAACTCTATCTCATCGGCCCAGCACTTGGCCATTGCCTCGACACCGGCTTTGGTTGCCGCGTAAAGGCCCCAATGGGCGCGTGGATGGTGGGCGACGCCTGAGGTAAAGAAGATCACCCGCGAGGCAGGCGCTTGGATCAACAAGGGCTCCATCGAACGGATCAAGCGCCAACTCGCCGTCAGATTGGTTGCGATCATTTGCTCCCCCATGCGCGGTGTCGCATGGGCGACAAGGGTCAGTTCGCCCAAATGGGCAGCGGCGTGGATCATGCCGTCCAACCGACCAAAACGCTGGAACAAAGCCCCGCCTAGACGGTCGATGGCATCAAAGTCGGTCAAATCCATCGGCACGATGGTGGCGGGCAGGCCACCGGCTTTGCGGATATCGTCGTCCAAGTCCTCCAGCGCTTTTTGTGCACGGCCCGTCGCGATGACTTGCATGCCCGCCCGCGCACACGCCAAGGCGGCCGCACGGCCGATGCCCCGGCTTGCCCCGGTTACAAGGACGACTTTCGGATCGGTCATAGGTTTTCTCGCTGTGGGTGCTTAAGCTTCAACCAAGAAGGACAATTGATGGTCCTTATCCGATTGCGAGCGGTCGAAATCGACCAGTCGTGTTGGATAGTCGCCGGTGAAGCAATGATCAGAATAACGCGGCGCATGGGGGTTACGTGTCGGCTCACCTAGAGCCCAATAGAGCCCGTCAACCGACAAGAAGCCTAAGGAATCTACGCCAAGGATTTCGGCCATTTCAGCAACGCTTTTGTGGCCAGCAATCAATTGGTCGCGGTCGGGCATATCAATGCCATAGAAGTCCGGCCACTGGATTGCAGGAGAGGCAGAGCGCAAATGCACTTCTTTTGCCCCAGCATCGCGTACCATTTGCACGATCTTCCGCGATGTGGTGCCGCGCACGATGGAATCATCGACCAGCACAACGCGTTTACCTTCTAAGACACCCCGGTTCGCAGAATGCTTGCGCCGCACGCCAAGCGTGCGGATTTGTTGGGTGGGCTCGATAAAGGTTCGCCCGACATAATGGTTGCGGATGATGCCAAGCTCGTATGGGATGCCAGAGGCTTCTGAATAGCCTAAAGCCGCTGGAACACCTGAATCTGGCACGGGCACAACAACATCGGCTTCAACCTTGGTCTCTTGCGCCAAACGCATGCCCATGCGCTTGCGGACAGCATAGACAGACTTCCCGTCGACCATGGAATCTGGGCGCGAGAAATACACAAACTCAAACACGCAAGGCCGTGGCGCGCGCTGGCCAAATGGCTTGATGCTTTCCACGCCGTTTTCAGAGCAGACGACCACTTCCCCATTTTCAATTTCGCGCACAAATGTCGCGCCAATCATGTCCAGCGCACAGGTTTCTGACGCCAACACCGGCGAACCATTGAGGTCGCCCAGCACCAACGGACGAATGCCCAAAGGATCTCGCGCGCCAATCAGCTTTTTATTGGTCAAAGCAACCAGTGCGTAAGCGCCTTCAATCTGATGCAACGCATCAACAAACCGCTCAATCATGCGCGGCGCACGGGACCGCGCGATTAATTGCAAGATGACTTCAGTATCCGAGGTCGATTGGAATATTGCGCCGTTTTCAACCAATTGCTCGCGCAGCTTTCGGGCATTGGTTAGGTTGCCATTGTGCGCCACACCAATGCCGCCGCCAGATAGGTCTGCGAACAAAGGCTGGATATTGCGCAGGATGGTCCCGCCTTGTGTTGCATAGCGCACATGGCCAATCGCATTTTGCCCGGGTAGGCGTTTCATCAAGTCAGGGCCTGTGAAGTGGTCACCCACCAGTCCCATGTGGCGCTCGTTGTGAAAGAGCGCGCCGTCAAATGTAACGATACCACAGCCTTCTTGACCCCGGTGTTGCAAAGCATGCAGCCCAAGAGCGGTTAGAACGGCCGCTTCTGCATTGTGCGCAATGCCGAAGACGCCACACTCCTCGCGCAGCCGATCTTCATGCGGGTCCAGCCAAACTTCAATGTCACCACCGAGGCCGGTCGCACCGGCTTGCGCGTCTTGCCCATAGCTCTGAGGGTTCATTTTTCGCTCTCCGGGTCAGGGGTCGTTGAATTGGATGGACGAAGCGTCCAAGTGGGGGCCTTTTGGGCCTTTTGGGCCCTTACGGGCTCGCCGTCTACGGATGAATCCAGCACATTTGCTGTATCACCCTTGCGCGAATGAGCTAGGTCTTTACCAGCTGAAGCGGCACCACGCGCCATATTGGTCGCGGCTTGTCCGGCCTGCGGTGCCAAATGTTTGAGCGCGTCAGCGGTCAGCATGACCATGGGATAGAATTTCGCCGCCTGAAACGACTTTGGCAACATGCTGGGCGGCGCAATCGATGTCACGATTAAGCACGCAACCCCAACCAGCGCAAATCCGCGTGCAACGCCAAATAGCAGACCCGCCGTGCGGTCCAAAATACCCAAGGGCTCGGAATCGTGAATCCATTCATGAATGCGCCCGGTCGCGACGCGCACAGCGATGTAGATAAGAATAAAGATACCGCCGACAGTGGCTGCATCTGCCAGCCAACCCGTATCAATGAACGCGCGCATGGGTTCGCGGAACACTGGAAAACCCCAGAGAACCGCTAAAATGGCAATGAACATGGCTGCCATCGACAAGGCCTCGCGGACGAACCCGCGAGCAAAAGCCAAAAGGGCTGAAATCGCCACAATCCCAAGAATGACGATATCAAATCCGTTCATGCAAACTGCTCCAAAAGAGACTAAGGCGTCTCGGGATATTCCTGTCCTGTGATAGTCGTCACAAGGTCGGCTGCCGTGGCAATTACACGATGCTTCACACCTGATTGCCCTGCCACGAGTCGGCGGGTTTGGCTCGAAGTGGTTGCGGTGGTGTTAGACGAAGCAGCGCGCGGAAGGAAGGCTTGAGTAAAGCCTAACTTCTCGGCTTCTTTAAGGCGGGCATCCGCGCGGCTAACAGGGCGGACGTCGCCGGACAGCGCAATCTCACCAAAGACGACGCAATCTTCGGGCAAGGCCTGATCAAACAAGGCTGAAACGAGGGCTGCTGCCACGGCGAGGTCCGCCGCTGGTTCGCTGATCTTTAGGCCACCCGCAACGTTCAAATAGACATCGCGACCACCAAAGGCCAAGCCACAACGGGTCTCAAGCACGGCGAGGATCATGGCAAGGCGTGTGGTGTCCCAACCCACCACAGCCCGTCTTGGCGCACCAAAGGCGGTGGGCGAGGCGAGGGCTTGGATTTCAACCAAAACCGGACGCGTGCCCTCAATGCCCGCAAAAACCACACTGCCCGGGCGGGCATGGCCGCGATTGTCCAAAAATAGCTGACTGGGATTGGTGACTTCGCGCAGACCTGCGTCCCCCATCTCAAACACGCCAATTTCGTCGGTAGGACCAAATCGGTTCTTGAGCCCACGTAGGATCCGGAAGTGATGACCGCGCTCGCCCTCAAATTGCAGGACGGCATCGACCAGATGTTCGACCACGCGTGGTCCGGCGATCTGGCCGTCCTTGGTGACATGGCCCACCAGAATGATCGCGGTGCCAGCCTTCTTGGCGTGTCGCACCAATTCATGGGCGCAGGCACGCACTTGGGCGACGGTGCCAGGGGCCGCGGTAAGCGTGTCAGTCCAAACCGTCTGAATGGAGTCGATAATGGCGAGTTGTGGCTTCTCGTGCTTGAGTGCTTCGAGGATGGTCTCAAGCCGTGTTTCGGCGGCCAATTGCACCGGTGCCTTCTCAATCCCCATCCGTCGCGCCCGGTCTTGGATTTGGGCAATAGCCTCTTCGCCGGAGACATAGACGGACTTGATGCCGCGCGTGGCAGCACCAGCGACAGCTTGTAACAACAGGGTAGACTTGCCGATGCCGGGATCACCCCCAACCAGAATAGCTGAAGCCTCGACCAAGCCGCCGCCACACACACGGTCGAACTCGCCAATGCCGGTTGCCAGTCGTGGCGGGGCTTGTGCGACCCCGTCTAAGGCTTGAAACGAAAGACCGGGGCCTTTACCGCGTGCCCGAGCGGAGGGGCTAACGGCTTGTGGGCTTTCTTGGGCTTCTTCAACGATTGTATTCCAAGCCCCGCAGGCTTCGCAGCGGCCTTGCCAGCGCGCATGGACGGCCCCGCAGGACTGACAGACAAAAACGGATTGCGACTTTGCCATCGCTAATCAATCTTCCAGATAGGAGCGCTCAAAGCGATCTCCTAGCCGGGTTAGAATTTCATAGGGAATGGTGTCGAGCGCTTGGGCTTGGGCGTCGAGGGGCGCGGCGCGTCCGAGGAATTGCGCCATTGCGCCGACTTTGGCGGCTGCTCCCGCGCCGGTAACATCCAGTGTAATCAAGTCCATCGAGACCCGCCCAACGATGGGGCAAACCGCCCCGCCCAAGATGGCAAAACCCCGATTAGACCCCGACCGCAAAAACCCGTCGGCATAGCCTAAAGCAATTGTTGCGATGGTACGACGACGATCGGCTTGCCAGGTCGCGCCATAGCCGATGGTGTCACCCGGCCCGACACTGCGCAGCTGAATGATCGGCGCCTCTAAGGTCGCAACAGGCTCTAGGGGTACCGGGTCTTGGTCAAACGGCCCACCGCCGTAAAGACCAATTCCGGGCCTGACCAAATCAAAACAATAATCGCCATCTAACAAAATCCCTGCCGAAGCGGCGAGCGACAAAGGGGCGGCGGGCAGGCGGGCAGCGAGTGACACAAAGTCATCGCGCTGCATACCGTTCTTTGGGTGCTGCGGATCAGAGGCGCAGGCCAAATGGCTCATGATCAAGGCAAGGTTTAAGGTGAAGATCGTCTCTTCAGCGCGGTCGATGTCTTCTTCGCTGAGGCCCAAGCGGTTCATGCCAGTGTCGATATGCAAAGCCGCTGGCTGTCCTAAGCCAGCGTCTGCCCACCGCTGGACTTGCTCTACATCGTTTAGGACCGGACGTAAGTTGCCAACCAAGAAGCTCGACACCTCGTCAGCCATCACGCCATTAAGGACATAGATGACTGGATCAGGGCCCAGGGCTTGGCGGGCTTTGTCCCCTTCAAGCGCATGGGCGACAAAGAAAGTTTTGCATCCCGCGTCTGCGAGACTTTGGGCAACTTCCGCCAGTCCCAAGCCATAGCCATTGGCTTTGACCACAGCTGCACATTCTGCCCCTTGGGCATTTTCGGCAAAGAAGGCCCAATTGCGGGCCAAAGCCCCCAAATCAATCGTCAGCTTGCTTTGGCGATGGAGCCCTGAGACTGGATCAGTCATCCAAGCTCTCGTAACGTCCAGTAGAATCTAGGTTGGTGAATTTGGTCAGTTCAGCTTGGAAGCCGAGGCGAACCTTGCCAATCGGGCCATGACGCTGCTTGCCGATAATGACTTCAGCAATATTGCGCATTTCGCTCACTTCTTCTTGCCACTGGAAATGCTCCGTCGTGCCGGGCTTGGGCTCTTGGCGTTCCAAATAATAGGCATGACGATACACGAACATCACCACGTCCGCGTCTTGCTCGATCGAGCCCGATTCCCGCAAGTCAGCCAATTGCGGCCGCTTATCTTCGCGGTTTTCCACTTGACGGGAGAGCTGTGACAACGCGATGACCGGCACCTGTAGCTCCTTGGCCAGCGCTTTCAGACCTTGGGTGATTTCACTGACTTCTTGCACTCGGTTTTCAGAGCGCTTGGAGCCGCTGGTAGTGACCAGTTGCAAATAGTCCACCACGATGAGGTCGAGGCCATGCTGGCGCTGTAGCCGTCGGGCCCGCGCAGCAAGCGCCGAAATCGACAGGCCGCCCGTGTCATCAATATAGAGCGGCAGGCTTTGCAGATCGATGGCCGCTTCGCGCAGTTTGGCATATTCGTCCTTGTCGAGGTCGCCACGTCGCATGCGGTCAGAGCCGATGGCGGTATAATCGGCCAGAAGACGCATGGTCAGCTGCTCGGCCGACATTTCGAGCGAGTAGAAAGCCACAACGCCGCCATCGATCGTCTGGAAAGACCCATCGGGCCGTGCCTCACGCTTGTAGCGCTTGGCTGCATTAAAGGCGATATTGGTAGCCAATGCCGTCTTACCCATCGAAGGCCGTCCCGCGAGGATCAACAAGTCGGACTTGTGCAGGCCACCCAACATCCGGTCAATTTCATTCAGGCCAGTTGGCACCCCGATCAGCTGTCCGTCGCGCTTGAAGGCGGCTGCGGTAATGTCGATGGTTGCAGCCAGCGAAGCAGCAAAGCTTTTGAAGCCTTGGTTGAGTTGCCCAGTTTCCGCCAGTGAATAGAGCTTCTTTTCCGCCGTTTCGATCAAGCGGGCTCCGCCCTCCATTCCATCTTCATGATCGGTGGCGTCGGCCATCATCTCAGAGCCGATGCGGATCAAGTCGCGACGTACGGCCAAGTCGAAGATCAACTTGCCGTAGTCCGCAGCAGCAGCAGGATCGGCTGCGGCATCGACCAAGGTTGCAAGATAGGCTGCGCCGCCAATATCCTTTAAAGCGCCGTCCTGACTGAACTTTGCGTGGAGCGTGATACCATCAGCCAGCGAGCCCTTTTGGATCATCCGAGTGATGGTGTCATAAATCCGACCATGGACAGGATCATAGAAGTGCAGGGGCTTCAACATGTCGCCGATGCGACTGGTGACTTGATTGTCGACCAGAATTGCCCCGATCAAGGCTTGTTCAGCGTCCAAATTATGCGGGGCCGTGCGTAACACACGGGCCGGATCGAGCGGGGTAAGATTTCCATCAGCCATGTCGCACTCTTTCAGGTGTCGCGCAGCGAATCACCTGTGCGACGCAGAACGAGGCTAGAACATCCCCAGTATTTTTTCATCTGTGGATAGATGCGCTGGGCTATTTGTTACGACCGTTTCTGACGTATCGTTATCTTTAGCATCCTGCGCCTGCGTTTCGCCGAGGGCTGCTTCGATGGCATTCATCAGGGAAGCTGGCGTAAAGGGCTTGGCCAAATGGCTGTTGGCCCCTGCTTCCATCGCTTGATCACGATGTTGGCGCATCGCATTGGCTGTAACCATCACAATAGGCGTCGCCGCAAGATGATGCGCTTTCTCATGCGCCCGAATGGCTTGGGTTGCCGACAGGCCATCCATGATCGGCATTTGCATATCCATCAAAACAACGTCGAAACGGCTTGATTGATAGGCTTTGAGTGCCGCCATCCCATCGTCGCAAATCGTTAGGTCGATACCCAAGGGCTCTAGGATCAGACGCAATACTTTTTGGTTTGTGGGGTGATCTTCAGCGGCTAAAATCCGAAGGGGTGCATCAGGGTCCGCCGCAGCCGTGTCCTGAAAGGCGTCGGGTGTGGCGGTCAGGCTAGGAGCCAACTCGCGTTCTAGTGGAATGCGAACAATAAAAGTCGAACCTTCACCGGGCTCTGACTCCCAGTTCATGCCCCCGCCCATAGCTTCAATCAGGCCGCGGCAAATGGCGAGGCCTAGGCCCGTTCCACCAAAGCGACGTGTGATGGAGGTATCTGCTTGGATAAAGCGCTGGAACAGCCGTCGCCCAGTTTCTTTGTCAAAGCCAATGCCCGTGTCGCAGACTTTAATCTCTAGGATTTCGGAAGTCTCAGACCAATCAATGAAGACTTGGACCTCACCTTGGTCGGTGAATTTGACGGCATTGGAAACCAAGTTGGCAACGATTTGCTTGATCCGCGTCGCATCGCCAAAGAACCAGCCGTGCGCATGCTCGCCATAGGTCACGCCAAATTGCAATTTCTTATCTGCCGCATAAGTTTGAAGCAGAAGTGCGGAGGCATCCAGTTCAGAACGTAAATCAAAGGCTGCCCGCTCGATTTCGACTTTACCAGCTTCGATTTTTGAAAAATCGAGGATGTCGGACAACAGGCGCGCCAAGGTCCGGCCGGACGCGTCGATCAGGTCGACCATTTCCTTTTGCTGACTATCAAGCTTTGTGGTCGCCAAGGTGTTGGCAATTCCGACTACGCCATTTAGGGGGGTGCGCAGTTCATGGCTCATATTGGCAAGAAAGTCTGTCTTGGCGCGATTGGCAAAGTCAGCTTCATCGGCCAAAGTTTGCGCTCGAAGCCGCTCGCGCTCCACAATTAGCAGCAAGTCGTTTGATTGGACACGAAAGTCCACTTGCGACCGCACGGTGCGATGTAGGAAGATGGACGCTGAGAAACTGCCGACAACCGCTGTCAAGCTCGTGAAAATCTTGGTCACGATCATGGCTTCTGAGCCGGTTACGGTCAGGAAGGTCGCAGCCATGGCCACAAGCGCTAAGCTGGCGCCGACAACCGCAAGGGAGGGGCCTAAAATCGCGCTGGCAAAGGCCAGCATCAGCAAATAGACAAATTGGACCTCATCGCCGGCATAACTGGCATGCGTGACGACATTGGTGATGGCCAGTAGATTTATGAGAAAAACACTCAGCCCCAAAAGGTTGAGGTTTTTGACGGCTCGCAAAAGCGTAAATCGTAATGTCAGGATTAAAACACCAGAGGTCGCTGCCAAACACGCCATGACAATGGCAAGATTACCTTTCAGCACCAGAAGGTGACCTGCAGTCAGAAGAATATAATAAATACCCAATATCAATGCATAAGCACGCGCCATTGGGCCGTAGATCACCACCAGTTCGGCAGTTTCTAAATCTTTGGCGGATGCGCGCGGATCAATCATGCTCAAATCATATGAGAATTGTCTTAAATTCTCCTTATGATCATTGTTCTACTCAGATGTGCCTCGACCAAACAAAAGCCCCACAGGCGAACCTGCGGGGCTTTTAGAAGAGGTCAAAAGCCCAAGGGCGATCTACTAGGCTTCGTAGCCGTCCAATTGCACAGCGTTCTCGGCAATCTCAGCGGCTTGTTCGGCAGCTGCGACGCGGTCTTCGTCAAATTGTGAATTGATGACGTTTTCGCCCTTGGCCTGACGTTCAGCTTCATCTGGCGTGCGAGCCACGTTGATGAAGACTTCAACTTCGACTTCAGGGTGGAGACGGATCTTCACAGTCTGATAGCCGATCGCCTTGATTGGCGTGTCGAGCTGGACTTGGTTGCGGGCAACCTGGAAGCCAGCGGCGTTAGCTGCTTCTGCGATGTCGCGAGCGGCAACCGAACCGTACAATTGGCCACTTTCGCCAGCAGCACGGATCAGCAAGAAAGCCTGACCGGCCAAGCCTTCCGAAGCAGCTTCCGCTGCTGCACGGGCATCTGCGTTGCGGGTCTCGAGAACCGCGCGCTGCAGTTCAAACAGTTTCTTGTTGGATTCCGTAGCGCGCAGGGCTTTCTTTTGCGGCAACAAATAGTTGCGTGCATAGCCAGGCTTTACAGATACGATGTCGCCAATACCGCCAAGGCGGCCGACGCGTTCGAGCAGGATGATGTCCATGTCGGCGTCTCCTTAAACGACGTGATAGGGAAGAAGAGCCAAGACGCGGGCGCGCTTGATCGCCTTAGCGAGTTCGCGTTGCTTCTTTTGGCTGACGGCGGTGATGCGCGATGGCACGATCTTGCCCTTTTCGGACAAGTAACGCTGCAACAGCTTCACATCTTTAAAGTCGATCTTTGGCGCTTGATCGCCAGAGAAAGGGCAAACCTTACGGCGGCGTGCAAACGGACGACGCGATGGCAGGTTGGAGATGGTGAACTTGGAAGTCATGATCAGTAATCCATCCCGTTGGTTTCAGTGCGTGCGCGCTGTTTCTTTTCGTCGCGTTCACGACGGGCCAAAATAGGCGAAGGACCTTCTTCAAGCTCTTCAACGGCGACGGTCATGTAGCGCATGACATTTTCGTTGATGCGCTGGAGCCGTTCCATTTCATGGACTGCTGCGGCGGGAGCGTCGATGTTGATCAACGAATAATGGCCCTTGCGGGTTTTGTTGATCCGGTAAGCCAAGTTGCGCAGGCCCCAATATTCGACTTTGCCAACTTTGCCGCCCTTTTCGGCGATCAAAGTGGTGATGCCTTCAACCAGCTCGTCAACTTGCTGCGGCGAGATATCTGGCCGCGAAATAATGATATGTTCGTAGAACGGCATGAGAATCCATTTCCGTTAGATGCACCCCAGGCGATTGCGGCAAATGGTTCAGCGGGGACTAAACCACCTGATGGTTCCGCGTCGCAGCTTCTCCGTGCTGATATGCTTATGAGGCACACAAAGTCGCTCATGCGGGCGGACCGCAATCAGTGAAGCGGGGCGTAAAGCACTTATCTGTGGAAAAGGGAAGGGGTGGCGCGCAGTAAACCTACCAAATCCGGCCTTGCTTAAAGGTTTTATGACGGCGACACTAGGTGTTCGACGATTAGAATGGGAAGCGGTTCGCGTGACACTTAGCTGGATGGAGTTTTTGGTCGTCGTGGCGCTACTAGAGCTGACGCCCGGGCCTAACATGGCGTGGCTGGCGACTTTGACGCTGGATAAGGGCCGGGCAGCAGGCCTTCAAGCGGTTTTGGGTATTGCCCTTGGCCTATGCCTTTATCTGATCGCGGCGATAGCGGGGCTCGGTGCCTTAATGGCTGCGCAACCACAGCTGTTGGCAGGCTTACGTTGGCTAGGGGTACTTTATCTGGTCTATTTGGCCTTTGAGCCTTGGATTGAGCAAGCCAGACAACGCCCCGAAGCAGGCTTAGCCTTAATCGAAGAGGCGTCGTCGCATGTCGGGCGGCATTTTATGCGCGGCCTTACCCTGAACATTTTAAACCCAAAAGCAGCGCTCTTCTATGTCACTTTGCTACCGCGTTTTGTGCAGGGAAATAGCGATCAGGTTTGGCTGCATAGTCTGTGGCTCGGCCTCACCCATATTGGGGTCGCCACCGGGGTACATTTGGGGATTGTTCTTGCCGCAGGTGGGCTTCGCCCATGGCTGAGTGCTGGCAAGCGCCGCACCTATGTGAACATCTTCTTCACCTTGGCCCTGATGGCCATTGCCGCTTGGCTGGCTTGGGATGGATTGGCCCATCCCGTTTAAGCCTCTTCCTACCACCCACTTGCCTTATGGTGCCCACGCGGCTAACGCCAAATCATGCTGATTTTTCAATTTCCCGGCCAAGGTAGCCAAAGCGTCGGTATGGGTGTTGCCCTTGCCGAAGCATTCCCCGCCGCAAAGCAGGTCTTTGCAGAGATTGACGACGCGCTCGGTCAAAAGCTGTCGAGCCTGATGGCAGAAGGTCCGATTGAGACGCTGACGCTGACTGAAAATGCTCAGCCCGCTTTGATGGCGGTCAGCATGGCGGTTGTGACCGTCTTGCGAACAGACTTTGGCATTGGTGTTGACCGGGCGGCGTTTGTCGCTGGTCATTCCCTCGGCGAATATTCGGCGCTGACAGCAGCAGGCGCGTTTTCAATTGGCGATGCCGCCCGTCTGTTGCGCTTGCGCGGTCAAGCCATGCAGCGCGCGGTCGCGCCGGGTGTTGGCGCGATGGCGAGCTTGATTGGCCCGAAAGTGGATTTGGCTTTGGCAGAAGCTGCCGCTACTGCTGGGGCCAAAGTCGGCGTTTGTGTCGTTGCCAATGACAATAATGCAGGCAACATCGTCATTTCCGGCACGAGAGAGGGCGTGGATGCAGCCATTGCCGCCGCTAAGGAAATGGGCGCGCGCGCAATCCCATTATCCGTCTCCGCCCCCTTCCACTGTCCACTGATGGCCCCGGCTGCCGAAGAAATGGCCTTAGCACTCGCTTCAACAACCATTCTTCAGCCCATCGTCCCCGTGCTGTCCAATGTCACGGTCGAGCCGACGCAAGACCCCGACACCATTGCCAGATTGCTGGTTGAGCAAGTCACCGGCCGGGTTAGATGGCGGGAATCGATCGGTTGGTTTGCCGCCCAAGGCGCCACCCAGTTTGTAGAACTCGGCGCAGGCACTGTGCTGACCGGCATGTCTAAGCGGATTGCGCCAGACGCGACTTCCCTTGCCCTAACTGGTGCTGATGAAATTGCGGCCTTTGCCGCTTCTTTGGCTTAAAGAAGAAAGAAGAAACGCAGATGTTTGATCTAACAGGCAAAAAAGCGCTCGTAACTGGCGCAACCGGGGGCATTGGCGGGGCCATTGCGCGTGCTTTGCACGCTGCTGGCGCACAAGTTGCCTTGTCGGGCACACGCCAAGAAGCGTTAGACGCTTTAAGCGCAGAATTGCTAGGCAGCGTGGCTCTGGCCTGCAATCTGTCCGATCCCGCTGAGACTGATGGCCTGATTGGTCGGGCCGAAGAAGCGCTGGGTGGTTTGGATATTTTGGTCGCAAATGCCGGGATCACCAAGGACGGCTTGCTCTTGCGCATGAAGGACGAGGATTTTGAGCGCGTGCTCGATGTTAATCTGGGGTCTTACTTCCGGCTTGCTCGTGCAGCGTCAAAAGGCATGATGAAGCGGCGCTTGGGCCGGATCATTGCGATTACGTCTGTCGTGGGTGTTACGGGAAATCCCGGCCAAGCCAATTATGCCGCGTCGAAAGCGGGCATGATCGGCTTTACGAAATCCATCGCCCAAGAGCTGGCTTCCCGCGGCATTACAGCAAATTGTATTGCGCCGGGATTTATTGTCTCTCCGATGACGGATGCACTCAATGAGTCCCAAAAAGAAGCCATTACCAAGTCTATTCCTGCCGCTCGACTTGGCCAGCCTGATGACATTGCTGCAGCGGTTGTCTATCTAGCATCCGATCAAGCTAGCTATGTTACGGGGCAGACTTTGCATGTAAATGGCGGAATGGCGATGATTTAGGTACTGTTTTGGCGCTAGCGGGCTCACGCCAAAGGTGCTAATTCGTTGAACTCCCGTGGCGCTATGTTGGCAAAACGGTAACTATAACAACGCCGAAGGGACTTCGGCAGGATTCGAGGACCAACAATGTCTGACGTTTTCGACCGCGTAAAAAAGATCGTAATTGAACACTTGGACGCTGATGCGGAGAAAGTCGTTGAAAATGCGAGCTTCATTGATGATCTGGGCGCAGACAGCCTCGATACAGTGGAACTCGTCATGGCTTTTGAAGAAGAGTTTGGCGTTGAGATCCCAGATGATGCTGCTGAAAAGATCCAAACCGTCGGCGACGCGGTGAAGTTCATTTCGGCCAACGCTGGCTGATCAGAACATGCGTCGCGTTGTCGTGACGGGAATCGGCCTCGTCACCCCAATCGGGGTCGGGGCCGATTTCGTTTGGAAAAGCCTGTTGTCCGGTGCAAACGGGGCAGGCACCATTTCTGCGTTTGATGCATCTGACCTGCCGGTCCACTATGCTTGTGAAGTCCCTTGGACAACTGGGCGCGGTGGTGGCGGCGCTGATGTGGTAGGGTCTTTTGATCCTGAAGCCGCGATGTCCTCGCGGGACCGTCGGCGCGTTGATGAATTTATCTTGTACGGGGTCGCAGCCGCCAATGAGGCGATTGAAGATTCTGGCTGGGTTGCCGAAACCGAAGAGCAGCAAGAACGTACGGGCGTGATGATTGGTTCGGGCATAGGCGGGCTTTCCACCATTGCAAACAATGCGCTGCTGCTGGAGAAAGAAGGGCATCGCAAGATCAGCCCCTTCTTCGTACCTTCGGCGCTGATCAATCTGACTTCTGGCCACGTGTCGATTAAGCATGGCTTTAGAGGCCCTAACCATTCGGTGGTCACCGCTTGTGCGACAGGGGCCCATGCCATTGGTGACGCCGCCCGCATCATCAAATATGGCGACGCCGATGTGATGGTTGCAGGCGGCTGTGAGGCTGCGGTTTGTAAGATCGGCATTGCAGGCTTTGCCGCCGCGCGCGCGTTGTCGAGTGGCTTTAACGACGATCCAACTTCGGCTTCTCGCCCCTATGACAAGGACCGCGACGGCTTTGTGCTGGGCGAAGGCGCAGGCGTTGTCGTCTTGGAAGAATATGAGCACGCCAAGGCTCGTGGTGCTAAGATTTATGGCGAGGTGGCAGGCTATGGCATGTCGGGTGATGCGTATCACATCACAGCGCCTTCTGAAGATGGCAATGGCGGCTTCCGGGCCATGCGCTCTGCGTTGAAAGATGCAAGTCTTGCGACGTCAGACATTGGCTATGTCAATGCGCACGGCACTTCGACCCCTCTGGGCGACGAGATTGAGTTGCGGGCGGTAGAGCGTTTGTTTGGCGCGGACACCCAAGGCTTGACGATGTCGTCTACCAAGTCTGCGATTGGCCATCTTCTTGGGGCTGCAGGCTCAGTTGAAGCGATTTTCTCACTTCTGGTGTTGCGGGATCAAATCGCCCCGCCGACACTCAATCTGCGCAATCCGTCTGTGGAGACCCAGATTGATTTGGTTCCGCTTGAGGCCAAGAAAGTGGTTGCCAAGGCTGTGTTGTCCAATTCCTTTGGCTTTGGCGGCACCAATGCGGCGCTTATCCTGAAAGCGGTCTAATGACCGATCCTGTCGCCAAAGTGCGTGGCAAAAAGGCGGCACAGGCAAAGGCCATGTGGCAGCGCATGTGGATTGGGCTGGGCCTCGCATCAATTTTAGTCGTTATCGGCGCGGGCTTTTTCCTTTTGGGGCCGGGTCCGAAAGCGAAAGAGGGTGAGTCGAGCTTTTTCGTCGTGGAAGAGGGCGATTCCGCCAGTATTGTTGGCCGTCGCCTACAAAAGGAAGGCTTGGTGCGATCCGCAGTAGGGTTTCGCTTGGCGGTCGCGATCAATGGCTCTGCGGCCGACTTGAAGATAGCGGAATATGAAATTCCCTCCGGTGCAACACCTATCAGCATTGCCAAAATCCTCGCCAGCGGTGAGGGGGTCAAGCGCGCGATTGTGTTGCCCGAGGGCTGGAGTGTTAGCCAAATCTACACACGGCTTGAGGCTAGCCGCTTTCTGACTGGCAAATTGCCGCCCGCGCCGCCTGAAGGGACGCTCAACCCTGACACCTATCCGATCCAACGTGGCGATACGCGCGCAAGTGTGGTCAAGCGGATGCAGGACAGCCACCAAGCCCTGATTGATGACTTATGGCTAAAGCGCGCACCTGACCTGCCGATTGCCACAAAGCAAGAGGCGATCATTTTGGCCTCCATCGTGGAAAAAGAAACCGGTATTGCTGAAGAGCGGCCCCGTGTGGCGGCGGTCTTTGTCAACCGCCTGCGCCTTGGCATGAAGCTGCAATCGGACCCGACGATTATTTATGGCATCACCAAGGGTGCACCCCTGCGCCGGAAAATCTTCCGTAGCGACCTCGAAAATCCCCATCCTTGGAACACGTATGTGATTCAAGGCTTGCCCCCGACGCCGATTGCCAATCCTGGCAAGGATGCTTTGGCGGCTGTTCTGAACCCGCCCCGCACCCGAGAAATCTTCTTTGTTGCTGACGGCACCGGCGGGCACGTGTTTGCCGAGACCTATGCCGAGCATAATCGCAATGTCCAGCGCTGGCGCGAATGGCGGGCGGAGCAAGAAAAAAAGGGCCAAAGCCTGTTGGGTGGTAGTCAATGAAGCCTGTGACACCGCTCTTGGGCATGACAGGCTTTGGCCGGTCCGAAGGCCAAGCTGGCGATGTCGCTTGGTCGTGGGAAGCGCGCAGCGTCAATGGCCGCAATCTCGATGTGAAGTTCAAGCTGCCGCCCGGCTATGAGGCTTTCGAGACCAAGATCCGCGAAGGTTGTGCCAAGCGATTCAAGCGCGGTTCAATTCAGATTTCATTGGCTACCAAGCGCGACACCACCAGCATTGGCCCGATGATCCGCGTCAATCAGGAGATGATTGCGTTTTATCTCGCAGAAGGCAATCACTTGATCGAGCAGGGACTGGTTGGGCGACCTAGTTTGGACGGCCTATTGCAACTGCGCGGCGTGCTCGAAAGCGCGGATTTTGTTGAGCCTGACGAGGTAAAGGCCGCACGCGAAGCTGCTTTGATTGTCGGGCTAGATACCGCGCTCGACGCACTCTTGGCGGCTCGGCACCGTGAGGGTGAGGGGCTGTTCACTTTGTTTGAAACCTTGCTGACGCGGATCGAGACAACCACTCATCAAGCCGAGGCCGCCGCAGAAGCGCAAGTCTTGGCCATTCGCGACCGCGTGCAAAAGCGTGCAGCAGAGCTCTTGGGCGATGTGCCCTATGACCAACAGCGCCTGTTGCAAGAGGCCGCCGCCCTTGCGCTTAAAGCAGATGTGCGTGAGGAGTTGGACCGTCTGCGCGCCCATAGTGGCGAAGCGCGCGCGCTCCTTCACCAAGGTGGCGATATTGGCCGCAAGCTGGATTTCTTGGCGCAAGAATTTCACCGCGAATCCAACACCTTGACGGCCAAAGCTGCGGCCTTGGAACTCACACGTGCAGGTCTTGATCTTAAGGCCAGTGTCGATCAATTGAAAGAACAAGCCGCCAATGTCGAGTGAGCCCCATCTCTACAAACGTCGCGGTTTGATGTTGGCCTTGGTCAGCCCGTCTGGGGCAGGGAAAACTACTTTGTCGCGACGCTTGGTCGACGAGGACCCAGATATTGCCCTGTCGGTTTCTTGGACCACGCGCGCACCCCGCCCGGGTGAGACCGACGGAGTGCACTACCACTTTGTCGATAAGGACCAATTCCGCGCCCACCGCGCCCAAGATGGCTTTCTCGAATGGGCCGAAGTCCATGACCATTATTACGGTAGCCCGCGTGAGAGCGCGTTTGCTACCCTGCAATCGGGCCGCGACTTGATGTTTGATGTCGACTGGCAAGGCGCGCTGCAATTGCGTACCTCTGCGCCAGAAGAGGTGGTAAAAGTCTTCATCCTGCCGCCCAGCATGGCCGAGCTTAAACGGCGCCTGATCTCGCGCGGGCAGGATACGCCCGAAGTTATCAAAAAGCGCATGACCAATGCCTATGGCGAAATCAGCCGCTGGGAAAACTTTGACTATGTGCTGGTCAATGAAGATCTCGACCAAAGCTATGCGCGCCTCAAAACCATCCTAGAAGCCGAACGCATGCGCCGCGCACGCCAGCCTTGGATGAGTGGATTTGTGCAGGGGCTGTTGCGCGAGGATACGTGAGGGGTGGGGTAGAGGCATTCAAGCCCCTCTCCCTCTGGGAGAGGGGTTGGGGTGAGGGCTTAGGCGCGCACTTCTCAAAGGTGTGTTGGCCAACTCTTTTTTGGTTGAAGCAACTAACTTCTGTACCCGTAAGCCCTCACCCCCGACCCGTCGACCTATAGGTCGACCCCAAAAGGAGAGGGGAGATGTCTTTGTGCTTAGAGGTACAGCAGTACCCAATCTGATACACCCCACCCCTAATACAATTCCTTCAACTCCAACGTCTCCCGCGCAATCCGATCGCGGACCAAGTCGCGGTTTTCTTGCAAGAGACCACCGAGTCGTATGGCATCGGTAAGCCACCAGAAGAAGGTGATGGGAAAGCCGACCATGCTGAGGGTCAAAATCAACATGGCGAGGCCTGTTCTTGTCTCGCCGACATAAAACCGATGGGCACCAAACCAGCCTAGGAAGAACCAAAGAACATAAGCGGGGAACGGATTTTTCGCTTCTTCATCGGTGCGAAGTTCGATGGCGATCATGTCTTGTTGGGTGATTTCCACCATGGCAGGTCCCCTATCTCTGGGCCCAGTTTAGCGTGGACGGCGCGTCTTACAAGCGCGAATGGTTACGCCAGCAGGCAGGGCAGTGGCTTCATCGCCGCAGGCATCTTCAAGCTGGCGGGTTGTCAGGCCCGAGGCGGTCGATAAATCAGCACCAGACAAGTTGGCCCCGGTAAAATCAGCGCCTTGCAAGCGCGTGCGGCTGATACGCGCATCCCGCAGCACCACGCCTGTAAGATCTGCACGGGATAAATCGGCACCTTCAATATTGACGCGTGTCATGATGGCTCCGGTAAAATCCGCATTGACGAAGACTGCGCCCATGACCATGGCCCCGGTCATATTAGCGCCGCTGAAATCTGGATTGGTGCCGCGTGTACCACCAAATTTTGCGCCGGTTAGATTGGCACCAATCAGTTCGGCATTGGAAAGGTCTGACCCGGCAAAGTCCGAGCCGCTGAAATTGGCCCCGGCGGCCTCAATGGAACGTAGACCTGTGCCAACAAAGCTAGCGCCACGAAAGTTCGAACCATTCATCTCTGCACTGCTGAGATCGCCACGGTCAAAGCGCGTGCCAGCAAAATTACCAGCCGTCATTTCGGCGCTACGTAGAACCGAGCCTGAGAAGTTAGACCCTGCGAAATTGCCCGAAGACATATGCGCATTGTCCATCCGCCGATTGGACATGTCACAGCCCGCGCACAATCCGGAGAAGCGACCGGTAAAGGTTACTGTGGACGGCTTGCCGCGCTGATCCCAGGTGAACGCCATAACGGGCTGAGCAATGGGCGCGAGGGCGAAAGCAATAAGGAAGGGCAAAGCTTTTGACATGATGCATGCCTTATACTGCTTTAGCGCTTAACTTCCACTTAAATGGTTGTAACAATTCGCCAAGAGGCAGCGGAAAGCAGGCCCTTATTTGCAGGCAGGAACCGTTAAGCCGCGCGGCAAAGTGGTTTCGGCATCGCCGCAAGCCTTGCTCAATTGGGCTTGGGTCAGGCCGCGTGCGCCAGCAAGTTCTGCACCCGACAGATTGGCATCGACCAGATTAGCCCCAGTAAAATTAGCGCTGGAGAAATAGCCACCTACCAAAATGGCGCGCCCAAGATCGGCACGGGCAAAGTTCGCCCCAGTTGCACGCACGCCGTAAAGGTTGGCGATCGAAAGATCGGCGCGGGAAAAATTGGTGCCATCAGCTGTTGCCAAAGACATTTCGGACTGACGCAAGCGCGCACCAGCAAAAGTCTTCCCCGAAACGTCCGAATAGCTCAAATCGGCTTGAAACAAATTGCATTTTGCGCAGGACTTACCAGCCTTGACCGACGCAATCTGGCCTGCATTTTGCGCAAAGGCAGAGGTGCCGCATGCAGCTGCGACGAGGATGGCAATGGCGAGACGTTTCATTTTCGGACGCTCCAGCGGTCTAAACACAAGTTCAGACAGCGCCTTGCAGGAATGGTGCCGTGATTTGAAACGGGTTTTAGGCGCTGCCTTCGGCTTGGCGTGGGCCGGCCCACCCGCATGCATCACAGGCATAGCCAAAGGCATCTGCCTTCACCGTGAAGTGGCCACAGTCGGGGCAGGGGTCGCCTTCATAGCGGGTGCTGGGGGCAGCGGGCTGGGGCTGAATCAGAGTGGCTTGGATGGCGCGCTGCTCTTGGGCTGGATTGGACCCACGGCTAGCCCGCTCGGCCGCACTGGGTAGGCGCACCAGATTATCAGGGAAACTGCCGCGCGAAAAACCTTTGGAGATGAAACGCACGGGATCTGCGGCCTCGGGCGCGCCAGCATCGGTCACCGCTTCGTCAAAGCGGTCTTCGGATAATTCGGCCAGATCATCCCGGCCCAAATAAGAAACGGCCAGTTCGCGGAACAAATAGTCGAGGATAGAGGTCGCGCGTACAATCGAATCATTGCCCTCAACATCGCCCGCCGGTTCGAAGCGCGTGCCGACAAAGGCGTCGACAAACTCCTCCAGCGGCACGCCATATTGCAGGCCAATGGACGTCGCGATGGCGAAATTATTCATCAGGGACCGGAAGGCCGCGCCTTCCTTGTGCATGTCGATGAAGATTTCCCCGATCTCGCCATCATCAAATTCGCCGGTGTGCAAATAGACCTTATGGCCGCCAACCGAAGCTTTTTGGATATAGCCCTTGCGTCGATCTGGCAGGCGGCGGCGCGCGGCGGGTTGTGGGATCAAGCGCTCTACGACCCGCTCAACCACCACTTCGACCCGTTCTACTTTGACTTCTTCGGCCACATTTTCATATCGGCTCAGGTCAAAATTGGGCGCTTCAAAGCCGGGCTCAGACAATTTAAGCTTAAAGCCTGCAAAGCCTAATTTGCCTAGCGCCTTTGCAAGCTCTGCCGCCATCACCCGCACATTCTCGGTGCGCGAGACGGGCAGGCTCAACGTTATGTATTGACGGATCGCTTCATCTTGAGCGGCAGCAAATTGGACGACGTTTTCGCGTGTCGCCGGGCCAAACACATCCGGGTTGGGTAGCACCCGCCACTGGTCAGGCTGACCCAAGGCCCACTTTTGAGCTGCAGCGATATCTTGCGAGGTAAAACCTAGCTCTTTCAGCACATCAAAGCCCGGCTGTAAGACCTTATCTAAGCTGCATCCGCACCATTGCGCCGTTTCTTCCGGGCCTAGAAGCCAAGGCGTGATGGTTTGGCGTAGCGAGCGGGCGCTGATCAAGGCCTCCGCAATCGCGGCTAAGCCGTCTTCATCGACGCCACGGCTGGCCAGCGCCTCATACGAAACACCGGGCGCGCCAATCAACGTGCGGGTGCCGAGCAATTGGCGGCCTACATCTCGCTCATCGAGCCCAAGCGCTTTCAGGCCACGCAGCACACAGGGGCGCACCGAAAAGCCGGTTTCTTCGCCCGATAGGGCTGTCTCAATAGCCGGGCTCGAGATGGGTGCAAGACCTGGCGCATCAGCCCCAAGTGCCACCAGAACCAATCCATGCTCTTGCGGCTTTAAGGCCGTCTCAAAGCTTGGCGGGCTGCTCGTACCAGCAGAAATCTTGGCCAATATCGTGCTGGCCTCAGCAGCACCCGTGACGATTGCGCCAAGCGCACGGCGCACCACGTCTTGATCCTTAGGCGAGGTATAGGACTTCCCAAGTGCCATCAGGAGGCCCGCGCCGTCACAATAACGCAAAACCGCTGCGCGCTGTTTGGCCCAATTCTGTGCCGCCGATTTGGTTGGAAACGCTGTGGCCGCGCCCAGGCAATCAAGGGCTATCCGCCAAGCTGCCGCAACACGTTCAAGCTGACTGAAATCGATGTCTTCATAAAAGCCTGACAACGAGATGACGGCAGACGGGCCAAGAGCCGCAAAAGCTGCATCGTCAAAAGCAAAGGCGCAACCGGTACGCGCGGCCCGCAAAAGCAAGTCACCGTCTAGGGCTTGCGTGGCAGGGATCAGAAGGGTTGTCGGTTCCAGCAAAGGTGAATCGAGCAATCCGCCATGCGCAGTGGCGTCAAAAATGCCTTGTTTAGCATCCTCAATCGCTTCAAGAATCGCCCCAGCGGGTGCCCCAATCCGAAATGCCGCTGCCACAGCTTGGGCTAGAACGGGATTGTCTCGTGGGTCGTCATGGCCAATGCCCTCGGCTCGGCCAACAGCTTCGCTGACGCGGGCCAAGGCATCGCGCAGTTGAATACGTCCCATCGACAAGGCAGATGAGTCAAACTGGCTTTGGCGGCGTTGATGCACGACTGTTTCTGCCTGTGCCCAAGGCACGACCCGGCTTTGGAAGTCTTCATCCAACCAAACAGCTGGCAGGCCCGTTTCAATCTCGGTGGATCGATTTTTCAGGTTCAAAACAAATCCGCGCGTCGCCGATCCTCTTTGGCCTAAGGCGCGCAGATAGCCCGCTTCAAGCATGACTTGGCGGTTCAATAGGCTATTGGCCAAAACGGCTTCAAAATGGTCACGCGCTTCCGCATCAACCAAGAAGCCCGTAGTCCAAGCTAGGCTGCCAATACGACCAGCTAAATCAAGGATGGCATCGGAAATAGAGGTTTCATCCGGCAAGTCTGCGGCTTCGCCGAAGGCCAGGACATTGTCCAGACTCCAACTCGCCGGGGCATAGAAAGGGCCAGAGTCAGCGCCGACCTCGCGCAGCATATCAGGCTGTGCGACGAAGCGCTCATGACCAAAAAAGGCTGAATCAAAGCTCACGGCGGCCCCATCGCGAATCACTGCGGTGATCATCTGCCTGAAGTCGGCGGTCGCCTAGCCCTGATTGGGGAAAAACTGCATGAACAGGTCTGCTTTCTGCTGAAGAATAAGTGTGGCCGCGGGTAAATGGTGTTTCGCCCTGTTCAGGCATGCCGCATCGACTTGATGCCAAGAGCGGGGCGGGGCATAATGACGACTGAAGAGGAAATTTCTCGTGCTCACAAAAATCTTTACGTGGTGGAATGGTGCTACCCTTGGTGCGCTGTTTGATATCGCAAAGCGCGCAACCTTGGTGGGCGAGGATGACCAAGGCAATCGTTATTTTGAAGAGCGCAAAGCGACCCTCGAAGGGCGCAAGCGTCGCTATGTGCTTTATAAAGGCTATGCTGAGCCTTCACGCGTGCCGGTGGATTGGCACGGTTGGCTGCACCATACGTTTGAGCAACCCCCGACGATTGAGCCGTTCCAGTTGAAATCTTGGGAAAAGCCGCATCTGCCTAATCTGACGGGAACTGTCTTTGCCTATCGGCCAAAGGGCAGCTTAGCTGGGGCAGGAGAGCGCGCGAAATCCTCCAGCGACTATGAGTCTTGGTCGCCAGAGTAATGAAGCGGGCAGATCGCAAGGCCATGTTCGACTTAAAGAAAGTGAGCTGGCTGGCGCTTGGCTCAGCCTGCATTGCCCTCGCCAGCGGTGCTGTGATTGCGCAGACGGCAAGTCCGGAAGCAAATTCAACTGTGCCCCGTCCGGCTTCAACAGGCGGCGCACCCACCGATCCAGCAAAGGCTACGAAGGCGACGCCACCTGCAGCAACAAATGGTGGTATTGATCCAGAGCTTGGACCGATTGCAGAGCCTGAAGAAGGCGATGTTGCGCCGGCTTTCCGTCAGAATGGCACCGGCACGTGGATGACCCCTGAGGAAGAAATGCGCGCGCGCATCCGCCGTGAAACCTTAAGCCAAGCAGAGGCAGAGCAACAAGCACTGGCAGCCAGCGGCCTTGTCATGCCCCGCTTGGTTGGTCCTAACATTCCCCTTGTGCCGCTTGAACTTTTGTTTCCGCCAGAAGCACTTGAGACTGGACCCAAACCTGTGCGCGAAACGCGTGGCACCGGGGTTATGATTGGGGCCTTGGACCGCGAAAAGGGGACAAATGTCCGGGTGCGCGTTCCCGTGGGCAGCCAAGTCACTTATGGGTCCTTGCGACTGAAGTTATCGGCTTGCTATGCCTCTAATCCTGAGGACCCGATTGAATCCTGGGCCTATGTCGAAGTTTCCGATATGGGCCGTCAGAATAACAATCAACTGGCTGTTTTGCCCCAGCGCAACCGTCGCGACATGCGTGAGGCCAATAAGGAACGCATCTTACGCAAAGGCTGGATCATTGCTTCTAGCCCGGCGGTTACCCCGATTGACCATCCAACTTACGACATGTGGCTGGTCAGTTGTGAGGGGGCAGTTGCATTGCCAAGTGCTGCTCAATCGTCTCCAAACAAAGCGCGCCCACGCTCTGGGGCCAAAGCGGGCGTGGCGATACCGGATGCAGCGGCATCGGTTCCGGTTGCGCCAGAAGCAGATCCAGGTGAGTCAGAGCCTCAGACGGGTCCAGCGCCAACAAATCCGGCACAGGAAAAGTCGAAGGGCACGTAATCGCGTCGGCCAAAAGCGTGTGATAGGTCTTGCGGTTGACCTCAAGGGTGCCAAACTGCGTCAAATGATCGGTTAGAAACTGGGTATCCAACAGGCGAAACCCACCTGCGATCAGATGCGCGACCAGATGGACGAGGGCGATCTTGCTGGCGTCACGCGCGCGCGAAAACATGCTTTCGCCAAAGAAGGCTGCCCCGAGGCGAACCCCATAGAGCCCACCGACCAAGCTACCCTCGTGCCACGTTTCAACGCTAAAGGCGTGACCCCGGCGGTGTAGCCCGTCGTAAAGTTCCAAGATCGGCTGATTGATCCAAGTCTCTGTCCGCTCGCCAATCGGTGCGGCGCATAATTCCACCACCTGGCGAAAGGCTTGGTTGATTGTCACGATAAAAGGGGTGGTGCGAACCGTGCGCTTAAGGCGTCTTGGGATGTGGAAATGATCAAGCGGCAGTATTCCTCGTTGGTCTGGATCAACCAGAAACAGGCGGGGATCATCCCGCCCGTCTGCCATCGGGAAAGTCCCGCGCGCATAGCATGCCAAAAGCTCGTCCGGGCCAAAGCCCTTGCTCATGCACGCGGTTCCTCAGCTTGTTCGGCCTGTTCGGCTAACCACTTTTCCAGCCAATGGATGTTATAGTCGCCATCAATGATGTCGCGCTCTTGGACAAGCCGCAGGAACAGCGGGATCGTAGTCTTCACGCCACCAACCACCATTTCAGAGAGTGACCGTCGCAAACGCATCAAGCATTCATTGCGGTTGCGTCCATGCACGATCAACTTACCAATCAAGCTGTCGTAATAGGGCGGGATTTTATAGCCGGTATAGATGGCTGAATCCAACCGCACGCCCAAGCCACCCGGCGCATGGAAGTCGGTGATGGTGCCAGGCGAGGGTGCAAAGGTGACGGGGTCTTCAGCATTGACGCGGCATTCAATCGCCACCCCCTCAAACACGACTTCTTCTTGGGTGAAGGAGAGCGGCATGCCAGCGGCAATCCGAATTTGCTCGCGCACCAAATCCACGCCCGTGATCATCTCGGTGACGGGATGTTCAACCTGAAGGCGGGTGTTCATTTCGATGAAATAGAAGCGGCCTTCTTCATACAGGAACTCGATCGTGCCAACGCCCAGATAGCCCAGCGATTTGATGGCCTTCACCACGATGTCACCAATCTCAGCGCGTTCTTCAGCGTTTAAGGCAGGCGAGGGCGCTTCTTCCCAGACCTTCTGGTGGCGACGCTGGAGCGAGCAATCGCGCTCTCCCAAATGAACCACATTGCCAAACTCATCGGCGATGACTTGGATTTCGATGTGGCGTGGCTTGCCAAGGTATTTTTCGAGATAGACCGTGTCATCGCCGAACGCATTTTTGGCTTCCGTGCGAGCCATCGACAAAGCGACCGACAACTCATCCTTGGAATGGGCGACTTTCATCCCGCGACCACCACCACCGGCAGAGGCCTTTACCAGCACGGGATAACCAATTTCTTCGGCAACCGCCAAAGCGGTCTCGTCATCTGTAATGCCACCGTCAGAGCCTGGCACCACGGGGATGCCGGCAGCCTTCACCGCAGCCTTTGCGGCGATCTTATCACCCATCATGCGGATGTGTTCGGCACGCGGGCCGATAAAGACAAGGCCGTGCGCATCAATGATTTCGGCAAAGCGGGCATTTTCAGACAAGAAGCCATAGCCCGGATGGATGGCTTGCGCCCCTGTGATCTCACATGCCGCGATTAAGGCTGGGATATTCAAGTACGACTTCGCAGCAGCTGGCGGGCCCAAACAGACGCTTTCATCAGCCAAGCGCACATGCATCGCGTCCGCATCTGCTGTTGAATGGACCGCCACGGTGGTTATGCCCATTTCTTTGCAGGCGCGGTGAATCCGCAGGGCAATCTCGCCGCGGTTGGCGATCAGAACTTTATCAAACACCTGTGTGTCTCCTGATTATTCGATCACGCAGAGCGCTTCGCCATATTCAACGGGTTGAGCATCATGGACAAGAATTGCCGTTACTGTCCCCGCGTGGGGTGACGGCACAGGATTCATGGTCTTCATCGCTTCGATGATGAACAACTGTTGGCCTTCCTTCACCGTGTCGCCGACCTTGATAAAGGCAGAAGCGCCGGGTTCTGGTTGGGTATAGACCGTGCCGACCATTGGCGAGGGGACCGCGCCAGGGTGCTTGGCAGGATCAGCCGCTGGGGCTGGCGCAGCGGGTGCTGACGCAGAATTTGCCGCCGCCGGGGCCATCGTCATTGGGGCTTGGGCCATTGGCACATGGGCTTGAACCACTTGGGGGGCGACGCTGGCTTGACGTGCGACGCGCACCCGAACCCCTTCGTTTTCTACTTCAATCTCGCTCAGGTCCGTATCGCGCAGGATACGCGCCAGATCCTTGACCAATTTTGTGTCGAATCCTGATTGGCTCATTCGTCTCTCCTATAGGTCTGTCTTAGGACCTTCGTTTTTGGGGCAAAAGGATCAGCTTTTGACCGATAGTTTTTTGGATAGGGCTTCTAGGCCCAACACGTAAGAATGCAGGCCAAAGCCTGCGATTGTCCCAATGGCTGCCATCCCAACATACGACTGATGGCGAAACGCTTCGCGCCGCAACGGGTTCGACAAATGGATCTCGATGACGGGAATGCTCATGGCCTTAATCGCATCATAGATCGCGAGCGATGTGTGGGTTAGGGCCCCGGCGTTCAACAAGACGCCCGCGCCATGGTCACGAGCTTCTTGCAGCCAATCCACCAATTGGCCTTCACTATTGGACTGACGAAAGACAAGTTTCATCCCCAAGCCTTCAGCCAGCGCGGAGCAAGCGGCTTCGACATCCGCCAGCGTATCGGTCCCGTAAATCTCAGGTTCGCGCGTGCCCAACAGGTTGAGGTTTGGCCCATTGAGCACAAAAATCGCTTTTTCCATGGACAAGGTGTAACCTTGCTTTGCCTAAAGGGAAAGGTGGCCATGCTGAAATGGTTGCATCTTATCGCCGCTTTCCTGCACAACCGCCTTGATCAAACCAACCAAGCCCGCCCATATCTGCGACCAATGAGGGCGCGATGATTATTTATCTCAATGGTGACGAGCATCAAGTTGAACCGGGGACAAGTTTGACAGCTTTGGTCGGTCGCCTTGTCGCTGATCCGCGCGGCGTGGCGATTGAGCGCAACCGAGCGATTGTGATGAAGTCGCAATGGGATCAAACCATTTTGGCTGACGGTGACCAATTAGAATTTGTGCAATTTGTAGGCGGGGGATGAGGGTTTGACTGAGACAACAAAGGACCTCAACCAAGATGATAGCTGGACCGTTGCCGGGCGCACATTTTCCTCGCGCTTGATCATTGGCACAGGTAAATACCGCGACTATGCCCAGAATGCTGCTGCCGCAGAAGCTGCGGGCGTGGAGATCGTCACGGTCGCCGTGCGTCGGGTCAATTTATCTGACCCCACCCAGCCGCGTCTGACCGACTTTGTTGACCCCAAGCGCTATACTTTTTTGCCCAATACGGCGGGCTGCTTCACCGCTGAAGATGCGCTGCGCACGCTGCGGCTTGCTCGCGAGGCAGGTGGCTGGAGCTTGGTGAAGCTGGAAGTCTTGTCAGATCAGAAGACGCTTTATCCCGATATGATTGAGACGCTTGAAGCTACCAAAGTCTTGGTGAAAGAAGGCTTCGACGTCATGGTCTATTGCACTGACGATCCGGTCTTTGCCCGTCGCTTAGAAGATGCTGGGGCGTGTGCCATTATGCCTTTGGGCGCGCCGATTGGCTCAGGCCTTGGCATCCAAAACCCCGTCAATATCCGCTTGATCGTCGAAGCTGCACGCGTACCGGTTTTGGTCGATGCAGGCGTTGGCACCGCTTCAGAGGCCGCCATTGCGATGGAACTTGGTTGTGATGGGGTTTTGATGAATACCGCCATTGCCGAGGCCAAAGACCCTATTCGCATGGCGCGCGCCATGAAGCACGCGGTCCTAGCCGGACGTGACGCCTATTTGGCTGGCCGCATGGGGCGCAAGCGCTATGCCGATCCATCCAGCCCCTTGGCAGGTCTGATCTAGTGGAGTGATCTGCGTCATGTGCTTGACGCTTTTACGGGGCGGGCCTACCCCGCCCACACACCGGGGAGCCCCACGCTGAGGGGCTGAGAGGCCATAAACACTCCAACAGGATTGTCGTTTGGCGACCCGTAGAACCTGCTCCGGATCATGCCGGCGAAGGGAGGGGCTTATATGACTTTATCACTCGTTATTCTCGCTTTGGCGCAAGCTTCTCAACCTGTAGCTCAACCAGAGCAGCAGCAGGTAGTTTTCGCCCATTTTTCGCCCGGGGTCACTGAGGTAATCACCGTTCGTGGGCGCTGGGAATCACGGTTTAATTCTCCCGTTGCTGCGGTGGCCTTCTCTGGCGAAGGCATCACGACTGTAGACGATGTGGCCACAGCAGTTCCCGGCGTCTGGATGGTCAACGACCAAGACCCCGGCACCAATATCCTCTCGATCCGAGGCGCAACGACGGATCGACTACAACAGGCCTCCGTTGCCATGGTGCTCGACGGTGTGCCATTGGCCGATACCGAGCTTTTCACGCCGCGCCTTTATGATGTTCGCGCGATCGAAGTTCTGAAAGGTCCACAAGGCGCGCTTTTTGGCAAGAACGCCTCAGGCGGGGTCATCGGCATCAGGACGTTGGACTCTGGCACCTATTTGGAACTCACCGCTGGCAATGGCGGTTTGGGGGAGATTAAGGCCGCCCACACGTTCTGGCTTGGGGACAATGGCTGGAACTTGCGCACAGTTGGCTTGTGGTCCTCTGCCGACGGCTGGATCAAGAACACCACGCTCAATCGTCTGGTCGATGCCGTCGAAACCCGCAGTGGTCGCCTCCGTCTGACCGGTCCCGCCTTAGGCTGGGACTTTGACTTCAAGGTTCAATATTTGGAAGATGTAGGCGGGGCCGCTTGGGCAAGCTCGAACAATGTCACGGGCAAGAATGCAGGCCGTCTGTCCGGCAACGTCCTGATCAATCCCATCGGCGATTATCCGGGCCACTCCAAGCGGCGCTGGGTGCAGGGGGTGGCAAAGGCTTCGCGCCCGCTCGCAGGGGGCACCTTATCGGGCTATGTCGCGCGGGATTCCTATGCCAAGCGTTGGGATGAGGAATTGGATTATCGCCCGGGGCCTTTGACCTTTTTTGGCTTTCCGGCCTTCCCAAACGGCATCCAACCCATTCGCCAGCCCATTGATCTGCGCGCCACAACGACCGAAGTGCGCTGGGTATCTAGCGATAATCAGGCCCTGACCCAGCAATGGGGCGTGTTTGTTCAGGATACGGACAAAGACCGCACGGATGATTTTGGCCCGCTCTTGTTCGGCGGTCCGGCACCGCGTTATCTGACACGGTCTCACCAGACTTCGGTGTTTGGCGGGCTTGGCTATCAGGCGACACCTGAATTGAAGGTCGAAGTACAGGGCCGCCTTGATCGCGACGAGCGGTCACAGACAATCTTGAGCCAAGTTGGCGGACCGGTGATCTCCCGTCGGGAAGGCACGTTTGAGCGCTTTCAGCCACGAGTAACGGCCCAATATCTGAACAATGGCACCAATGTCTTTCTCACCTATGGCGAGGCCTATCGCCCCGGTGGTTTCAACCCGACGCCAGCTGCGAGCTCCATCTGGAAAGCGACTTATCGGCCAGAGATTACAACCTCTTTGGAATTGGGCTGGAAACAGCGCTTGCCTGTGGCCTCAGGTCGGCTGGAGTTGAATATCTTTTCCAACAAGGTCGAAGACTATCAAAACTATACGTTCATCGACAATCAGTCTGTGACCTTAAACGTGGACGAAGTGACCGTGACGGGGCTTGAGGCCAGTATCTTGTTACGACCGATTAACGGCTTGGATCTTTCGGCAAGCTATGCCTTGGCCGACACCAGTATTGAGCGCTTCATTGCCACCGATCCGCTGATAGGTTCGCCCGCTACACGGGACTACAGCGGTAAGGCTATCCCCAATGCGCCAAAGGATACGGGCAAAGTTTCTGCGCAATACAGGCGAACATTTGGCTTGACCGATCTGGCAGGCCGGATAGACGCCAATTATGCTGGCAAGACCTTTTATGAGATCGACAATGTGCTCTATTCGCCAGCCCGTTGGTGGACAGACCTGACGCTCAGCGCCAGGCGCGACGCTTGGACGGCAACCCTGCAAGCTCAAAACCTCACCAATGAGCGCTGGGCTATTTCCGCGTTTGGTCAGGGCATGACAGGCTTGCTAGCAGGTCTCGGCCCCGGCGGCCCGTTTGACACCTTCACCATCAACCGGGGGCGCAAAGTCACCGTCAGCCTACGTAGGGAGTTTTAGGTCATGGCTTTTACCGATGATGTCTGGTCTGCGGCCACCAAGCTGCGTGAAGCCGTTCACGCCCATCCCTTCAATACCGAACTGTCGGCGGGCACCTTATCCCGCGAAGCCTTCGCCCATTATATGATTCAAGATAGCCTCTATTTGCAGGGCTATGCGCGGGTTCTGGCTTTGGGTGCGGCCAAAGCGCCAGCGGCCGATGAGATTTTGGAATTCTCCAAAGCAGCCGAAGTTGCCATCATCGTCGAGCGCGCGCTGCATGCGGGCTATCTTGAGCAATTTGGCATTGACCCCCGCGCAGCAGAAACCGCGTCCGCGACACCCGCTTGCGAGGCCTATGTCAATTTTATGCTGGCAACAGCGGTGACCGATAGTTTCGCGGTGCTGGCAGCGGCCGTTCTACCTTGCTTTTGGCTCTATCAAGACGTTGGCACCACCATCGCCAAGCAGGGGGCGCCCAATAATTTCTATCAGGCGTGGATTGATACCTATGCGGATGAAAGCTTTGGTGCGGCAACAGAGCGGATGAAGACAATCGTGAATACTGCGGCAGAGGCGGCAGGGCCTGCAGAGCGCACCCGCATGCAATTAGCTTTCCTACGTTGTGCCCAACATGAGTGGCTGTTCTGGGATAGCGCCTATCACCAAAAAGACTGGCCCGTTCGCCCGTAAACGTGCGCCTGATGCACTTGTGCATCAGTGGGTTCAACTTATTGCGAAAACCGCTCCTCTTGTCAGCTTAGGCGCTTGAAGCAAGTTCAAGTCAGTCCATAAAGGAGAAAAGAGGAAACGCACTCCATGGGCCTAATCGACAGCATCAAGCGCGAGGTAAAGTTTTTTTCGGCCTTAAGTCGCACCAATAATTGGATGAAGGACTTAAGCCCCGACAGCCAAGTCTTGCTGCCGGACAATTGGGAAGCGATTTGCGACCAATTTAACGCCAAACCCGCGATTGTGTTTGAAGGCAAAACTTGGACCTATGGGCAATTTGATGGTCGCGCGAACCTATATGCGCATTGGGCGGTCTCTATTGGTTTGAAAGTCGGCGATGTCGTCGCGCTCTTCATGCAGAACCGACCTGACTATTTGGCCGCTTGGTACGGCCTGACCAAAGTCGGGGTGATTGTGGCTTTGATCAATCATAATCTGCAAGGCCCATCACTCTTGCATTGTGTGACCATTGCAAAGTCGAAGGCAGCAATCGTCGGTGCGGAACAGGCTGATCTGTGGAGCACGATTGACGGACAATTGACCGACGTGTCGGTTTGGGCTGCAGGCGGTTTGATCCCCAATGCCAATGACTTGGATCGCGCCTTAAATGCGCAGAGCAATAAAAGGCCGTCGCGTGCCTATCGCGAAATGCTGACAGCCAAAGACCCCTGTCTTTATGTGTATACCTCGGGCACCACAGGAAATCCAAAGGCGGCAACTCTGTCGCATTTGCGAACGCAGGGCATGAGCCGGTCCTTCATTGCGGCGACCAATACCGGGCCGGGAGACCGTGTTTATTGCCCGTTACCGCTCTATCACGGGACGGGCGGTATCTGTGGCGTTGGTCTCGTCTTGAATACGGGGGCAACTTTGGTGTTGCGCCGTAAGTTCTCGGCCACCCAATTCTGGGACGATATTGTCGATCAGGAATGCACGGTTTTTGCCTATATTGGCGAATTGTTCCGCTATTTGGTGAGCATTCCGCCCCATCCAAAAGAGCAGGCGCACAAGCTTAAGTCCTGTTTTGGGAACGGCTTGCGGCCCGATGTTTGGGCGCGTGCCGAGGAGCGCTTTAAAATTCCGCTTATCTGCGAATTCTATGGCTCTACTGAGGGCAATGTCAGCTTCATCAATGTGGAAGGTAAGCTGGGTGCCGTTGGTCGTATTCCAGGCTATTTGAAGAAGCGTTTCAATGTAGAGCTGGTTCGATTTGATATTGAAGAAGAAAAGCCGATCCGTAATGAAGAGGGCCTGTGCGAGAAATGCGCCTTTGATGAAGTGGGTGAGGCCATAGGCAAGATTGACACGACCAATGTGCGCGCGCGCTTTGATGGCTATGCGAACGACAAGGTTGCGTCTGAAAAGAAGCTTTTGCGCGACGTCTTTGAAAAGGGCGATTTGTGGTTCCGCACCGGCGACCTTTTAAAGCAAGACAAGCTCGGCTATTTTTACTTCGTGGACCGGATCGGTGATACGTATCGTTGGAAGTCTGAAAATGTCTCGACCAATGAAGTGGGCGAGGCCTTGTGTATCTTTCCGGGTGTCGAGCAAGCCAATGTTTATGGTGTGGATGTACCCCACGCCGACGGTCGTGCGGGGATGGCGGTAATTGTCGCGCCGACACCACTCGATTTAGTGGCTCTTTCGGCACATGTGCGGGCTGAATTGCCCAGCTATGCCGTGCCCTTGTTTTTGCGATTTCAAACGGAAATGGAAGTTACGGGCACCTTCAAATATCGCAAGGTGGATCTGGTCAAGGCCGGCTTCGACCCTGCTCAGATTGCCGATCCTATGGTCTGGATGAATCCTGCGACCCGCCTCTATGAGCCTTTGACCCCTGAGGTTTATGAAGCATTTCAACTCGGGCAAATCCGATATTGATGGCTTGGAAATCAAATATTGACAAATGTTGAGTTAAAATAGACCCATGTTTGATGTGCATGACGGTCGTGAACAGGTGGTAGAGCTAGCTTGGTGGGACCCGGACGTCCTCATCGAAGCCAATATCATGCCCGCGACAGGCCTCGCGACGGACTATTTGAATGTATTTAACGAGGCCGTCATGTTGTTTGGTCTGCTGGGCGATATGCCCGACATGATTGAAGAACTGCGCAATTGGGAACCTTTGAGCTATGAGCAGCACTTTGCACGCTCTGGCTTTCAAGCCAAGGATTTGGCGATTCTAGCGTATCAGAATGCAGACCCCGCCATTAAAGACCCGTTTGATGCCTTAAGCCATGAGACGTGTGCGTTGCTGCAGCAAGCCATTACGCAAGCGGAAGGACTGATCCAAGAGGGCGCACCATTGGATGACTTCATCGCGGAGACAACCATGGCGTTGCAGTCGTCGATCATGATGCTCGATGGCATGGTCCATGGCGGTGCCGCGGGCGGTGCCCAAGACGATATCGACGCCTTGTTCGACTGATCCACCGTTAGTGCAAAGAGCCTTAGCTGCGACGGGCGGTATAGCCAACGCGGGGAAAGTGCACCACCACAGTCCCAAGACCCGGCACTTCGCGCTCCAACGCGATCTCGCTGGCATCAGAAAACACCAGCTTACCTGTAACTGGGTCACGGCCGTAATCGTCTGGCGAGACAGAGACAAAGTCACCTTCGCGCAGGCCTTGAGGTTCTTGTTCATCAACTCCGGTACGTGCGATCGGCGTGCATTGTCCGGCCAGCGTCACAGCCTCTTGCGACGTCATTGTTGCGACAGTCCCGTGGCCAATATCGTCGACCCGCTCAACCCAATCACGCGCCGTTTCAAACGGGGCCATTAGGCTATCATAGCCCGGGCGATAAGCGTTACGCAGGAACCAAAAATTCATATAGGCGGAAATGTCGCCGAGGCCCGGTTTGTCGCCAAAGAGCCAGCTGCCCTTCGACGCTTCAAGGGCTTCTTCCACCCAAGTCACATGGCCGCGCCATTGATCGCGCATCATCGGCGAGGCAGCGCGCATTTGCTCGGTGTCAAATGGTCTACCCGACAATTGTTCGCGGTCGCGCTTAAACGCCTCCGGCACATTGAAACCTTCGGCACCAAAAATGATAGGCACGCTTGCTTGAAAGAAGGCCCGATCCGCCCACATAGCAATCATCCACGAAAGCCCGGCTTCGCCATTGGGATAGAGTGTTGGGGTTGGATGGCGGCGTTCGATCTCGCGTAGGATCAACTGCGTGTCGCAATAAATGTCGGCCCCGATCTGCAGAACCGGCGTCCGACGATAGCCACCGGTTAGCGGGGTCAGGTCAGGCTTAGGCATGATGGAGGGGATCATGACCGAGACCCAGTTTAGTCCCTTGAGACCCATGACCAAACGGATCTTCTCAGAAAATGGCGAGGCGTTAAAATGGTGTAAGATCAGGCTATCGGCATCGGCCATAAGTACATCCTTCGAAGAGCGACTCACGCTTGAGATGGCTTCCTTTTAACGAGCCAAATGTATTCGACCAGTCCTTCACCAAAATGCGACGCGACAAATGCAGTCAGGCGCGTTACATCAGGCCAACATCCATAAATAGGCTCGGTATCAAACCGTGTGAGGGGGAAATATGTTTGACTTTGAGGCCACAAAATCGGTTGCGGACATCACCCGCGTGCAGGCTGCGACCCGCCCAGATGGCATTGCCATCTCGTTCAAGGATCGCACGACGACGTTTGCGCGCTTGGACAGGATCGCCAATCAAATTGCACAGGCGCTGATCAGTCTGGGCGTAAAGCCAGATGATCGGGTGGCTGTTTATGGCGCAAATTCAGATCATTACCTCGCCTTGTTCTTTGGTTGCGTGAAGGCTCGGGCAACCCTTGTCGGCGTCAACGCGCGCTTGGCCCCGCCGGAAGTGGCTTATGTGCTAGATGATAGTCAGGCGAAAGTCTTTTTAGTCGGTAGTCATTTTTATGAAGTTGCCGCAGCAGCCCTAGATCACGCCACCAACAAGCCGATGACCCTGGCCCTTGATGGCGGTCATTCAAACTGGACCAGCTATCAGGATTGGCATGAAGCCGCTTCGTCAGAGGATCCAAGCCTCCCCTGCTTGCCCGATGATGATGTCATCCAACTTTATACCTCAGGCACCACAGGTTTGCCCAAAGGCGTGCAGATTACCAACCAAAACTATATGTCTTTCTTTGAGTTTGGCATCGGCGCGGAATGGGCAAAATATGAGGCGGGTGAAGCAGTGCTGATTGCCATGCCGATGTTCCATGTCGCTGGGATCAACAGCGCCATTTTGTGCGTCGCCCAAGGGGCGAGGGCCGTCGTATTAGAGCAAGTGGACCCTGTTGAAATCCTGCGTCTGATTGCGGTCGAAAAAATTGCACACGCCTTTGTGGTTCCTGCCGTGATCAATATCCTGATCCAGGTCAATGCCAAGATCCCAACCGATTTCTCGGCTTTGAAGCGGATGTATTATGGTGCTTCCCCGATTGCGGAGGATCTGCTGCTGCAGGCCCAATCGACCTTTGGCTGCTCCTTCACACAATTATATGGCATGACGGAAAGCTTGGGCGCTGGCACTTATTTGCCGCCAGAGGCGCATGATCCAGCGCGGGGCAAGCTGCGCTCGTGTGGGATTGCTTGGCCGGGGTTTGAGATTGAATGCCGTCGGGATGACGGCAGCGCCTGTGCCGTTGGCGAAGTGGGTGAGATCGCCATGCGCTCGACCACTATCATGAAGGGCTATTTCAACCGGCCCGACGCGACGGCCGCGACCGTCAAGGATGGCTGGCTTTATACAGGTGACGCGGGCTTCTTTGACGAAGAGGGCTATCTCTACATCCACGACCGCGTGAAGGACATGATCGTGACCGGGGGCGAGAACGTCTATCCTGCGGAAGTCGAAAACGCCGTCTATGGCCACCCCGCTGTTGCCGACGTCGCTGTGGTCGGTGTGCCGGACGAGAAATGGGGCGAGGCGGTTAAAGCCATTGTCGTCCTGAAGCCCGGCGAAACAGCAGAGCCTGCCGATATCATCGCCTGGACCAAGGCACGGATCGCGGGCTATAAAGTGCCGAAGAGCGTGGACTTTATCTCCGAACTTCCGCGCAACCCTTCAGGCAAGATTCTCCGTCGTGAATTGCGCGAGCCTTATTGGGTTGGCCATTCTCGACGGGTGGCCTAGAGCAGGAAAGCTTCTCTGGCTTAAGCCGCTTCTTGTTGGGCGACCGCCAAGCGGGGGAGGGACACAATCACCATGGTCCCGACCCCAACTTCAGAGGCGATGGTCAAAGTGCCGCCATGCATCTCCGCGAACGAACGCGACAAGGCAAGGCCCAAGCCACTGCCTTGGTTGGACCGAGCATGTTCGTTTTCAACTTGCTCAAACGGTCGGGCCAAGCGTGGTAAGTCCTCGGCTTTGATGCCGATCCCATTGTCGATCACGCGAATGATTACAGAATCCAGATTGTTCTTTACCTGGACCAGAACCCGACCATTTTCCGGCGTGAACTTAATCGCATTGGACAGCAGGTTGATCATAATCTGCTTGATCGCTCGTGCGTCGCCCGTTACATCGCCGGCCTCTGCAAGCTCGCCAACGAGGGCGATGCCTTTTTCTTCTGACCGACCGCGTACCAAACGCATCGCCTGTTCAATCGTCTCCTGCAAATCCATCGGCTTGGGATAGATTTTAAACTTGCCAGCTTCGACTTTTGCCATGTCGAGCACGTCGTTGATCAGCTCCAGCAAGTGCTTTCCACTGTTGAGAATATCGGTCGCATAGGTGAGGTAACGGCGGTCACCCAAGGGTCCGTAGAGTTGTTGGACCATAATCTCTGAGAAGCCATTGATGGCGTTAAGCGGTGTGCGCAGTTCATGGCTCATATTGGCCAAGAATCCACTCTTTGCATTCGAAGCCTCTTCCGCGCGTTGCCGCTCAGTCCGATATTTCTCGGCCAGTTCCGACGCTTTGTGCTCAGAGCGCTCCAGCTCCACCACGACCGAGCGCATCTGCCGTTCAGAGCGCATAATACTTTCTTCGGTTTCTTTCAGCGGCGAGATATCAATCCCGATGGAAACTAACCCGCCGTCGGAAGTTTCCCGTTCAACCAGCTGAATCCAAACGCCATTGTCAAGCTCTATTTCTTGAGCTAGCTCATCATAACGATCTGGGCGTTGCGATTTTACGCGTTTGGCAGCCGCAGCGGAGACCGCTGTGTAGGATGCCCCGGCCTGCAGGATCGTTCCGTCTAGTCCAAATGTTTTGGCGAAGCCGCCATTCCACAAGATCAAGCGCCGATCTTTAGACCAGAGGGCAAAAGGACCCGAAATGGAATCGATCGCATCGCGAAGGCGGCGCTCGGCCGCGGCGACTCGGGCTTCTGAGTTGCGTTCCTCAGAAACGTCGATCGACACGCCAATCGCGCGAATGCAACCAGGCCGTTGGCGATCAACCGCCGCGCGACCGCGTAATTGCACATGAATTATGCCGGTGGCCCGGGTGATTTTGACTACGACATCCAGCACACCAATCTGGGCGGCTGAAGCCAAGGCGGCGCGCAGTCGGGCTTGATCCTCGACGCTCAACGCTTGCATGACTTCTTGGGTATCAAATCGCCCGGCACCGGAAAGACCAAAACTATGAGCCAGACGCTGGGTCAAATAAACGCGGTCATTGGTTATGTCCCAATCCCAGACGCCGCACCGGGCCCCTTCAATCGCGACCCTAAGGCGCCGCTCAGCATCGCGCATTTGGACGCGCGCCGCGGCAAAACGCTCTGACTGTCCTTGAACCAAGAACCAGATCCCGGCAGCTGCTAACACCGGCCCTAAGAACAACAGGCCGAACATGATGGCACTGCGCAGCCAAGCGGCTTCGATGGGACCACGGTCCCGCGAGACAAAGGCAGTCAGGCCGTTTTCGGCCACAGCCGTTCCGACAACGATGTTTTGGCCGTCAGTATCTTTCGCATAGAAGCCCAAAGCAGAGCCTGCGGCTGGTGGTGATTTGAGACCAAAGGCAGAAAGGGCCCCCTGTGTCGAAACCGCCTTGAAGGCGGGCTGCACAGAGATGAGGTTGCCACCGGGTTCACCCACGCCCACGCGCCGCCCGGGGCCAAGGGCATCGAGGCCCTTGAAGGTGACGAAAGCCGCTAACGCGCCCCCATCGACGGTCCGTACGGAAACGGCCGGCAAATAGCGACCGCCGCCGAGTGCAACAGCCCCACTCCACCCATCTATCTTGGCCAATTGGGCAGCGGCGGCCAAAGCCCCAATATCGCTGGACGAAGCAGAGCCTTGCGAGACCAAGACCCCCTTGCTGTCAAAGCTTGCAACAGCTTGTAGCCCCGGCGCAGTAGCTGCCACGGTCGCACCATTGGCCATGCCAAGACCACTTGCCGCTACTAAGCTGGCCCGCGCTTCTCGAATGGCAGCGTCAAGTTGTGACGTAATCAGACGGGCTTCGGAGGCGGCCTCATGGGTGGCATCTCGGTGAAAGCGATCATAATCGCGCTTGGCTAGAAGCAAAATGACCGCGGCGAAAAGCGCGCACAGGACAAGCGTGATGGCAACCGGCCATTGGCCGTTCATCTCGTCGTCTTTAGGTGCCACTTTGGCCATTTACTCACCCGAATCAGAGGGATCTCACCCTCATTTGACGAAAGGGTAAAGGAGTTCTTAACGCGACGTCTAGGGCGGGGGCTCAGCTTCCTGTGAACCTTTCACACAATTTACAGGCGCCCGCCCACGATAGGCTATTCATCCCCAATAAAATTGGCAGACGCCGCGAGGTTAAATTGGGCTGCAAATTAGGCGGTCAAACCGTCATGTATCTTCGATAAAATCTCACGTGTGTTGGCGGATAGAGAATTGCGGTCCAACAAGGACTGCAACGTCCGCTTGGCGAAATTCTGTCGGGGCTCATTCACGCGCGAACAGGATTCAAAGACGGTCCCCAAGCGGGCTGCAAGGGCACCATTCGTGCCATCAACGTCCGCAATCAACTCAGCAATCACTTGATAACCCGCCCCATCGCCCCGGTGAAAGGCGGCAGGATTTCCGCTCGCAAACGCCCCACCAAGTGCGCGCACCCGGTTGGGGTTCAACAACGTGAAACCGGGGTCCGCACGCAAGGTTTTAAAGGTCGCCAGCGGGTCTTCGCATAAGGCCATCGCTTGCACGCGGAACCACTTGTCCATCACCAATGCATTGTCTGAAAACCGCTCTTTGAAGGCAGCTAAAGCAGCGTGATAACGCGGCCCGCCAAATTGCGAGAGACCGTCGAGCGCACTCATCATGTCGGTCATGTTGCGGGCCGAAAAGAAGGTATTCTCGGCCCGCATGGCTGCTCGGTCGGTTCCGCTTGCGCACAAAAGGTCGAGACAAGCAGCCATCAAGGCACGTTGGCCTGCTGCTTGTGCGCTTGCTGAAAAGGCCTGCGCCGGATCGTAGATTGCAAAGCAAGCACTCAGTTCGGTGTCGAGTTGCTCTGCCAGCAATCGCCGAACGAAGTTGCGGGCAGCCAATAGATTGGATGGGTCGCATAGCGGCTGCAGCTGCATCAATTCACTTACATCCGGCAATCGCAACAGAAGAGCTGCGAAAGCTGGGTCTTTTTTTGCATCCGCCAGCGCCCCTTGAAATGCCCGCGCGAGATCCTGCGCTATCTCAGGCTCTTGACCCGCATGAAGGCTTTTAGCCGCCGAAAGCAACGTGTTGCGTGCAATGGTTTGGGTCGATTCCCACCGAACAAAGGGGTCCGTGTCACAGGCGGCTAACAGCGCTAAATCGGCATCGCTATGATTGGTAATCAAGCGAACTGGGGCTGAAAATCCCCGCAGGTAGGAAACCACAGGGCGATCCACTACCCCGTCGAAATGCAACTCCAAAGTGGTGCTGGCCATTGGAACCAACCAATCGTCCGCTGCCACGTCGGTATCGGCCAAGTGCAGCTGCAAAGGTGCGCCGTCAGGGCCGAAAAATGCCATTGAAATCGGCAAAGGCACCCAAGATTTTGACGATTGCCCCGGGGTGTCTGGTGTTGATTGCTTAAAGCGCACCGTTAGCTTTTGGTTCGCCGCATCATAGTCGCTGATCGCCTCCAAACAGGGGGTGCCTGCTTGATCATACCAACGCTCTATCCCGTGTAGCTGGTTACCAGTCGCGGTCCGCATGGCGTGTAACCAGTCTTCAATCGTCGCCGCTGTACCGTCGTTTTCTGCAAAATAGAGGTTCGCCCCTTCCAAAAAGGCATCTCGCCCCACCAATGTCTGCAGGACACGAATGATCTCCGCCCCTTTCTCATAAATGGTCGCGGTGTAGAAATTATCGATCTTCACATAGCTTTTCGGGCGCACCGGATGGGCGAGGGGCCCCGAATCCTCTGGGAATTGGCGTGCTCGAAGGGCCTTAACATCTTTGATACGCTTAACGGCACGCGACCGTTGATCAGCAGAAAACTCTTGATCCCGGAATACTGTGAAGCCCTCTTTGAGGGATAATTGGAACCAGTCGCGGCAGGTTACACGGTTGCCGGACCAATTGTGGAAATATTCATGCGCGACAACTGCTTCAATGGCTTCATAATCGGCATCGGTCGCGGTGGTCTCATCTGCCAACAGAAGCGCAGAGTTAAAAATGTTAAGGCCCTTGTTTTCCATTGCCCCGAAATTGAAGTCCGAAACGGCCACAATATTAAACACGTCTAAATCATACTCGCGGCCGAACACGTCTTCGTCCCATTTCATGGACCTCTTTAACGCGTCCATGGCATAGATTGCCCGTGAGGCCGCGCCTTTATCGACATAGATGCAAAGCTCAACATTTTTGCCTGAGCGGGTAACAAACTGATCCTCGAGCGTATCAAAGCCACCTGCAACCAAAGCGAATAAATAGGATGGCTTCGGATGTGGATCATCCCAAGCCGCCCAATGCCTGCCGTCGTCATAATTGCCAATCGCGACGCGATTGCCGTTGGACAATAATGATGGAAATTCGCTCTCGGGTGCCTCAACCCGCACGTGGAAGCGGCTCATCACATCGGGGCGATCGGGCCAAAAGGTAATGTGCCGGAAGCCTTCTGCCTCGCACTGTGTGCAAAAACGGCCGGCAGACATATAGAGGCCGGACAAAGCAGTATTGTCCACAGGGGCGATGGCAACTTTTGTTTCCAGCTTGAAAGAATCTGGCACGCTTTTTAAAGTCAGCCCATGTTCATCGAGCTGATAATCTTGGGCCGATAATGGCTGGCCATTGATTTCCACGGTCAACAATTCAAGTCCCACGCCATCTAATTTTAGCGCTTCGCCTTTAGCCCATTCATGTGGTTTGCGATCAATGATCAGGCGCGATGTCACAAGTGTCCGCGCGGGGTGCAAGTCAAACACGAGTGATACATGAGAGATCGAAAAAGGGTACGGGCGATAGTCCTGGAGACGGACGGGGATGTGTTCTTGAGTGCGCATTCAAGCGGCTTAGCGCGCCAAGGGTCACCTTGTCCAAACCTTTTTGTTCGCGTCGGGCGACCTGGTAAGCCGTTAGATCCCGAGACTTTCGCAAGAATCTGTAAAACTAAAAGCGCTAGAAATACCCCAAATTAACTTTGGGACATTAAAAGTCGTCCTTGTTGGTACGAACTGCACAAGTGAGGTTATTATGGCGCTCGATCACGACCCTAGGCTATCAGAAGGATCACCCAGTCCTGCGCCAAACGGTCCGCGCGCCCAATCTGTCCCGCCGCCGCTTGCTCAGATGCCGACGAGTGTGAGCTCACGTTCGCTCAACCCAACCAGCGCGGCTGAACTCATCGCGCAGGTACAAAACGGGTTGGCTGCTGCTGGTATTGGCCGCGACGACACAGCGGCCCAACGCAAAGTATTCGAACGTCGCGCAATTGAACAGCCGACTGAGCGCATGATTGGTCGGGTGACCTTTTGTAACGGCGCCCGTGCCACCATCTCCACCATGGCGGATAACTTGAGTGAAGCATCCTCTGATTTTTGGGCAGTAGGGCGTTTGATTTCGATCACGGTTGGCAAAACTCGGGTCGTTGCGCTGGTTTACGAGATGCGCACAGATAGTTCCGTCTGGGATATGGAAGCCCAGAATGCGGTTAGCGTCCAAGTTGAGCTGATGGGCGAGATTTCTGAAGATGCCCACGGACGGACACGTTTTCAGCGCGGCGTGTCGCGCTACCCACAAGTCGGTTCTGTCGCCCACAAGATCCGTGCGCGCGACCTTGAAGTGATGCATGACCTCGGCGACCGCAAATCGGTCGAAGTGGGCCGCCTGTCTCAAAATGCCGACATTCCTGCGACCATCAGCGTGAATGACCTTTTGACCCGTCACTTCGCGGTTGTGGGGACCACAGGGGTCGGTAAGTCGTGCTCTTTGACTCTATTGGTTCGCCAGTGTCTGAGTGTGAAGCCTGATTTGCGTGTGGTGCTCTTGGATCCACACAACGAATTCGCAGGTGCCTTTGGCCCTCTCGCGCAAGTGTTGGACTCCACAACACTTGAGTTGCCGTTCTGGTTGTTCCGGTTTGAAGAATTGGAGGATGTGATCTTCCGCGGTAAAACCGTCGCAGAAGAGGCTGAAATTCTGCGAGAGGTTTTGGCGCAAGCTAAAACCAATTTCCAGAATGAGAAGACGGGTGCGACCGCCGCAGGGCTGGTGCGAAAGGCTTTGGATGTTGGTGGCTTAAATGCCGACAGTCCAATGCCTTATCGAATGTCGGAACTGTTCAAGCTCATTGATGAGAACATAGGTCTTTTAAGCCCCCGCCATGAACGCCACCATTTGAAATCCTTGCGCGTTCGTCTGGATGCCTTGGTCAATGATCCGCGCTATGGTTTCATGTTTACCAGAGGCGGCGCGGAAGACAATTTTGCGCCGCTTTTGGCGCGCTTGTTCCGTCTGCCTGCCGAAGGCCAGCCGGTTTCGATCATAAATTTGTCGGGGCTACCGTCGGATGTGACAAATGCTGTGGTGTCGGTTCTGGCGCGCCTTTGCTTTGATGTGGCCTATGCCAGTGAAGGCCAATTGCATGTCTTGCTGGTTTGCGAAGAAGCGCACCGCTATGTACCTCAAGACCCTAATGCCGGCTTTATCCCAACCCGACGTGCGATTGCCCGGATTGCGAAAGAAGGTCGGAAATACGGCTGCTCCATCGCGGTGGTATCCCAACGACCCGGTGAACTTGATCCGACCATCTTGTCGCAATGTTCGACCGTTTTTGCGATGCGCTTGGCCAATGATCGCGACCAAGAGATTATCCGCTCTGCTATCGCTGATTCCAGCGGCTCAACAATTTCCTTTTTGTCGGCTTTGGATAATGCAGAAGCGATCGTGTTCGGCGAAGCCGTGGCGACGACCATGCGCTTCAAGTTCACCTACCAAGAGCCATCGAAACTGCCACGCGCAGCGGGGACAGACATTACCGACCCGAATTCAAATGCCCGAAAGACAGGCGAAGCCGATCCACGCTTGATTGCGACCCGCTTGCGCGGCATGCGCGAATTAGAAAAGCCACTACAGCCAACCATGCTGGCCGAAGCCTCGTCTCAGCAGAAATTGGCTGCGGCAGCTGGCGCTGCTGCCGGCCTGCGACAGCCTACATCAACCGCTGGTTCGCCGCTACCACGCCCGGCAACCGGGTTTAACACCTAAGTGGGCTGCAGTTACTGCGCACAAATACGCGATCTTCCCTAAGGTTACGGCTTTCCGTTCACGTAAACTTGCTTATGCTGCTGCTAAACAAATAGGCGGCGGCGCTTAAGCCGTTAGCGCGACCTTGGGAGGCACACGCCACATGAATTTCGATTTTTCTGACGATCAAAAATATCTGAAAGAACAGGCACGTAAATTCCTGTCTGAACAGTCCGGCATGGCGGTCGTTCGCGCGGTACTCAATGACGAGCAAAAGTCCCATGACGCCGGTTTGTGGAAGGCCATTGCAGAGATGGGGTGGTTGGGTGCCGCCATTCCAGAAGAATTCGGTGGTCTGGGGCTGGGAGAGCTCGAATTGTGCGTTTTGGCTGAGGAAATGGGCCGGTCTTTGGCCCCAGTGCCTTGGGCGTCTACCGTTTATTTCTTCGCAGAAGCGATCAAGATCGCTGGCACCGACGCTCAAAAGGCTGCCATACTTCCAAAGCTTGCTGAAGGCGGCGTCATTGGCTGTGTCGCCGCTTCTGAGGGCCCAGGCGAGCCGCGGGCATCCAATCTCAAAACCATCTTTGACGGTGCCAGTGTTACGGGCATGAAAGTGCCAGTGACCGACGGTGATTGTGCCACCCATGCTTTAGTGCTTGCCAAACATCAAGACGGCACATCCTTGGTGGTCGTTGATCTGACCGGCGCAGGTGTTGAAGCCAAAGCCATCAAGACCTTCGACCCAACCCGCTCGCACGCGACGCTAACATTCACCAAAGCCCCAGCCCAACTCCTCGGCGAAGCTGGTGACGGTGAAGCGCTTTTGCAGCGTATTTATGATCGCGCGGCTGTTTTGCTTGCGTTTGAGCAAATTGGCGGCAGCCAAGCTTGTCTCGATATGGCAACCGATTATGCCAAAGGCCGTTATGCTTTCTCGCGCCAAATTGGTAGCTTCCAAGCGATCAAGCACAAGCTAGCCGACATGTATGTCGCGCTCGAAATCGCCCGTTCTAACGCCTTTTATGGCGCGTGGGCGCTCAGCAGTGATGCTCCGGAACTGCCGCTTGCCGCTGCTGCTGCCCGCATTGCCGCCTGTGACGCCTATTATCTGGCGTCGAAGGAGAACATTCAAACCCATGGCGGCATGGGCTTCACGTGGGAAGTCGATTGCCACCTGTATTATCGCCGCGCCAAGCTCTTGGCAGTGCAGGCTGGTGCGCCATCTTTGTGGAAAGAAAAACTCGTTCGCCGCCTCGAAATGCGTAACGCGGCCTAACTCTTGGATGGATGGAGATACTTATGGACTTTAATGATACCCCAGAAGAAGCAGCCTTCCGTCAACGTGCGCAAGCCTTCTTGGCCGCGCATTTAGAACCAAGAGCCGGCCAGACGGAAAGCATGCAAAAGCGCTTGTCCGACAAGGAATATATGTTGGCGGCCAAGGCCTATCAAAAGGCCAAAGCCGAAAACGGCTTTGCCGGGATCACGTGGCCAACAGAGCAAGGCGGGCAGGGGCTCGCGCCGATTTTCTCCGTGATCTTTGGCCAAGAAGAAGGCAAGTTTGACGCCCCTGCAGGGCCTTTCACCATCGGCCTTGGCATGTGTGTGCCGACCGTGATTGCCTTTGCAACCGACGCCCAGAAAGAGCGGCACGTCGGCCCTGCGCTTCGCGGGGAAGAAATCTGGTGTCAGCTATTCTCCGAACCCTCCGCAGGGTCTGACGTCGCGGGCCTTAAAACCAAAGCCGTCCGCGATGGCGATGACTGGGTAATCAATGGTCAAAAAGTGTGGACCTCAGGTGCGCACTATTCCGATTGGGGCATCGTTCTGGTGCGCACCAATGCAGATAAGGCCAAGCATAAGGGCCTTTCGATGTTCTTTATCGATATGAAGAGCCCCGGCATTGAAGTTTGCCCCATCCACCAAATGTCGGGCGGGTCTAACTTTAACGAAGTTTATTTCACAGATGTGCGCGTGCCAAACAGTCAGATGCTGGGCGGGGAAGGCAATGGCTGGTCGGTCGCCTTGGTCACCTTGATGAACGAGCGCTTGGCCGTCGGCGGCAGCCCGGGCCCTGACTATAAAGAGATCTTTGACTGGGCGAAAACCATGCCCGGCCAAGATGGTGGCACATTGGCCGAAGACCAAAGCTTCCGTCAAAAAGTGGCCGATTGGTTTGTCCGCGCTGAAGGCTATAAATTGGCCAAGTTCCGCACCATGACCGCTTTGTCAAAGGGGCAAACACCTGGCCCTGAGAGCTCGATTGGCAAAATCATCACCGCGAACCAGCTGCAGGACATCACCCACAATGCGATGGAAGCGATGGACCATTTCGGTATCATCACCGATGCAGCTTATGCCCCTTCTGAAGGTGTATTCCAGCAAAGCCACATGTGGGCGGCAGGGTTGCGTATCGCAGGCGGGACAGACGAAATCCTGAAGAACATTATTGCCGAGCGTATCTTAGGCCTGCCCGGCGATGTCCGCGTGGATAAGGATGTTGCATTTAAGGATTTGCCGAGCGGCCGCTAAGACCTCTCGCTCAGAGTCCCTTTGTGAAGGCCTGTTGTCTCGTTTGGGGCAACAGGCTTTTTTCATTTGTGAACCTACAGCAACAGCGTTGACAGATTGGCCAACCTTACTCTATCAGCCGCCATGTCCAATCCTATCGCTAAACCACCCCGTGTCGCCCCGCCGATCAGAGATGCCGTAACGTTTGACGACGTACTGCTGGAGCCGGGTGCTTCTGAAGTGATGCCAGGGCAAGTGGATGTTCGGACACAATTGACGCGTGAAATCGCGCTAAATATCCCTCTCATTTCCTCGGCCATGGATACAGTCACCGAAGCGCGCCTCGCCATTGCGATGGCCCAAGCTGGTGGTCTGGGCATTATCCATCGTAACTTGTCGAACGAAGAGCAGGCTGAGCAAGTCCGTCAGGTCAAGCGCTTTGAAAGCGGCATGGTCATTAATCCGATCACTGTTTACCCCGATGTCTCAGTAGGCGAAGTGAAGGCGATTAAAGCAGCCCGTGGCGTATCTGGTTTTCCAGTGATTGAGCGCGGGCCAGAAGGCAGGCCCGGTCGTCTCGTCGGCATCGTTACCAATCGCGATGTCCGCTTCGCCGACGATTCAGAGAAAGTCTCGGACGTGATGACGCGCGAGAATTTGCACACCGTGCGCGAGGGGACTGACAAGGACACCGCCCGCCAGCTTCTGCACAAGCACCGGGTAGAGCGCTTGATCGTTGTCGATGATGATGGTCGTTGCGTGGGCCTTGTAACGGTCAAAGATATGGAGAAAGCGCAAGCCTTCCCGAGTGCCTGTAAAGATGACCAAGGTCGTTTGCGTGTTGGCGCGGCGACCACAGTAGGTGATGCAGGCTATGAGCGGTCAGAGTTCTTGTTGGACGCTGGCTGTGATGTGATTGTTGTGGACACGGCACATGGTCATTCCCGGTCGGTGCTGGACGCGGTGGAGCGCATCAAACGCCTGTCCAATCGGGTGCAGGTGATCGCTGGCAATGTCGCCACGCGCGAAGCGACCATGGCGCTGATTGATGCCGGGGCAGACGCGATTAAAGTGGGCATTGGCCCGGGTTCCATCTGTACCACGCGCATTGTCGCAGGTGTTGGTGTGCCGCAATTGACCGCGATTATGGACTGCGTCGACGCAGCTTATGCGACTGGCACGCCGGTAATTGCAGATGGCGGGATTAAGTTTTCTGGCGATTTGGCCAAGGCGATTGCGGGTGGTGCCAATGTCGCCATGTTGGGCAGTCTGTTTGCCGGTACCGACGAAGCCCCGGGTGAGGTTTTCCTCTATCAAGGCCGGTCTTACAAATCCTATCGGGGTATGGGATCGCTGGGTGCTATGGCACGCGGCTCTGCGGACCGTTATTTCCAAAAAGACGTCAGCGACGCCTTGAAATTGGTTCCTGAGGGGATTGAAGGTCAAGTGCCTTACAAGGGCTCGGTCGCGCCGATCTTGCATCAATTGGTGGGCGGTCTGCGAGCGGCCATGGGCTATACCGGTGCTGCAACCATTACAGACTTCCAGTCTAAAGCTCGCTTCGTCAAGCTGACCAGCGCTGGCCTGCGCGAAAGCCATGTCCATGACGTATCCATCACCCGCGAAGCCCCAAACTATCCAGTCGGTGGTTAAGCCTCGTGGCGATTGAAGTTCTGTCACGGGCGGACTTTGCGTGGGTCATTGCCCTTGGCAATGCCAATCACGTAGAAACCGGGCCTTTGGATGAGGTCCGTTTAACCAGTTTGGTGGAGGCTTCCTACCAAAGCCAAGTTGTGCGGCCTGATCTTGGCTTTCTGATCAGTTTTGTCCCGACTTCTGCCTATGACAGCCCGAACTTTGTTTGGTTTGTTGAGCGTATGGACAAGTTTGTCTATGTCGACCGGATTGTGGTGGCAGCCCATGCGCGCGGGCAAGGGATTGCACGACGTTTCTATGAAGGCCTGTTTGCAAGTGCGCGGGCTGAAGGCTATGAGCAGGTGGTCTGCGAGGTCAATTCTGATCCGCCTAACCCCGTTTCCGACCAATTCCATGCCGCTCTTGGCTTTATTCCCGTCGGACAGGCGACTTTGTCCAACGGCAAAAGCGTGACCTATCTGTCGCGCCCCCTGAAAGATTGACGTTATGCGCCCCGGTGCCCGTGCCCAAGCCGCCATTGAAGTTTTGACAGATGTCGAAGCCCGTAAACGTCCCCCGGCGGACGTTTTGAAAGAATGGGGCTTGAGCCACCGGTTTGCTGGCTCTGGTGACCGGGCCCAAATTGGTGACATCGTGTTTGGCGCGCTTCGCTGGAAATCATCCAGTAGTTATCGTTTGGGCATGGACGATCCACGCGCTTGGGTCTTGGGCGCGCTACGTTGGGGCTTTGGACGCACCGCTGAGAGCCTTGAAAAAGATGCCTATGAAGAAACCCACGCCTATAGCCCACTGACCGAGGCTGAGCGCACAGCCCTTGCGGAGGCGACGTTAGATGGTGCGCCTGATCATGTGCGCGGCGATTATCCCGAATGGCTCGATGCAAGTTTTGCCCGCGTGTTAGGTGATGAACGTGCCGCAGAAGGGGCCGCTTTGGCGGCACCTGCGCCGCTCGACCTGCGCGTCAATCGCCTGAAGGCCAAACCAGAAGCCGTTTTGGAAGATTTGTTGTCGTCCACCCAGCTTAAAGTGCGCGATGACGGCAGCCCGTCAGCCTTTATCACCCCTTGGTCGCCCGATGGCATTCGCATCCCTTGGCAGCAGGGGCGTACCTTTCCGTGGGCCAAGGAAGAGGCCTTTGTGAAGGGTGGCTTTGAAGTCCAAGATGAGGGCAGCCAGTTGGCAGCGCGTCTGTCGGGGGCAAAACCCGGGATGCAGATTGCCGACGTGTGCGCCGGTGGCGGCGGCAAAACCTTGGCACTCGCCGCACTGATGGAGAACAAAGGCCAGCTTTACGCCTATGATGTCGATAGCCGACGGCTCGCCAATTGCCATGAGCGGATTGAGCGGGCAGGGGTGCGCAATTGCCAAGTCCGTACGCCCAAGCGGGATCAAGATGTACTTAGCGATCTCCATGACTTGATGGATATCGTCTTCATCGATGCACCCTGCACGGGTTCAGGCACGTGGCGCCGCGCACCTGATTCCAAATGGCGCTTGCGCCCCGGCGCATTGGAAAAGCGTCAACAAGAACAGGCGCTCGCTTTGGCGCTGGGCGCGCCCTTGGTGAAGCCCGGCGGTCGTCTCATGTATGTCACTTGTTCAATTCTGCCGGAAGAAAATGAGGACACCATCACGACCTTCCTCGCCGCCAATCCAACATTTGCGCCAGTCAATCCAACGACTTTGGTTTCTGACGCGAGTTTGAGCGGCTTGTTAGCCCATTGTCATAAGGCTGGGCCCGGCTTGCAGATGACGCCCTTAGCGACCGGTACGGACGGCTTCTTTATTTGTGGCCTGCAACGGATAGCCTGAGCTGTTCCATTGACGTCAATTGAGCCAATCTTTCGGGCGCGGAGCTTGTGAGGAGGCCTGTTTTCACGCCAGCAAAGGTTTTCGTCATTTCCGTGCGGAAGTAAGGGACGGCTGCGAGTGGCTGAAACATCAAGTCTCGCAACAGGGCCAGAAAATGGAGGTCCGACTGGAAGAAGGGCGTAAGCAGCCAACTTGCCGTCTGATAAAATTGGATCGGCGCGCGTCTTGCTTTAGCAAACTTGGACCCGACATCGTCCAATTCACCAATCGCAATCGTGTCTGCCAAAATGGCCGCGTCCAGCAAAGCGGAATTGGCCCCTTGTCCCAATTGTGGGCTCGTCTGATGGGCCGCATCGCCAATATGCACGAGACCAGGCGCAAAGGGTCGCTTCAAGGTGCGTTGACCATAGCGCGCCAAAGTCAGGTCGCCGGGCACAGAAAATTGCGCCACAATCTCTGCGGTTTCAGGCCACAGCGCGACGACATCTTTCTTCCAGTCTTCAAATTGATCGACCCAAGTCGGATAAAGCTCTGGCTTTAAGCTCCAGAAAAAAGCCACGCGCGGGCGCGGATCGCCTGGCACTTGGCCAACTGGCAAAAGCCCCACCATCGTATGGGCGTTCACATAGCGCTGGGAAAGCGTGTTTCTAATCTCGCTGGTATTGAGTGGACTCGCCCAAACAGCGCCATAAGCAAATGGTTTCGGGCTTTTGGCACCGAGGCTTTTAGCTAAGTCGGAATGGCTGCCCGATGCATCCACCACCAAATCAAACGGCCCAAAGCGTTCACCAGCTTGATCCATTAGGAAGCTTTGACCACCCTCAACCGCGCGCGACATCAGATGCGTGTTGACGATCACCTTGACCCCAACATCGCCGACCTTTTGCCAAAGCGCTTGAAAAAGACTCGCGCGGTGTACGCCAATCCCGAAACGACCCGGCCCTAATCGGTCATAGGTAAGATCGAAGATCGTTCTTCCAGTCGGGGCTGCACTGCCGAACAAGCGATCAATGCGCGCGCCATTGGCTTGGACCACGTCAAGAAGCCCCAACCGAGCCAGGACGGCTTGCCCAGTTGGTTGTAGCAACAGGCCCGAACCCAGCGGGCTTGGCTGTTGAAAGCGTTCAAACAGGCAAACGTCGTGACCTTGCGCATGAAGAAAGAGTGCCGTGGCCAGCCCACCAATGCCGCACCCCGTAATGCCAATTCGTGCCACTGATTTCTGCCCCGCTCGCTCGGCGAATCTTGTCTTTCGCACCCTAACTTAAGCACTTTGCTTGACCAATAGCGTCGACATGCGACAAATTAGGCCAGTCAATGAAAGACTTCTTATGGGCCTTCGTACGCGCAGAGTTTGGCAAAATCGCAGATACTGTTGGCGCGCGCGTGGGGGGACTTTCCCCTGCGCCCGCATCCCGCTAAACCGCCTCGATGACGCAAGCGACCCACGAACACATCCTCATCATCGATTTCGGCTCTCAAGTCACCCAACTCATTGCACGGCGCGTGCGAGAGGCGGGCGTTTATTGTGAAGTCCATCCCTATAATCGCGCCCAAGCGGTGTTGGATGCCGGGTTTGATCCCAAGGCGATTATTCTGTCAGGCGGGCCGGCCAGTGTGTGTGATGCGGGCTCGCCGCGTGCGCCGCAAGCCGTTTTTGAACTGGGCGTGCCCATTCTGGCGATTTGCTATGGCCAGCAGACCTTGGCGACCCAATTGGGCGGGGTGGTTGAAAGCGGCCATGCAGCTGAGTTTGGTCGTGCCGATGTGGAGATTTTGGCCCCCAGCGCTTTGTTCGAGGGCGTTTGGGAGATCGGCGGCCGCTATCCTGTTTGGATGAGCCATGGCGACCGGGTCACGCAATTGCCGGACGGCTTCAGCGTCAAAGCCACCAGCGAGAACGCGCCCTTTGCAGTAGCCACCGATGAAGCGCGCCGTTTCTATACCGTGATGTTCCACCCAGAAGTGGTTCATACGCCCGACGGGTCTGAGCTGATCCATAACTTCGTCCGCAAGATCGCAGGCCTACGCGGTGATTGGACAATGGCCGCCTTCCGCGAAGAAGCCATTGCGCGGATCCGCGCGCAAGTCGGCACCAGCAAAGTCATTTGCGGCCTATCCGGTGGGGTTGATAGCTCGGTCGCCGCGGTGTTGATCCATGAAGCGATTGGCGATCAATTGACCTGCGTCTATGTCGATCACGGCCTGATGCGGGCAGGGGAAAGCGACCAAGTCGTCTCGCTCTTCCGCGATCATTACAATATTCCGCTCATCCACGCAGACGAAAGCGCACGCTTCTTAGGGGCCTTGGCAGGGGTCAGCGATCCTGAAACCAAGCGTAAGACGATTGGCAAGCTCTTCATCGATGTGTTTGAAGAAAAGGCGCGCATGGTTGGGGGGGCAGGTTTCCTGGCACAAGGCACGCTTTATCCAGACGTGATCGAAAGCGTCTCGTTCGATGGCGGACCGTCAGTAACGATTAAAAGCCACCACAATGTCGGCGGCCTGCCAGAGCGGATGAACTTGAAACTGGTTGAGCCCTTGCGTGAATTGTTCAAGGACGAAGTGCGTGCATTGGGCCGGGAACTTGGCCTGAATGAAGCCTTTGTGGGCCGCCATCCCTTCCCCGGTCCTGGCCTTGCGATCCGCATTCCCGGCGAGATCACGCAGGAGAAGGCAGATATCTTGCGCAAGGCTGATGCCATCTATCTGGAAGAATTACACAATAATGGTCTCTATGACACCATTTGGCAGGCCTTTGCGGTGCTCTTGCCCGTCAAAACCGTGGGCGTCATGGGCGACCATCGCACCTATGACCACGTATGCGCTTTGCGCGCTGTCACCTCAACTGACGGCATGACAGCAGACTTCTTCCCGTTTGATATGGCATTCTTGGGCCGCGTCGCGACCCGCATCGTCAATGAGGTCAAAGGCATCAACCGCGTTGTCTATGACGTGACGTCTAAGCCACCGGGCACGATTGAGTGGGAGTAGGGCGGATCAACCGCTAATTCGCTAAGCCTCAATCCGCAATAATCTGGCACGTACCACCGCGCCCGGAGACAATGCGGCAGGCTTCACGCGCCACGCTGGACCCCAGCCCTGAGAAGCGGGCGCGATACCAGACGCCGTCAGAGCGCTTGACGCTGCTGACTTCGCGGCTGGCAAAAGACGGGAAGTGGCGAGAGAATTGGGCCAATGCCGCCCTTGCATCGCCTTGGCTGCGGAACGCCCCGACTTGCACAATCGCATCACCACGGGCACGTCCGGCGATCAATTGCCGGTCATTTTCCTTCTTGGCGGCTAAAGCGCGCGCGGCTTGTTGACGGGTGCGCTCTTCACGTTCAGCGGTCGCCTTTGCGCGGGCATCTGCTGCAACACGCTCCGCGGCGCGCTTTTCATTGGCCAGCCGGACTGTTTGGGCACGGGCTTCTTGCAGGCGAATTTGTTCTTCAGCGACTGCGGCAACTTCAACCGTTTTGGCGTCTTGCGCGCTTGGTTCCGAAGGTGCGCCAGCATTCATCGTCGGACGAAGTGCGGCTGTCTGCACGACCGATGATGCAATGTCGTGTGTGGTGGCGCGCGGCAGAGTTGGCGTTTTGCTAGCCGTGACTGGCTGCTGGCTCACGGCCTCAGCCTGATCTTCATCGTCGCCATGTGATTGGTCTAGGGACGCGGTTTGCACGCTACCCGTAGCCAGACGGGAAGATTGATTGAGCTGCGCTGTTGCATCCGCCATCAACACAGAAGGCCTGCCTTGGTCGAACCCACGGGTTCGCCCGGTCCGCACCAGCGCCAGATTGGTCGCCCCAGTTGGCTGTAATGTCTTGCCAGCGATGGACATTACCAGCGCCTCTGCATCGGCACCATCGCGTGGGTCTTTGAAGCTAAATTGATAGGGTGTGGCTTGGTCAGCAACAAGATTTGCGCCAGTACCCAATTCCTTGAAGGCGGACTCCGTCAGCAATTCGACAAAATCATCCCGCGAGAAGCGTGTACGACCACCCAAAACAACAGTCACGATACGCCGTCCGTTGCGCTCCGTGGTCGCGGCGAGATTAAAGCCAGAGCTACGAGTGTAGCCCGTCTTCAGACCATCCATGCCCTCCATGCGGGCCATTAAATGATTGTGGTTCTTCGTGACTTTGCCATTAAACACCATTTGGGGGGTCGAAAACCAATGGTATTGATCGGGGAAGTCGCGGCGAATGGCGATGGCTAGGCGCGCCAGATCTTCCGCAGTCGTCAATTGGCGGTCACTTGGCAGGCCAGAGGCGTTAGCGAATGTTGTGTTGACCATGCCGAGGTCGCGGGCCTTAGCGGTCATCATCACTGCGAAATTGGCCTCTGATCCGCCCAAGGTTTCTGCAACTGCTGCGGCAACATCGTTTGCGGAGCGAACAACCAGAGCTTCAACGGCCGTCTGAACCGAAATCGAATTGCCCGCTGCGATCCCTAATTTGGTTGGCGCTTGCCCGCTCGCATAACGGGAGAAGACGATCTGGTCATTCCAAGAGAGTTTGCCCGATTGTAACGCATCGAACAAAAGATAAAGCGTCATGACTTTGGTGATTGAGGCAGGACGGCGCAGGGCTTGTGCGTTCTCTTCAAAGATCACTTCATGCGTATCAGCGTCCACAACGATCTGGGCAAATCTTTGGTTCGCTTGGGCCGTGGCCGAGGTAGATGCCAAAGACACCATGGCCACCATTGCCGATGCAGTAAGTAGCCTGAGCGAAAAAACGTGACTTGCCATGTTGGTCTCCGAGCACATGAGGCTAGCCTAGGAACCTTATGGTTTACTTAGGCTTAACGCAGCAGACCAACGCAAGGCTGGACCACATTTTGGGGCGGGCGCATTGAAAGCCGCCGCTTTTTTGAGCATTCTTTTGATCCATGTCAATTAAACTCTCCTACACGGACCTGTCATCCTAGCATTTGAGGCTACTGGTCCGTGCCCTCAGGGACCAAAGATTGCAGGTTTCCCATCGGCAATAGGCTCGCGCGCAAACACTCGTTTGACGGCGTCAATCGCCAAGAATTTGCGCAAAAACGATGCATTCTGCTCAAGAAACGCTTGACGCTGCAAGTGCGAAGGTGCATGCTGCAAGTGCGAGATAGAATAGTGAAGGGTCAGAAATCGGGCCTCTTTCGCACTGTTATTCTAATCGCGGAGAGACACGATGACGACCACAAAAAAACGTGCTGCGAGGCCCAGCGTCTCAAAACGGGCGGTGGCTGAAACCTCCCCATCTCTGACTTCAGAACCATCCCGCACGCCTGAACCTATTCTCGAACCAATCCAAGAGGAGAGACCAACCATGTCCGACAAGATCGAATCCGTGATCACCCCAACTGCCGAAGCTTTCCAAGCCGGTTATGAAAAACTGCAAGCCAGCTTTGGCGATGCTTTCGTGCACAGCAAAGCAAATGTGGAAGCCATGACAGCTTCGGCAAAGATCGCCGCTGAAGGCATCAAGCAAGCTTCGGAAATCTCCTTGGCCTACATTCAGTCGTCCGCCGCGCTCGCGACCGAAACAGCCAAGTCTTTGGGTGGGGTAAAGTCGCTGCAAGAAGCCGTCGAAATTCAAGCCGATTATGCCAAATCAGCGATGAGCACCTATTTCGCAGAATTCACCAAAGTTTCCGATGTGATGCTGGGTGCCATGAAAGAATCAGTCAAGCCAATCAGCGAGCGCACCAGCGCCGTTTGGTCTTCGATTCAATCTGCCCGCTAAGCGGATAGCCTCCAGAATTAAAGGGGTCCGAGCATGCCTCGGGCCCTTTTTTGTGCCTTAATGACCGCGAGCCAAGGGCTGCTGCGATCTTATCCAGCCCTTGCACATGTTTTAGGCTTCCAGAACGTCGCGAAGCACTTATCTATGAAGAGTGATTGAGTTTCCGAAAGAAGCCCAAGCATAGTGTCTGCAAGCGCAGACGTCATGAAATGGTAGATCAGATGAGCGACGAACGCGGTGACGATATGGACGATGATGGTTTTGGCACCGATGGGGACAACCCTGGTGGCGGCCGCAGTACGGCCGTAGTTGCGCGTGCGAAACCAAAGACGAAAAAGCCTTCCCTCTATCGGGTATTGGTTTTGAATGATGACTACACGCCGATGGAGTTTGTGGTTTATGTTTTAGAGCGCTTCTTCAACAAAACCCGTGAGAGTGCGACCCGTATCATGTTGCACGTACATCAATCGGGGGTCGGTGTGTGCGGCATCTATTCCTACGAAGTTGCTGAGACCAAAGTGGCCCAAGTCCTAGATTTGGCGCGACGCAATCAACATCCCCTGCAGTGTACCATGGAAAAGGAGTAGAACGTGCCCTCATTCTCCCGCGGCCTAGAACAATCGCTCCACCGTGCTATCGCTTTCGCCAATGAGCATAAGCATGAATATGCAACCCTCGAACATTTGCTAGTCGCCTTGACTGAGGATGAAGACGCAGCCCATGTGCTAAAAGCCTGTAATGTCGATCTGGATCGGCTCAAGACGGATTTGAACGGCTACATCGAAGGCGAGCTTAAAAATCTGATCGTCGCCGGTGAAAGCGAAGCGCGGCCGACGGCGGGCTTCCAACGCGTCATCCAGCGCGCGGTCATTCATGTTGAAAGTTCGGGTCGTACAGAAGTCACCGGGGCCAATGTGTTGGTTGCCTTGTTCTCAGAGCGGGAGAGCCATGCGGCTTACTTCCTGCAAGAACAGGACATGACACGTTATGATGCGGTCAATTTCATTTCCCATGGTGTCGCCAAGCGGCCCGGCATGACGGAGCAGAAGCGCGTCAAAGGGGCTTCTGAGGAGCGCCAAGAAGAGAGTGCGGCCACCAAGGAAAAGCCCAGCACCGGTGAAGCCTTAGCAACCTATTGCGTCGACTTGAATGAAAAATCGCGTAAAGGTCGGGTCGATCCCTTGATTGGTCGCGTCGACGAAGTTGAACGTGCCATCCAAATCCTGTGTCGCCGCCAGAAGAATAATCCACTGTTGGTTGGTGACCCTGGCGTGGGCAAAACCGCGATTGCAGAGGGTTTGGCGCGCCGCATCGTTGAAGGCGATGTGCCCGATATTTTGTTGGAATCTACCATCTTCTCGCTCGATATGGGCGCACTTCTGGCTGGCACACGCTATCGTGGTGACTTTGAAGAACGCTTGAAGCAAGTGGTGAAGGAATTAGAAGCCCATCCCAACGCCATCCTCTTTATCGACGAAATCCACACCGTTATCGGGGCAGGGGCCACCAGTGGTGGGGCGATGGATGCTTCGAACCTTCTCAAGCCAGCCCTCCAGTCCGGCACCATGCGCTGCATGGGTTCGACCACCTATAAAGAATATCGTCAGCATTTTGAGAAAGATCGCGCGTTGGTGCGTCGTTTCCAAAAGATTGACGTGGTTGAACCTTCGATCCCAGATACGGTGAAAATCCTCTTGGGTCTCAAGTCGGCCTATGAAGAGCACCACAAGGTTCGCTTTACCGCAGAAGCCATTAAGGCTGCCGTCGAATTGTCCGCCAAATATATTGGTGACCGCAAACTGCCCGATAAAGCCATCGATGTGATCGATGAAACCGGGGCCAGCCAAATGTTGTTGCCGGAAAGCAAACGGAAGAAGACGATTGGCGTCAAGGAGATCGAGGCGGTTGTTGCCAAAATCGCCCGCATTCCATCCAAGTCTGTCACCAAGTCGGACACCGAAGCCCTACGCACTTTGGAAACCGATTTGCGTCGGGTCGTGTTTGGTCAAGATGCGGCACTGACAGCCTTGGCTGCATCGATCAAGCTGGCCCGTGCAGGTCTGCGCGATCCCAACAAGCCCATCGGCTCTTACCTGTTCTCCGGCCCGACGGGGGTTGGTAAGACAGAGGCGGCAAAACAATTGGCCAATACGATGGGCGTTGAAATGCTGCGGTTTGACATGTCCGAATATATGGAACGTCACTCCGTCAGCCGCCTGATCGGCGCGCCTCCAGGTTATGTTGGCTTTGACCAAGGCGGTCTTTTGACTGACGGCATCGATCAGCATCCCCATTGCGTGTTGTTGTTGGATGAAATCGAAAAAGCCCACCCAGACCTCTACAACATCTTGTTGCAGGTTATGGATCACGGTTCACTCACCGATGCCAACGGCAAGAAGGTCGATTTCCGCAATGTGGTAGTGATCATGACCACCAATGCGGGGGCTTCTGATGCGGCTAAAGACGGCATTGGGTTTGGGCGTGGGAAGAAGGATGATGAAGAAAGCGAAGCGATCAAGCGCTTGTTCACGCCTGAATTCCGCAACCGTCTCGATGCGGTCATTCACTTCAAAGCCCTGACGCCAGAGATTGTTGCCAATGTGGTCGACAAGTTCGTCCTACAATTGGAAGCGCAATTGGCAGATCGTCAGGTTGAGATTGAATTGACCGATGCAGCTCGCAGCTGGCTGGCCGTGCGCGGCTATGATCCTGCTATGGGTGCGCGTCCATTGGGTCGCTTGATCCAAGAGCATATCAAGAAGCCATTGGCGGACGAATTGCTGTTTGGCAAGTTGAAGAAGGGTGGTCTTGTCCGCGTTGACGTCGACAGCGAGCAAGCAGAACAACTCACCTTCTTCTTCGAACCGGCACTGCCCAAGCCCGGCAAAAAAGGTGCAGCTCAGCCCGAAGCTGAGGATGCTGATTCAGGCAACTAAAGCTCGGGCTTTACGCGTTTGATCCGACTTCGGCCGCAAGGAAGGCTTCCAGCGCCTTTGTTGCGGCCGTGGGTCCGTGGCTCAGCTTATCATTAAGCCAGATTTGCTCTTGCTGGTCGACGCGGCCGGGCGTCCCGCCGGCAAACAAGAGATGATTGCCAATGCCTTGGGCGAACAAATTGGCCCAGCTCGGATCTTTTTGACTGTCGGAGACCGCTTGGTCGAGCGCACACAACAAATCGGCTTCAACCCGGTCTACGGCGATCCCAGACAGGCTGGCCGGGCCCATCACCATAGACCTGATCAGCGTGACCTCATGGGCTTGGATGGTGTTATCGGCCAAGACACTGGCTTGCACCGCGCGCCAAGCGAAATTGCGCAAGTTTGCTGGATAGACATTGGCGCGGGCAAACAGGGCCGACAGGACGCGCATCTCCGTTGCATCTAGCACCATGCCATCTGCGGCAAAAGCATCGATCAGAACTTGGGCATCGTCTTCCGTCACACCGAGAGCCGCTAGTCGTTCGTTATAGGTCGGCCCAGCGTTAACATTAGGCAGAGCATCAAACGCCAGTGCGTCGAGCGTGCGCTTAATCGCGTGACACCAATTTGGATTGAGCTCGTCTTCGCGGTAATGCGGTACTTCGCGCGTTAAAGCATAATAATCGGTCATCGCCTCGACAAAGAGCTCTGCCCAACCTGCATCGCCCGAGGGACGTCTGCCAGAGCGGTGGATGGCGATTAAGGTCTGTGCTTCGGCCTGTTGGATCACACCGTCCTTCATCATGGCAGCCCGAAGCGCTGCCACGCCAGACGCATTGTCAGTCTGATTTTCGATGTCGGCCAACGCACGACTAACCCAACTCGCCATAATTAATACTCCTGCGACAGGTGCTCTATGGCACGGGTGTCGTTACAATTACCTAAATGTGTCTGGCATTTGGCAGGCCGAAGCTTAAGACAAGCTCTGTCAGGTCAACAGGGTTGTACCGTTTGCTTGGACAATCGTGATCTTCTGCCACACTTTTTGCGATAGATTGGTTGCCAATTGTTCGATGTCTGAAGCCGCTTCGATCACATCAGGATCATTGAAGTCTTGCGCATAGAGCGCGGCGAGCTTGCCAGAAAGCGATAGCATCTCAGAACAATAATCGAGATAACGCACCAGCTCGAACGGGGAGAGCTTGTGGTCAGGGCTTGCTCTGGTGCGCTTGGCCCCGAACATGACGGGGTCTTTGGTCAGTTGGTGCATGTCGATGACATGGATAATCGAGCGAAGCTCATGCAGCGCGCCCATGGCGGAGTGGCGCTTCAGCCTTGCTTCAAGGCTGGTCAGCGAGAAAACCCCCGCACCAACCACCAAGATAAGATTCACCGCTGATTCAAGCGCTGAGACGAGGGACAGCATTTCGGTCTCGCCCGACTTAAAGCCGATGGCATGGATACCGTAAGCAGCAAGGCCGGCACCGGCGGCCAAAACCAAGCCAACGCCAGCCCGGATCCAAATCATTGGCTTGGCGAGTGCCGTCACGCGCGACTGCGTATCGGTCGCCAAGAGCGCAAGCTCGGCACACACGTTCCCGAGCCCTGCTTTGGGAAAACGCTCGCCAATGCGCAGCCGTAACTTTTGAAGCGTCTGTAAAACCAGCTCAGCGTCAATGGTGCGGTAAGCCATCCGGCAGGGGGCCTAAAAGGCCGCTAGGATGGCTGCTTGGTGCGAGATCAGGTCTTCTTCAGAGGCTTTGCCAGCCTGCCCATGCCCGACAAGGCCGACTCCTTCTCGCCTAGGAATCAGGTGGAAGTGGATATGAAAAACAGTTTGTCCACCCGCGGCCCCATTAAACTGAAGTACCGTGAGGCCCTCTGCTTGAAACGCTTTTTGGACCGCGCGTGCGACTTTCTGCACGCTCGCCATATAGGGCCCTAGTGCATCAGAAGGCATGGTCAGCAGATTGGTTGCCGCAACCTTGGGGATCACCAAAGTGTGGCCCGGGCCTTGCGGGAAAATGTCGAGAAAGGCCAGACAAACGCTATCCTCATAGACCTTCAAGCAAGGCATTTCGCCGCGCAAAATCTTCGCGAAGATGTTTTGAGGATCATAGGGTGTCGACAGATGCATGGGAATGACCTTTCCCTAAACCCTTCGCGTGATTCCAATCAAATCAGAAATAGATCAATCGCGATTGGGCCAGCCAAATTTAGTTTCGGCGGACGACTTCACGCCCTGCCAAGATATCGACCGCAGCCTGAATGCGACTAAGCCGATCGCGCTCGGCCGCAGCAGCCTCAATCCAGCAAACAAAGTCATTGCGGTGGCTGGGGGCAAGCCAGCTAAACGTTTGCCGTGCCAGCTCATCGCCAGCGAGCGCCGTTTCGAAATCTTGGTGACATTCTCCCATTGTTGCTCACGATCTTTGTCATTATTTTTTTAAACTTAGCAAAGCTAACATGCGTCGATAGTTTGGGAAGCAAAAGGAAACTATAACCTAGGGTCTGTCCACCTGTTGAACGTCGTGCCGGAATGGGGTTCTCTCTTTAAGCCAATGGGTATCATCGGCGATCGCGGCGCGCTCATGTTTCAGATAGTCGGCAATGGCAGCGCGCAGGCCACGATCAGCGATCCAGCTTGCTTGCCAGGTCGAGACCGGGACATAGCCGCGCGCCAATTTGTGGCCACCTTGTGCGCCTGCTTCAACGCGGGTAAGGCCGCGTTCAATGGCCTCATCAATCGCCTGATAATAACAGAGCTCAAAATGCAGGAAGGGGCGATCCTCGAGGCGCCCCCACCAGCGGCCAAAAATCGTATCCGAGCCCAGGAAGTTGAGGGCCGAAGCGATGAAACGATCCCCATCCTTGGCCAGGATCAGCACCAGCTGATCTGCCATACGCTCGCCGAGGAGCGAGAAGAAACGGCGGTTTAGATAGGGCGTGCCCCATTTGCGCGCGCCAGTATCCTGATAGCAGTCAAAGAAATGATCCCAATGCATCTCTTGGATTTCTGCACCGGTGAGCCTTAAAATCTCAATGCCCTCTTTGGCTTTGGCGCGTTCCTTGCGCAAATTCTTGCGCTTATCTGAGGATAGCTCAGCTAAAAAATCATCAAAGCTATCGTAGCCCGGATTGAAAAAATGGAATTGGCGATCTTCGCGCAACAGCCACTTGCAGGAATCCAAAGTGGCTAGGTCTTCATCCTTGGCGAAATTCACTTGCACCGTCGCAAGTCCACTTTGGGCACCAATTTGCTCCAGCGCAGAGATCAGGGCCACACGGATCAGGCCTGCATCCTCGTTCGGCTTCACCAGAAGCCTGCGGCCGGGAACAGGCGTAAAGGGCACCGCACTGGTTAGTTTAGGATACCAGCGCCCGCCAGCACGCTGCCAAGCGTCAGCAAAATTATGGTCGAAAATATATTCGCCTTGCGAATGCGATTTAAGCCACAGCGGCACCAGACCCACCGCATTCTGCGCGCCATCCAAGCAGAGAAGATGGCGTCCGCCCCAGCCGGTAAAGCTGGTGGCACAGCCGCTTGCCTCCAAAGCTTGCAGAAAATCCCAAGACAGAAAAGGATCAAATGGGACCCCCGCTGGATTGGCCAAACCATCCCACGTCTCGCGCGCCACATCTGCGATTGAGTTCACGACTTTGATCGTAAACTCCGGCTCGCTGGTTGGGGACTCTGTCTCGTGTGTCATGATGACCTTTAGCTAATCGAGGAAGATGGCGGTGCAAAGGCCAATTGCTGTGAGATCCAAGCGAATGCCATCGACTTTTGGTGATGGAGGCCTAAACTCGGTCTATGCCAATCGCTTCCTCCCACGACATAGTTCAGATCATTCAACTATCCATTGCGCCAGTCTTCCTGATTGCAGGCATTGGTACCTTGCTCAATGTCCTAACGTCACGCTTGGCGCGCGTGGTTGATCGCGGCCGCGCCATCGAACTTGATCTTGATACACCTTTGGGCTCGGGTCATCACACCAATCGACATTTAGCCGAGCTCCGAGTCCTCGATCAGCGTATGAACTGGATCCACAATGCCATCATGCTGTCGACGATGGCGATCCTCTTGGTCTGCTTGTTGATAGTCGCTTTGTTTTCGGTGGAGTTGATCGCGATCGATCTGTCGCGCGTCGTGGCAATCTTGTTCATTGCGACCATGGCCTCGCTCATCGGCGGGCTCATCTCATTTTTGATTGAGATATCCTATGCCCGAAAGTCCCTGCGGGTGCGGGCAGAATTATTGGCCAGCAGGGCACCCCATCACTGAGGCACGCTGCTGGCCAAAATAGGGTTTAGACTCAAGCGATTTCGAACACGCCGTCGACTTCTACGGCAAAGCCCATCGGCAGATTGGCAACGCCAACGGCAGAGCGGGCATGCTTGCCTGCGTCACCCAGCACTTCCACCATCAGGTCCGAACAGCCGTTCATCACTTGCGGGATGGGATTGAAGTCTGGCGTCACATTCACAAAGCCATTGAGCTTCACGACTTGAACTAGCCGGTCCAAGTCCCCGTCGCAGGCGGCCTTCACTTGCGCCAGCAAGTTAAGTCCACAGACACGGGCAGCGGCTTGACCCTGTTCCAAGGTCAAATCTCCACCCAGCCGACCCAAATGATCGCCATCGGCCGCGCGCGAAACTTGGCCTGAGATATGGACCAAACCGCCCACGCGCGTGAACGGCACATAGCTGGCCACTGGGGCAGGAGGGTTCGGCAAAGTGATGCCGAGTTCCTGCAGGCGGGCTTCAATGCGAGACATTCAATTGGCCCTTTAACTTAAGCGAATAACATGCTGACGGTTTCGGCCACGCATGCAGGGCGGGCTTCACCTTCGATTTCAATCGTCACTTCGCTGGTCAGCATCAGGCCGCCCGACTTTGGCTCGACGCTCAACAGCTTTTGGACGGCGCGGACCTTGGAGCCAACGCGCACCATATTGGTGAAGCGAACCTTGTTGAGGCCATAATTGATGCCGCGGCTGACGCCTTCGACTTTCAAGATGTCTTTGCCCAAAAATGGAATCAACGACAGGGTCAGAAAGCCATGGGCAATCGGGCCACCCATTTCGGCGGTGGCGCGGGGCACATCGACATGGATCCATTGGTGATCGCCAGTTGCGTCAGCAAACAGATTGACGCGGTCTTGATCGATCAGCAGCCAGTCTGATGCACCAACTTCTTGGCCGGCAAGTTCTGCAATCGTGGCGAATGTGGTGGTCTTGGTCATGCTCAGGGCTCCCTCATATTGATTTTAGTGTGGTCTAACGCGCTCGTGGCGCCATGTCGAGGTGGGGGTTGAAAATGGTACAAGCACATCGAATTGAACAGTGGGATGGCCCACGTTGTGTCGCCGAAGCGGATGTCTTAGCGGCATTTTTGAACGTGGTCTTACCAGATGATTGGTCAAGTTTTGCCGAAAAACTGGCAGGGCGGCGTAACCTGTCGGCCCATGTCGCCCTCGACGGCGAGGGCAGGTTAATCGGCCTCAAACTGGGCTATGAGCGTAATCGCGGCGTGTTTAATTCCTGGATGGGCGGCGTCGCGCCAGAAGCCCGCGGCCAGGGCATCGCTGCCGCCTTGATGGTAGCCCAACATGCTTGGGCCAAGGAAGCAGGCTTTCGCGGCCTTGAAACCGCCACCCGCCAACCCAACCAAGCCATGGCCATCCTCAATCTGAAAGCGGGCTTTGTGGTCGCAGGCTTAGACGCAACACCGGGAGAGCCAACCAAGATTGTGTTTTATAAGGGGCTGTGAGGGGTAAGAGCGCGCATTTAAAGCCCCTCTCCCGCTGGGAGAGGAGTTGGGGTGAGGGCTTCCACCCACGAAAATAAAGTCAAGATTGCTCAGCTTTTGCCATTCAAGGTAATGGGCTCTTGCGCCCTTAAGCCCTCACCCCCGACCCCTCTCCCAGAGGGCGAGGGGAGAGCGCATAATCAATCGAGGCCCCAGCTCGCAGCTCATGCTGCGGCGGGGATTGTCTGTTTGTGATGTGTGGTCTAGCCGACAGCCAAAATCCCCCGCGTCGCCGCACAGACATCATCCTGCCGCATCAGGCTTTCTCCGATTAGGAACGCCTTGGCCCCGGCTGCTTGCAACTGGGCGATGTCGGCCCGGGTGTTAATGCCGCTTTCGGCGACGAGGAGCCGCGAAGGTGGGATCATGGCTGAAAGGCGGGCGGTGGTGGATAGGTCTGTGACGAAGGTCTTGAGATTGCGATTATTGACGCCAATCAGTTCGGCATCCAGCTTCAAGGCACGTTGCATCTCCACCTCGTCATGGGTCTCGATCAGGGCATCCATGCCATAATGCTGGGCGGCGGCGACCAGATCAGCGGCGAGGGCATCATCGACTGCGGCCATGATGACGAGGATCGCATCGGCACCATAAGCGCGGCTTTCGGCGATCTGCCAAGGGTCGACCATAAAATCCTTGCGCAGGCAGGGCAGGCTGGTGGCCGCACGTGCAGCGACCAGAAAGCTCTCATGGCCTTGGAAGCTGGGTGCATCGGTAAGGACCGAGAGGCAAGCCGCGCCGCCTTGCTCATAGGCCTTGGCCAAATCGGAAGGTACGAAATCGGCGCGGATCAGGCCCTTCGAGGGGCTGGCCTTTTTGATTTCGGCGATCAGGGCAGGGCGGGTCTCTGCAGCCCTCTTTAGGGCAGCAATAAAGCCACGTGGCGCGGCCTGCTCGGACGCCAAAGCCTCTAGCGCCGCGATAGATTGAAGGGGCTTACGGGCGGCCACTTCGTCGCGCTTATAAGCGATGATTTGGGAGAGGGTGTCGCTCATGACGGCGTCCGATTGGTAAAGGCGATCAGTTGATCCAGTTTGGAGAGCGCAGCTTGGGAGTCGAGGCTTGTCGTGGCGCGCTCTAAGGCTTCAGTGAGGTCTGAGGCTGCATCCGTCGCCACCAATGCTGCCGCGGCATTCAACAGCACGACATCGCGGTAGGGGCCAGTTTCGCCTTGCAAAAGCGCTTGCAACGCCAGCGCATTTTGTGCCGCATCGCCACCCTTGAGGGCCTCAAGCGGCGCCGTGGCGAGACCGAGGTCAGCTGGATGGATCTCAAGCTCCGTCAGGGTCTGGTCCTTCAGAGCCGTGATTTGCGTGGGGCCGGATAGCGACAGCTCATCCAAGCCGCCGTGGCCATGGACGACCCAAGCGCTCTCGCAGCCAAGGCTCATCAGGGCTTGCGCCATCGGGCGGCGCTTGTCATCGGCAAACACGCCAACCAATTGGCGCTGTGCGCCTGCTGGATTGGAAAGGGGGCCTAATAGGTTGAAAATGGTGCGGAAACCCAGTTCACGACGGGCAGGGCCAACATGACGCATAGCGGGGTGGTGGGCTTGTGCAAACAGGAACACAAGGCCGACTTCATCAAGGGCGGCGGCGCAATGATCCGGCGAGAGTTCCAGTTTGACACCCAAAGCTTCCAAGACGTCAGCGGCCCCTGACTTGGAGCTCATGGCGCGATTGCCATGCTTGGCAACCTTTTGCCCGCAACCCGCCAGCACAAAGGACACGGCGGTTGAGATGTTGAGGGTGTGCGACCCATCGCCGCCTGTGCCACAGACATCGACACACGCATAAGAAGTCTCGACCCGTGTCATAGCTCCACGCATCGCTTGCGCGCCTGAGGCGATCATGGCGCTGGTCAAAGTGAGGCGCTCAAGGCCCATCAAGAAGGCCCCGATTTGGGCTTGGGTCGCGTCCCCGCTCAAGATTGCGGCAAAGGCTTGGTCCAGCATGGCCGGGGTCGGCGCGTCGCCATCGCGCAGGAGGGCCAAAGCTGGTTTGATCGCTTCACTCACGATTGGCTGGCTTTGGTGGTCTGCAAGAAGCGCTGGATCAGCGCGTGTCCGTGCTCAGAGGCAATACTCTCAGGATGGAATTGTACGCCAAAGATCGGCTTGGCCACATGGCTCATCCCCATGATCTCACCATCAGCGGTCCAAGCATCAACGCGCAATGAATTGGGTAGGCTTTCGCGCTCAACTGACAAAGAGTGATAGCGCGTCACGTCAAACTGCTCTGGCAGGTCTTCGAACAGACCTGTATTGGCGTGGGTGATGGTGGACGTCTTGCCGTGCATGATGGTCTTAGCGCGCAGCACAGTCCCACCATAGGCTTGCCCAATTGCCTGATGGCCAAGGCAAACGCCGAGCAGAGGGACGTCGTCAGGCAGGGCTTTGATCAGCTCCAAGCAAATGCCCGCTTCATTGGGGGTACAGGGCCCTGGCGAAATGATAATGCCGTCACCGGCTTGGGCGATCGCATCATCCACGCTGATACGGTCATTGCGCACGACATGAGTTTCAGCACCCAATTCCTCAACATAATGAACGAGGTTATAGGTAAAGCTGTCGTAATTATCGATGAGCAGGATTTTCATGCTTGGGCATCCTTCTCGCCATAGCGACCCGCATCTTCGGCGGCGCGCAGCAAGGCTTTCGCCTTATTGACGCACTCATTATGCTCACTCAACGGAATGGAATCGAGCACGACACCCGCGCCAGCTTGGGCATGGAGAACGCCGTCTTTCAAAACGCCCGTACGAAGCGCGATGCACAAATCCATATCGCCACCGGCGGAGAAATAGCCAACGCCGCCTGCATAAATGCCGCGACCATGAGGCTCAAGCTCTGCAATGATCTCCATCGCCCGAACTTTGGGGGCCCCTGAAACCGTGCCTGCCGGAAAGCCTGCCAGCAAAGCATCGAGCGCATCAAGGCCGGGTTTTAAGCTGCCCTCAACATTGGAAACAATATGCATAACATGGCTATAGCGCTCGACCTTAAAGCTCTCCGTCACGCGCACGCCACCTCGGCCAATGCCAACTGGACCGTCATTGCCGCCGGGCCTAGAGCGCGAGACACGGCCGACATCGTTGCGCCCAAGGTCGAGCAGCATGAGATGTTCGGCCCGCTCTTTGGGGTCATTCAACAGCTCTTCTGCAAAGGCTTCATCGAGGGCAGGGGTGGCGCCGCGCGGTTTGGTTCCAGCTATCGGGCGCATCGTCACGGTACCGTCGCGCAAGCGGACCAAGATTTCCGGGCTAGAGCCGACAATATCAAATCCGTCCATCCGCAACAGAAACAGGAAGGGCGATGGGTTGGTTCGTCGCAAGGACCGATAGAGCGAGATTGCCGAACCCGAAAAGGGGGCAGAAAAGCGCTGGCTCGGCACCACTTGGAAGATATCACCGGCGCGAATGTAGTCCTTGGCCGTCTCCACCTTCGCCATATAGGCCTCGGGGCTCATGTTCGGGGTCGCTTCACCCAAAGGGCTTGCTTTGGCGGCATAAGACGGCACACGCAAGGGCGAGGGGCCATCCAATGTAGCCCAAGCCTTTTCTAAGCGCGCTCGACCCTGTTCATAGGCATCCCTGGCTGAGACACTCGCCTTTGGCCGAACCGGCGTCACCAACAGCAATTCCTGCTTCACCCCGTCAAACACGATGACCAAGCGCGGGCGAACCAGAAGCGCCTCGGGAACACCAATAGGGTCAGGGAGCGTCTCAGGTAGACGCTCTACCCGGCGCACGGTTTCGTAGGCGAGATAGCCGAAGAGGCCCGCCGCAGGTGGAGGCAAGTCACTTGGGAAGTCGAGGGCGCTTTCTGCGATTAAGGTGCGCAGCGCTGCCAGAGGCTCTTCGCCACAAGGAACATAATCGCCGATTTGGCCTGCTACATCAATGATAGCTTTGGCCGCGCCGGACTGATCGACCCGGTAAATGAGGTCGGGATCACAGGCGACAATGGAGTAGCGCCCCCGGGTCTCCCCACCCTCCACACTCTCAAACAAGCAGGAACCCAGTCGGTCTGCGCCGAGCTTTGCGATAGCCGAAACAGGTGTCTCGAGATCATCGATCCGCTTGGCACGTAAAGGCGTGCCGCGCCCTTGCAGATAGGAAGCTTCGAACAGCTCAAAACTAGGTTCAATCGATAGCACGTGCGCCTACGGCTGTTTGGCCGGCACTGCGGCTTTGCTGGCGGCGGCGGTTTCTTCGGTATCACCCAAGGCGCGGCCCATCATTTTGGTGAAGAGCTGGGCCTTTGCGCGATCGCGGGCGACCCGCTCCAAGGACGCAATCAGGTCGCGTTGGACTGAGGCGCGCACGGCAGTCTCGGCTTGAACCAAGCGATCTGGCACCGTGCCTTCGTCATCTTTCAAGATGTCGTCGATCCGTACAACGGTATACTCAACCCCATTGGCGGTAGGTGCTAAGACTAGGTCACCCTTTTTCGCGGCAAACACAGCTTGGCTAAGGTCTTGGCCACCTTGGCCGCGCAACAGAGGCTGGGTCTGCTTAGCAACGGGCAATTTGTACTTCGCAGCCGCCGCTTCCATGCTGGTCTTCTTGGCATCGGCCAAGATTTCTTTGGCTTTGGCTTCTGCGCGGGCACGAATATCGCGGCGAATCCATTCCGCTGTGAGTTCGTTGAGGATGGCAGCAAAGGGCGGCGGTGCGGCAACATTAATCGCATCAATACGCACGGCTACATAACGATCACCCGGAATAGGGGCCAAGTCTGACGTATCGCCTTTACCGCCGGTGAATGCGTCTTTGAGAACCGTGGGCGCTTCTACAAATTCAGGGGCAGGCTGTCCAGTTGCTGCCAAATTACCATCCGCCATGACGTCTTTGATCTGGACCAGTTGGAAGCCGGCTTTAGCGGCAGCGGCTTCAAGCGTTGCCCCTTCCGTGATCGCCTTATCATAAGCCTCAGTTGCATCGGTCAGCAGTTCGCCAGCTGCGGTTTGGCGCAGTTGCGTGCGGATTTCTGCTGCAGAATCCTCAAACTTAGCTTCTTTGGCTGCTACAGCTTCGGTGACCTTGATCGCTGCGAAGGGTTGCAGTTTGGCGGCGACAACTTGCACGTCGCCCTGCTTCATCTCGAAGGCCGCTTTGGCTACATTCTGATCGGGAATGCCGCCGATGGTTACATTTGACAAGACCACTGGCACGGCCAGACCGAGCGCTTTGGCAATGGCTGTCGGCTCTTCCCCGGCCCGCAAGCGCGCGGCAGCTTGATCGGCTTTCGCTCGATCGGTAGCAACCAATTGAACCAAGCCGCGCTTCGCTGGCGTTGAAAGGCGTTCTTTGTTGCGGCCAAAAATCTCTTGGGCTTGGGCTTCATCGACCTTCACTTTGGTTTCGAAGTCAGCAAGACTTGCGACAACCATAGTCAGCGTGCGCGTTTCGGGCCGCATTAACTGGGTCCGGCTCTCATCATAGAGCGCTTTTAATTGGGCGTCATTTGGTTGACGTGGGCCACCGACAAATCCAGCAGGAACTGGAATAATGGTTACCATCCGGCGCTCTGTTCCATAGGCCAATGTCTGGCTGGCGAAGACGCGTGGGGCGCGAAAGCCAGAGCTTACGGCCAAAGTCAGACCTTGACGGGTCAGGTCGGATCGCACGCTGCTTTCGAACTCAACGGGGGTAAATCCATTATCGCGCAAGGCCATCTGATAGTTATCTTGGCTAAAGCGGCGGGTGATTTGGTCTTGGAAGGCAGGAATTTTCGCAATCTCAGCCTGAACCACTGCGTTAGCTGCCTTAAGGCCGAGGCCATCGGTCATAGCTGCAAAAGCGCGATTGGCGACCATTTGCTCTAACACGGCGCTATCAAGACCTTGGGCGCGTGCCTCTTCGGTTGAGATGTCGCGCTTTGCGTCGGCTTTCGCACGCTTCAAGAGGCGATCAAACTCTTTGCGGTACTCATCCTGTGAAATCGACTTGCCAGCCACCTTGGCAACTGCATCCGGACTGCCGCCGGTGAAGATATCATTGATCCCCCAGATCCCGAACGAGATTACCAAAAGGCCAATGATGATACCGGAGACCCATGAACGGGCAAATTTTCGAAACGCGGTGAGCATGGAAGATCCTGATTAAAACTCTTCATAGCATAAGGATCGTTGGAAGAGGGGGCAAGGCAAGGCCTGCACAGCACCGACATTGGACTGCAGGTGTCGACCCAGTGATTTGCAAAGTTTGAATCACCTGCCTATGCCAGAGCGGAAATGATATTAGAAAAATGGCGTCTCAATTTGCCTGTGAAGGAGAAAACTGTGGCGAAACTATTGGTCGGAAACTGGAAAATGAATGGGGTTAAGGCGGATTTAGAAGAGGCGCGCCTGATTGCCGCTGCGGCAACGACTGCCCAGAGTCAAGCAATACAATTGGCCATTTGCCCGCCTGCGACGCTGTTATCGCAGTTAAGTGATTTTGCTGCTGGCACTGGACTTTTGACCGGGGCGCAAGATTGCCATGCAAAAGTCACGGGTGCTCATACAGGCGATATCTCTGCGCCTATGATCAAGGATGCAGGCGGGCATTTTGTAATTGTCGGCCATTCTGAACGCCGCGCCGACCATGGTGAGACCAGCGCTCTGGTCCAGACCAAAGCGCAAGCCGCGCTAGAGGCGGGTTTGGTCCCCATTATTTGCGTCGGCGAAACGCGCGAGGAACGTGAAGCGGGTCGTGCTGAAGCTGTGGTTCTGGCCCAAGTTGAAGCTTCAGTGCCAGAGAGTTTCCCAGAAGGTGGGCTCGTCATTGCCTATGAGCCCGTCTGGGCAATCGGGACGGGTTTGGTCCCTAGCGCTGGTGATGTCTTGGCGATTCATGGTGCCATTCACACTAAGCTAGTTGATCGTTTTGGGGCGTTGGGAGCTAGCATCCGGCTTCTTTATGGCGGTTCTGTCAATGGTCAGAACGCTAGCGACTTGCTGCATTTAGCCCATGTCGATGGAGCTTTGGTCGGTGGCGCAAGCCTTACAGCGGCTGGATTCTTGAAAATTTTGCACGCGATTCAAGAATGAAGCGATCTTCGTAACGTCTTAGCAACAACCCTGTGTCAAAGGTTTTGTCCGGATGAAGGGGGTGAAAGTCCTTTGGACAAGCAAAGACTCGCAGCAGCGACCGTGCTGATCTATGATCCTGTGCGCGGCAACATGCTGATGACACGTTCAGTTTTGCACGGGATTGGGTTCCGCCGCATCGAGGGGATGACTTCGCTGCGCGAATTGACCCGCCGTTTGCGTGACGTCGACATTTCTCTTTTGGTCATTGAAGCAACTGAATATCATAGTGATGTTGTCGAGCTTTTGCGCGCTCAGCGACTTGGCGAGCTGGGCATAAATCCCTTCATTCCTGTTATTGCAACGCTTTGGGCTGGCTCCACCGATTTGGTTGCCGATTTGATGAATGTCGGCTGTGATGACGTGGTTTTGCGGCCATTTTCTCAAATTCAGGCTCTGGAACGGGTGCGCGCCATTATTACAGGACGGAAGCAATTTGTTGTGACCTCTGATTATGTCGGGCCCGATCGCGGTCGCTCGTCTAGGAATCAAATGGCACCAGAGACCTTTGATCCGCCAAACACACTTCGCGACCGCGTATTGATGAATAATTACGATCCAGTGACCCAATCAGAGATATTGGCCACTGCACGCCGTAAGGTCGACCAAGATCGGTTGGCAAAGCTTGCTCGTCGCATTGCTATGGCCGCTGAGGTCATTATCCAAGCCCAAGGGCGAGGGGATCCAAACGCAGGTTTTGTCGTGGATCTGCTCGAAAGCTCCGCCGAACTTGTTCGCGCCGCAAAGCGGTTGGACATTGACGAAGTGCAAGAAATTGCCATGGTGCTGGAAAATGTGGCGGCTCGCACCAGCGCAGCGGGGCCAGAGCGCGTCGAAAATGCCAATCTAACGCGCCAACTCGCGCTGGCCCTTTATGTCGCTTACGCGGTTGAGGGCGGAGAGGCGTTTAAAGCAGAATTGGAGACGACTTTGGACAAGGTCCGGGGTCGTTTGGACAAGGCGAAGGAGCGTGCAAAACGCCGCCATGAGTTGGCGCTGTCGTTGGTCTCTTGAAGTTCGGCCTCGAAAGAGCGACATAGCAGCCCTAAGCGCAGGGTTTTGCGCCTCATCCAATCACCTTTAGGCCCGTTCCATGTTCATCCAAGCTGTTCTCATTCTCCACCTGCTGATCTGTTTGGCGCTGATTGGTGCCATTTTGCTGCAGCGTTCGGAAGGCGGCGGGGCCTTGGGCATGGGCGGGGGGCCTTCTTCCATGATGTCAGGGCGTTCAGCCGCAAACTTTATGACGCGCACCACGACTTTATTGGGTGCGGCGTTCTTGCTGACCAGCGTCACTTTGACCGTAATGAACAAATCCGTGACCAAACCCGCTGATTCCTTGATGCAAGACGGCCGCACGAAGGATGGCTTGCCCACAAAGGGCATTGATCTGTCTGTGCCAGCTGCACCGACCAATGCCATTGCACCTATTCCTGCAGCACCCGCTGGCGGCATCCCCGCTTCTGCACCATCTGCACCCCAGCCAGCGCCTTTATTCCCGGCTACACCGGCGGCACCCGCTACCGAGCCAACACCAGCGGAAAAAAAATAAGCGGCTAACCCCCATTTCTTTCCAGTTGCGCCTCTTCCCTTTTGCAGGCGTTGCGGCTTAGAACGACCTCCCATGACCCGATATGTGTTCATCACTGGGGGCGTGGTTTCCTCGCTCGGAAAAGGCATTGCATCAGCGGCGTTAGGCGCGCTGCTGCAAGCGCGCGGCTATAAAGTGAGGCTGCGTAAACTCGATCCCTATCTCAATGTCGATCCAGGTACGATGAGCCCGTATCAACACGGCGAAGTCTTTGTGACCGATGATGGCGCAGAGACCGACTTGGATTTGGGCCATTATGAGCGCTTTACTGGCGTTTCTGCTGCCAAGGCGGACAATATCACCACCGGGCGCATCTATCAGGAGATCATCGCCAAGGAGCGCAAGGGTGAGTTTTTGGGCGCGACCATCCAAGTCATTCCCCACGTCACCAATGCCATCAAAGACTTTGTGTTGTCCGATGCAGGCGATGCAGACTTTGTGTTGTGTGAAATTGGCGGCACAGTTGGTGACATTGAGGGCCTGCCGTTTTTTGAAGCCATCCGTCAGCTTGGTCAACAATTAGAACCTCAGCAGGCGGTTTATATTCACCTCACGCTCCTGCCGTATATTCATACCGCTGGCGAAATGAAAACCAAACCAACCCAGCATAGCGTCAAGGAGTTACGCTCGATTGGTATTCAGCCTGATATTCTGATTTGTCGAGCCGACCGCCCGATTCCGGAAGATGAGAAGCGCAAGATCGCGCTCTTCACCAATGTGCGGGCCAGCGCGGTAATCCAAGCCCTCGATTCGGCACATATTTACGAAGTCCCAATGGACTATCATGCCGAAGGCTTGGACCGTGAAGTTCTTCGCCGCTTTGGCATTGTGAATGCGCCAGAGCCTGATCTGACGAAGTGGGAAGCTATTTCCAAACGCTTGCGTGCTCCGGATGGGGACGTGACGATTGCTGTTGTTGGCAAGTATACCGCCATGAAGGACGCCTATAAGTCTCTGATAGAGGCCCTGCATCACGGTGGTTTGGCTAATGATGTGAAGGTGAATATCAATTGGGTCGATGCGCGCGCTTTTGACGCCGATCAGGACATGTTGACGGCCGAGCTGGAAGGCGTCGACGCCATTTTGGTCCCCGGTGCCTTTGGCGATTCCGGCGCGGAAGGCAAGATCAAAGCGGTGCAGTTTGCCCGCGAACGCCAAATCCCGTTCTTTGGTATTTGCTTTGGCATGCAGATGGCGTGCGTCGAGGCCGCTCGCAATATGGCCGGCATTTCTGAAGCCTCCTCGACCGAATTCGGTCCAACATCTGAGCCTGTCGTCGGTTTGATGACCGAATGGATCAAGGGCAATGAGCGCCAGTTGCGCGGGGAAGAAACCGACCTAGGCGGCACCATGCGGCTGGGTGCTTATCCGGCCGTATTGAAGCCCGATTCCGTTGTCTCGCGAGCCTATGGCGGAGCCTTGAGTATTCAAGAGCGCCACCGACACCGCTATGAAGTCAATATGGACTATCGAGAGACTCTTGAAGCTCAAGGCCTTATTTTCTCGGGCGTGTCACCCGACGGCGTTCTGCCCGAGATTGTTGAGAGAGCCGATCATCCTTGGTTTGTTGGCGTGCAATATCACCCCGAACTCAAGTCCCGTCCCTTTGAACCCCATCCTCTGTTTGCGGACTTTGTGCGCGCAGCTTTGGTGCAGAACCGGTTGGTTTAGGGCTGTAAAAACTGTCTTGTCGAAGTTCCACCTTCGGTTAGGTTTGCATCGTGCAAATCGCAACAAACTAATCGTGAGTTTGAATTTCCCGGGGGGGGTAAAATGAAAAGACTTTCAGCTTCTATTATCGTGAGTTCGTTGATGTTGGCAGGGTGCGTCACGCCTTATCAGCCGGTTCCATTTGATCGTACGGCGACGCCGGTCTCCAAGATTGCGATTGTCGATAATACGCTGCCAGCAGAAGTTGGTACCCAAAAAATGGCTACCAACGGTCAAAACATGATGTCTGCAGCCTCTAGCGTAGGCTTAGCTGGCCTATTGGTTGGTGCAGTAGCAGCGGGGATCGAGGCGGGCATTGAATCTGGTCAACGCGAACGCATTCAGAAAGCACTCGCCACACAAAACTTCAACGGAGAAGCCATTTTTGATGCTGCGTTGGAAGAAGCGCTCAAAGGAAACAATTATAGCGTTTCGACCATCGCTATCCCGAGGACTAAGACTCGTGAGCTTGTTGTGGTTCCCGCCAACGAGGCCGCCGAAACTGGCTCAGCGGTGTTGGATACTTTAGGCTTTAACTATGGTTTTCAACTTGTGGGCAATTCTACGCAATGGCGGCCTTTTGTAACGATGCATGTTCGAATGGTTGACCATAAGGACCCTAAGAAAATCCTCTTGGATAATCAGATCACTTATAATCCAGTGGTGAAGTCTGCTGTCACGGTTTCAATTCCTGTAGATGAGGCCTTTGCGTTTCAGAAGATTGAGGATTTGGAGGCAGATCCGGTAAAGGCTGCTGCAGGCCTGAAAGCAGCCATAGAAGCCACGGCAAAAGCTACTGCCGATTTGCTCCGGTGACCCCATGACAAAGACGCGCTCCGCATTTCTTACGCTAACGCTCGTAACATTGGCCACGGCGTGTTCAACCACACCACCGCCTCCGCCACCGTTGGCCGTCGCTGAAATCAATGGAAAGACTTGCACAGACAAGCCTGACCTGACCAAAGCCATTGCGTTGACGCCAAAGCGAAAGGCCCAATTTCATACTATCGCCACCAATGTGGATGCTCAGTCGGCTTGCCTGACTCTCGATGGCAAGCCGAGTAATTATGTTGTCTATGCGTTGCCGGAAGTTCCATCCAACCATACCTTGACCATTGGGGGGGCTTATGAGGCGATGCGGATTCTGTGGCCGTTGGTATCTGTGCTCAATGCTGAAGGCCAGCCGATCCGAAACTTTCCGGCGGAGCGCGTCACCAATGTTGGTTCAACGCTCGGCGTGCAATTCCGCCCTAGTGATGAAGCACGCTTTATCTTGGTACAAACCAACCCCCAATCGGCTGGCGTGGAAGTAAAGGCCTTTGAGACCCAACTGATCACCCAGACCAACTATGCGTATAATCCATATAATTACGGCGGGACTTATACCACCCAATATGGCCGGGAAGGGGCCACCGTTCGGAAATTCTCGCATGAAGGTGTAGTTTCGGTGACGATCCAAGCGGTGGCTGGGAAGATTGGTCTGCCAAACGAGAAGTAGGACGACGAGGCAAGGGGCGTTTGATCCATCAGGATTTAACGCCCTTTTCGATTGCTGGGGATCAAATCCCGCAGGTCTGATTAAGCTTTACATCTCTACAAATAGCCTTAAGGTTGCGGGTTTGATGTGAGGTTTGTGATGTCGACCTTTAAGATTGAACCATTGGTAGATCATGAGTGGGGCTATCGGGCTGCGGTGCGTCTCATATGGCACCATCGTGTGGTGCTTATCCCGCTAACGCTGGCTGCCTTGGTTTTGGGCCATCTTATACCGGCACAGTCTGACGGATTGATACGTGGCAACTTGTCATTTTCGCTGATAGAGCTTGTATATCTCAAGCCACAGCAAATAATTGATTTGATTACCAATAACGCGATGATCATTACAATGGTTACTTTGTATCTGAAGTCAGCTGGAGTGGTCACAAGTTGGCGCGCTAGGGCAATTGGGCTGCTTGTGGCTGTGGCGTTGGAGCTAGTTGCCTTTGTGGGTTATAGGACCGTGATGGCGGTCATGGAGGCTCTCGAGCATCCTGCGGCGCAAATATTAGTCAATTTTGCAATGATTGCGCTTGTCATAGCCTATGTAAATTACACCTTCTGTCTAGCCGCTCAGGTTTTAATCGATGGGAAAATGAGTTTAGCCCGATCCTATAAGGGTGTGGCGCGTCGTGAATGGCGTCTTTGGTTTTCAATGCTTTTGCTGTTTGCGCTTTGGACGCCGATTTGGGCGGTGCAAAACGGGGTCGAAGCCCTGGGCGAACAGTATGCTTCAGTCCAAGCGTTTTGGCCCTATGTCGAAAACGGCCTCAACTCTTTGGTTTGGGCTCTAGGGACTATGTCCGCCACCGCGCTCAGCACGATCTGGTTTCTCCACCCCCGTGTCCGAACCCCGGAGGAATCCACCACATGGGAAGTGCCAAACATAACTCAGCCCAGTTGAGCTAGGATAAGTTCTTTTTCCACTGACCTAGTGTCTTGCAATTGGGGAAGAGCGCGCGTAGATACGCGCTTCAGTTTTACTGGCGGCTCTTACCGGGGCCGCCTTATCTTTTGAAATGGAACCTGCATCATGGCAGTGCCTAAGCGCAAAACTACTCCTTCTCGCCGCGGTATGCGTCGTTCGCACGATGCGTTGGGCGTGAATTCCTATGTCGAAGACAAGGATTCGGGCGAACTGCGTCGTCCGCACCATATCGACCTGAAGACCGGCATGTATCGTGGCCGTCAGGTTCTGACTCCAAAGGAAGACTAAGTCTTTCTGTTCTTTTCTTGTGGAAAAGCCCTGCCAATTGGCGGGGCTTTTTTCGTTTACGACATCCACTGCTCGACTTCCCTGCAGCTCTTGTTACATCTGCCGCCCTGTCGTTTTTGGTGGGGGATGTCATGCGTGTTTATTCGGGATTGATTGGGTTAGCCCTTGTATTGGCAGGCCCGGCGTGGGCGGAAGCGCTAAAGCCGGTTGAAGCACTCGACTTGTATCGTCTTGAACAGCCGATTGATCCGGAATTGTCGCCCGATGGCAAACAAGTCGCCGTTCTGCGCCAAACCCGTGATATTCAGACCGACCGTGTCCAAACCGACCTTTGGCTGGTGCCAATCCCCGGGAGCGGTGCATCCGACGTGCGGCGTCTCTTGGTTGGGGCAGATCGCGCGCCTTCCACGGTTCGCTGGTCGCCCGATGGCAGCGCCTTGGCCTTTGTCGGTAAGGACGGCACCAAGTCGCAAATCTTTGTGCTCGATGTGAAGGATGGCATTGCCAAGCCGCGCACCACTTTGAAATTTTCACCTAGCTCCCTGTCTTGGTCGCCGGACGGCAAGAAGATCGCCTTTGTTAGTCTGGTCGAAGAAAAGCCTGAGGCGATTTACAAGCTGCCGGAGAAGCCAGAGGGTGCGACTTGGGCGGCACCGGCGCGGGTCGTGCGCACGTTTCCTTATCGCACCGATCCTGAAGGCTGGCTAACGCCGGGCGATTATCAGGTTTTCACCCTCGACGTGGCGACTGGAGAAGTCGTGCAAGTCACAAGCGGGAAGGGCGATTGGGGCCGCGAAGATGGCCAGCCCGCTTGGACGCCTGATGGGCAATTCGTACTTGTCAGCGGCAATCCCGCCCCAGATGCGCACCTAAAGCCTGTGCAGTCTGACCTCTATGCGTGGCCCGCAGCCGGCGGCGGGACACCACGCCAACTCACAACTGATGACGGCTTTGAGAACAGCCCAGCGATAAGCCCGGATGGCAAGAGCTTGGCCTATGTCGGCTGGCGCAACCGGCAGACTTCGTTTCAGCGGACAGATGTGTTTGTTGCCACCCTTCCTGCAATCGGTCCTGTCACCCAAGCGCGCAATCTGACTTTGAAGCTGGATCGCCCCGCCAGCCAAATTAGTTGGCGCAAGGATGGGAAGGGCGTGACTTTCCTCTATCAAGATGTCGGCATCAGCCGCGTGGGTTTCGCACCCTTGGACGGTGCCGTCAGCGTCACCACGCCCGAAGTCGGCAATACACGTCTTCTGCTCCCTTCATCAGGTGGCAGCTATTCAACCGATGGCGCAAAGACGGTTTATCCAAGCGTCGAGGCCGACCGCCCCGCCAATTTGGCCCTATGGTCGCAAGGCAAAGAGACCATCCTGTGGGATATGAATGCAGCTTGGCGGGCAGGTAAATCCATTGGCAAGTTGGAGGAGATTTGGACGCCTTCATCGGCCGATGGTCGAAAGGTTCATGGCTGGATCCTCTATCCACCAAATTTCGATCCAAGCAAGAAATACCCTCTCGCGATGGATATTCATGGTGGCCCGCACACCGATTACGGCCCGATGTTTTCGATCACCCATCACCTCTATGCGGCGGCAGGCTATGTGACTGTCTTCACCAATCCGCGTGGCTCCATCGGTTATGGCGAAGAGTTCGCGAACTTGATCAACCTTTGCTACCCTTGTCAGGATCATGATGATCTGATGAGCAGTGTTGATGCTGTCATCGCGCGCGGCTTTATCGATACCAACCGCCTTTATATTGGCGGGGGCTCTGGCGGCGGCGTCTTGTCTTCTTGGGCAATTGGCAAGACTAACCGCTTTGCCGCAGCCTCGGTTAAGCGGCCGGTGATCAATTGGACCTCAGAAGCTTTGACCAGCGACATTGGTGCGGTTGTCAGCAGCTATTGGTTTGAAAAGAAGCCATGGGAAGAGCCCGAGAAATATTGGGCCCGTTCGCCTTTGTCCTTGGTCGGCAAGGTCCGCACGCCAACGCTGATTATCACAGGCGAAAGCGATTATCGCACGCCAATGAGCGACAGCGAGCAATATTTCCAAGCCTCCAATTGCAAGGTGTCGAAAGCGCCTTGGTGCGCCTGCCAGAAGCTGGCCACGGCTTTGGCCGTCCCAGCCAATGGCTTGCCGCTATCTTAAGCACGATTGGCTGGTACGATAGCCACTCGAAGAAAGCCGAGTAGGGGGGCACCCCGTCTCCTTTTCTCCCCTCGCCCCTTGGGGAGAGGGGTCGGGGGTGAGGGGGTCTTTGCGCAAGAGCGCGGTGTTTCGTGTAATGAAGGCCTGGTTAAAGCGCTTTCAGATTCGGTGAGTGTAAGGCCCTCACCCCCGTCCCCTCTCCCAGCGGGAGAGGGGAGAGGCTGTCCCGACGGGACTGAAAGGGTCATTGCGCCAAGGGCGCGTAGCTTCCCCCCCCCCTAAATAATCCCCTTCGACCGCAACCCTTCAATCTGTGCATCACTCAGGCCCAGTAAGCTTTTCAGTTCGGCTTCTGTGTCCGCACCAAGTGCCGGCGGGGCACGGCGTGGAGCAGGTGGGGTCACACTCATTTTGATTGGGTTAGCCACTAAAGGGATGGTTGTCCCATCGGATCGAGACATTTCCTGTTGCATCTGGCGGGCGATGACTTGGGGGTCTTGGAAGACTTGATCGATGGTCTGGATCGGGCCGCAGGGAACGCCTGCCTGTTCCAAGATGGCAATCCAAGTGGCGGTCGTCTGGCTGGCCATGACGGGCAGGAGGCCAGCGATTAAGCTGTCGCGAAAGGCCACGCGTTGAGCATTGGTTTTATAGCGGGGGTCATCGGCCATGTCGGGCAGATCGGCTGCCGTGCAAAACTGCTGCCATTGGCCATCATTACCAACAGCCAGAACAATATGCCCATCTTGGCTGGGGAAGACTTGATAGGGCGCGATGTTTGGATGGGCATTGCCTAAGCGCTTGGGTGCTTCACCCGAGACCAAAAAATTAGCCGCCTGATTGGCCAGGACAGCCGTCTGACAATCCAGCAAAGCCATATCAATATGCTGGCCTTGGCCTGAAGCCTCTGCGTGGCGCAGTGCGGCCAAGATGGCGATTGTGGCGTAAAGACCCGTGAAAAGGTCGGCGACCGCCACACCCACCTTCAAAGGCTCTGCACCCGGCGTTCCATCGGCTTGGCCGGTCACACTCATCAGGCCACCCGCCGCTTGGACCAAATAGTCATAGCCTGCACGCGGCGCATAAGGGCCGGTCTGGCCAAACCCGGTGATTGAGCAATAGACCATTTTGGGGTTGATCTTGGCGACGCTGTCATAATCGAGGCCATATTTGGCCAAGCCGCCAGTTTTGAAATTCTCCACCAAGACGTCATGATGCGGTATCAGCGCACGCAGAATCTCACTGCCTTCCGGGGTGGTAAAGTCCAAGGTGAGGGAGGCTTTGTTGCGATTGGCACAAGTATAATAGGCCGCGTCGCCTTGGGCACCGGTTGCATCCGTCAAGAAAGGTGGGCCCCAACTGCGGGTATCATCGCCAACCCCTGGTTTTTCAACTTTGAGAACTACTGCCCCCAGATCACCCAGTGTCTGGGTGGCCCAAGGCCCGGCCAGTACACGGGATAGATCAAGCACCCGAACGCCTGCTAGAGCGTGTGGCGAAGCTGGCAGGGCGTTTGATTGCAGTGTTTTAGACATGGGTCGGGTTCTTTTCATTTGCTTCTTTGAAAAGATATATCATTGTAAAGCTTGCTGATACTATCGGATGATCTGGAGAGACAATCAATGACAGCGACCAACGACGCGATGCCAACCGACAATAAAGTTGGTGCCGGTGAATTTAAGAATGGTTGGCCTGTCGTTTTGTCTTCTGCTGTCGGTATTGGAATGGGACTATCTCCGCTGCCCTTTTACACCATTGGTGTTTTCGTCGGCCCAATGATCCAACCGATTGAAAAGGGTGGCTTAGGCTTTACGCCAGAGCAAGTGATGTTGGCGCTACCCATTTACACCATTGGGGCTCTGGTTATGAGCCCCATCATCGGGTTTCTGTCCGATCGGGTCGGGGTCAGAAAGGTTGCCTTATGCTCTATTGTGTTGTTTGCCCTTTCGTTGGTGGCGCTTGGCCTAAACAATGGGTCTTTCCCAGTCTACGCGGCAACTTGGGCCCTAATGGCGGTTGCCGGGGCTGGTACCCTGCCAATCACCTTTACCAGAGCCGTCAACAATTGGTTCTTTGAACGGCGCGGCCTTGCCTTGGGAATTGCCCTCATTGCGACAGGCTTGTTTGGGACATTGGCGAAGCTTCTGGCGCAGGAAGTCACCACAGTTTTCAATTGGCGCGTTGGTTATGCGGCAGTTGCTTTGTTACCGCTCCTCATTTCGTTCCCCATCGCGCTCATCGGTTTTCGAGACGTATCGGACCGATCCGCTGCAACCTCTAAAGTGGCAGGCATGAAAGTCGTGCTCAGTCTCATCGCCGTTTTGGCCTCTATTGGGATGTCGGCCGCAGCGCTCGCTTTTGTGGTGCCTGAGCTGATGCAAAAAGGACCAAGACCAGAGCTTTTGGCAGCCTTTGCGTTCGCTCTAGTTGGTCCAGTGCCTGCCTTTATGATGCTGTTTGGCAATGTTCGGGACACGAGTTATCAGGGGGGCTCAACAGCCTCAAAGGCAGCAGCAGGTGCAGGATTAACGGCGAAACAAGCGCTTATGGACTGGCGGTTTTGGCTATTGGCTATTGCGTTTATCCCGATCTCTTATGCGATTGGTGGGCCAATTCCAAACATAGAACTTGCTTTACAGGCCAAGGATTTCTCTAAGGCGGACGCAGTCGGTCTGGCCTCTTTAATGGGGGTTGCCGTGATCGCCGGTCGTTTGGTTGGCGGCTATTTGATTGATCGTTTTTGGGCACCGGGGATTGCGTTTGTTTTCCTTGCCCTGCCAGCACTCGCCCTATGGATGCTTGGCGCGCCCGATATCTCACGAGATCAAGCGATGATTGCCATTTTCATGGTCGGTTTTGGCGCGGGCGTAGAGTATGATTTCATGGCCTATTTGGTTGCCAGATACTTTGGAACCAAGGCCTATGGTGCCATTTATGGCATGTTGTATGGCTTCTTTGCTTTGGGTGCTGGCTTTGGCCCAGCGGTATTTGCCGCCGCAATTCGCAAGGGTGATCTGGAGACATTTTCGGTATTCCACAATGCCGCCATCATCCTGATCATAGGATCGGCTCTGTTGCTGTTGCTCGGCAAGTATCGGGAGTTCCCGTCGGCAAAGGAAAGCTAGCGGGCGTCTAGGCAGGCCTTCGCAAACACATCCTCAAACATTTGCGTCGTCAACCGCCCTGTGTTGGTATTGTAGCGGCTGCAGTGATAGCTGTCATAGAGGGTTTTATCGCCAATTTGATGGACTGCGCCATGGGCGAACTTATAGGCCGATGGCTTGCCGCCTAGCGCGCGAACGGTTGCGTCATGGCTGATTTTGCCGAGGCAAATGAGGCTGGTGAGGTGCCCGAGGGCTGCAATCTGCGCCTTCAAGTAGGGCGCGCATTGTGTGATCTCAGACGGCTCAGGCTTGTTGGCTGGCGGCGCGCATTGGACCGCATTGGTAATCATCGCGCCTTTAAGCGATAGTCCATCGTCAATGTGGGCAGCGTAGGTGCCTTCTGACAGCTCAAAGCGCGCTAACGTTTGATACAACAGGTCGCCGGCCCAATCACCGGTAAAAGGCCTGCCCGTCCGATTGGCGCCAGTGCGGCCGGGGGCCAGTCCAACGATTAACAGCCAAGCGGCTTTATCCCCAAACGACGGGGCAGGGCCGTTGAACCAATCTGGATTCTCAAGTCGATTGGCCGCCCGATAAGCGACCAATCTGGGACAGAGCGGGCAATCGCGCGTGGGTTGCACAGCTTGCTTGCCCGAGCCACTTAAGCTTCAGTCTCGCCTTCGAGCTCGTCTTCCATGCCTTCAAGCTCATCGTCGAATTCGTCAGAGAATTCTTCGCCTTCAACCGGGCGTCCGGGACGGGAGTTTGCGCGTGGATTTTCAAAGCCATCCGGACGCGGCGGACGACCAATCAGCGCCGACAAATCAGCTAGATCGATAAAGGTATCGGCTTGGCGACGCAGCTCATCGGCGATCATGGGGGGCTGAGTCTTGATCGAGGAGACAACGGAAACCCGTGGGCCACGACGCTGCACCGCTTCGATCAGAACGCGGAAATCACCATCCCCTGAGAACAGGACGATATGGTCGACATGGGACGCAAGTTCCATCATGTCGACAGCAATCTCAATGTCCATGTCACCTTTGACGCGACGACGACCCAATGTGTCGGTAAATTCTTTCGCAGGCTTGGTGATGACGTTAAAGCCATTGTAATCCAACCAGTCTGCTAGGGGGCGGACGGGGCTGTACTCGACATCTTCGAGAATGGCTGTGTAATAGCTGGCGCGAACGAGACGACCGCGCTTCTTGAACTCTTCAAGAAGCTTGCGATAATCAACATCGAAACCCAGAGTGCGCGCTGCTGCGTAGAAGTTTGCACCATCGATAAACAGAGCGATTCGCTCATTAGGGTAAAAAGTCATAGTGACGCAGCCTTTCTCTAAACAATTCCATCCAAAAATGCCTTCAGAGCGTTCTGGAATTTATGTTGGCCTAGGGTCAAATCTAGGCCTGGGCTCTAATATGCCTCGAGATATCCTACTCGAAGCTTTAGAGTTGCTATCACAAAATGGAGACCGTGTCACCAGTTTGTCATCATTTTGGTCAAGCAAAGCTTGGCCGCCAAATCTCGGTAAACCCGACTATCTAAATGCAGTTTGTCGCATCGAACCTGTAGACGCGGACCCATTGGCCCTTTTGCAACGTTGTCAGGTAATTGAAGCGCGGATGAACCGCATTCGTTCCCTAGACGATCGTTGGGCAAACAGGACTTTGGATTTAGATGTAATCGATTACAATGGCATTGTTAGTGCCAAAAGCAGCGTTATAACACTGCCTCACCCGCGAATAGCAGAAAGAGACTTTGTTTTGCTACCGCTGTTAGAGATTGCGCCAGATTGGCGACATCCAGTTTCGGGAACGCCCGGTCAGGTTTTGTTGAAAGATTTGCAAAACTCAGAAAATCTCAACCATTGCGTGCGACTGGCTTGAGCGCAGGGGGCAGGCGACTTCATCTGCGTGCAATGGTTGAGAAACGCCAAGACTTCCCGTAAAGAGACTGCTCACTTTCCGACAGGATTAGATATATGGCCCGCGTCACGGTAGAGGACTGCGTTGAACGCGTCCCAAATAGATTCTCTCTGGTTTTGTTTGCAGCGCATCGCGCACGCCAAATTTCTGGCGGCGCAGCGCTGACGCTCGACCGCGATCGCGATAAAGATCCTGTTGTCGCGTTGCGCGAAATTGCCGACGCCACGGTAGAGACCGAAGAGTTGCGCGATGGCTTGGTGGCTTCGCTTCGCGAAGTGCGCCCACATGCAGTTCGCGAAGAGGAAGAGAGCGATCTCTTGGCTTTGGAAGCCCCCGTGCTCGCAACTGAAGACGATGTGCTGCGCGCCTTGCAGCAAGAGCAAGAAGCAGTTCGCGAAGACCCCTATTGATCTTAAAGGTTCACCATGGACGATGGCAGGGCCTCTGAGACGCTAGAACAATCTGGGGAATTGCCATTCCCGGCGCAAATCGTGCGGCCTCCTAGTCGGGGCCGCATTTTGCGTCAATATGAGTTGGTTGATCGCATTCGGGCCTATGATCCCCATGTGAATGAAGATGCCATAAACCGCGCTTATGTGTTCGCAATGCAGCGCCATGGCAGTCAATTGCGGGCGTCTGGCGATCCCTACTTTGCCCATCCAATCGAAGTTGCCGGAATTCTGACTGAGTTGCGCTTGGACACGGCCTCGATCATCACTGGCCTTCTACATGACACTGTTGAAGACACGACCGCCACGACGGCCGAGATTGGCAAGCTCTTCGGCGATGAAGTTGCCCAATTGGTCGATGGGGTTACTAAACTCTCCCAGCTTGAATTGAACTCAAACCGCACCAAACAAGCCGAAAACTTGCAAAAATTTATCCTCGCTTTGTCGAAGGACGTGCGGGTTTTATTAGTGAAATTGGCCGACCGTCTGCACAATATGCGCACCTTGCACTTCATCAAGAAGCGCGAGAAGCGAGAGCGGATTGCCCGCGAAACGGCGGACATCTATGCCCCTTTGGCGCGGCGTATGGGGATCCAGCGCTTTTCGGGTGAGCTTGAAGAACTGGCCTTTCAGTACCTCCATCCCGAAGCGTGCAAGACCATCAACGAACAATTGGCCAGTTTACGTGCGGAACGCTCTGGTGCCGTGGCGGCAGTAACACAAAAGATTAGTTCTGCCCTTGAAGCAGCGGGCATTGAAGCCCGCGTGGTAGGTCGCGAAAAGCGTGCCTATTCAGTCTGGAAAAAGCTGGAGCGCAAGTCGATCTCGTTTTCTGACGTTTCAGACCTGTATGGCTTCCGCGTCGTGGTGAAGGATACCACGCAATGCTATGCTGCGCTCGGCGTGATCCATGAGGCTTGGTCTTGCGTGCCGGGCCGGTTTAAGGACTTTATCTCGGTACCCAAACCCAATGGCTATCGCTCGATCCATACTGGCGTTGTGGGGCCGAGCGCGACCTCGGTTGATATTCAAATTCGCTCCGAAGAAATGAACCGGATCGCTGAGGATGGGGTTGCCGCGCACTGGCGCTATAAAAATAGCACCTATGGCTATCATCCAATCGATACCAAGCAATCCGACCCCTTGGCACCGTTACGAAATCTAGTGGAAATCCTAGAACATGGCGGCGACCCGGAAGAGTTTCTAGAAAATGCTAAACTGGAAATGTTCCAAGACCAGGTGTTCGCCTTTACGCCAAAGGGGGATTTGATCGTCCTGCCCTATGGCGCTACCCCACTTGATTTTGCTTATGCCGTGCACACGCGGATCGGAGATACGACCGTTGGTGCAAGGATCAATGGCGAAGAGCGACCGCTTCGGACGGCATTGTCTAATGGCGACGTTGTGGAGATTTTACGGTCCGATATGCGCAAGCCCGTGGCGGATTGGGAATCAGTGGCTGTGACTGGCAAAGCACGCTCCGCCATTCGTCGATTGGTGCGCGAAAGTGAGCGCGAGGAATTTGCGACCCTGGGCCGCAGGTTGGCAGGACATGCACTGCGCCGCGTTGGCCTCAATCCAGAGGACATCAATCTTGAGGATGCGCGCCAGCGGCTGAATTACGACACGATGGATGAGCTTTATGCAGCCATTGGTCGGGGTCGTTTAACCGGGGCTAGCCTCGCAGAGGCAGCAGTTCCTGGCTTTGTGCGCAAAAGTGTCTTGGGTGAGCCAAGATTTATGATCGACAATGACCATGCGAGCGATTTTGTTCGCGGTTCAGATTTGATGGTCGGCGTTGCCCTCCATTTCATGCCCTGCTGCTCGCCTTTGCCGGGCGACCGGATCGTCGGCGTGCATGTGCCGGATCGTGGTGTAGAAGTACACACGATCGACTGTGACCATCTGGCCGAGCATGATGCCAATGAGGATCAATGGATCGATCTGGCGTGGACCGATGAAGCCAAGCGCAATGGGTTGGCTTTGGGGCGCCTTGTCATGAGCTGTGAAAACACCAAGGGCGTGTTCGCGCAAGTTGGTAAGATTATTTCTGAATGTGATGGCAACATTACCAATGTGCGCGCGCAAAACCGCCGAGAAGACTTTATCGACCTGTTGGTCGATGTCGAAGTTGCGGACTCCAAGCATTTGAACGTGATCGCAGCATCGCTGCGGGCTTTGCCCGTTGTGGTCGATGTAAAACGGTTACGCGGCTGAACGGACGACAAGGGACAAGACGATGGCAACCTATTTGGTGACTGGGGTGAACCGCGGGATCGGCCATGCGTTGGTTGAAGGCTTGCTGGCACGTGGCCACACCGTGATTGGGACGACCCGTGACGGACACGCGCCGTTTGATCATCCAAATTTCCGGCTATTGGCCTGTGATATCGGTGATACGGCGTCGGTTCGCGCGGCGGCGCAAGCTGTTTCAGAGCCCATTGACATCCTGATCCAAAATGCCGGCGTCTTCGGCCCGCGCCCGCAGGAATTAGCCGATCTGGCACCTGATGATTTTCTCGAGGTCCTCAATGCCAATGTGGTTGGCCCGTGGCGGGTCTTGCAAGCCTTTTTGCCGAATTTAAAGCGCTCTAGCCAAGGCCGGGTCTTAATGATCTCCTCGAGCATGGGCCGCTTCTCGGGGTCTTCGCAGGGCGCGCCAGCCTATCGCGCGTCCAAGGCGGCCTTAAACAAACTCGTGCAGACATTTGCGCACGATCTAAAGAGTCACGGCATCGCCATTATTGCGTGTCATCCGGGCTGGGTCCGCACCGATATGGGCGGGGCAGGGGCCGAGATTGATGCTAAGGCGAGTGCGGATGGCCTTATTCAACTTGCCGAAGACTTGCACCTGTCGGGCACCGGTCGCTTCATTGACTGGACCGGCCACACGCAGGACTGGTGAAACTAGCTTAGAAAGTGATAATAAGCACCTATGACCAATGACGACGTTCTTTCCATCTTCAAGTCGGCCGGTGGCCTCTTGGAAGGCCATTTCATTTTATCATCGGGCCGTCACAGCCGCACCTTCTTGCAGAAGGCGTTTGTGTTTATGGACCCGCCCGCGACCCAGACGCTGTGTAAGGCCTTGGCCGAGAAAATCAAAGACCGGTGGGGTCAAGTTGATTATGTGGTGTCACCAGCCGTGGGTGCGGTGATTCCGGGCTATGAGACCGCACGGCATCTGGGGGCAAAGGCTGTCTATGTCGAGCGCGAAGACGGCAAGTTCCGCTTGCGTCGCGGCTTTACTCTGCCGGCTGAGGCCCGCGTCGTGATTGTCGAAGACGTCATCTCAACGGGTATCTCCGTGCGCGAAACATTGGAAGCCATCAAGGATGCGCCGTGCGTGGTCTTGGGTGCGGCCGTGATTGTGGACCGCAGCGCTGGGCGTGCCGATGTGGGCTGTGAACTGGTGGCTTTAGCTTCTATCGAAGTCGAAAGCTTTGCGGCCGATGAAATTCCAGAGGATTTAAAGGCCATTCCTGCCATTAAACCGGGCAGTCGGGCACTGTCACAAGGCGCATCGGCATGAGTTTTGACCATCGCTTGCGCCTCGGGATCAATATTGATCACGTGGCGACGATCCGAAATGCGCGGGGCGGGCCCCATCCTGATCCGCTGCGCGCCGCCCAGATGGCAGCGTTAGCCGGTGCAGATGGCATCACGCTGCATTTACGCGAAGATCGTCGTCATATTCGTGACGAGGATCTTGAGAAATTCATTGCCCAAGTCGAGTTGCCGATCAATCTCGAACTAGCTGCCACCGAAGAAATGCTCGACATCGCGCTGCGCCATCCGACACATGCGGTGTGTATTGTGCCGGAAAAGCGCGAGGAGCGGACAACCGAAGGCGGCCTTGATGTCGCGCGCTTACATAATTCGATTGCGCCCATGGTCCGCAGGCTTGCAGCCGCTGGACGGCGCGTTTCGCTGTTTATCGAGCCCGACCCTATTCAATTGGCCGTCGCCGAAGCGATGGGCGCCCAAGTGGTTGAGCTTCATACCGGTGCTTATGCCGAAGCTGCACTTGAGGGACATTTCGAGGAAGCCGAGCAGATTGTTGAAAAGCTGGCGGAAGCTGCGCGGATCGGCACAGCGCGCGGCCTTGAAGTACATGCCGGTCACGGGCTTACCTTTGATAATGTGAAGCCAATTGCGGCCATCCCAGAACTCGTTGAATTAAACATTGGTCATTTCATCATAGGTGAAGCAATTTTCATTGGCCTTGAAGACGCCATTGGCCGTATGCGTCGCCTTATGGATGAAGCACGCGCATGATTGTTGGAATTGGCTCAGACCTGTGTCGGATAGACCGGATTGAGAAGACGTTGTCGCGCTTTGGCAGCCGCTTTGAAGCCCGTTGCTTTACAGCAGGCGAACAAGCCCGCGCCAACCGACGTCCATCCAAACGGGCGGACACCTATGCGAAGCGTTTTGCCGCGAAAGAAGCTTGTTCGAAAGCTTTGGGAACGGGCATGCGGCGCGGTGTAGCTTGGCGTGACATGGAGGTCATCAATCTGCCAACTGGCAGACCGACTTTGAGTTTGACGGGCGGCGCGCTAAAGCGGTTACAAGAACTGACACCACCGGGCTTTGCGGCTGACATTCATCTAAGTCTGACCGATGACCACCCTCTGGCCATGGCCTTTGTGGTGATCGGCCTGCAGCCCCTTGAAGCAAATTGAAAAGAAAACGAATCCCATGGTTGACACAACAAACTCTAAGACCGCTTCGAGCAAGGCGGTGAAACCAGCGCCAAAGGCAGACAGCCTAATCGAAAGCATCAAGACCATTGTGATGGCCTTGAGTATTGCACTCTTCTTGCGGATTTTCTTGTTTCAGCCTTTCAACATTCCCTCTGAATCCATGCGTCCCGGCCTCCTCGTCGGCGACTATCTTTGGACCTCGAAGTGGGACTATGGCTATAGCAATGCCTCCATTCCGTTCTCGCCAAAGATCCTGAATGGTCGCGTGCTTGGGTCTACACCGGAGCGTGGCGATGTGGTCGTGTTCAAACTGCCTGCCGATCCCCGTCAAGACTACATCAAGCGGCTGATCGGCCTGCCGGGTGACCGGATCCAAATTGTGGGCGGGCAAGTGATTTTGAATGGGACGCCGGTCAAACAAGTGATGTTAGAGCCTGAGACCATAACCGAGCAGAATGGCAATATTCGTACTGCAACGCGCTTTCGTGAAACCCTGCCAAACGGCCGCAGCTATGTGACTTATGATTTTGAAACCAATGGCATGTTTGACGATACACAAGTCTTTGTGGTTCCCGAAGGCCATTATTTCATGATGGGCGACAATCGCGATAACTCGACCGACAGCCGGGCTGATCCGATTCTGCAATCAGGTGTTGGTTATGTGCCAGCTGAAAACCTCGTTGGTCGTGGCCGGATTGTATTGCTCTCATTTGATGAGACCACCCGTTTCTATCTGCCGTGGACGTGGTTCACGGGCCTGCGGTGGGATCGGCTCGCTGTCCCTATTCGATGACGCGAGACGCTAAGCTTCAGGCGCTACAAGAAAAGATCGGCTATCACTTTTCAGACCGATCCCTATTAGAGCGCGCCTTTACTCACAAGTCGCGTGGCGATGGCCAGCCGGGCTTTGCCCACAATGAACGCTTGGAATGGCTCGGCGACCGGGTGTTGGGCCTCATGGCGGCTGAGCGCCTGTTTGAACGTCAAGGTCGCGCTGAAGAAGGTGAGCTGACGCGACAATTCAATGCTGTTGTCTCTGGCAAGAATTGTGCAGATGCTGCGCGCAGCATTGGTATGGCTGAGCTGATGGTGGTTTCTCGCGGTTTTAGCGCCGATGCGGTCGCGGAAAATGATTCCATTCTGGGTGACGCGTTTGAGGCCCTAATGGCGGCCCTGTGGTTGGATGGCGGCCGACCCGCGGTTCAGGGCTTGTTTGAACTTGCCTGGGAGGCTGGTCAGCAAGAACCATCCGGTCTTCATCGCAATCCAAAAAGTGCGCTTCAGGAATGGGCGCAGAAGCGCGGCTTCCCGCCGCCAGTTTATCAGGTGCTAGAACGCGACGGCCCTGACCATGCCCCGCGGTTTGTGATAGAGGTCAAAGCTGGGACCCATGTCGCGACAGCCGAGGGATCTTCGAAACAAAATGCAGAGCGGGCTGCGGCCCAAGCGCTTCTGAAGCAAGGCGGATTACGTGTCTGAGAATCATGAGACTACACCCATATCAGCAGGCCCAGAAATAGCCCGCTGCGGCTTTGCCGCCATTTTGGGTGCGCCAAATGCTGGCAAATCAACCTTAGTCAATGCGCTTGTTGGGCAGAAGATTTCGATTGTCACCCAAAAGGTACAAACCACCCGCTTCCCCGTGCGCGGCGTTGCCATCCATGGCGATGCGCAGATTGTTTTGGTGGACACACCGGGCGTGTTTACGCCCAAGCGGCGCCTTGATCGCGCCATGGTCGCTTCTGCTTGGGGTGGCGCGGCCGATGCCGATGCCTTGGTTCACGTGGTTGATGCACCTGCCGCCAGCCGTATGTCAGAAAATCGCGGTGACGGCAGCGATAAGCGGACTTTTGAAGATGTGCAGCAAGTCATTGAGGGCCTACAAAAACAAGGACGCAAGGCGATCTTGGCGCTGAATAAGGTAGACGTGCTCGAACGCGCCAAACTGCTCGACCTATCGCAAGCCTTTTTTGAAAAGGGCGTCTATGATGAGGTGGTGATGATTTCGGCGCTGAAGTCGTCGGGCCTCAAGCGCCTCAATGATCTGCTGGCTGAGCGTATGCCACAAGGGCCGTGGCTCTATCCTGAAGAACAAGTGGCCGACACGCCGATGCGCGTGATGGCAGCTGAAATCACGCGTGAAAAGGTGTTTCTGCGTCTTCACGAGGAATTGCCCTATCATGCAACGGTTGAAACAGATGCTTGGACCGAGAAGAAGGATGGCTCCGTTCGTATCGACCAAACCCTCTATGTCATGCGTGACGGTCATAAGGGCATCGCCATCGGTAAAGGCGGTGAGACCTTGAAATGGATCTCGCAAAATGCGCGCAAAGATATCGCCGAAGCGATTGAAAGGCCGGTCCACTTGTTCCTGCATGTCAAAGTGCGCGAGAATTGGATTGACGAGCGCTCGCACTATACCGCTTTGGGCCTCGACTTCGATGCCTAGAGGTCGCCCATGAGCGCGTGGACAGGCAATGCAATCGCCTTGTCGGCGCGGCGCTTTGGCGAGAATGACGTCATTCTAGATGTCTTAAGCGACCAAGTCGGCCGGGCTTCAGGCCTTGTTTATGGTGGTACGGGAAAGCGCAAGCGGGCGTTGATTGAGCCCGGTACTCGCTTGCATGTGGCGTGGAAGTCTCGTCTTGACGATCAACTTGGTTTCTTTGATGAGATGGAGGGCAGGGGCGGCGGTCCTGCCGACGTGATGGATGATGCCGCCGCACTTGCCGCACTTTCTTGTGTAGCAACCCTTCTTATGGAAGTAGCGCCAGAGCGGCAGCCCTGTGTCGGTTTGTTCGAAGCTTCGGAGATTTTGCTGCAAGCCCTCAGCGACAGCCAAGGGTGGCCCGCCCTGTATATTCGCTGGGAAATGGGGTTGCTGGCTGAAATGGGCTACGGCTTAGATCTGTCCCAATGCGCGCTGACGGGGACTGCCGACGACCTTGCCTGGGTGAGCCCGAAGACAGGCCGGGCGGCATCGCGTGCTGCGGGTGGGCCTTTTGCTGACAAATTGCTGGTGTTGCCGCCTTTTTTGTTGGGCGGACAGAATAGGCCCGTGCGTGGGGATGTCGCCGACGGGTTTGCCCTGATGGGTCATTTTATCGAGCGCGAATTGCTCAACCCCGTGCGAAAGACCATGCCAGAGGCGCGCGCCCGGCTAATCTTTGCTTTGGGAAAGACCGGCCGCTTGTGAAGCTTAAGCGGCTTTCGCGTTGACTGATTCTTCTTGGCTCACGCGGTTGCGGCCATTACGCTTGGAAGCATAGAGCGCGGCGTCGGCACGCTCGACCATATCGGTTGGTTTCTCAGTCTGGCGGCGTTGAGCGACCCCTAGCGAAATTGTGATCTTGCCGAGGTCTTCGTTTGACGCGCGACGCACCAGACGTTTGCCTTCGACGGTTTGGCGGATTTTCTCCGCAATCGCCATGGCTGCCTTCCGGTCTGTCATCGGAGCGATCATCGCAAATTCCTCGCCACCCAAGCGGGCAACAACACCGCCTTTGGGCTTTGCACGGTCCATGACAGTCGCAACAAAGCGGATAACTTGATCGCCGGTCTGATGCCCGAATGTGTCATTGATGCGCTTGAAAAAGTCGATATCGGCCATAATGATCGTCACCGGGCCAGCACCGCGATCAGAGGCAGTGCACATTTCGACAAGACGGCTATCAAATTCCTTGCGGTTTGCGAGGCCTGTTAGAGAATCCGTCGCTGCTTCAATCCTCACTTGCTCCAACTGCACCCGTAGCGCTTCGATCTCGACGCTGGATTCAGCAAGTTTGGTTTCAAGGTGCTTAGATTGAGCCGCCATTTCACCGGTAGCCCCAACCAGACTATCGACTAGGTCACGCGTGATGAGCGGGCTGTCCGTTTTAGCGAGCTCTCGCTTGGCCACTTCCAATTGTTCGCCATAGGCCTTGGTTTTCATGCCAGCGTTTAACAAGCCTTTGCGGACATCTTCCATTTCGGCAGCAATTTTGCCACCTGCCTTCATCATGCGCGAACCAATGGCCAAGTCTTCAAAATACTTGATGTAAAGCTGGTCGCATACATGGTCGTCAATTACACGCTTAGCAGCGATCATCATTTCGAGCTCAGCGCGCAAGTCCGCTGGTACCGAAGCGTGAAAAGCTAACCATACGGCGTAATTTTCTGGCGATGGCGTGATTTTGCGCTCTTTGAGCGACATCAACGCAGCATCCGCTATCGCCATTCCTTGTTCGCCGACTAGGTTTTGAACCACTTTTTTCACCACAGACATTTTGCTTCTGATTCTGTATAGTGATGCCAGTATGGAGATTGCGTAAACGCGGCGACTTATTTTACTTGCAGGCTAGGAAAGTACTGCAATTCGTGCGCATAGATAGAGTTGAAAAAGCGCCGCGCGGCGCGAAGAAAAGACCTAGGGAGCCAGCATCATGAACGATATGACCTTCTCAGTACGTGGAGACGGCGAGACCATTGCCCGATTGAACCAGATTTTAGCGATCCAGAAGGCGGCCCAATTGCGCGACGGGATTCCCTCGGCAGACGTGCGGATCAACCGAATCGATCGTTGTATTGGTTTACTGGTAGATCATGCTGAGCAAATCGCTGATGCTTTATCCGAAGATTTCTCATGCCGGGCGCGTGAAACCAGCCTGATCACGGATGTGGCAAGCTCCCTTGGACCCTTAAAGGATGCGAAGGCAAACCTCGTTAAGTGGATGCGCCCTGAAAAGCGCAAAACTTCGCCCTCGCTCTTAGGCTTGTTGGGCGCAAAGGCCGAAGTTCGCTATCAGCCCAAAGGCGTTGTTGGCATCATCGCACCATGGAATTTCCCAGTTAATCTGACATTTGCGCCCCTCGCGCAGATCTTGGCTGCCGGTAATCGTGCGATGATCAAGCCTTCGGAATTGACGCCTGCGACATCAGAGTTGTTGCGCCAGATGTTTGCGAAGGCGTTTTCTGAAGAAGAGATCGCGGTGATTACGGGTGGACCCGATGTCGGCCAAGCCTTTTCGCGATTGGCTTTTGACCATATGATTTTTACAGGCGGCACCTCTATTGGCCGCCACATCATGCGGGCAGCCTCTGAAAACCTGGTTCCTGTGACTCTTGAATTGGGTGGGAAAAGCCCGGTCATCGTTTCGCGCTCTGCCGACGTCGCGACGACTGCAGATCGGATTATGGCTGGTAAGACCCTGAATGCTGGCCAGATATGTTTGGCACCAGACTATCTCTTGGTGCCATCTGAAAAACGGGATGAATTGGTTGGCGCATTGACCAAATCCGTCACTTCTATGTATCCGAAATTGCGCGATAACCCAGACTACACGGCCATCATCTCACCGCGCCACTTTGACCGGATTCAAGCTTTGCTAACCGATGCCAAGGCGAAGGGTGCGACCATTGTGGAAATAAATCCTGCAGGTGAGGATTTCTCAACGCAGAATGGTCGTAAAATTCCACCAACCTTGGTCCTAGATACCACCGAAGACATGAGCATTATGCAGGAAGAGATCTTTGGCCCAGTGCTTCCGATCAAGACCTATTCCGATGTCAAAGAAGCCGTCGGCTATGTGAATGCCAATGATCGCCCGCTTGGCTTGTACTATTTTGGTGCTGACCCAAGCGAGCAGGAATATGTGTTGACCAATACCACCTCAGGCGGGGTTACAGTCAATGATGTGATCTTCCACATTGCCATGGAAGATTTGCCATTCGGCGGCATCGGCCCCTCTGGCATGGGGTCTTACCACGGCCATGATGGCTTTAAAGAATTCAGCCATGCCCGGTCGGTGTACAGCCAGTTGAAGAAGGATTTAGGGCCGATGAAGGCCTTGCGTCCTCCTTACGGCAAAGGCGTTCGCGACTATATCGCCAGTCAGATCAAGCGCTAAAAGTCTAGCGAACAGTCAAAAAAGGCGCGGGACCTAGGGTCTCGCGCCTTTTTCCTGTCGAACCCGATGTAGCCCTAAGGTTTGATCATCGAAAAATGGCCCACATCGATGCGGCCAGTCCGGAAACCTGCCTCGCAATAGGCTAGGTAAAAGCGCCACAATTGCTTGAACCGCTCATCAAAGCCCATGTCCTTGATATGGATCCATTCTGCCAAAAAGGTCTTTGCCCAAGCAGCCAACGTGTCGGCGTAAGATAGACCAAACGCAGCTGTGCTCTGCCAGACCAAGCCGGCGCGTGCCACTTCTAGCTTCAGACGGGGCACACTCGGCAACATGCCGCCCGGGAAGACATAGCTTTGGATGAAGTCCGCGCGGCTGCGATATTCTTCAAACAGGCGTTCATCAATCGTAATGATTTGTAGGCCAGCTTTACCGCCGGGCTTTAGGACGGAATTGACCTTGTCGAAATAGGTCGACCAATATTGTTCGCCGACCGCTTCAAACATTTCGATTGAAACGACCGCATCATATTGGCCCTTGATATCGCGATAATCCATCAGCTGGATTTCAGCCAGATCGCTTAAGCCTGCCTTGGCCAAGCGTTCGGTCGCATATTTGTACTGCTCTTCCGAAATGGTGACGCCGGTGACACGCGCGCCATATTCGCGGGCTGCAAACTCTGCAAAACCGCCCCAGCCGCAGCCAATCTCGAGGACATGTTGGCCAGCTTTAAGGCTGACTTGCTGTGCCAAAGCGCGATATTTGTTCATTTGCGCACTGGTCAAATCCTGACCGTCTTTTTCATAGACGGCGGAGGAATAGGTCATGCTGGGATCTAGCCACCGCGAATAGAAATTATTGCCTAGATCATAATGGGCCAGAATATTCTTTTTCGATCCGGTCTTGGTATTCCGCTTTAAGAATTTGTGACGGAAATTATTGATCACGGCCCACAATGGGCCCCCAATCAACAGCTTAGGCATCAAATCGAGGTTGGACGAGAAGACTTCCAGCAAAACGGCGAGATCGGGCGTATCCCACTCGCCAGCCATCAAGCCTTCTGCAAAGCCAATGTCACCCTGAGCGGCAACACGTTTGATAAAACTAAAGTTTATGATTTGAAGCACGGCGCTTTTGCCGGGCTTTTCACCTTTGAAAATCAGTTTGCGACCATCTGGCAACCACACCCGAATTTCGCCTTCCACGATATTGCTCATCGCCACGGCGGCCATTTTAAAGGCCATCGGGACTTGGCGGAGCTGGCGCGCCAGTTTTGGCGTCATGATCACATTATTGGCGTTTTGATCGTCACTCATGGGGCGATGAAATCCTGCTTAATCTGGCAACACTGGCGGAAATGGGCGGTTTCGGTTTGTGGTAATAGCGTGCACCTTTTACCAATAATTTCAATGCCTCCCAGTGAATGCCTAAGACAACTTTGAACGTCAAGAACGGAATCGCAAAAAATGCCCGGGCTAGGTTTCTGTCGCTCAATGTTTCTCTACGCAATTTCAGTGAGGCCAGATGATCTCGAACTGCATCTGCGTATTTATCGATCGTCAGTGAGAGGGTCTCACCGCTGGTTCGTAGGGTAAACGCATATCGGCCAGACACATCGAAGAAAGGTGAGACGTGGAAGATTTTGTCGGCTTCCTGATGCTCCACCCCCCCATGTCCGCTCGCGGGGGCGACATAGCTGTGTGTTTCGCCGAAGGTGTTGTTCACCTCATAAATCACGGCGGCTAAGCTAAGATCATGATGATAGGCTAAAAAAACCGAGATCGGATTAAACACAAACCCAAGGACTCGCGGGAAGGTCAATAAATGTATTGGCCCGCCGTCATAAGCAATATTGGCTGCAGTCAATTGAGCTTCAGCCCAGACACGCAAAGGAGCACCCGTACGATCGCCGTGGTCTTTGTCATAAAAAGCCAGCGGCGCAAACCGATTGTGCGCCATCCATTTTAAACCTCGAAATTGCGCCGCTGGGTCATCGACGTCGATCAAGACCTGATAGAGGTCATAGGCCAAGCGATGCTCAAACGGCTGGAAGCGGACGTGAATAGTCCGCCCTCGCATCAGTCCAAGGTTGGTCATGTCGGTCACAATGCCGCTTCTGCTTTCTCTGCGGGTTGATCCTGGTTCATAGCCATGGTCGTATCTGATACCGAGGGCAATTCGCGCACAATATCGTCATCGACGAAAGTCCAAGGGATTTGACCGCCCAGTTTCAGGGCGACCCGCAGGCCCGCCCGCAAGCCGTCCTCATGGAAGCCATATCCCTGCCAAGCCCCAGCAAACCAAGTCTTGTTGACACCTTGAATGGACAGAATTTGGCGTTGGGCTTGCGCCGCTGGAGCGTCAAATTGAGGGTGGGCATAGTTAAAACGGGCAAAGACCTTGGCCTCGTCAATCGGCTTTGCCGGGTTCAAGGTTACAAATAATGGGCAATTCGTATCTTGGCCTTGCAGGCGGTTCATCCAATAGGTCAGCTCAATGGGCGCATCAGGATCACCGCGTGAGACATTCCAACTCGCCCAAGCCGCTTTGCGGATTGGCATATAGCTGGCATCGCGGTGCAGGATTGCTTCATTTGGCGCATAGCGCACGGCACCCAGAATGGCGGTTTCTTGAGGGGTGGCATCGGTTAACAGGGCCAGGGCCTCATCAGAGTGACAGGCGAGAATGACTTCGTCGAACCGATGGGTGGTCCCGCCAACGACGACAGCCACGCCGTCAGCGTCGCGGCGCACGTGGGTTACGGCGGCTTGTAAGTGGACGCGGTCTCCCAAGCTTTCAGCAAACTTTTCGACATAGCGGTGCGAACCACCTGTGACGGTGCGCCAATTGGGTCGCTCAAAATGGACGAGGCGGTGGTTGTTGAAGAAACGAACAAAGCTTGCGGCAGGATAATCCAGCATACCCTTCTCAGGCGTCGACCAGATGGCCGCCCCCATCGGGACGAGGTAGCGTTCCAAGAAGCGCTGGGACAGCCCTAGCTTGGCGCTATATTCGCCTAAGCTCATGGTCTGAAGGGCTGGATCTTGAACGTCTTTTTGGGCTTGAGAGTTAAAGCGCAACATGTCGGCCAAAAGCGCCCAGTGGCTAAAATCAAAGGCATTGCGCTTCCACGCGAAATAGCCCGGCGCGCCATCTGAACCCCACTCACTGCCAGGACGGCCGTCGCGCACCGAAAAGCTCATGTCCGACTGTTGGGTCTCCACTTTCAGGGCTTCAAATAGCGCAATCAGATTAGGGTAGTTCAAGGCATTATAGACGATGAAGCCTGTATCGACGTCGAGTGTCTTGCCATCATAATCCACGGTCACGGTATTGGAGTGCCCGCCTAGGCGCGCCGCCTTCTCAAACACGGTCACATCATGCTGATCTTTCAAAGCCCACGCGGCGGAGAGACCCGTAATCCCAGTGCCAATGATCGCGATTTTCATACTAGGTCTCCAGAAGTATTCTGCTTAAGGCTCGCGAGGGCATCTAATGCGCGCTTGCGGCCTTTTTCATGATTGACGATGGGCAAGGGATAAGTCCGTCCGAGATGTACGCCAGCCATGAGAAGCGTTTCGGTCGGGCATTCAAACGGGCGGTGAAGGAATTTGTTGGGAAGCTTTGCCAATTCGGGCACCCAGGCGCGGACATAATCACCGTCTGGGTCAAACTTTTCGCCTTGCGACATAGGATTGAAGATACGGAAATAGGGGGCAGCATCGGCACCGCAGCCGGCAACCCATTGCCAACCAGCCGCATTATTGGCGACGTCAGCATCCACCAATGTGTCCCAGAACCAAGCTTCGCCCAAGCGCCAATCTTCCAACAAATGTTTGACCAAGAAGGAAGCAACAATCATGCGCACCCGATTATGCATCCAACCGGTCTTCCATAATTGACGCATACCTGCGTCCACAATGGGGTAGCCTGTTTGTCCGTGTTGCCAAGCCCGCAGGGCGGATGGATCGTTTTTCCATGGAAAGCTGCGAAACGCTTCCTTCCAACTCTCCTGCGGGAAATCCTCAAAGTGATAGATCAACTGGGTCGAAAACTCGCGCCAGCCGAGCTCGGACAGAAAGACTTGGCCGTCCTTTTGTAAGGCGGAATTGGCTCGCATCGCAGCACGCGCGGCATTCCACACCCGGCGGATGGAGATTTCGCCAAAATGCAGATGCGGCGAGAGAAACGAAGTCGCAGGTTTACTCGGGATGTTTCGCCCTTCACCATAACCCAAAAGCGCCCTGTCGATGAAGTTCGTCAGCCGCTTTTGAGCGCCAGCCTCACCTGGCTCCCACGTCTCAACCAGACCACCAGACCAATCGGGCGCTTTGGGCAGCAAGGCCCAGTCGTTCAATGCGTCTGACTGGATAGTAGGAGCGTTATGCCCAGTCAAAGCCGGGGCAGGGGCTGCAAGCTCTGCCCAAGTGTCACACAGGGGTTGGGCAGCTCTAAAGAAGGGCGTGAAGACTTTGAAGGTTCCACCCGCTCCGGTCTTCGCTTCCCAAGGCTCAGTCAGAACCTGTGCTTTATGGCTGCCCACGTCGACGCCCATATCTGTCAGATCTGCCTTGATGGCGGCATCCACCGGGCGCGACCACGCATAATAGCGTCGGTTCCAATGGACGGACTTGGCACCTAATTCCCCGGCTAGGGTAGGTATCAGATGCCTAGGGTCGCCGCGCTGAAGGATCAATCGGATCCCGTACTGGGCTAAGTCCGCCTTTAGGCTGCTAAGGCTGTGATGCAGCCACCACTTTAACGCCCCGCCAAGTGGTCTGCCCAAGTCCTTGCCCGCTTCGAGAATATAGACCGCACAAACTGGACCAGACTGCGCCGCTGCAGCCAAAGCTGGATGATCATCGATCCGCAGGTCATCGCGAAACCAAACCAGAGACGGGGGCGCAGCGGGGGAATGGCCGGATGAGGCAGGGTGCATGTAATGATCTACGTGTGAAGCGCGGGGTCGGATTGCTGGGGGCTGCTGAAGCCGTGGTCAGGCCAGTCGCTGCGTCAGTTGGATGATTTCACCAACACATAGGTGCCAGGCGCATCGCCGATGACTGTTACGCCGTGATCGCCGGGCACGCGCGCTGGTACTTGGCCGCCAGAGCGCTCGCCCAACCATTTCGCCCAATCTGGCCACCACGAGCCCTTATATTCAACCAGTTCCGCCTGCCATTGGTCAGACGTGTCGGGGAGATCTTTCATGGTTTCAGGCGGCAGCCAATGCTGGTACTTTTTTGCATCCGGATGATTGATCACTCCAGCAATATGACCTGACCCTGCAAGGATCATGCGAACAGGCCCACCAAATAGCTTGGCCCCGCGATAGATCGACCGCCAAGGGGCAATATGGTCCTCTTTGGAGGATTGCATATAAATGGGGGTATCCACGTCCTTGAGGTTCAAGCGATAGCCAGACATCGTCATCTCACCCCTGCCCAAGCGGTTCTGGCGGTAGAAATTATCCAGATAAAAGAGATGAAGCGCCTTTGGCATCCGCGTCTGGTCAGCATTCCAGAATAGTAGATCAAAGGGCTTGGGGTCCTTGCCCATGAGGTAATTATTGACCACAAAGGACCAGACAAGGTCATTGGCGCGCAGGAAGTTAAAGGTCTCTCCCATCACGGTCGCATCAAGCACGCCACCGGCGTGTTCAATCTCATCCTTGATGTATTGGATGGCGGCATCATCGGTGAAAACCTTTAGGTCGCCCGCCTCTTCAAAGTCGGATTGCGAGGCAAAGAAGGTCGCTGAGTTGATGCGCTTGTCACCCGTCTGTGCCATGACTGCCATGGTGGAGGCCAGTAGCGTGCCACCAATACAATAGCCGACCGTATTGACCTTGTCTTGACCCGACGCGCGCGTGACCACGTCGAGCGCTTCATAAATGCCGAGACGGGAATAGTCCTCAAACGTCTTTTCGGAATGCTCAACACCGGGATTAAGCCAGGAGACAACAAACACGCTGTGGCCTTGTTCCGTCAGCCATTTCACCATGGAATTATCTTGGCGCATGTCCAGGATATAAAACTTATTGATCCAAGGCGGAAAGAATAGAATGGGTGTTGCAAACACCGTCGGCGTCACGGGGTCATATTGGAGGATCTCCAAAATCTCGCCGCGATGGATAACTTTGCCCGGTGTGATGGCGATGTTTTCGCCGATCTTGAACGGCCGCTCATCGACTTGGGCCGGGGTGAGGCGACCGTGCCCGCGCTTGAGGTCTTGTTCGAGATTAGCCAACCCACGCACAACGCTTTGCCCGCCCGTGCGCAAAGCTTCGCGCAGGGCGACTGGATTGGTCATCAAGAAGTTGGACGGGGCAAAGGCGTCGGCAAACTGCTTGTTAAAAAAGGTCGCCTTGCGCCGCGTCATATCGTCAAGGCCATCGACGTGATCAATCAGGCCCGTGAACCAGTTTGCTGTGTGCAAATAGGTTTTCTGCAAAAGATTGAACATGGGCAGCTTTTGCCAATCGGGATCGGAAAAGCGCTTGTCGGCATATTTGGGGTCTGGCTTGGTCTCGGCCGTGCCGCCATTCAAACTGGACTTGATGGAGTCAGCCCAGATTTCAGCAAAGCCTTGCCACAGCTCTTGATGGGCGGCCATAAGCTTTTCGGGATTGCCCGCAAGGCGCGTCGCCACATCGGCTGCATAGGGGGCAAGGCCATAGGGGTCAGCGCGCAAGGGTCGCGCATCTTCGGCCATCACCCCATCAACAGCGGACGCGCCCAGCGCGCCCATCCGGGCAACCGCGTCGCCCAAATTCCGCGTTAGAGTTTCAAGCGTTTCGAGATTCTGCGCCTGCAGCGCATCCATCAGGCTCTCAGCTTCAGCAGCCTTCGGAGCGGGACGTTCAGTCTCTGGCTTTGGAGGGGCCTTCTCAGCATCCTGGCCATCCGATTTCTGTTTAGCCATTATCCTTGCCCCGTCATTTCTGCCAAATCGCCGCGATAATCATGAATTTATGCACTCTTTGCCTTGCAGCAAACACCGCAGCGGCGCAATAAAACACTGTAGCGATTTGCGATTGGAACTTCCACTGCTTATGGCTCTAAACCTTGAGCGGCAACATGACTCGTTTAGATTGTGATGTCTCTGCCGTTCGCCTAGATGTGACACAGGAAAGTGCTGCGGCGATGCCGAATGTAGCGACACCAGCCCATGTCCAACGCAAGCGACCCATGTGGCGCAAGCCTAAGACGTATGCGCTCGGACTACTCTTTGTGCCGCTCTGCGCATGCCAATCGCTCGGTCAAGAAGAAGGCTTCCTGCCAGACACAATCCGTTCGGCCAGTGCTGTGTTAAAGCCGGGTGATTATCCTGATTTAACAAAAATCCCCGATGCCCCAAAAGATTTGCCGAGCCAAAAGTCGTGGGCAAATTTGCAGTCTGGTTTACAGGCAGACGCCAAAAGTCTCGAATCCAGCCCAAATTCCAAGCCAATGCCTGCCAGCGAAATTGACCAAGCTTGGGCAAAGGCAGCACAGCAAGCCATTGAATCTAATTCTGCCTCGGCTAAAGCTGCCCAAACGGACGCAGAGTCAGACGCTTGGGCCGCCGCCGCACGAGCTAAAATGGAGGCGGATATTGCGCGTCTGCCTCCAACCTAGTTTCGTGCAATAGAGCATCTTTCAAAATAGAAAGGGGGCAAATAGTCCCCAGATGAAATAAAGGTTTTCCGCCATGATCGGCGATTTTTATAAAATTAAGCGCCTCCCTCCTTATGTGTTTGAGGAAGTCAACAAACTCAAAGCTCGTTTGCGGGCAAATGGAACTGACATCATTGACTTTGGCATGGGCAATCCTGATTTGCCAGTGCCAGAACATATTGTGGAAAAGCTGGTCGAGACGGCGCGAAAGCCGCGCAGCAATCGTTATTCAGCATCGCGCGGTATTCCGGGTCTGCGTCGTGCTATGGCGGGCTATTATGACCGCCGGTTTGGCGTCAAGCTCAACCCAGACACCGAGATTGTCGCGACTTTGGGTTCGAAAGAAGGCTTTGCAAACCTCGCGCAAGCCATTTGTGCGCCGGGCGATGTGGTGATTGCGCCCAATCCATCCTACCCCATTCACGCCTTTGGCTTCATCATGGCTGGTGGCGTCATTCGCTCGATCGAAGCCCACAGCCCAGAACAATATTTGGCAGGCATCAGCCGGGCCGTACGTCATTCGGTGCCGCCACCGATTGCGATGATTGTCTGCTATCCTGCCAATCCGACCGCCCAAGTGGTCGAACTGGACTATTATAAAGAGGTCGTGGCGCTCGCCAAAAAGCACAATATGCTGGTGATCTCCGATATGGCTTATTCGGAAATCTATTTCGATGACTCCAAGCCCCCGCCAAGCATCTTGCAAGTTGAAGGCGCCAAGGATGTGGTGGTTGAGGTCAACACCTTGTCGAAAACCTATTCGATGGCTGGCTTCCGTGTGGGCTTCGCCTTGGGCAATGAGCGGGTGATTGCGGCACTCGCACGGGTGAAATCCTATTTGGACTATGGGGCCTACACGCCTGTTCAGGTCGCGGCGGTTGAAGCCCTGAATGGACCACAGGAGTGTGTGGCCGAGATGCGGGCAATTTATAAGGCGCGTCGAGACGCATTGATTGACTCCTTCTCGCGCGCTGGCTGGGACGTTCCAGAGCCGCAAGCCTCGATGTTTGCTTGGTCCTTGATACCGGAGAAATTTAGAGGACTCGGTTCAGTTGAATTCTCCAAGCGATTGGTGGAAAAGGCTGGCGTCGCCGTCGCCCCGGGGGCAGGCTTTGGCGAGTATGGCGATGAATATGTACGTATTGCTCTGGTCGAAAACGAGCAGAGAATTCGCCAAGCCGCGCGCGTTGTGCGGAAGTTTTTGACCGAAGAGAGTGGGTCGCTTTAAGTCCACACTCTGATTTAGTCCTAATGAACAGGCCTTTATGCCTGATAGAGAGATTTACATGGGTGTCTTGAGAATTGGGATTGCCGGCCTCGGCACAGTCGGTGGCGGGCTTTTGAAGCTGGCATACGGGCAGGGGCCCTTGGCATCGACTGTGAAAGTGACAGGTGTTTCGGCCCGCACTAAAGGTCGTACGCGTGAGGTCGATATTTCTGGCATCGCTTGGTTTGACGATCCTGTCGCGCTGGCGACCAGTCCGGACATTGATGTGTTTGTGGAACTGATGGGCGGGTCTGAAGGCAGCGCTAAGGCTGCCGTCGAGGCCGCTCTGACTGCAGGCAAGCATGTTGTCACGGCCAATAAAGCACTATTGGCGGAACATGGGGCAGCCCTTGCCGCACTCGCAGCCAAGCATGGCGCCGAAATTCGCTATGAGGCAGCTGTGGCTGGCGGTATCCCGGTCATTAAGGCGCTCCGTGAAGGTTTGGCAGCCAATGACATCACAGCGGTCAGTGGAGTCTTAAACGGCACCTGCAATTACATCCTCACCGAAATGGACCTCACAGGGCGTAGCTTTGGCGAAGTTTTGGCCGATGCACAGCGCCTTGGTTATGCCGAAGCCGATCCGACACTCGACGTTTCTGGCGCGGATGCTGGGCATAAGCTCGCCATTCTGTCCGCAATTGCCTTTGGTGGTGCACCAAACTTTGCCGCCTTGCGCCTAGAGGGCATCCAAGCCATTGAGCCGATCGATTTGGAAAGTGCTAAATTTCTCGGCCGCCGCGTGAAGCTATTGGCCAAAGCGGCCCGCGTGGGCGACAGTGTTGTTCAATCCGTGCGCCCAACTTTATTGGCGCAAGATCATCCAATCGCGCGGGTCAATGGTCCCCTCAATGCGGTAGTGATCGATGCAGACCCTGTGGGCCGTTTGTCTCTGGTTGGCGCCGGGGCAGGGGCAGGGCCAACGGCCTCGGCAGTTGCAGGCGATTTGATCGATCTTTCGCACGAGGATTCCCGTCCGGTGTTTTCTGGCCCCGGGCAAGCCAACCAATTGACCGCAGCCACCGGTGGGCTTTTGGTGTCATCGAAATTCTATGTTCGCTTGCGCGTGCCTGATCGGGCAGGGATCATCGCGAAAATCACCGATACGCTGGCAAAGCACCTTGTTTCCATCGAGAGCTTCCTGCAAAAGCCCCCCGAAGATGCATCCCGTGTGCCGATCGTGCTGACTACCCAGCCCATGGCAGAGCAGGATTTGTTGGACGCCTTGGGTGAGCTTTCTCGACTGGACGTCCTTGTTGAGGCCCCTGTCTTGATGCCTCTGGAAGACTAATCACGGCCCGTTGGCCCATTCTGATCTCTAGTAAAGTTGGACCTTTTATGACTGTAAACCTTCCCCCCGATATCGCCGCTGGTGCTTTGGCAGCTACCGAGGCCGCCGCAATTGCTTCTTATCGGGGCATTGGCCGGGGTGATGAAAAGGCCGCCGATCAATTGGCCGTTGACGCGATGCGGACCGGTCTGAATGCCATTGCCATGAAAGGCCGTGTGGTCATTGGTGAGGGCGAGCGCGACGAAGCGCCGATGCTTTATATCGGGGAAGAAGTTGGGACCGGGGAAGGCGGCGAGTTTGATATCGCGCTGGATCCGCTGGAAGGAACGACCTTGACCGCAAAAGCGATGCCCAATGCCCTGGCGGTTTTGGCCATCGCACCCAAAGGCGGGCTTTTGTATGCCCCAGATACCTATATGGACAAAATCGCCGTCGGCCCAGGCCTGCCAGCCGGCGTTGTCGATATTGATCGCACGCCTGCTGAAAACGTCATTGCGTTGGCAAAAGCTAAAGGCGTTGAACCACAAGAGATTGGCGTCTGTGTCTTGGACCGGCCACGCCATAGCGGCATCATTGAAAGCCTGCGTTCGGTTGGGGCCCGCGTTCACTTGATCACCGATGGCGATGTTGCTGGCGTGATTTACACCACCGACCCTGAAACCGGGATCGACCTCTATTTGGGTCAGGGCGGCGCGCCAGAGGGCGTGTTGGCTGCGGCAGCCCTGAAATGCGTCGGTGGGCAATTTCAAGGCCGTCTTGTCTTCCGCAATGAGGATGAAAAGGGTCGGGCCCGGCGCATCGGCATCACCGACTTTAATCGCACTTACCAATTGGACGAATTGGTCTCCACCGATGTGGTCTTCTCCGCGACAGGCGTGACCAATGGTGCGCTGGTGGCCGGCGTGAAAGCAACTTCTAAGGGCTTTGTGACCGAGACTTTGGTTTTGGACTCCGCTGCGAAGACCGCCCGTGTGGTCCGCACCCAGCACCTAGGTTAGGCGGATGCATGGCTCTTTCCTCGGAATAGAGTCGAGCCTGACGGGTCGGAGATGGCTTCAGCGTTTGCCCGAAGGGCGGTCTGTGGCTGAGATTGGTGTTTTGGAAGAAGGCCTGCGTCGTCTCGGGATCGGGGCGATGCAAGCCAAATTGCTCGTGGCGCGTGGCGCGGTGCCCGATACAGCGCTGCGCATCCTGTCTCCAAAGCTCAAGAACGAACTGCCTGAGCCCTTCACCCTGCAAGATATGGAAAAGGCGGTTGAGGCCATCTTGGCCGCGGTGCAGGGCCAAAGGGCCATTACGATTCTGGCCGATTATGATGTCGATGGCGGCACCTCAGGGGCTTTGCTTCTAAGTTGGTTCAAAGCAATCGGAGCGCGTGCTAATGTGTTTGTGCCTGACCGCATTGTAGACGGTTATGGCCCCAGCCCAAAGATCGTCAATAAGATCAAGGCTAGTGGCACCGATCTTTTGATTACAGTCGATTGTGGGGCAGCCGCCTATACCGCGCTCGAAGAGGCAGCCCGAATTGGCTTAGACGTTGTGGTGTTTGACCACCATTTGATGCATGGCGCGCCGCCGCCTGCCTTGGCCGTCGTCAATCCAAATCGGCAGGATGATCGCTCTGGTTTAGGCCATTTAACGGCCGCAGGTGTGGTCTTTGTGGCGCTGGTTGCCCTCAATCGGGCGGCGCGTCAGCAAGGGCTTTGGTCTGGTTCAGAATATGATCTCTTGAGCCGGCTAGACCTCGCAGCGCTTGGAACCATTTGCGACGTGGCCCCGCTAACAGGCTTGAACCGCGCCCTCGTCGCACAAGGCTTGAAAGTGCAAGAGAAGCTGAGCAATCCGGGTCTTGCAGCATTGGCGGTGACGTCAAAACTGAAGGACCCCGGCAGTGTCTATGCCTCCGGTTGGGTATTTGGCCCACGCTTGAACGCCGGGGGCCGCGTGGGGGATTCTTCGCTCGCGGTGCGCCTTTTATCGACCGACAATGCCGCAGAAGCTTCCCAAATCGCAGAAGAACTCGAAGTCCTCAATGCAGAACGTCGCGCCATTGAGGCCAATGTGCTTGAAGAAGCCATTGCCAGGGTTGAACGGGGTGAAGCGGGGCCGCTGGATGGACCGCTGTTGATGTTGGGCGCGCCGGGTTGGCATCCGGGCATCATTGGCATTGTCGCTGGGCGCTTGAAGGATCGTTTCCATCGCCCCGTTATTGTCATCGGCTCTGCCGATCCAGATGATCCCCATGCCAAGGGGTCTGGCAGATCGGTGCCCGGTATCAATCTGGGCGCAGCGGTTTCAGGTGCGGCCAGTGACGGCGTCATTCTAGCGGGCGGCGGGCACGCGATGGCCGCAGGCCTTACCATGACATTTAAGGACCTAAATTCCGTTCATCAGGACTTAGCCCGCCGCTTACGCACCGAATCCGATGCAGCGGGTACCAGCCGCGACCTGGCTATCGACGCCCTTGTCGGGTTAGGTGCCGCAACGCCGGAACTCCTCGACGCCATGACAGAGGTGGGTCCTTATGGCGCGGGTTGGCCTGACCCGGTCTTTGCCATTGCCGATGTGCGTCCTTACGCAGCCGGGCCCGTTGGAACCGGCCATGTTCGCCTGATGCTGGAAGATCCATCTGGGCAAAGAATCAAAGCGATTGCTTTTCGCGCCCTCAATACACCTCTGGGCGACGCTTTGATGGGGCGACGGCCCGTCCATGTTGTGGTTCGTCTGAAAAAAGATGATTGGCGCGGTGGAAACGCGGTCGATTGTGAGATTATCGACGCAAGTCCTGCATCTTAGCAGCAAAGGCCGCTTGCGTGTTGGCAATGGCCTTTGTATAGAGCGCCCCTCGCGTGTGAACAGCATGTGATGTGGCTCCTTCGTCTATCGGTTAGGACGCCTGATTTTCAATCAGGAAAGACGGGTTCGACTCCCGTAGGAGCTGCCACTCCCACCCCGCAAAAATCCCCATAAATCGGCATGTGATTGCAGTGTTTGTCCACAAGTCGCTGCCGCTTGTCGTCGCACTTGTCCGTGCACACTGCCATGATGGCCCCCTGATTCGAAGGATAGTGGGCCCATGGGCGACGTAGTGGAATTAGATGGCAGTGGCGGCGATAGCGGCAATATTATCAATGAGCCGTTTGATCGCGCGCTTGAGAGCCGCTACCTCGTCTATGCCTTGTCGACCATTACCAGTCGCGCGTTGCCCGATGTACGCGATGGCCTAAAGCCCGTTCAGCGCCGGATCATTCATGCCATGGGCGAACTGGGTCTCGACCCGTCCAGCAATTTCAAAAAGTGCGCCAAGATCGTCGGTGACGTGATGGGTAAGTATCACCCTCATGGTGATAGCGCGATTTATGATGCCTTGGTGCGCTTGGCGCAGGATTTCTCGGTTCGCTACCCGCTTGTCGATGGGCAGGGCAATTTCGGCAATATTGATGGCGATTCAGCTGCCGCCTACCGCTATACCGAAGCGCGTCTGACCGCGATTGGCGCGTTATTGATGGAAGGGGTGGATGAGGATTCGGTCCTTTTCCGCGAAACCTATAGCCAAGAAGATGAAGAGCCTTCGGTGCTGCCGGCAGGCTACCCAAACCTCTTGGCCAATGGCTCAATGGGCATTGCGGTCGGGATGGCGACATCTATCCCGCCGCATAATGCAGCTGAATTGATCGATGCCTGTCTATTGCTGATCGACCAGCCTGAAGCTGAACTTGATGAAATTCTGGCTCTAGTGCCCGGCCCAGATTTCCCGACAGGTGGGATTTGCATTGAATCGCGCGCGGCCATCCGTGAAGCCTATGCAACGGGTAAGGGGGGCTTCCGTACCCGCGCCCGCTGGCATGTCGAAGATACCGGGCGCGGCACCTGGCGTATCATTGTGACCGAGACGCCCTATCAAGTACAAAAGTCCAAAATTGTGGAGCGCTTGGCAGAGCTTATCGAAAACAAGAAAGCCCCACTTTTGGGCGATGTGCGCGATGAAAGTGCCGAAGACATTCGTCTCGTCCTAGAGCCCCGCGCCCGCACAGTTGAGCCTGAGCAATTGATGGAGAGCTTATTCAAGCTCACCGATCTGGAAAACCGCTTCTCCATGAACCTCAACGTGCTGGACGCCAAAGGCGCGCCACGCGTGATGAGTTTGATTGAGTGTTTGAAGGCATTTCTCGATCACAAGCGCGATGTCATTGTCGCGCGCGCCAATTGGCGGCTGCGCAAGATTGAGGCGCGCTTGGAGATTTTGGCGGGCTTGCTCGTCGCCTATCTCAATCTCGACGAGGTGATCCGCATCATCCGTTATGAGGATGAGCCCAAACAAGTCTTGATCACGACATTTGACCTGACCGATGTTCAGGCCAATGCCATTCTCGACACACGCTTGCGCAATTTGCGTAAGCTCGAAGAGATGGAAATTCGCCAAGAGAATGAAGACTTAAAGGCCGAACGTGAAGGTCTGATAGCAATGATTGCTTCGCCCGCTTTGCAATGGGCGCAAGCGTCAGAAGAATTGCGCGAAATCCAATCGGCCTTCTCCAAAGATACCCCACTCGGTGCCCGCCGCACGACTTTTGCAGATGCCCCAGTTGCTCTTTCTTTGAGTGCGGAAGCCTTTGTGACGCGCGAGCCGATCACGGTGGTATTGTCGCAAAAGGGCTGGATCCGGGCGCTAAAGGGCAAGATCGATGATCTATCGACAGTCAAATATAAGGATGGAGACGGTTATTACCTCTCGCTCCATGCCGAGACGACGGACCGCATCGTCCTATTTGCCACCGATGGTCGCGCCTTCGCCTTGGCAGGGGACAAATTGCCCGGTGGCCGGGGCCTTGGTGAACCCGTGCGCCTGTCCATTGATCTGGGCGAGGAGCACGACATTCTGGCGATGTTCTTGCCCAAGCCGGATGGCGAGCGCTTAATCGCCGCCAGCTCTGGCTATGGCTTTGTCGTCAGCGACGAAGAATGTGCGGCCATGCGACGCTCGGGCAAGCAGGTTCTGAACTTGGATGACGGGGCCAAGACTGCGGTGGTTGCACCCGTTCAGGGCGACATGGTGGCTGTGGTGGGCGAGAACCGGAAGCTCGTAATATTCCAAACCGAAGAATTGCCGCGCATGGGCCGGGGCAAAGGCGTCAAGCTGCAAGCCTATAAGGATGGTGGCTTGTTGGATGCGCTGACCTTTAAGGCAGACGAAGGCCTTGCTTGGTTCGACACCTCTGGCCGCCGCCGCGATGTACCCGACTGGAAAGACTATGTCGCCAAACGCGCCGCCGCCGGCCGCATGGTGCCACGCGGCTTCTCGCGCTCAGGCAAGTTTGTGGGGTAGGGGGTAAAGTCCACCTCCCCCTAAGGAGAGGGGAGTGACCTGGCCCCCAAGCTTGCGCAGAGAGAATCCTCTGGGAGCTTCATGGCACGCTGGGCGGTGCCTAAAGTTGTTCTAAGTGCTTTGGCTCAAGCAAAACATAAACGACCTCAGGTTTCTCTTGACCTCAGCGTATGCAATTGGTGCAATGCACCCAATGGCGCTGAAAGACTGTTCTGAATGGACGAGAAACTGAACAATGGCTCGGCCACTAAGGTGCTGGACTATAAAGGTATGGTTTTCTTCCGGGTACCAGCCTGGTGGCTAGTTGGGACGGAACTGGTTGGGACGGAAGAGGACGAGCAGATCGTGATCTTCGAAGATCGAGAAGGGTCTGGCACACTTCGACCTTGGGCTGAAGAATATGCTTTCGATGATACATCAAAGCGCGATGCCACTGCGGACAAATTACATGATGATCAACTAACTGAGACGTTGAAAGAAGGTGTGGTCCGCTCATATGAAGTTCAAGACGGGGAAGAGGAAGGCGAAGCGCTTAAGCACCACCGATGGACAATAACAATCAGGGTAGGCGAAAAACTGTTACGGGTCGTAATTTTTACCTTTACGGTTGACCCCAATAATGAAGGCAGCGAGGACGCAGACTGGGAGTTGCAAGTTGTCGAACTGGCTATTCGAGGGGCTTTCTACCCAGACACTGCATCTGAGGCCCCCAGCTAGCGATGCGTTCAGCGCCTTAGGGTGCAATCCGCAAGGAATGGACCATATCCGTACGCTGGCGACGACGTGAGCGACCGCCGAGAAACAAGGCTTAGGACGCACTTTGGTGCATACTGTGCCTGTCCGAAAGCGGTGGTTCAAGCAAGCGTGCACAGCCAAGCACCCACGCAGCAAAAAAGGCGCTCGGTCACTCAAGCGCCCTTTAGATCATGTTCAATCAGGAAAAGCTTAGAAGGCTGCGTTCAAACGAACCGAAACTGGGATCGAGATCCGGTCTGACTTGTCGTTGGCCGTGGCCAAGCCCAATGCGGTAAGGCCGGTGTCGATTTCAGATAGTTTTGAGTTGTAACGCACCCCAACTTCTGCGCCGATTTCAGCAAATGGCGCGACCAGATAGGTCGCACCCAAGTCAGCGCCGACAACATAATTAACTTTGTCGTCATACAGGTTCCACGTGCCGAGAGCGGCATTGGGTACCAGAGAGGTTGACGCCACAACAGTTGCAGACAAGGCATCCGTTTGAGTTACGCCAGCGCGCAGCGTGTAATAGGGGAATAAGCGGTCGCTCATAACAGGGCTTTCGAGCCATTGGCGATAGCCCAGCTCAACGCCCATTTGCTTGAAGTCGCTAAAGGTTGCGGTCAGTGGGGTCGAGCAGTCTGGGGCGCCCGAGACAACGATTTCAACGCAGCCAATATTGGCGCTTTTGCCGTCAGCTTGGCTGTAGGTGATCGCACCAAACATTTCAGAAGTCTGCGTCAAAGCATAGCGCACTTCAATGGTGGCCTTCAAAGGCGCGTCTGAGCTGTCTTTAAAGTCTGTTCCGCGAAGCCTCAAAATCCCTGTTCCCGCAAGGGCTGGATTTAGGGTCGTCAGATTGAGGCTGGCGCTCGATGTTTCGTCGATGATCTTGCCACTGACGGGAAACTCATACCCAACTGAACCACCAAAAGAGAACGGTGAATCTGCCAGTGCCGGGCTGCTCAACAAAGTAAGTGCAGGAACAAGATAGGACAAGCGCATAACAGATTACTCCACTCACAAAAAACTCGCTATTTTGCTTGTGGCGCGTAATGCTTAACGTTTCCTAACTTGATGCGTTTATTTGACTGATTTCTGGCAAATGGCTCAACACTTCCTAGTCTTTAGCAAGTAATGAACTCAAATCAGTCCACCCCGAGGAGCTTAATGCTTCAATAGGTCGGAAGTTGGTTTTATAGGCCATTTTGCGAGAACCGCGTACCCAATAGCCCAAATAGACGTATGGATAACCGACATTTTGCGCTTGGCTTAAATGATCGAGGATCATGAAGCTGCCCAAACTACGACTTGATTCGCTTGGGTCAAAAAACGCGTAAACCATCGATAGCCCATCGGCGAGGGCATCGACCAAGGCACATCCGACCAAACGACCATCTTCGCCACTTAGGCGATACTCAATAATATGAGTTCGTACCGCCGTTTCTTCGACCATTGCCGAATAATCAAACACCGACATGTCTGACATCCCAGCCCCGAAATGCCGATCTTTTAGGTAGGTTTGTAATAAAGCATATTGCTCATAAGTGGCATGGGCAGGCACCAAGTTTGACACGATGTCTTGGTTGCGCGCTAGAACCCGTCGCCAGCGCTTGGAAAAGACAAATTGCGCGGCGGGAACACGAACCGAGACGCAGGCGGCGCACATATCGCACGCTGGCCGGTAGGCAATATTCTGCGAACGACGAAACCCGGCATGGGTCAAGCTGTCATTCAACTCAATCGCATCGGGTCCATCCAGTGCCGCAAAAACCTTCCGCTCCCGCCGCCCGTCTAAATAGGGGCATGGCTGGGCAGCAGTCAGGTAAAACCTGATATTCTTAGAAGCGGAAATCCGCCCAGCAGGTGAAGTCGGGTCTGTGCTCATGTTGAGGGAGTGTAACAACCTTCCCAGTCTTTCGCCAACACCCGAATAGACAAAATCACGCTTGCAGTCTGCGGAAAACCTTACAATCCGCCATCTGCTGGTAAGGGTGGCGATGCCCGCTGTAGAACGATGGCAATCCGGCGGTTAGCCGCTTGGTAAGGGTCGTCTGGGAAGAGGGGGTCAGAGCCTGCTTTCCCGGATACTTGCGCGATACGGTCTTCACTCAAGCCGGCGGCTGTTAGAACGCGGCGTGCGGAATTTGCCCGCGCGGACGATAGGTCCCAATTAGAATTGCGCGGATCAGGATTTGGTGCTGCATCTGTATGGCCTGAGATACTGACGCGATTGGGCAATGTCTCGACGATCCGTGCCGCAGCTTGCAGGATCAAGCGGGCGCGATCATTCGGCACCGTTGAGCCCGGCTCAAACATGGGCCGACCCTCTTGGTCAACCAATTGAATGCGCAAGCCTTCTGGCGTTTGATCCACGATGATATTGCGCGACATCTCAGCCAATTCTGGCATGTCTTGTAAAGCTTGGCGCAAGCTCATCTCAGCTTGCTGGAATTCGGCGGCTTCGCGTTTGGCGATGGCGTCCTCTGCTGCTTTATCTTGTGCGTCCGCGGCACCTTGCCCACTGCTTTCACCCGGTTCGCTGGAGGGTTCGCTCGCAGGGGCAGCGGATTCAAAAATTGGAGTCGCCCCTTTTTGCATTGCGCCGACTTCGCCCAAGGCCGTGCCACCCAGAATCCCCCCAGAGCCCGAGGTCGAGGCAGACACACTGGCTGGTGCAAAGTAATCTGCAATCCCGCGCTTTTGCTCGGGAGAGGAGGTGTTGATCAACCACATCAACAAAAAGAAGGCCATCATAGCCGTCACAAAGTCAGCATAGGCCACTTTCCACGCGCCACCATGGTGTCCACCGGCTATCTTTTTGACTTTTTTAATGATTATAGGCCGATTGGACGACATGATTTGCTTCTCACAGTGATAGTGTTGAGAAGTATGCACGATGTCGGTTAAGAGCAGGTTTGCAGGAATGAACAAATGACATTTGACCTTAAAGACTATCGCTCTGCTTTGGGCAGCTTTGCCACGGGCGTCACAATCGTGACAACGTTGGATTCAAACGGAAATGGCCACGGCTTAACGGTCAATAGCTTTACGTCGGTGTCGCTAGAGCCGCCTCTCGTGCTGTGGTGTCTGGGCAGTAAGTCTGACTCCTTTGACCTGTTCTCAAAATGTGAGGCCTATGCGATCAATATTTTGGCAGACAGCCAAGGCGAGATGGCCATGCGCTTTGCCGGTAAGGGCGACCAAAAGCTGGCAGTAGGTGAATATACAGCGTTGGAGACCGGGTGCCCTGTTCTGCCCGACACCATTGCTGCCTTCGACACCAAGGTGGTGCAACGCCTAGAAGCGGGGGATCATTTGATCCTGATTGGGCAGACCGTGGCTTATCAAAGCCATGAGGGCCAGGGCTTGGCCTATTTCCGAGGACAATTCGGTTCCACCGCAGCCTTGGCAAAGTTATGAGCAAGCCGACTCTAGCCTTTTTGGGATTAGGGGTCATGGGTGGCCCTATGGCTGGCTGGTTGGTCAAGAAGGGCCATCCAGTGCGCGTTTGGAATCGCACGCCTGCGAAAGCGGAAGCTTGGGCGCAGTCCAATCCCGGTGAAGTGGCGGAGACGATTGCGCAGGCGGTCGCTGGTGCAGACTTTGTGATGGCCTGTGTTGGGGATGATCCCGATGCGCGTGATGTTGCGCTCGCGGCCTTTGCCGCGATGAAGCCCGGCTCTGTCTATGTTGATCATACCACTACCTCTGCTGCCCTATCGAAAGAATTGGCGCTGGCGGCATCCACAGCGGGCCTAGACTGGCTGGATGCTCCGGTTTCCGGTGGTCAGGCTGGTGCGATCAATGGGCGTCTCACCGCGATGTGCGGCGCGAGCGAAGCGGTTTTTGCGCGCGCGACGCCTGTGTTGTCTGCCTATTGCGCCAATATCGTGCGGATTGGTGAGGCAGGGGCGGGCCAGTTGGCGAAAATGGTCAACCAGATCGCGATCGCAGGTGTCGTCCAAGGCCTAGCTGAGGCGGTTTCTTTTGCCAAAGCACAAGAGCTCGATACCGACGCCGTCCTAGCCGCCATTTCCAAGGGGGCCGCAGGCTCTTGGCAAATGGAAAACCGTTGGGCGACCATGGTGGAAGATCGCTATGACTTTGGCTTTGCGGTCGATTGGATGCGCAAAGATTTACGCATCGTCTTGGAGGCCGCGCAGGCCAAAGGCCTTGATCTTGCCTTGACCCAAATGGTCGATGGCTATTATGCCGAAATCCAGGCCGATGGGGGTGGCCGTCTGGATACCTCCAGCTTGGCGAAACGTTTCACTTCTTAAAGAAAGCCCGATTAATGTTTTCCCTTTTGATGATGGCAGCTATCGCAGAAACGCCAACGCCTATCAAACCGACTGTTTTGTGCGATGGGATAACCAAAATTGAGCTGGCAACATTGGACCGGCCGCTCGCTTTTAAGTCTTTGGTGGCAACGCAGACCCGTCCAACGCGCGTCCGCAATGGGCAAGGGGTAGTGACAGTCGAAAATCGGCCCGTGACCGTGGTGAAGCCGCTGGAAGGTCTAATCGACTGTCGCTTTGTTTATAATGCCTCGATCTCCTTGGCTTGTTATGGCACGCCTGTTGTCGATGACGCCGATGAAACAGCGGTGGCACAGGCCTTATCGGACTTTTCTGATGAAGTTGCAAAATGCTTGAAAAATGAAAAGCTATCGCGGCGCACCGATGATTTCGGCTCAACGGCTTCGGTCGCTTTTTCGGGCGGCGCTAAGGAGCCTTTCTATCAGATTTCAATGGTGCCTATGCCTGACGTGTCAAACAAGCGTCGGCCCGAACTCTTGGTCTTAGGCCCTGCAGAAGTTCCACCAGCACCTGCCGCAAAAGCAAAGCCCGCCGCACCAAAAAAAGCTGCAGCTAAAGCGAAACGGCGCTAAGGCTTAAGCCTTACGAAGGCGCTTGGCCGCTTCCATCGCCCAATAGGTGATGATGCCGTCTGCGCCCGCCCGCTTTAAGCAGGACAAAGCTTCCATCCGCACGCGTTCACCGTCTAGCCAGCCATTAGCAATGGCGGCTTCCATCATGGCGTATTCACCGGAAACTTGAAACGCATAGGTTGGCACACCAAAGCTCTCTTTAACGCGGCGAACAATATCTAAATAGGGCATGCCCGGCTTGACCATCACCATGTCGGCACCTTCGGCAATATCGAGGGCGACTTCGCGCAAGGCTTCATCGCTATTGCCCGGATCCATTTGATAGGTTTTTTTGTCGCCCTTCAGTGCGCCTTTGGAGCCGATGGCGTCTCGGTATGGACCGTAAAAAGCCGAAGCATATTTTGCGGCATAAGACATGATGGCAACATCATGAAACCCTGATGCATCGAGGCCCGCCCGAATGGCCCCGATCCGACCATCCGTCATGTCAGATGGGGCGACAACATCGGCACCCGACTGCGCTTCAAGGACCGCTTGTCTGACCAAAGCTTCAATCGTTGGGTCGTTCAGCATGGTACCTGCGTCATCGATCAGACCGTCATGGCCATGATCTGTAAAGGGGTCGAGGGCCACATCCGTCATCAAGCCGACATGTGGGGCCGCTGCCTTCATCGCGGCGATCACTTCGGGAACCAAACCTTTGGGATTAAAGGCCTCGGTTCCTTCGCCGTTTTTCAGCGCTGGATCGATGAAGGGGAAAACAGCAATCATCGGGATGCCTAGGCTCTCAGCCTCTTGTGCCACCGCAACTGCCTCGGTGCGGCTATAGCGGAAGGTGCCGGGCATAGAAGCCACAGGAATGCGGCTTTCGGTGCCGTCATGAACCACCATCGCCAAGATTAAGTCATTGACGCTTAATTGGGTTTCGCGGGTCAGCCTGCGTCGCCAATCGGTCAAACGATTGCGGCGCATACGGGTGGCAGGAAAGGCTGTAGAAGGTAGATGTGTCGTCATGGAAGTAGGTGTAGCGCCATAATTGCGAAACGGCTACGCTGCCCAACACTATAGGATACACGCACGATGGCCTACGACACCACCGAAGACCAAAACCTTATCATTTCAACGGCTCGCCGCTTTGCAAAGGAGTCGCTCGCCCCTCATGCCATGGCGTGGGAAGAGGCGGGAACCCTAGACCGCGGCACCTTGCGGGCTCTGGCGGAACTGGGCTTTGCTGGGATTTATGTGCGCGATGATGTGGGTGGCTCTGGTCTCACGCGCTTAGATGCGGCGATCATATTTGAGGAATTGTCTCGCGGCGATGTCTCCCATGCCGCCTTCCTATCCATCCACAATATGGCCAGCTGGATGATTGATACATTTGGCTCAGAAGAACAGCGGCAACACTTACTGCCAGCCTTAACCAGCATGGACATGGTTGCCAGCTATTGTTTGACGGAGCCCGGCGCAGGGTCGGACGCGGCTTCCTTGTCGACGACCGCCCGTCGCGATGGCGATGACTATGTCGTCAATGGCACCAAGGCGTTTATCTCTGGGGCTGGATTCTCTGACCTTTATGTTGTGATGGTTCGAACGGGCGAAGCAGGCCCACGTGGCATCTCGACCCTGCTGGTTCCAAAGGATGCGCCGGGTCTTTCATTTGGCAAGAATGAAAAGAAAATGGGCTGGCAAGCTCAACCAACTGCACAGGTCATTTTTGAAGATTGCCGCGTGCCGGTTGCTAATCGTCTGGGCGAAGAAGGCCAAGGCTTTACCTTTGCGATGAAGGGTTTGGATGGTGGCCGCCTCAATATCGCCGCGTGTTCGCTGGGCGGCGCATCAGATGCGATCGAACGCGCCTTTGCTTATTCACGCGACCGCAAACAATTTGGCCAAGCGCTGTGGAGTTTTCAAACCACGCAATTCAAATTGGCCGACATGGCGACCGAGCTCGAGGCTGCGCGTGTCTTCCTGCGTCATGCAGCCGCGGCCTTAGATGCCAAAAGCCCTGAAGCCACGAAGTTATGCGCTATGGCGAAACGATTTGTCACAGATATAGGCTTTCATGTCGCAAATCAGGCGCTGCAGATCCATGGCGGTTACGGTTATCTCAAAGACTATGAGGTGGAACGCATTGTTCGGGATCTGCGGGTGCATCAAATCCTTGAAGGCACCAATGAAGTCATGCGCGTGATCATCGCAAGGGAACTAGATCGTGGTTTATAACACTCACTTAGGTCGTCGTAATCTGTTAGTCGGGATGGGCTCGGCTCTTGGGGCAGGGTTGGTCTCATCATCTGTTTCTGCTCAACCTAGCTCCTCGCCCACCGTGCAAGCAAAACGAGGGCCCTTCATGATCATAACCAAGCCGATTATCATCGCCCACCGCGGCGCGTCGGGCTTACGGCCGGAGCATACGTTGGCCGCCTATGAGCTCGCGATTGACCAAGGTTCGGACTTTATCGAGCCCGATTTGGTCTTGACCAAAGATGGTCACCTGATCTGCCGACATGAAAATGAGATCAGCGGCACAACGGATGTGGCTTCAAAGCCAGAGTTTGCTCGTCGAAAAAAAGTGCAAGTCATTGATGGCGCGCGGCATGAAGGCTGGTTCACGGAAGACTTCACTTTGGCTGAGATCAAGACGCTGCGGTGCAAGGAGCGTTTGCCACAATTGCGGCCCGGCAATATGGCCTATGATGGGCAATTCGAGGTGCCAACTTTTGAAGAGGTTTTAGAGCTTGCTAGACAGCAAACCGCGAAAACTGGCCGCATCATTGGCGTCTATCCAGAAACTAAACATCCCACTTGGTTTGAAAGTCTAAACCTATCGTTTGACGCACCTTTACTTGCTTATATTCGGCGTTACGGTTGGGACGCATCCACCGCTCCGATCTTCATTCAAAGCTTTGAGGTAACCAATCTGAAGCGACTACGGGGCAAAACCAAGGTATCACTGGTCCAACTCATGTCTAAGGATGGCGGCCCATTTGATCTCGACAAGGCTGGGATTACGTATGCCAGCATGGCGACGGCCTCGGGTCTGAAGGAGATTGCAACCTATGCCAATGGTGTTGGGCCAGAAAAAATCCTGATCCTGCCGCGCGACGCTTCCAATAAAAACTTAGTCCCAACAAGCTTTGTTGCTGATGCACATAAGGCGGGCCTCGTGGTGCACCCTTGGACATTCCGGGCTGAAAATTACTTCTTGCCAGACGATTATCGTCAAGGTCAAAAGTCTGACCCAACTTATTTGGCTCAACACGGTGATCTGATTGCTGAAATGCAGGCCTTTATGGCGGCCGGTGTGGATGGCGTCTTCTCGGACTTTCCAGGCATCGCGTTTCAAGCGCGGGCTGCGCGATGAGTGTAACCTCGGCCCCGCCTGTACTGGTTTCAACCCAAGGCCACTTAGGGGTTCTGACCTTGAACCGACCAGACGCGCTGCATGCTCTGGATGGCGAGATGGTTAAGATCATGACTGAAGCCTTGTTAGCGTGGAGAACAGATCCTGCTATCGCAGGCATAATGGTTGATCATGCGGGGCCGCGCGGCTTTTGCGCGGGGGGCGACATCCGCATGTTGGCCGAAAGTGGGGCCAAGGACGGGCAAGAAGCACGGGCGTTCTTCTATGATGAGTATCGGCTGAACCATTTGATCGCTAACTATCCAAAACCTTATGTCGCCATCCTCGACGGCGTTACCATGGGCGGTGGTGTTGGTATTTCAGTACATGGGCCGTTTCGTATCGGAACCGAGCGCACGTTGTTTGCCATGCCAGAGACTGGGATTGGCTTGTTCCCAGATGTCGGGGGCGGTTGGTTCTTACCGCGTTTATCCGGTGAGATCGGGATGTGGCTGGCGCTGACCGGCACGCGCCTCAAAGCCGCCGATTGCGTAATTGCTGGCATTTTGACCCATTATGTCCCAAGTGAGCTGCTCGATGCGCTCAAGGCGCAAGTTGCCGGAGCCATGTCGACCCATACGCCATTGGCAGCCCTAAAATCGGGTCTTGCGGCTTTGGAAGAGGAGGCAGGCGGGCCTCAACATCTAACAGCTGAGACAGTTGCCATCATCAACCGCTGCTTTGCGCAGGGCAGCGTGGAAGCTATCCTGGATGCCTTGTCCAAGGAGGAAAGCGATTGGGCGAAAGAACAGATCCAGGTTCTAGGGCAGAAGTCTCCGCAAACCTTGAAAGTCGCTTTTCGACAATTGCGTGAAGGTCGCGCGGCATCGGACTTTGCGACCCATATGGCGATGGAATATCGCATTGGCGCACGCGTTGTCCGGCGTCATGACTTCCTCGAAGGGGTTCGCGCGGTCATTATTGACAAGGATCAAGCGCCAAAATGGCAACCAGCCAGTCTGGAAGAGGTGGATGACGCCTTACTGGATACAATTTTTGCACCCCTTGGAATAGGGGAAGGCACGGAATGGGAGCCCATCGGATGGTAGATATCGCCTTTATCGGCTTGGGAGCCATGGGCTCTGGCATGGCGGCAAATCTGGCGAAGGCGGGAAACCGTGTGTTGGCTTATGACCTTGCGCCTGCCGCGCTTGAGGCCGCCATTGCTGCTGGCTGTGAAGCGTCTCCATCTGTGGCAGAAGCGGTTGCGCAAGCTGATTTTGTGGTAACGATGCTGCCAACTGGCGCGCATGTGCTCGACGTTTATCAAGGCCCTGACGGGGTGTTTGCCCATTGTCCCCCGTATGCGGTTTTGATTGATTGCTCGACAATCTCGGTCGACGATGCGCGGGCCGTGGGCGAGGCGGCGCGTGCCAAGGGCTTCACAATGTGCGATGCCCCGGTATCGGGTGGTGTGGCCGCGGCGTCAGCTGGCACCTTAACCTTCATGGTTGGCGGGACGACAGAGGAATTTGCGAAGGCTGAACCCATCTTGCATGCGATGGGCAAGGCCGTGATCCACGCGGGGCAATCGGGTGCTGGGCAGGCCGCTAAAATCTGCAACAATATGCTGCTAGCGATCTCCATGATCGGCACCTGTGAGGCGTTTGTGTTGGCCGAAAGGCTGGGTTTAGACGCCAAGGCCTTCTTCGAAATAGCCTCTCAATCCTCTGGTCAAAGTTGGTCGATGACCAGCTATGCGCCAGTGCCAGGATTAGTACCACAAGCGCCTTCAAACCGAGATTTTACCAACGGATTTGCTGGCGCGCTGATGTTGAAGGATTTAAGGCTGGCTTTGGAAGCAACACACGGTGTCGGCTTGACGGCGGCGTTAGCGTTAAAATCAGAAGAAATTTATAGTGAATATATCGTTAAGTACACGTCAAATCGTGACTTCTCTGGGGTCATTGATATGCTTAGGAACCAGTAAAGTTCATTTTAACAAGATATTAGAGACTTTGCCTTAAGTTAGCTCGAAACGTCGAAGAATACGGCGGGAGAAAAATTATGGCGGGTCAAACACAACAGAACTCGGTCGGCGACTTAGTCGAAGAATCGAGCTTAAGCGAATATCGTCGTGCGCTGTCCTTGGTGGAGCGCCTCCATCGTCAATTGCTAGATGTCGTCAAGGACGATTTGGATCGAGCGGGTCATGATGATTTGACTCCGGTTCAGGCGCTCTTGATTTTCAACATTGGCGATGCGGAATGGTCTGCGGGTGAACTCAAATCCCGCGGCTTTTATCTTGGGTCCAATGTTTCCTATAATCTGAAGAAGCTGCATGAACTCGGCTATGTCGAGAGCGGTAAGTCTTTGCACGATAAGCGTCAGATCCGTTTGCGTCTGACCCAGGCAGGCAGCGACTTGCGCAAGCAGTTGGACGTGATGTTCCAACGCCACGCAGCAACCTTGAGCCCAGTGGGTGGGGTTGAGAGCCCAGACCTAGTGGCTTCGAACAAGACATTGACACGTTTAGAGCGCTTCTGGGCAGATCAAATCCGCTTCCGTCTCTAAATAGACAAACGCTTTCTCAATCAAAAAGCCGCTATCGAAGGTTCGATGGCGGCTTTTTTGCGCCAAAACGCCACTTCATTCTGTCAGCTGCGACATATTGCCTATGGCTTTGTGACCGATTTCCTCTACTTATCCTCAAACGACCGATCGTAACAACGCTCACGATGAGGGGCCCATGCGGGCCAGCTTACTATGGATTATGAAGGTGCCTTCAAAAAGGCCGTCACGGAAGTCCGCAACGAAGGGCGTTATCGCGTATTTGCCGATGTGAAGCGCGTCCAAGGCCAATTCCCGCGCGCGCGTCGCCGGACGGAATCTGGCGAGCAGGATATCGTGATCTGGTGCTCCAATGATTATCTAGGGCAGGGGCAACATCCGCGCGTGCTGGCAGCCATGACCAATGCGATTGACGATGTGGGTGCAGGCTCGGGTGGAACACGCAACATTTCTGGTACCACCAGTTTCCATGTCGATTTAGAATATGAATTGGCTGATCTGCATCAGAAGGAAGCGGCCCTTCTTTTCACCTCCGGCTATGTTGCCAATGATGCGACATTGGCCACGATGTCACGCATCTTGCCGGGCTGCATCATCTTTTCCGACGAAAAGAACCATGCCTCGATGATCGAGGGAATTCGTCGGTCTGGCTGCGAGAAGCGCGTTTTTCGTCACAATGATATTGCCCACTTGGAAAGTCTTCTGGCGCGTGCGCCCCTAGATGCGCCAAAGCTGATCGCGTTTGAAAGCGTCTATTCCATGGACGGTGACGTATCGCCGATTCATGCGATTTGCGATCTGGCTGAGCGCTACAATGCCATGACCTATCTCGACGAAGTTCACGCGGTTGGCCTGTATGGCGCACGCGGGGCTGGTATTGCAGAGCGAGATGGCGCACTTGATCGGATTGATGTGATAGAAGGCACGCTGGGCAAGGCGTTTGGTCTGATGGGCGGCTATATTGCCGGTAGCCACGCAATGGTCGATGCGATCCGCTCATTCGCGCCAGGCTTTATCTTCACCACCTCTTTGGCGCCTGTTTTGGCAGCCGGTGCATTAGAGAGCGTGCGCATTCTGAAAAGTTCAGAGGGCAATGAGTTGCGAGCGCAACATCAGCGCCAAGCCAATCTGCTCAAACGCCTATTCCTAGAGGCCGCTCTTCCGGTTATGGAAAGTTCTACGACACATATTGTACCGCTTTTCGTCGGTGATGCCGTCCGCTGTAAGGCGATCTCGGATCGTTTACTTGAGGATCACGGGGTCTATGTGCAGCCAATCAACTTCCCAACCGTCGCGCGAGGGGCCGAACGGTTGCGCTTTACGCCGAGCCCGTTACATGACGATGGCCTTTGCGAAGCCTTGGTGCGCGCGGTACTGGATGTTTGGCAAACCAAATCGCAAAGCCAAGTTGCCTAGATATGGCGCAGCAAGCGCAGTCAGACCCCCTTTTGAGGCAAATGGCTGCGCGGGAAATCTATATTGAACGACAGCTCCGGGGGCCTTACGCGCAGGTCCGCGCGATTGATGCGCTGACTGGCTTAGAAGTGGCGGTAACAACGCCGTCAAACGCTGCGCAATTTGATCAGCATCGCTTGGCTTTGCGGAAGTTGGGGCAATGCCTTGTTGCGCAAGGCCATCTGGTTCTCGCCGATTGTGACGAGCAAAAGGCAGAGACGACAGAAAAAACGGGGGAGGATTACAAAAACACGTCCACGTCCATACCAAAGCGCGGAATTTATACTTAGCTTTGTAAAGTATTACATTGATTGGATAAGTATAAAAATAGACCTCCCCACTAGATCTTGCTTAGCGTCCTCGGACCCCACGGCCCAGACCGATTTGGCGAGCGAACTCGCTGCGGCGCTTTGCGTAATTTGGCGCAACCATTGGATAATCTGCAGGTAAATTCCACCGACGCCGATATTCCTCTGGCGAAAGGTTATACTTAGAGCGCAAGTAACGCTTTAGCATTTTGAGCTTTTTTCCATCTTCTAAGCATATAATATAATCGTCCGTAATAGATTTTGCTAAGCTTACGGCCGCCTTCGGCTTGTCTACTGGCTTATCAAAATCATCACCGGATAATGTAACAAGGCTCTTGTGGATGCTTCGAATAAGATCACTAAGGTTTTCTGCCCGAATTTCGTTCGCATTTACATAAGAAGAAACGATCTCAGTCGTCATCTCTAAGATGTCAGAGTTGCCGTGCTCTCTTTGATTTCTCATTTCAGAACCTTTCCTTTTATGGTTGCGTGACAATGATTGGATACATGTAATTCCGTTTTGAAATAAGAGGAAACAATTCAATAAATAGATTTTTTTTGCGACTCTACGCTTTGGTTACAGCTTGTTGGATTATTACAAACTGATTAACTTGTTGATTTTTCGATATATAATGACTTTGGGACTAATGGTAACATATGTGACGATCTCGAAAACTGAGATTTTTACTCTACATGAAGTTCTATAATATCCTGTATGCTTCATTACTTTTAAGTATATTGCTATTCCATTTTGATATGGATGTGGCCTTGCCCTGTTGCATGCGGCGCCTAGGTTCATGTACAACGAGTCAAACGGAGACGGAACGACTATGACAACCCTCGCGGAAAGCCAAAATTTTGTAAGTTATGACTTTTTTTCGGCCTCACTTGGCGCGAAGGATTCCGCATTAGCGGCGGCCATTCAAGAGGAACTCCATCGGCAGCAGACTCAAATTGAGTTGATTGCCTCCGAGAACATCGTGTCTCGGGCGGTTCTTGAGGCGCAAGGGTCTGTTATGACCAATAAATACGCCGAGGGTTACCCCGGTCGTCGCTATTATGGTGGTTGTGAATTTGTCGATGTTGCGGAAAATCTCGCGCTTGATCGTGCAAAGGCATTGTTTGACTGCAGCTATGCTAATGTTCAACCTCACTCTGGCGCCCAGGCAAACCAAGCCGTGTTTATGGCGCTTTTGAAGCCCGGCGACACGTTTCTTGGGCTAGACTTGGCAAGTGGCGGACATCTGACGCACGGCTCACCGGCCAACCAATCGGGCAAGTGGTTTAATGCGATTTCTTATGGTGTTCGTCCAGATACCCATTTGATTGACTATGATGCTGTAGCGGCCTTAGCAAAAGAACATCAGCCGAAAGTAATTATTGCAGGCGGTTCCGCTTATCCGCGCCAAATCGACTTTGCACGCTTCCGTGAGATTGCTGATTCAGTCGGTGCCTATTTCATGGTCGATATGGCTCACTTTGCAGGGCTTGTAGCAGGCAAAGCCCATCCAAACCCGCTTGATCATGCCCATGTTGTCACCACCACGACCCACAAGACGCTGCGCGGACCACGAGGTGGCATGATTTTGTCGAATGATGAGGCCTTGGGCAAAAAATTTAACTCAGCTGTCTTCCCTGGCTTGCAAGGCGGCCCGTTGATGCATGTTATCGCGGCAAAAGCCGTGGCTTTTGGCGAAGCGTTGACGCCGGAATTCCAAGCCTATGCGCGCCAAGTGGTCGCCAATGCGCAAGCGATGGCAGCGGCAGTCAAGGCTGGGGGCTTTGATCTGGTTTCGGGCGGCACCGACACCCATGTCGTGCTGGTAGACTTGCGTCCCAAGGATCTGACCGGCAAGGCCAGCGAAGCTGCACTAGAGCGGGCTGGCTTCACCTGTAACAAAAACGGTGTGCCGTTTGATCCAAAGCCACCTGCGACCACGTCCGGTGTTCGCTTGGGCTCTCCAGCGGGCACGACTCGGGGCTTCGGTACCGAGGAATTCACTTGGATTGGCAATAAGATCGTGGAAGTGTTGGACGCACTTGCCGGGACACCAGATGGCAATCCAGACGTGGAAACCCGGGTGCGCGGCGAAGTTGAAGCGATGTGCGCCCGTTTCCCTATCTATTAAGGGGCAGGCAGGTGAGGTATCTGCTTCGCCTTTGCTGCATTCGAAAGGATAGTCCATGCGGTGTCCATATTGCGGATTCGCTGACACACAGGTCAAGGACTCCCGTCCGGCTGAAGATGGGGTTTCCATCCGGCGTCGCCGCCAATGTCCGGCTTGCGGCGGCCGGTTCACGACTTTTGAACGGGTGCAATTGCGTGAGCTGAAAGTCGTCAAACGAGACGGCACGCGTGAATTGTTTGATCGCGACAAACTCCACCGCTCGGTAGCGATTGCGTTGCGCAAACGCGAAGTGCCAGAAGAGCGTATTGAGCATTTGATCTCTGGCATCGTGCGGCGCTTGGAGACCTCTGGCGAGACGGAAATTCCCACCAGTACGGTTGGCCAGTTCGTACTGGATGCTTTGGGCGAGACAGATCCAGTTGCCTTTGTGCGCTATGCGTCTGTCTATCGCGACTTCCGCGAGGCTGAAGACTTCAACCGCTTCGTTGATGATGAGTTGGGCGCGTTGAAAGAAAGCCTCAAACGTCGGGGCAGTGTGCGTGAAGACGAAGGTGGCTGAGGATCGCCCCATCATCACGCTGAAGTTGGCGACCAGTCTAGACGCGCGCATTGCGACGATCACCGGGGCAAGCCAATGGATCACAGGTCCGGAATCGCGTGCTGAGGTACATCGCATGCGCAGTACCCATGATGCGGTGCTAACCGGGATTGGCACCGTCCTTGCCGATGACCCCGAACTCACGGCGAGGCTCGACCCGCCACCTGAACGTCAGCCATGGCGGGTTGTGCTTGACCGGGATGGGCGGCTGCCGTCTGCGAGTAAATTGGTCCAAACCACAGATCGAGCAGGGCTGATCTGGTGCACCGTTTGTCCCGTTCTGGCCGAAAGGCTAAGGGAATTGCGCGGGGTGAAACATCATCTTCTTACCCCGAACAAGGCAGGGACCGTGGGATTGGATCTGCAGGACGTTTTACGCATGCTGACGAACACCTACCGCATCAAAACCTTGATGGTTGAGACGGGGCCCGTCTTGGCAACCGCTTTCCTGCGGGCAGGGCTGGTAGATCATATCGCATGGTTTCGCGCACCCTTACTTCTCGGGGGCGATGGACGCCCTGTGTTTGAAAGCCTAAATGTTCAAGACTTGTCGCAAGCTTGGGTCCTTCAGCAAACTGACCATAGGCAGTTTGGTCGAGACGTCCTTGATTGCTTCGACCTCAGCCCAGCTTAGAAGGCAAACCGATGTTTACAGGGATTATCACCGATATTGGCACGATTGTGGCTATAGATCACAGACCGGGCACAGATGCGGCCATCACAGTCGAAAGCGGCTATGATGCGGCAAGTTTGGCTTTAGGCGCTTCGATCAGCCACCAGGGCGTCTGCCTCACGCTGATCTCGTTCGAACCAATCGTGACGGGGTCGCGCTGGCGGGTGCAAGTCAGTCAAGAAACGCTCGATGTAACCTGCGCCAAGGATTGGCAGGTTGGTACGCAGTTAAATCTTGAGCGCGCGTTGAAACTGGGGGATGAATTAGGCGGACATATGGTGTCAGGCCATGTCGACGGTATCGGTGAGGTCGTCGCAGTGACACCTGAAAACGAGAGCCATCGGGTTACGATTAAGGTTCCTGAGCTTCTGGCTAGATATGTTTCCACCAAAGGATCCATCGCCGTCGATGGCGTTTCTTTGACAGTCAATGAAGTCGATGATGTGACCTTTGGGATCAATATCATTCCTCACACGTGGCAGGTGACAACACTGGGTCGCCTAAAGCTAGGTACACGTGTTAATCTTGAAGTGGATCAAGTTGCGCGTTACGTGGAACGCATCCTATCTCGTAAAACCTGACGATCATTTCACCAGCTTCAACCTTGGACTAGGCTATGACCCTTTCTTTCGATCCGCCCCACTTGTTGTTTGTTGTTGGCGACTATTATGCCCATATTGCTGAAGAATTGGTGGCAGGGGCCGCTGAGGCGATTAAGGCCGTTAACGGTACCTATGATTTGATCAAGGTACCAGGTGCCTTCGAAATTCCGGCTGTTATCGCCCATGCCGAACGCGCAACTCATCGCCCCGCTGGTCGTCACTATGATGGTTATGTGGCTTTAGGGTGCGTCATTCGCGGTGAGACCTCGCATTATGACTATGTTTGCAGCGAAAGCGCTCGCGCCTTAATGGAGCTTTCGGTTGAAGGCCTGCCAATTGGCTATGGCATTTTGACAGTTGAAAACGAAGCCCAAGCCCTTGTTCGCGCCAAGCGCGATCAAAAGAACAAAGGCAAGGATGCGGTGGTGGCGTGTCTGACTGTGTTGTCAGTGAAGCGGCGTCTGAACATGGGCGGCGTATGACCCGCACGAAACCTTCGTCGATCACGGATGCACGTCGCGGCGCGCGTTTGGCTGCAGTGCAAGCGCTCTATCAAATGGAAATCTCTGGCGGTGGCGTTAAATCGACGGTGCGTGAATATCTGGACCACCGCTTAGGTGAAGACAGTGAGACGGGGCCTCTGGAGACGGCGGACGTTGATTTCTTTCGAGCCCTTGTCGAAGGCGTGGTCGAAGAACAAGCCTTGATCGATGCGTCTATCAAATTGCGGTTGGCGAAGGGATGGCGACTGGAACGCATTGATTCGATCGTACGCGCGGCTGTCCGGGTTGCGACCTTTGAACTTTTGCGGCGAGCTGATGTGCCTGTTGCGGTGGTGATCGACGAATATGTTGGCATTGTGAATGCTTTTTTCGATGGCCCCGAAGGTGGGTTTACCAATGGTTTGTTGGACCGATTGGCGCGAGAGCTGAATGCCAACGATCTGCGCCAGCTAACCTCTTAAGCACGAGGTAGCCGGTGTGGAACAAGCTCCTCCAGAGTTTGATCTGATTGCTCAGCTCTGGGCACCGCTTACTCGCGGCGCACCAGGAGCATACGGCCTGAAAGATGATGTGGCCCACCTACCAAGTTCGCTGGTAGGCCATGTTGTTACCTGTGATCAGGTCGTTGAAGGCACGCATTTTCTTTCCTCCGACCCGTTGAGCTGGGTGGCCAAGCGTCTTGTGCGGCGAAATCTGTCGGATTTGATTGCTAAGGGGTGCAGGCCCGTTGGCGCTTTTCTAACGCTGGCTTGGCCCAAAGGCCGTCCGTCTGCACAAATGGTCGATTTTGCTGATGGTCTGGGTCAGGATCTTTTTGATTTGTGTGGGGCGTGCCCCCTTCTTGGCGGGGACACTAGCTCAACCACCGGACCTTTGGTGGCTAGCCTAACTTTGATTGGCACAGGTCTATCGCCCACCGGTGCGCCAATTTTGCGCCGTGGCGCGCGCATCGGTGATTTGGTCTTTGTAACTGGCATAATTGGGGACGCGTTTCTGGGGCTGCAGGTTCGCTTGGGTCAGATGGACGGGCAGGGGCTTGAGGGCGCGGCTGCTTTCGCCATGGCCCCAAGACCGCCGCCTTTAGCTCTTAGCGAAGTCATCGCGACATACGCTCACGCCAGCATTGATGTTTCTGATGGTCTACTGGCCGATGCGGGTCATGTCGCAGAGGCCTCTCACCGTGCGATACACCTTCATCTTGATCAGGTGCCAGTGTCAGCAGAGGCCACCGCTTTTATGGCGCGCTCGCGCAAGCCAGTTGAAAACCTTTTGGGCCTTGTCACCGGTGGCGATGATTATCAAGCACTGATGTGTGTTGCGCCGGATAAGGCCGCAGACTTTGTTTCAGCGATTGAGGCACGAGGGGTTGGCGTTTCCCACATTGGCGTCTGCCAAGAAGGGCAGGGTCTTGTGCTGACCCATTGTGGCAGCTCGGTCGCATTACCCGCCCGCACAGGTTGGCAGTTTACCGGCGCATGAACGCCACTTGTTCGAGCGAAACTCGCATGACGCGTAAACCCGGTTTTAGACCCGAAACAACTTGTGTTACCACTCTAACGATGGCGGCTTGATCATAGGTATTGGGACCTTTCCCTTCCGGGATCGGATTGCGCCCAGTCAGCCTCGTTAGGCCGTCGCGTACCAAGAAGTGCTGCTCACGCACAAACGTTGCCGCGTTGAGGTCCGTCATCCGGATTTTTAAGGTGACAAACACATAATTGACCAATGCCCCATTGCGGACAATCGGCAGCACAACATTGGTCAACTCAGCAACCAGTGGTTCGCCTGCTGCCTCTGGCTTAGGGTCTGCAGCTAGGGCGCGCCGTGGTGCGAGGCCAGTAGCTAATATTGCTGCTCCGGCAGTGGCAGCACTCAAAAGCAGGGTGGATCGGCGTGTCGAACTCGTCATAGCGATTTTGTGCCACACGAATGTCGACGATTGGTTAATGCTCGGGCACTTTTGGGATTTACTGATAAGGATTTCGCGAAACAGATGCGGCACATTGCAAGCAGCGCAATCGCCCCGTAAAGAGGACGGACCAATAAAGGGGGGTCATTCGGCGAGCGGGAGACAAACTACCGCCACGGATGAGCCAGGAAACGAAAAGAGGTAACACATGGACGTTAGCGTCATGAGTGTGGTCGCGGCAATTGGTGCCGGGGTCATTGCGTTGATCTACGGCTTCATCACCGTTCAACAAGTACTAAAAGCAAGCCCAGGGAATGCGCGCATGCAAGAAATTGCAGCGGCAATCCAAGAAGGGGCAAATGCCTATCTCAACCGTCAATATACTACGATCGCCATCGTCGGCGTGGTGATTGCGGTGCTTCTAACCTTCTTATTCACCATCACCACGTCGCTTGCATTTGTGGTTGGTGCCGTTCTTTCAGGGCTGGCTGGCTATGTTGGGATGCTGGTGTCGGTTCGCGCCAATGTGCGCACGACCGAAGCATCACGTAACAGCTTGGCCGCTGGCCTTTCCATGGCCTTCCGCTCCGGTGCTGTAACCGGCATGTTGGTTGCTGGTTTGGCCTTGATTGGTGTGGCTGGCTATTATTACATCCTGACCGAAGTGATCGGGTTAGAGCCAACCAGCCGCGAAGTGATCGATCCCTTGGTCGCCTTGGGTTTCGGTGCGTCCTTGATCTCGATCTTTGCCCGTCTCGGCGGCGGTATCTTCACCAAGGGTGCAGATGTTGGCGGCGATATGGTTGGTAAGGTCGAAGCTGGCATCCCAGAAGATGACCCCCGCAACCCCGCAACCATCGCAGACAATGTCGGTGACAATGTCGGCGACTGTGCCGGCATGGCGGCAGATTTGTTTGAAACCTATGCGGTGACTTTGGTCGCGACCATGGTGTTGGCGTCGATCTTCTTCAAAGAAGCCGGTGCTGCCGTCATGATGTCTTTGCCGTTGGCCATTGGTGCGATGGCGATCATCACCTCGATCATCGGGACCTATTTTGTCCGCTTGGGCAAAGACAACAACATCATGAATGCCCTCTATAAGGGCTTGATTGCGGCGGGCCTTCTGTCAGTCGCGGGTCTCTATGCGGTGGTTCAAGCCACAGTAACCCAAACCTATACAACAAGCGGTGGCGTGACCATTACGGCCATGAACTTGTTCTGGTCTGGTGTGATTGGCTTGGTTGTTACCGCAGCCATCGTATGGGTTACTGAATATTACACCGGCACTGACTATCGTCCGGTGAGGTCAGTGGCTCAGGCCTCGGTTTCAGGACATGGTACGAATGTCATTCAAGGCTTGGCCGTGTCGATGGAGTCCACCGCGCTGCCAGCTTTGATCATTGTGGGCGGCATTCTTGCTACCTTCAACTTGGCAGGCTTGTTCGGCATTGCCATTGCGACAACAACCATGCTCTCGGTTGCTGGGATCATTGTGGCGCTGGATGCATTCGGTCCTGTCACAGACAATGCCGGCGGGATCGCCGAAATGGCCAATCTGCCACCCGAAGTCCGCAAGACGACCGATGCCTTGGATGCTGTAGGTAACACCACTAAAGCGGTGACCAAGGGCTATGCCATTGGTTCTGCGGGTTTGGGGGCACTGGTCTTGTTTGCGGCCTATACCGAAGACTTGAAATACTTCTCCAGCAACCCAGCCGAATATCCCTATTTTGCGGGCGTCAATGTCAGCTTTGACCTTTCCAACCCCTATGTTGTGGTCGGTCTCTTGATTGGGGGTCTGTTGCCTTATCTGTTTGGTGGCTGGTCGATGACTGCCGTTGGCCGTGCAGCTGAAGCAGTCGTGCAGGAAGTTCGTCGTCAATTCCGCGAAATTCCTGGCATTATGGAAGGCACCGGCAAGCCGGACTATGGTCGGGCGGTCGATATTCTGACCAAAGCAGCGATCCGTGAAATGATCGTCCCAAGCTTGCTGCCAGTATTGTCGCCCATCGTCCTGTTCTTCGCGATCAATTTGATTGCCGGCAAAGCGCAGGCATTGGCCGCAGTTGGGGCCATGTTGCTGGGCGTGATTGTAACAGGTCTCTTCGTAGCAATCTCCATGACCTCCGGCGGCGGAGCATGGGACAATGCGAAGAAGTCGTTTGAAGACGGCTTTGTGGATCGCGATGGTGTTAAGCACATGAAGGGTTCAGAGGCCCACAAAGCGTCTGTGACCGGCGACACAGTTGGCGACCCATACAAGGACACTTCTGGCCCAGCGGTGAACCCTATGATCAAGATCACAAATATTGTGGCTTTGCTCTTGCTCGCCGTCTTAGCTCACCAAGGCTAAGCATTTAAATCGACAATTCTGAAAGTCCCGGTCGAAAGGCCGGGGCTTCTTTGTTTTGAGTGCAGCTTCTGGATAAATTGGAAGAATTTAACCGTCCAAAGCGCAGCAAGGTGCTTGGCCAAGCCACAAGGGTTGGTTAGGCTAAGAATATCAAACTAGTTTAGGAGATTGGCAGTGCGGAAAGGGCGGTGTTCGAACGAGCCGAGCGCATGCGAGTTTGCCCGCCACCACCTTGAACTGCCCTATGCCGGGTCCGGGAGTGTGTGCTCTCGCTGTGGTAGCCCTTTAGCTGCTATTGTCGATCTCCCAGAAGACGCTGCGCCAACCCGTACCCAAAGTGCGCCTGAGCCTGGGCCACCAAGACCAGAACCACCACCCGAGCCACGTTATGAACCGCGGATGGAACCTGTCGCTGACGCGCAATCTGGTTTCACCATCATGCAATTTACCCGCTGGGTTGTCATCACTGCCCTTCTGGTTCTTGTGGGCTTTATCGCTTGGCGGCTCTATGGCCCTGTGCAAGACACCGACACCGCCTTAGACTCGTCAAGCTTGTCTGCCTTAACTGAAGGGCTGGATATCCAGCAAATCTCTCCGCCCGAGTTGCGTCGCGTGGCCGTCTCAACAGAGGCGCGTGTTTCCCCTGATCCGACCAGTTCTGTTATCATGTTGCTCGCCCCAGAAACGATTCTAGATGTCACCGGGCGCATCCAAGTTGGTGGCCTTGAATGGCTGCGCATTACCATTCCTATTGATCGTTCGCGCTCAGGCTTTATCCGCGAAGATATGTTGGCCCCGCTAGGTGAGGGCGACAGCGATTATTCCAGCCTTGATCCGCTGGCCGGTAACACCATTAATGGGTCCATCATGCCGATTGCCCCAGTGCAAGTTGGTGGTGTGCCTTTGGCTCAGCCGATGACATACCAAATTGTCGGCCCGCCCGCGTCCATCCATCAAAGCCCAGCTTTTGAAAGCCAGCAATTAGGTCAAGTGCCCAGTGGTGTGCTGGTGATGGTTGTCGCCCAACAGACGGCAAATGGGCTGCCTTGGTATCAAGTTCAACTGACCAACGGGCGCACGGGTTGGATATCCGGCAATGCAGCCGTGCTAGCGTCGCAAAACCCAAATACGGCTGCTGGCACCGCCCCATCGACTACACCCGAAGCGACCGCGGTGCCCGCGCCAAAAGCTGAACCTGAGGTGCCGGCTGGGCCTATGGCTGTCAGTGTTGGGACGCTGATGCGCGTCGATACGCCGACCGCCAGCCTGCGGTCGCGGCCCGGGGCGGCGGGAGATTCTGTTTTAGAAGTCCTGCCAACAGATACCTTGATGTCGGTTGAAGATGTTCGCATTGTTTCCGGCATGCCATGGTATCTGGTCACGTCGCCTAAGGGCAATCAAGGTTGGTTGTCTGGGCGCACACTTGTTGCCAATCAATAGCGTAAGCGCTGTAGGCCTATCTCCTTCACCCCTATTGCGCTGTTGCAAGTCCTGATAAAGCACCAGCAGAAATGCTGATTGCGCCGCAAGTTTAAATCCGACCTAAGCGAAAGCTACGTTTATGTTCTCAGAAGAAGCCCAAACTTCAAGCCACATGCGGCCTCGTGGATCGGGCGGTGCGAGCCGGGTCTTGTTGATCATGGGCGCGATCGGCGTCGCTATTCTGGTTATTCTAGGGGCCTTTTATGGGTTTCAGGCGATGTTCTCGGGCCAGCAGGGAGCAATGCCGACACTTGAAGGACCGAAATCCTATAGTGCTTTGGGGCGCACAGAAGTCCGCAAGGAGCCAGCTCTTACGGCACCAATTGCGTTACTTCTAAAAGAGGGAACGATTGTCTCGGCTCAAAGTGTGGGCGTAAAGGCAGGCGTTGAATGGCTATCTTTGACCGCCGTGGATGGCGCTAAGGGCTTTGCGCCGAAGGCTTTGTTTCGCGAGATCGTGCCGACCAACGGCAGCAATAAAATTAGTGGCGGCGTTCGCAACATCGTCACGTCCGCGCTGTTGAACCTGCGTGAAACTCCGTCCATGTCTGGCAAAATTGTTGGCACAGTAGATGGCGGTACTCGCCTTGTGTCCGATGGTTCGGTCGAGGCTGAGGGCGTAATGTGGATGCGCATCCCATTGGATGGCAACACGATTGTGTACATTCTACAGCGCTTCACCACAGCTGATGATGACGCCAGCGGCAATGATGGGATCGGCGCAGACAATGCCACAGTCGGTGCCGCCGGCCGCGCGATCCAGATTGCGAACGTACAAGCAACACCTTTGCCCAATTCCCGTATTGTTCGTGCCCTTCAGCCGGGGGAGGTGGTCCGTGTGATCGGCCAAACCAATTCAGGCATTGCTTGGTATGTGTTGCGCCTCAATGATGGTAGCCAAGGCTTTGCGCCAAAGGCTGCGATTAGCATCGATGAAGGGGCCTCACGCTGGGTCTATCCAGACGGCACAGAAGCACCGGGTCCAAATGTACCGCAAGGCCAAACTCAAGCGATTGATCCAGCGAGCCTCCTAAAATTGAATGCGGTCGGCGCTGGTACCGATGGAGCGGCTGGGGAAGCGAGCGGGGCTAACACGACGCCAGCAGAGGCTGCCGACGGTGTTTTGCCCGTCACACCAACGGCGCCAGCAGCTCCGCCTGCCGTTGCAGGACCTCAACCATAACGCCACAACTGGGTAGCAACTGGTCTTACTTTTTGTGGGGTCCGCACTTGTGATCGTGGTGGTTCGGCAAGTTCTTTAGGCACCTTCCTCAACCCAGATGCGGATCAGATGATGGGCAATTGCAAGAGGAGGTGGCGCGCGTAAGGTGACGCCGTCACGTGTGCAGCCGGCCTCAGACAGGAGTTGTCGGGCTTCATCGCGGCTGAACCAAATGGCTTGCGATATTTCATGGGTATCGATGTTGAGCTCGTAGCTTTCAACTTCTGCAATCAACCCAATCATCAATTGCGAGGGGAATGGCCATGGTTGATTGGCGACAATGCGCGCGCTGGTCATCTTGACCCCCGCCTCTTCAAACAATTCGCGTGCGCAGCCTTCTTCAACCGTTTCACCTGGCTCGATAAAACCTGCCAGCGCTGAGATAAATCCCGCACGAAAACCAATGCCGCGACCGAGCAAGCATTGATCACCTTTGACGGCTAACATGATCGCTACCGGGTCTGTGCGCGGGAAATGTTCGGTTTTGCAGGCTGGGCACGCGCGTTTCCAACCGGCTTCCGCCATCAAGGTTGCCTCACCACAATTGGCGCAAAAGTTATGGCGGCTATGCCAGTCCAGGATGGCTTTCGCGGTCCCAGCAATGGCGAGATCGGCCATATCCATGATACTAGCCGCCACGCGCATATCTTCCGTGTCCCCTAGGCCCTGTAATGGCCCATCGTTCCAATCAAACCTTGCAGGCAGTGTGGTCGCAAAAGTAGCGCGGCCCTTGTCATCTAAACCCATCAGAATTGGCTCTGGGCTCGACTTAGGCAAAAAGGCCGAACGGCTCGTGCTCGCCAATCGCAAGAGTTTTCGGGCACCCGAAGCTTGTGAGTCTTGGGTCAAGACCGGTTTACTGTCTTGGATCAAGATCAAATCAGTATCAGGGTGATTGAGCAGGCTTTCCATCTTGTCCGCGTCACGGCGCAGCGCGCTGGCGCGATCAAGAGGGAAGGCGGTGAACGGGATGAAATCAGAAGATTGTGCCATGAAGTGCACCTGAACTGGCCCGCCTATCTTGGTCAAGCAAGATTTGTCGCTAGCTGACACTTGCTGCATCCACAGGATCGCCGCCATTAGCGCTTGAAACTGGCCGCTTGACTTGCGATATGGGGGATGGAGATCGGCGGTGGACGTAGTCCTCGCCAATTCGGTCAGGTCCGGAAGGAAGCAGCCGCAACGAGTTTCGCTATGGGTCGCCGTTCGGTCTCCACCCTTTTACCTGTGCGCACCCACAGTTTGGAACCCCAGCATGGACGAAACGGATCTTGGCGGTGAGGGTGATCTTCCACAGTCGGGAGGATTTCCTGGGTACGACCAAGCCGATACAGCGACAGACGATCTGACCCTGTCGATGTTCGGTGATCCGGTTGAGGTGCCAGCAAAAATCGCTGCCGGGCAGGACAGCCAGCCTTATTTGGTATTGGCGCGCAAATACCGACCTCAACGGTTTGAGGACCTCATCGGTCAAGAGGCGATGGTTCGCACCTTGACCAACGCATTTGCCTCCAATCGTATCGCCCATGCCTTCATGCTGACCGGGGTGCGCGGTGTTGGCAAAACCACGACAGCACGCTTGATTGCTCGCGCCCTAAATTATCAAACCGCGACCACGGATCGCCCGTCGATCCAGCTCGATCCGCTCGGCAGTCAATGTGAAGCCATTACGCGCGGCAATCATCCAGATGTGTTCGAACTCGACGCAGCGTCTCGCACCGGTGTTGGCGATATGCGCGAATTGCTAGACGGGGTCCGCTATGGGCCGATCGCAGCACGCTATAAGGTTTATATCATCGACGAAGTTCACATGCTGTCGAAGAGCGCGTTTAATGCGCTATTGAAGACGCTGGAGGAGCCGCCTCCGCATGTGAAGTTCATTTTCGCCACAACCGAAATTCGCTCGGTCCCTGTCACCATTTTGTCTCGCTGCCAGCGTTTTGATCTTCGCCGGATTGAGCCTATAGTTCTTGCCGATTATCTCGGGAAGATCGCAGGGCGTGAAGGCACGCAGATTGCTCGAGACGGCTTAGAGTTGATTGCACGGGCGGCAGAAGGGTCAGCGCGCGACGGCCTGTCGCTTTTGGATCAAGCCATTGTGCAAGATCAGGGTAAAGGCGTAACCGGCGCTGAAATCCGCGACATGTTGGGTTTGGCGGACCGCAGCCGGACGATGGACCTCCTTGGGGCAATCCTGAAAGGTGACGCCAAGACGGCCCTGCAAGCTTTCTGCGAACAATATGATCTGGGTGCCGATCCAGGCCTTGTTCTTCGCGACTTAATGGACCTAACCCACGAAATTTCCCGTGGTGACGTTTTGGGCGCGGATTGGCATCCTGCTGGCGCGAGCGACCATATCCAGCAAATGAAGGCCTTCGCAAATAGCACAACGGCCGCTGCGTTAGGTCGGTTGTGGCAATTAATCTTGCGCGGCTTTGAGGAGTCCAACCGCGCACCTGATCCCGTGCAGGCAGCCGAAATGTGCTTGTTGCGCGCGTGCGCGGCCCAGCAATTGCCGCCGCCCGAGGATTTGGCCCGTCTCCTTGTTGGTCAGCCGCTGGCGACGGGTGTGGCGGCTGGCTCGCAGGCTTCTCAAGCCCCCAATGGTGGACCAACGGCTGCGTCGGTGCCCGAAATCGTCCAGGCTCAAACGATTGGGGCACCCTCTACGCAAGCCGCGATGACCTTTGAAGGCTTGCTAGAAGCCCTGGAAGACGCCCGTGAGATTGTTCTGGTTACTGAGTTAGAGCGCTTTGTTCGCCCGGTTAGCCTTGTACCTGGCCATTTGGTGATCGAGCTTTTGCCCAATGCGCCAGCAGACCTGCAAAAGCGTGCGGTCGAGGCGCTGACGGCGCTAACCGATGAAGACTGGCTGGTTGAGGCGGGCTCAGGCGGGCAGGAGAGCATTGCCGAACGTAATAAGCGGCTAGAAGTGGAACGCGTAGATGCAGCAAAGCAGGCCCCGGAAGTCGTTGCGGCCATGAAAGCCTTCCCCGGTGCCCGAATTCTCGATGTCCGCGCCGCACCTGTGCCAGAAGTGACCTTAGAGGCGGTGGTTGAGGATGGTGAGGAGGAAACCGAAGCCATGACCAGCAATGTCTTAGCTGTGGACTTTAACCGTCGCCGCGTTGGCGACTAGAGAATAATCTGGGATCGTGCTTATCCCCATTCAACAGGACAAAAGCGATGAAAGACCTTGGCGGATTGATGAAGACCATGCAGCAGATGCAGTCGAAAGTGGCTGATGCGCATAAGAAAATGGAGAAAATTGAGGCTGAAGGTAGCGCCGGGGCTGGCATGGTGAAAATCACCAGCAATGGCGAGGGGAAGCTTTTGTCGATCTCGATTGATCCCAGCCTGTGTGTGGCAGAGGATGTCGAAATTCTGGAAGACTTGATCAAGGCTGCCTTTGAAGATGCCCGCAAAAAAGTAGAAGCCAGCCGTGCGGCAATGGAAAAGGACTTGATGGGTGGCCTGCCGCTGCCCCCAGGCTTCAAGATGCCCTTCTGATCATGACGGATCGGAATGCACGAACCAAACGTGCCACGGCAAGCCCTGAGATTGAACGCCTCGTAGCGCTTCTGGCGAAGCTTCCGGGCTTGGGTCCACGATCTGCACGCCGTGCTGCGCTACATCTACTAAAGAAGCGCGATGCCTTGATGCAGCCACTTGGCCAAGCCCTTGCTGAAGCGGCCGAGAAGGTGAAGGCCTGCCAGATTTGTGGCAATCTGGACACCCAAGACCCGTGCTCTGTTTGCGCCGACCCAGCGCGTGATCAGAGCACTTTGTGTGTGGTGGTCGAAGTCAGCGATCTCTGGGCGCTTGAGCGCTCTGGGGCCTATTCGGGCCAGTATCATGTTCTAGGTGGCGTCTTGTCTGCTTTAGACGGCGTGCGTCCTGAAGATTTGCGGATTGGCGGTCTTATGGCGCGCATTCAAGCTGGCGGCATCACTGAAGTCGTCTTGGCCTTAGCTGCGACCGTTGAAGGCCAAACCACCGCCCATTATCTCGCCGATATTTTGGCCGATAGTGGCGTCGCCACCACCAAGCTGGCCCATGGCGTGCCAGTTGGCGGTGAGCTGGATCATCTAGATGACGGGACGCTGCTGGCGGCCCTTAAGGCACGCCGCAGCGTCTAACGTCTTTAGGCTTTAGCCAGTCACGATATCAAAAGTGAGGCCAGCGCTCTTCACAAGACGGGCGCGAAGGGCAGGGCCCATAACGGCACCCGGCGTCCAAATCCCGCCAGCGGTGTCCTTGGCCTCGTTGATAAGGCACAAAGCGGACTCGGCAATCATCTTGGAAGTTGAGCCATAGCCCGGATCGCGGTCGCCGGTGACGGCGACTTGGACTTCGGTGCCGGTGTCAGATTGCGCAATGAACAGCACATCGTAAAAGCCGGTCTCTCGCTCTTCCTTGGACGGACCCTCGCCGGGCTTTGGCCCGCCTTCACCGCCCAGGCTTTTGTCGCCTGCGACCGCATTTGCCATCGCCTCACCCTTTTCGCCGGGTCCGGTTACCATCATTTCTTCGTAAACAAGGCCAGCGCCGTATTTATGACCAAGGAGCGCATTGGTGCGGTGCACGTTGCGGGTATTGATCGGCGCCATCACAAAGGGGGCAACCCAGACGCCCATTTCTTCGTCCAAATAAGGCTTCATGCCATGGGGCTGGGTAGGGCCTTCAAAGCCTGGTGTCAGCGCAAATGGGTTTCGCAAGAGGTCGAGGACACCGGGCTCGCTCATGGCAGCGGCCATGGTGGCCTTCAGGCTGGCTGCGGTGCCGCCCGAGAACGTGCCCTTCATCTTGCGGACCCGGCCTTTGACTTTAGTCGCGGGGCTGCCCGTCTTAGCGATCATCGCTTCTTGCGCCATTTGGACGCCAAGATCGAACGGGATGGAATCAAAACCGCACGAGAACACAATCCGGGCACCAGATGCTTTGGCAGCAGCCTCATGCGCGTCGATCATCTTGCGCATCCACGCAGGCTCGCCACACAAATCGACATAGTCGGTTCCGTGCTCGGCGCAGGCCGCAACCAAGCCATTGCCATAGAGCTGATAGGGGCCAACCGTTGTCAGAACGACTTTGGTGGAGGTGACCATGGCTTCCAAGGACGCGGCATCATCGCTGTCGCAGACAACCAGCGGCGTATCCGCAGGTGCACCAATTTCATCGCGAACTTGCGCCAGTTTTTCCAAGCTTCGCCCACCCATCGCCCAGCGCACGCCAGTTGGATAGGTTGCCGCGAGATACTCAGCCACCAATCGGCCCGTAAAGCCTGACGCGCCAAAAACGATGATATCAAATTGCTGGCTCATGCCCTCATCTCCCTCAGTGTTGCGACGTGTGTGGCTTGGAAAGTGTGGAAGAGCAAGAGGCTCAAACCTATTTTGATTGGCAGGCCGCTTTGATCGGTGCTCGTTCCGTTTGACCGGGGAAACGTGCGAGAGCAGCAGCAGGCCGGATTGGCCTTTGAACCAGATTTCCTTGGCAAGCGGGGCATACACCAGCCAGCCTACCGGTGGCACAAGTCTCACAATAGGTGCACTCAAAGGTGCAGATAAAGGCTTTGGCGCTGTCGGCTGTCAAATCGCGGTCACAGCATTCGCAATTGGGTTTGAGCGCCAGCATCGGCCTAGACGTCCAGCTCTTCCGCATAACGGGCGTTTTCTTGAAGCCACTTAAAGCGCAGCTCAGGCTTGCGCCCCATCAAGGTCTCAACCAACTCACCCACACTCGGTAGATCCCCTTCGGGAATGACCAAACGCGCAAGCGTGCGGGTGGCCGGGTTCATGGTCGTGACCTTCAATTGCGCTGGCATCATTTCGCCCAAGCCTTTGAAACGTCCAATCTCGACTTTGGCGCGAGGATTGAAGTCCGTCTTCAACAACTCATCCTTGTGCGCATCATTCTTGGCATAAACCGTCTTGCCGCCATGGGTCAGGCGGTAGAGCGGTGGCAAGGCAACAAATAAGCGGCCCGAATGCACCAATTGCGGCATAGCTCTGAAGAAATAGGTTGCGAGCAAGGCAGCGATATGGGCCCCGTCGACGTCTGCGTCAGTCATGATGATGACCCGCTCATAGCGCAGGTCTTGAACCCGGAACTTGCTGCCCGGAGCCACCCCTAAGGCGAGGGCGAGGTCCGAGAGTTCTTGATTGCCAGCAAGCTTATCGCCGCCCGCGCTCGCGACGTTTAAAATTTTCCCACGAAGCGGCAGAATCGCTTGGGTATTGCGGTCGCGCGCCTGTTTGGCGCTGCCACCTGCCGAATCGCCCTCGACGATGAAGATTTCGGTGCCAACGGCGTCTTGACGCGCGCAATCTGCCAGCTTGCCCGGCAAGCGCAATTTGCGTGTTGCGCTTTGGCGCTGCACTTCCTTTTCTTTGCGCCGCTTCAAGCGATCATCGGCCTGGGCTATCGCCCAATCTAAGAGAGCCCGCGCTTCACGTGGGCTTGCACCTAGCCATTGGTCAAACGGGTCGCGAATTGCGTTTTCAACAATGCGAGACGCTTCTGCCGTCGCCAAACGGTCCTTAGTTTGGCCGACAAATTCTGGTTCGCGTACAAAGACGCTGATTAGGGCAGCTGCGGTGCCAAACACGTCTTCTGAGGTGATTTGAGCGGCCTTTTTGTCGCCCACCAACTCGCCATAATTGCGCAAACCCTTGGAAATGACAGTCCGCAACCCCTGCTCATGCGTGCCGCCTTCTGGCGTGGGGATGGTGTTACAATAGGAAAGAAGAAAACCGTCCCGGTCGCCAAACCCGCGCACACCCCAAGTCAACGCCCACTCTACCGCTCCATGACCGCCAGCTTGGGACGTGCGTCCCGCAAACATGGTGGAGGTGACCGTTGGGGCTTCGCCAATACTGCTTTGGAGATAGTCGGCCAGACCATTTGGGAAGCACAAGACTTCCTCTAAGGGTGTGGAATCGCCGGGCCGAATACGTTCGGGCGCGCATTTCCAGCGAATCTCAACGCCGCGGAACAAATAGGCCTTAGACCGCGCCATGCGGAACAAGCGTGCTGGATCAAGGCTCGCACCTTCGCCAAAAATATCCGGATCGGGGTGAAAGCGCACAAGCGTGCCACGACGATTATGGACAGGGCCTAAATGCTCGATTGGGCCCTGAGGAATCCCGCGTGAAAACGCCATGCGGTAAAGCCGCTTGTCGCGGGCCACTTCCACTTCCAGACGATCAGACAGCGCGTTCACCACCGACACGCCAACCCCGTGCAAGCCGCCAGAGGTCTGATAGGCCTTGTCCGAGAACTTGCCGCCTGCGTGCAGCACCGTCATGACGACTTCAAGGGCGGATTTGTCGACATATTTCGGGTGCGGGTCGATTGGAATGCCGCGTCCATTATCCGAGACGGCGAGGGCACCATCGGCTTCTAGGGTCACTTCAATGCGCGTTGCATGGCCCGCAACCGCCTCGTCCATCGAATTGTCGAGCACTTCGGCGAACAGATGGTGCATCGCGCGGGCATCGGTACCGCCGATATACATACCAGGCCGCTTGCGGACCGGTTCCAGCCCTTCAAGAACTTCAATGTCTTTTGCGGAATAACCCGCAGTGGCTGCAGAAACACCTGCTGGCTCTAGATCATCAAACAAACTGGACTTTGGAGCGGCATTGGCAGCCATTCGGCGGGTTTCCTTGAATTTTAACGCAAACAAAAGCGGCCCGATATGGGCTCTTGTTTGGGCTGTGGGTCAAGCCTTTGTGTTAGCAAACACGGGCTTTGGTTTTCTTCACAAACATCTTGCGCTCTCGTAAACCCTGTGTTTACTTACCTGCTGGTAATAGCTGGGCTCGGGTGCGGGGGGCTCTCTATGGGCATTCTAGGAGCCCCGCGTAACAGAGCTCGCGCTGTATCAATTTGAGCGAAGGGATCAAGTGTTGTGACACACCAATTGTTAGAAACAGTCTTGGCGATGGGGCAAGAACCTTTGGGTACTTTGTCAGAGGGGATCGTAAAATGGTTCGATCCAGTCAAGGGCTTTGGCTTTGTTCAGCTAAAGGCAGACGACGGCGAAAAACCCCATGAAGTTGACGCCTTATTGCACATTAGCGTGCTGCGGAAGCATTCGACCGCCATCCCTAAAGAGGGGGACGAGATCACTGTTTTGACCGCAGAGGGTGATCGGGGATTGCAAGTTGTCGGGATTTTGAGCCTGCGGCCGGTCTTTCGGCCACCGCCGGAAGATGTAGATCAATTTGTTCCCGTCACAGTCAAATGGTTCAATCGGTCAAAGGGCTATGGCTTTGCTGGTCTGACAAGTGACGGACTAGAATCAGAAGATATCTTCCTCCACGTGGCCACATTGCGCCGCGGTGGTATTGATATGGTTGATGGTGGGGAAGTCTTGCGGGCCCGTGTAGAGCGCAGCGCCAAGGGGGCCATCGCAACAGCGATTGTGCGCGCCTGACCTCTGAATCAAGTTGAGCTGCGGCGATCTGCGCGCGACCATGCTATCTTGGCGGACCGCAATGCGTCGTGTTAGGGAAGGGCATGACGAAGCTACTTCATTTTATTTTTTTGGCCTTAATGGCTTGTGTCGCCCTTCCATCCGGGTCGTTTGCCCAAGCTGTGGCCATCGAGGGGCCACAGCGCGGCCTGCGGGTTGAGAAATTGTCGATTGCGACGCCGGCCGGGGTTCGGTCATTCAACGTCGAAATAGCCGATACACCCCGCTCACGAGAAATTGGCATGATGTGGCGGACCCAAGTGCCGCGCGGCACTGGCATGTTGTTTGATTTCAAGACGCCAGAATCCTCCACTTTCTGGATGGAAAATACGCTGGTTTCGCTTGATCTTATTTTTATCCGTGCGGATGGTCGCATTGCCAATATCGTGGCGAATGCAACGCCATTATCGCGCGCGCTCATCCCTTCCGATGGTCCGGTTTTGGCGGTGTTAGAGATTGGTGCGGGCGAATCCCGCCGTTTGGGGCTGGCGGCTGGCCAACGTGTGACGCACAGAATTTTCCAGCCAGTCCGCGCAAAAAAGTGAGTCTTCAGTAAAATCTGTTTAGAGCGCTTGCCCTAAACGGCTTGGTCGCGCTATACGCGCGCCTCTCGGGGAGTAGCGCAGTTTGGTAGCGCATCTGGTTTGGGACCAGAGGGTCGCAGGTTCGAATCCTGTCTCCCCGACCATTTTGGTCATTTATGACGAGCGGGACATGCTATTTTAGTGCATTGCCCGCTTTTACATTTAGGCCAAACTCGCTCATGATGAGACATCTAATTTCGAGGCCTTCATGACATTTGCAAGAATCTACCGTCCAGCCAAAACCGCCATGCAGTCGGGCCGGGCCAAGAGCAATGTTTGGATGCTGGAATTTGAATCCGCCGCCGTGCGCTCCTCTGACCCTTTGATGGGCTGGACCTCGTCAGCTGATACGCAGGGTCAAGTGCGTTTGACCTTTGATACGCGCGATGAGGCGATTGCCTATGCGCAAAAATACAATTTGGCGTTTCAGGTCATTGATCGGCAAGAGCCTAAGCGTATCCCGCGTGCTTACTCTGATAATTTCACCTTTTACCGCCGTGAACCCTGGTCTCACTAGGCCCAATAGCTCAGCAGGATAGAGCATCCGCCTTCTAAGCGGACGGTCGCAGGTTCGAGCCCTGCTTGGGTCGCCAGTTCTTAGTGTTTTGCCTTCTTTGCCAAACCGTTCAGCCCCGTTATGAAGACATCATGACCACACTCGCCAATGACCTCGATATCCGTTCCGCCCGTCCTGACCAACTTGTGGCTGGGGCCACGGGGGATTGGGAAATCATTGTGGGGCTTGAAGTCCATGCGCAGGTGAGTGCGCATTCTAAACTGTTCTCAGGGGCGAGCGCTTCTTATGGCGGTGCGCCGAACGCACACGTCAGCCTCGTGGATGCAGGCATGCCGGGCATGTTGCCGGTGTTGAACCGTTATTGCGTTGAGCAAGCCGTGCGCACGGGCCTTGGGCTTGGGGCCAAGATCAATTTGTGGAGCCGGTTTGATCGGAAGAATTATTTCTATCCCGATTTGCCACAAGGCTATCAAATCAGCCAGTTCGCCCACCCGATCGTGGGTGAGGGGACGTTGAACGTCGATTGCGATAATGGCGAGACAGTGCCCATCCGCATTGAGCGCATTCATTTGGAACAAGATGCCGGTAAGTCGATCCATGATCTTGACCCCCGCGCCACTTATGTCGATTTAAACCGTTCGGGCTGTGCCTTGATGGAAATTGTTTCCAAGCCTGACATTCGTTCAAGCGAGGAAGCCGCTAATTATTTCAAGGCCCTGCGGGCTTTGGTGCGCTATTTGGGCACGTGTGATGGCAATATGGATGAAGGCTCGATGCGGGCAGACGTCAATGTGTCGGTCCGCAAGCCCGGCACGCCCTTTGGCACGCGCTGCGAAATCAAGAATGTGAACTCGACTCGCTATGTCGCTTTGGCGGTCGATTATGAAGCGCGTCGTCAGATTGAAATTCTCGAAGATGGCGGTTCCATTGATCAAGAGACCCGCTTGTTTGATGTGAAGACGGGTAAGACCCGCTCCATGCGCTCAAAAGAAGATGCGCATGATTATCGCTATTTCCCAGACCCAGACTTGTTACCACTCGAGTTGGATCAAGCTTGGGTAGATGCGATTAAGGCGAGCCTACCCGAGCTGCCAGACGCCAAAAAGCAACGCTTTAAGGCGGATTACGGTCTATCGCCCTATGATGCGGCGGTGCTGGTCTCTGATAAGGACGCTGCAGACTTCTTTGAGACCGCTGCCAAGGGCCGTGATGCCAAACTGGTCAATAGCTGGATGACGGTGGAATTGTTTGGCTGGCTCAATAAGCATGACAAGACTTTAGCCGAAACCCCTGTTTCGGCAGAGCGTTTGGGCGAATTGGTTGATCTGATCAGCAATGGCACGATCAATGGCAAAATCGCCAAAGACGTCTTCCCCCGCATGATTGAAACGGGTGACGCGCCCTTGGTCATCGTGGAACGCGAAGGCCTAAAGCAAGAAACCGATACGGGCCTGATCGAAGAGACCGTTGACGCTTTGATCGCGGCTAATCCCGACAAAGTGGAAGAAGCCCGCACCAAGCCAAAGGCGCTTGGCTGGTGGGTTGGCCAATTGATGAAGGCAACCGGCGGCAAAGCCAGCCCTGCAGTCATCAATGATGTGATCAAGGCGAAGTTGGGGCTTTAAGCGCCCCAGTTTTCCTAGCCTTTTGCTTTGGCAGGCAGGATTACTTCCGTCTTTATCCGTTGCGGCCAGAAGTCAGGCAACAGGCCGCTGCAAGCCGTCATCTCAATTAATGTGGTCAGTACGAACCGCGTGCCGTCCCACGTGTGGGTCTCTGCGATGCCGCAATCACCAATGCCGCGCCCTTTTGCATAGGCGCTGATTTGCCCGGTCTGTGGGTCCACGGTGGAATTGACCAGACTATGGGCGTCTTCATCCTTGGTGTCACGTTCTGGCTCGACAAAGGGGTGGGGCACCAAGGCGGCGTTACCTTGCTGCAGGTAGAATTTCGACCATGTATTATAAGCACCAGCGCCACAGGGTACCGCCCAAAGAATGCGCCCTTTGCCGAGGTTAAATCCCTCAACGCCTTGACCACCTGGATCATAACGCTCGCTATCATCGCATTCGGCCTTGCGGATTTCGAGCACGGATTTTGGGACAGTGGTTCGGGCTGGTAGCTTTGTGAAGGCGACCGCCCTAACGATTGGGGCCGCCGGGGCAGGGGGCACACGGTCCCGTGCCAACTTACCTTTATCTATCCAAGCCGCTGCAGTTCCTGTTCGACCTTGCGTCACTTCAATTGCACGCAGCGCTGCCACAAATCCTGATAGGCTGGCGAAGGAATGCGCCCGGCGGCCTGCACCGCTTGAATAGACAACAGCGTGGCCATTTCTAGCCAATCCGATGAACCGATCCACATCGGCACTCGGCAATAGGCTCGCACCGCTCTCATCGGGAGTTAGGAGGAAGGTTCCGTTTGCCAAGGGTCGCCCGTCTCGGCCCACGATACGCAGGCTGCCGTCTTTGGGCGTCGGTTGGGCAGAACTATACATGGCCGAATAAGTAATTTTTGGCTTGGCTGTAGGGCCAGCCTCAATTTCCAGCCAGAGCCAGCCCATTTCGGTGTCTGCAGGGACACCACGCGGGCGGGCACTTACGCCCATCTCATTCAGACCTGAGATGGAAACTGCGGTGCAGGTCTTGATGTTGCTGCAGCTCACGCTCCAATCGCGATACTCTTTCAGCAAGCTTTGCGCCTGTACCGGCATGGCGAAGAGGCTTGCCAAAACGAAAGATAGGAGAAGCGGTTTGGCAATAAGTGTGTTCATGAGCACGGGCTTATGAGCCAAAGTTTTTCAAGGTCAATGGCTTTCCGTGCACGCTTTTCAAAGCGGCGCATCAACAGCAGAAACCGCGCCAAAGCGAGCGATAAAGGTTTGGCGCAGGGCTTCATCCACTTCGGCAAAGGTAACTGGGTAGCCCAAGTCAACCAAAGACGTGACACCAAGGCCGTCTTCTTGGATTCCGCATGGAATGATCCCATCAAAGTGGGAGAGGTCTGGTTCCACATTCAGGCTGATGCCGTGAAAGCTGACCCATTTTTTCACCCGCAAGCCAACGGCGGCAATCTTATCCTCGTGACGGGGAAAACCGGGATGGGTGCGGTCTACCCAAACACCCACGCGGCCACAGCGCAACTCGCCCTTGATTGTGAAGTGGGCCAGCGCATCAATCACCCAATTTTCAACCGATTGGACAAAGGCGCGCACGTCACGTTTGTGATGGCGTAGATCAAGCATGAGATAAGCAATGCGCTGGCCGGGTCCGTGATAGGTATATTGGCCACCGCGACCACTTTTGAACACCGGGAAGCTGGCGCCAGGTAAAAGATCGGATGATTTTGCACTCGTGCCAGCGCTATAGAGGGGCGGGTGTTCGAGAAGCCAGACCAATTGATTCGCGGTTCCAACCGCAATTTGGGCAGCACGAGCCTCCATAAAGGCCACTGCGGCCTCATATTCGACTGGTTTTTCCGATACAGCCCACTCAATCACGGCAATTTCTCCAGTATTTGCAGTATCTTTACGCGCGTTAACCAAGTCCCAACACTCATGGGCTCTATCTAGTGTCGTGACAGACGATAGTGAACACCACCCCTCGCAGATTGAAAAGGTCATGGTCGAAATTTCGGTCTTGGTCGGACGATCATCCTTGCCCATGCACCAGCTACTTCGGATGGGTCGCGGTGCGGTTATTCCCTTGACCGCTTCGCCCAATGATCCGGTTTGGGTTCTGGTCAATAACCACCCAGTGGCCCGCGGCGACATTCAATTGGATGACGATAAGATTTCGGTTGAAATCACCGGCGAAGCCGATGTTTATGACTATTTGGCAGGGCCCTAACAGTCCTTCACTGTTTGGAACTGGCAAGATGCAGGCATAAGGGCTTCACATTGGCGGCGTGTTCTACTAAAAGCGCCGCTCTTTCCGGAACGTGCTCATGGCGGAACTGGTAGACGCGCTAGCTTGAGGTGCTAGTGGGGAGACCCGTGGAGGTTCGAGTCCTCTTGGGCACACCAACGGAAAGATGGCTTTATTGCCTGTATCTGCTACCAGCTTGATGATACAGGCAAGCAAACTTGGGGGCTTACGACATGACGGACAGTGACAGTCATGGACGATCTACAAGCCCTGGGGGTCGACCCCACTAATCCTGATCACGGGCTAGACCGCATGATTACCGTCAAGGTGATCGGGGCGGCGGGCGATCATGACGGGCCTTTGCTGCGCCGCTTATTGCTGCCCATGCACCCTGCCGATGTGGCAGAACTTCTGCAAAACGCACCAAAAGAAACTGCGCGGACGATTTTCACCCTGATCGGCGAAGACCTCGATGCCGAAGTCTATGCTGAATTGGAAGATGAATTGCGCGACTTTGCGCTGGAATTCATCCCGGCGAGCAAGCTGGCGCAAAAGCTAGACGATCTCGATACCGACGACGCCGCAGCGATTGTGGCCGAATTGGATGATGAGGACCGCGCTGAAGTGTTGGCTGCGGCGTCTGATGATGTTCGTGTTGCTGTTGAAGGCGCATTGTCGTTTGAAGAAGAAACCGCTGGCCGCTTGATGCAGCGAGAGTTTGTGGCCGCCCCTCAACATTGGGATGTCGGGCAAACCATCGACTTCATGCGCAAGACGGGTGAAGACCTGCCCGATCTCTTCTTCGATATCTATGTCGTCAGCCCGGCCATGCGGCCGATTGGTGCAATTCCGGTCTCCAAGTTGATGCGGGCCAAGCGCACAATGCTGCTGCAAGACCTGATGGAAGTGCCTGAGATCATTGTCGATCCAGAGACCGACCAAGAAGTCGTGGCGCACGCTTTCCAAAAATACCACTTGATTTCAGCCCCTGTGGTCGATCGCAGCGGTCGTTTGACCGGCATGATCACGGTCGATGACATCGTACGCGTTATTCAGGACGAGAATGAAGAAGACTTGTTGGCACTGGCTGGTGTGCGCGATGCATCGACTGCTGACTCAGTTTGGTCCTCCATAAAGTCCCGCCTGCCTTGGCTGTTGATCAACGTTATGACGGCGCTGATTGCTTCGTTTCTGATTAGTAAGTTTCAGGGCTCAATCGAAAAGATAGTTGCCCTAGCCGTAATGATGCCAATGGTGGCCTCAATGGGGGGTAATGCGGGGACCCAAACTGTGGCGGTTGCTGTACGCGCCTTGGCAGCGCGGGAATTGACCCCCGGAAATTCGGGGCGGATTATCCTGCGCGAATGGCTGACCGGCTTGGTAAACGGGGCCGTCTTTGCAGTCCTTTTATCGAGTGTGGCCTTGATTTGGTTTCAGAGCGTCTTGTTATCTGTCACCATCGCATTGGCAATTCTGCTCAATTTGTCGGTTGCAGGACTCGCAGGCATTTTGATCCCACTGACGCTCAAGCGATTGGGGCAGGATCCGGCGGTGTCGTCAGGTGTGCTCGTCACCTTTGTCACCGATATGGTTGGCTTTGTGGCTTTCTTAGGCCTTGCGACGCTGATTATTCTTTAGCGCTGATCCGTACAGGCAAAGGTGCATTGCAGAGCTCTAGCTTGCCGGCCTTAAACTTGGTCCAGCTGTCGCGGCGGTTTCTGCGGCTTTCAAGCACTTCAGCATAAATCGGGTGATCGGTCCGCAAGGCCTCAAGGCTGACTTGCTCTGTAGCAGGCAGTCTGGAGCCCAATTCTGCTTTGATGATTTTGGGCTTGGTTTGGCCAGAGGCGTAAAAGCCCATCGCCTCACTGCCGCGTGGCAACGTAGCAAACTGATCCATGCCATCGACGACCCGGCCGAGAAGCGTGACATTGCGGTCGAGCGCGCGCGGACTGTGGCCATTGACGGCGTAGAGCTCGGCAGGGCCGCCTGAATCGGCGGCCTCGTCGCGTCCGGCCCCAACCATGCTATAGCAATGGGGCAACCAGTACCGCTTCGAGTTTGGGTCCCAAGCGACGGGCCAGTTGCGCCAGAAGCCAACTTTTGGCGCATAGACGTCGCCATCCTTTAGCTCAAACGGCTTGAATTCAGTCCCGTAGGCGCGGTCAAACTCCGCAACCATCCGCCCCCCTGTAAAGCCTTGCGCCGTGGCAGCCGCGCCATCGCCCCATTGAACGACGTAATTGTCTTGGCTGCGCACAATGTCGCGCCCGTTGAAGAAGCCCTTCGCCAGCAATTCAGTCAAAGCCAACACATGATTGGGCGCAAAATCTGGTGCCAAGAGAATAATTACCCGGGCAGGTGTCTGCGCGCCAGCTTGGGTTGGCTCAAAAGAGAGATAGAGCAGACGACTTTGATCAAGTTTGGCCCAAGCGTCATTCGGCGCGGCGGCAATCAATTCTGCACTGGTCAAGGCGCTCCAAGGTTTTGTCGGCGCAGGTGGCGTGGTTTGAGCTATCGCCGCACCCGAGCAAACTACCAGAGCCAGCGCCCCAATTCCGAAAGCGCGCTGAAAAAGGCTCGTTTGCTTGCCCCACATGGTCTGATCCTTGCTTAAAATGTTGAAGTTCGTTGCCTGGAAGGTGCAGGATTGCCCCCCACTTGTCGAGCGGCCTTTGTGGACAAAAACGGCATCAATCCTGCACAGCTAAGTGCATCGGGCGGAATCCGTCTCTTTTTGGAACGAAAAATGTCCAGACTCACTGCGTCTCGCGCTGCATTGGACCTGATAGCCAGTTTTGAAGGCTTCCGTGCACGTGCGGCTAAAACCCCCGACGGGCGGTGGACGCTGGGCTTTGGCCATGTCGCTACAGCACGTGAGGGCCTGTCTGTCTCGCGTGCGGAAGCAGAAGACTTGCTGCGCTGGGATTTACGTCCTGTCGAAGATATGGTGCGCCAGTCGGCTTTAACCCCCTTAAATCAAAATCAATTTGACGCTTTGGTATCCTTTGCGTTCAACATTGGCATCTCAAACTTCACGACCTGCGATGTGCTGCGCTATTTAAACCAAGGCCAGCCCATTGCGGCCGCCCTTGCCATGCATGCGTGGCGTCGGGCGCGGGTAAATGGTCGTATTTTGGTGATTGATGCCTTAGTTCGCCGAAGGGCCGCTGAGGCTGCTTTGTTCCTAGAACCTTTAGGTCCGCGCCCAGCCGCACCAAGCTCGGTTTTGAGCCCGGAAATTGATTATACGGCAGCATTGCTATCCCATGCTTCTGATCCACGCGATGTTGCTTTTGGCGTCAGCGCGGATGGGGCCACGATTGCAACCGATCCCTCGCCGAGTTGGCTGCCTGAGCCATCTAAAGCTGAGGCGCCCGAACCTGTAAAAGTGCTTGCAGAAGCCATCCCATCGCCCGAACTGATGGCGGAGGTCGCGCCTGAAGCGCCAGCAATTGACGAACCCAGCGCTTTAATGGCTGCTGAGCAAGAAACAGAACAAACCATTGAAGCCCCGGTGGCCGACGCGGCTGATCCTGTCTTGGTGCCTTTCCCAGATGAAGATGGGATCGCGGCCAATCAATTGGATCAAAGCCAGCGCGTCCCTGCCAATGATGGGCTGCGCACTTTGACGCCTTGGGCTCCAGAACTGGATCCAGCAGCTGAGGCACTGACCCCCGGGGGGATGGAAATCGCACGTCCTCCAGTGCTTGAGCCAGCCGCACCGACCCGTGTGCTGACTTGGTTTATACTGGCGGTTGGGGCCGTCTTTATGGCTGGAGGCTTGTGGTTCGCGCACCTTTTAGGGGCGCTAACTCCAGAACCCGAGGGGAAGACCATCAGCTTGCAGGGGATCATAGCGATTCTGTCGGCTGCGTTTGGATTTGTCGCGGTTGTCACCTCTGCGGTGTCCTTGGCGCGTGGCCAAGAGAGCGGCGACGAGACAGCATTACTGCCCTAAGCGCTTACCCTTTTGCTTGCACTCGCAGGCAGGCTCGCGCATGGTAAGGCATGCTTAGAAACTCCTATCCCAGCCTCGATTTCGACCTCGGCGAGACAGCTGACGCCATTCGTGAAACCGTCGAACGCTTTGCGGCCGCAGAGATCGCCCCACGTGCCGCAGAGATTGATCGCAGCGACGAATTCCCGCGCGACCTCTGGCCAAAGCTCGGCGACCTCGGCCTGTTGGGCATAACAGTGGACGAGGCCGATGGCGGCTCTGGCCTAGGCTATCTCGAACATGTGGTGGCGATGGAAGAAATCAGCCGGGCCTCGGCTTCGGTTGGCCTATCCTACGGGGCGCACTCAAATCTGTGTGTGAACCAATTGCGGCGCTGGGGCACGGCAGAGCAAAAAGCGCGCTATCTGCCTAAGCTGATTTCGGGCCAACATGTCGGCTCGCTGGCCATGTCGGAAAGTGGTTCAGGCTCAGATGTGGTCTCGATGCGCTTGCGGGCTGACAAGAAGGGCGACCGCTATGTCCTCAATGGTGGCAAGTTCTGGATCACCAATGCCAAACACGCCGATACGTTGATCGTCTATGCCAAGACTGAGCCTGAAGCTGCGTCGCGCGGGATTAGCGCCTTCTTGATTGAGAAAGATTTCAAAGGCTTCTCGGTCGCCCAAAGCCTCGACAAGCTGGGGATGCGCGGCTCGCCAACTGGAGAGCTCGTATTTGAAGATTGCGAAGTGCCGGAAGAAAATCTGATGGGTCCCCTCAACAAGGGCGCACAGGTTTTGATGTCTGGCCTTGATTATGAGCGCGCGGTTCTGGCCTCTGGCCCGATTGGCATCATGCAGGCCTGTCTGGATGTTGTTCTTCCATACATCCATGAACGCAAGCAATTTGGCCAAGCCATTGGCGAGTTCCAGCTGATGCAGGGCAAGATTGCCGACATGTATGTGACGCTGTCGACAACACGCGCCTATGTCTATGCCGTGGCCAAGGCCTGTGATCGTGGGCTGACCACACGCAAGGATGCAGCTGGCGCAATCCTCTATGCCGCTGAGAAGGCAACCTGGATGGCTCTAGAGGCCATTCAATGCTTGGGCGGCAATGGCTACATCAATGATTATCCCACCGGCCGTCTTTTGCGCGATGCCAAACTCTATGAGATTGGTGCCGGCACCAGCGAAATCCGCCGCTGGTTGATCGGGCGGGAGTTGTTTAGCGAGACAGCGAGCTAGGTTTTCTGTGCATTAAGAAGAGAGAGGCCCGAGGTGATCCGTCGTAGTTTTTTCGCAACGCTAGCGGGCTTGGCTTTAGCCGGAACCGCATTCGCCCAAACGCCCGTACAACCTGCTGCACCCGTCGCAGCTGCGCCCATTGTGACGCCAGCCCCGAAAGTCTTCCTCACCACATCCATGGGCGAGATTGAGATCACTTTGGACCCCGTGGGTGCGCCCAAGACCAGCGCCCACATGCTGAAGATGTTTCAGACCAATCACTTTATCGGGGCGTCCTTCTTTCGGATCGAGCCGGGGTTCATCATTCAGATCGGCGACTTGGATGCCCAGTTTAAAGGCCGCTATCCGCCTTTAAGCCCGGTCGAACTCGAAACGGCGACCAATAAGCACGCCAAGGGTGCAGTCGCGCTCGCACGGGGCGATGCGCTAAATTCGGGACATTCAAGCTTCTATTTCGACTTGGCAGACAATCCATCCCTGAATGCTGACCCTAAGGCCCCTCCAAACACAACAGGCTATGCCGTTTTCGGGCGGGTAACGGCTGGCTGGGACGTGGTAGAGGCCATGGCGAAGGTCGAGCGAGCGCCTACTGGCGGCCCATTTCCCGGCAAGGCACCGGTTGTTCCCATCATCATCACCGCCATCCGCACAGACCCGCCACCACCGCCTAAGCCAAAGGCGGCACCAAAGTCTGCGCCCAAGGCTAAGAAGAGGCGGTGAGGGGCTTGACGCTAATGCGCGTCATCCACTTTCAAGCTGTCCCGTAGCGCGCGCTTCAGGAACTTGCCCGAGGCATTGCGCGGGATAGCCTCGTTTAGGAACCAGACATAGCGGGGCACTTTGTGTTTCGCCATCAGGGCTAGACAATGTTCGCGCAATTCCTGACCCGTTAGGCTGGCGTCCGGGCGGACCAGAATGGCGGCACCGACTTCCTCGCCTAAGCGATCATCGGGCACGCCAAAGACACAGCATTCGGCGACGGCGGGATGGCGATAGGCGACGGCTTCCACCTCGACACAATAGACATTTTCGCCACCGCGCAGAACCATGTCCTTCTTGCGGTCCACCAAGAAGATAAAGCCATCCTCATCGATGCGGGCCACATCCCCAGTATGAAGCCAGCCATCGGTGATGGCCTCCTTCGTCGCGTCTGGTCGGTTGAGATAGCCTTTGATGACCGGTGCGCCTTTGACCCACAGCTCACCCATCTCACCAACCGGCAAGAAATTGCCTTCGTCGTCGACACAGCGGGCTTCAAAGGTCGGCATGGCGGGGCCACAGCTGGCGGGCTTGTCGACGAAAAAGTCAGCACTAATGGCGGTGATGATGCCGCACGTCTCCGTCATGCCATAGCCGGTATTGGGTCTGGCCGTGGGAACAGAGGCATCAATCTTGGCAACAAGATCGGGCTGCAACTGCGCCCCACCGCCCCCAAGCGTGAGCAAGCTAGACGTATCGGTCGTAGCAAAATTGGGGTGGGTGATGACTTCGCGCGCCATAGTCGGCACGCCACTCATCGCCGTCACCTTTTCGGTCTCAATCAGGCGCAGCGCTTCGCCAGCATCCCATCTATACATCAAGACCATGGTGCCACCGCTCGCCGTGGCGACATAGGCGGCACAATTATTGGCGGTTACGTGGAAGAGGGGCGTCGTGATCAAGCCAACGGGTGGGTTTGGTGCCGGCACGCTGGCGGGGTCAATGCCAGTGGCGCGCATCGTGGCCAAGCCTTGGACCTGCGCCGAGAAGCTCATGTTCATCAGATTGGCGACACATCCGCGATGGGTCAATTGCGCCCCTTTTGGGAAGCCTGTGGTGCCCGACGTATAGAAGATGCAGGCATCATCGTCTGGATCAATGTCTACGTCGGGCATCGCACCGCCGCTAGCAATCACCTCTTCATAAGGCACAACTCCATCGGGGAGGTGGCCGCAGCGCACGCCCACAAGCGTGATGCCCTCGGCCATATCCGGCCGCTCCATCACCCGGGCCAGACGTTCGGAATCGCAGAACAATACCTTGGGGCCAGAATCCTTCAGGCCATATTCCAGCTCATCGGTGATCCACCACGCATTCATGCCGACGCAAGCCACACCAATCGAGACACAAGCCCAATAAAGCAACATCCATTCGGGATAGTTGCGCATCGCCACAGCAACCCGGTCACCCCGCCGCACGCCCTGGCTCCACAGCCAAGCGGTGATCGCATTCACCTTCTCATGCGCTTGGCCATAGGTGATACGCTCATCTTGGTAGACCAAATAATCCCGGTCGCTAAAGGCCATAGTCGAGAGCCAGACGGCGCGAATATTGGGCGGGGCGTGCTTATAACTGCGGACGCTGCTGCCACGCACGTCAATCTCTTCAATCTCGAAGGGCTGCCCGGCCGAAGTCAGTTCGGTCCAAGCTTGCTTGAGTTCTGTGTAGTGCATATCGCCCCCCCGGAATTATTTGACTGCGCGCTTTTTGGCTGCCCGCTTTTGATGGTCGATTGTATCCGGTGTTGTGGGGAATGGGTCAAGTGGGAGGCATCACGGCCTGTATTTCGACCCGTCGCAGCGCCCTTGCTGCCGGTGCCACAAAAGCGAAAGAAAGGAGCTTGAATGCTAACACTTGCTGGAGGGAAATCTGGCGAGTCGCCTCTGGATTAAAGGGCCCGCAAATTAGAGGCTGGCAACTGTATCTCTGACGCGTGGTCACATCCTAAACGGTGCCAACTGGCTCCCCTTATAAAAAACTTAACCCAGACTTGGCAAAATCCTAGCATGTCAGAGCGATCTATCTCAATAAATAACAACGGCGCAGCCATCGCTTGGCTCTTCATGGTCGTGTGGATGAGCTTGTTGGTGTCATTTACTGGGTCGTGGGTTCAGGCGGGGATGCAAATTCGCCCTACAATAATCACCCTCTTGATTTTGTTCTGGATTGCAGCACCCGTTGGACTCGTCGTGGCCTTCGGATCTCCCCTGAACTGGCTGACCTTCGCAGAAGGTTGGGTAACGGTCCGGCAGGTTTGGCTTTGGAAACAGCGGGAAACTCGGTTCGCCCTCATTAAAAGCAGCCTCCGTATTATCCGTACGGAGGATAATGATGGGGGACCCTATTTCCGGCTGGACCTAATTGGTCCAGAGGGCCTCGTCATAATCGTTGCCCAGAGTCATAAAGAAGCGAAGGTCAAAGCAACGCGTGATCAGCTAATTGCAGAGATTGGGGCCTCAGCACCCTAGATTTAAAGTCTCAATTAAAACGACCAGTCAAACATTATACAATTCAAATTACTAAATTCGTTTAGTATGAACGAAAGTTAAGTACAACTCCTTTGTTGTCGGCAGATTTTTCCGACTATCAACACTGAATGCCTGCCCCTGAATCGCCAGTGTTATCCTTGGCCAAACCAGCGCATGCCGTCATCGCCCGTTGTTTTAGGCCGCACTTAAGCAGATCGGGACGGAGAATCGGACGGAAAATGGCGGACAGGGTGGGATTCGAACCCACGGTAGGCTTCCACCTACGGCGGTTTTCAAGACCGCTGCCTTAAACCACTCGGCCACCTGTCCGCGTTTTGACGTCACGTCTGAAAAAAATGCCAGATCGATAAAATTCGACCTAATTTCCAAGCGTTGATTTCAAACCTCTCTTGTAGAGTGCAACCCGCAGTCGGATCAACCGGCGCGGGAAGAATGTCTGCAGAAACTACTGCAGTCCAATATGGTGGGACATAAAATGGTCCGGAATTCGGCACTGAAGGTACATGTTGTTACGCATTGTTTTAAAAATAGAATTATTGATTTGGGTGTAGCCGGGCCACTTTGGACCAGCGCACTCCTATTAGCTGCCGGATTTGCAGCTCATCCTGCTGCTGCCGCACCCAATGCCCGTCCATTGACCACCACCATCAACAGCGAAGCGGCGTCTACTGAAGTTGTTTCCAGCGCTAAGCCCGTGCGCAAGGTCGCGATTGCGACGCAAAAACCTGCGACCGTGACGACCAAACCCAATCCTGTGAGCGCTAGCCAAGGCGCACCGATAGAGCGGGTCCAGATGGCGTCCCTTCCACCTGTAACGACCCGGGCAACCAAAGAGGCATCACCTGCTGATCGCCCAATCCGGGCAACATCAATTTCGATCCGCGCGTCGGAGCCAGAGCCTGCGCCAGCTGTGCGGCCGTCAGATGTGCCAGCATTCCAAAAGATTGGCGCGCCCTATCAAGTCAATGGCACTTGGTACATTCCAACCCATGAGCCCAATTATAATGAAACTGGGACTGCGTCTTGGTATGGGCGCGATTTCCATGGCAAGCCGACGGCCAATGGCGAATTGTTCGACATGAATATCGTCAGTGCAGCCCATCCAACTTTGCCAATCCCCAGCCTTGTGGAAGTGACCAATTTGACCAATGGCCGCTCCATGGTGGTGCGGGTCAATGATCGGGGTCCGTTTGTATCCGATCGTTTGATTGACCTTTCGGCACGCGGCGCAACCCTTTTGGGCTATCGCGATCAGGGCTCCACGCAAGTGCGGGTGCGCTATATTGGCCCCGCTGATCCTGAACCGCTGGTGACCACTGCTAATCTAACAGCGCCGAGTGAAGAGAAAAAATGGACCAAGCCGGTGCCACCGCCCGCCCAGACCGCAAGTCTTGCACCCGTCGCTGCGCCAAGGCCGACGGGGCCGGTGAAGGCCACCCAAGTAACCTCTGATGATGTGGTTTCAGGCCTTTATGTGCAGGCAGGTGCTTTCTCGCGCCGGGCAAATGCTGAGCGTGCGTTGAGCCGCGTACGGGACGTTGGCCCTGCCCAAATCGTGGAAACTCAAACAGCTTCGGGTGCCAGCCTGTATCGGATCTTGATTGGCCCGGTTGAAAATCAGGCTGCAGCCAGCGCATTGGCAGCATCTGTCACAGGGCTGGGCGTCAGCGGGGCCCATGTCATGGCGTCACGCAACTAAAGACCGATAGAGACTGCATCAAGGCCCTTGCTTAGAGCGGACGGGCGGGTCACTTCTGTCTGCACCATGAGAGCAGACGGGTCTTGAAGCATGACGGGCGGCCATTTCATCACTTTGGAAGGCGGCGAGGGGGCCGGGAAGACCACCCTGCTGACCGCGCTTAAGGCGCGGCTGGAAACTTCTGGCCATGAAGTCGTGCTGACACGAGAGCCTGGCGGGACCCCCGGTGCGGAGGCCATTCGCGCGCTGTTAGTTACCGGGGAAGCGGATCGTTGGACCGCTTTGTCGGAGCTATGTCTGTTTTTTGCCGCGCGCGAAGACCATTTAGAGCGCCTGATCCGTCCGGCTCTGAAGCGCGGTGCGATTGTCCTGTGTGACCGATTTTCTGATTCCACCCGCGCTTATCAAGGCCAAGCGGGCGGGGCAGGGCGCGAGGCCGTTGAAGCCCTTGATGCCTTGATTGTTGGGCAAACACAGCCTGATTTGACGCTGATCCTCGACATTGACCCTGCCATCGGCCTGAAGCGGGCGGGTGCGCGTCGTGGCATTGAAGACCGGTTTGAGGGCAAGGCCTTTGCTTTCCATACCGCGCTGCGCGCGGCCTATCTGGAACTTGCCGCGCAATTCCCAGAGCGTTGTGGCGTTCTAGATGCGTCAGTGACACCAGATGTGTTGGCTGAGGCCGCTTGGACCCTCGTAACTGGTCGCTTGAGCCTATCATGAGCGATGAGGTGCCCGATCAAGAGCCTGGATCACCCCACCCTCGGGCGGTGTTTGACCTTTTTGGCCATGAGTCCGCCGAAGCGGAACTGGCAGATAGCCTTTCAGGTGGGCGCTCGCACCATGCGTGGCTAATCACTGGGCCAAAGGGTGTCGGCAAGGCGACCCTCGCTTATCGGTTTGCGCGCAGATTGTTAGGGGCAAGCCCTGCAGCCACAAGCCCATTGGCCAGTGCGCCAGACGATGTCGTCAGCCGCAAAATTGCCCAAGGCGCTCACGCAGACTTGCGCACGGCCACGCGGCTTGATCCTGAAAAGGGCGAGATTAAGCGCGATGTCACCGTTGCGGCCATTCGTGACCTGACGCAATTTTTCACCATGACGGCAGACGGGGCAGGGGGCGCGCGGGTTGGCATTGTTGATTGCGCTGACGACATGAGTTCCAACGCTGCCAATGCGCTTTTGAAGACATTGGAAGAACCGCCACCGGGTGGGACGTTGATTTTGCTCGCGCACGCACCTGGCCGATTATTGCCGACCTTGCGGTCGCGCTGTCGCAGGCTTGACCTGTCCTGCCTATCGGAGGAGGCGATGGCAAAAGCACTGCCCGATATTGATGCGACCACGCGGGCTTTAGGAGCGGGACGACCCGGGCGAACACGGGCGTTGGCAGCCTTGGGCGCGGCGAAACTCTATGGCTCATTATCGCGCCATTTATCCGGCCTACCCCGCGCGCCGTTGGATGAAGCTTTGGCCTTAGCCGATGCCTGCAGCGATGCGGACCGCTTTCATGCGGTCTTTGACATGATGGAGGACTGGCTGGCGCGTGCCGGCCGCGCCGGGCTTGGTCTTGAGATAGCCGAGATTGAACCCGGCGAAAGCGTGCTGCTGGCGCGCCTTGCCGCAGGGGCGGGGACTGATGCAGCCGCTAAGGCGTGGAGTCATGTGCGCGCGGTGCGAACCAAGGTCGAGGCCCTTAATCTGGATCGCAGTTTAGCGACCCTAGAGGCGCTGCGTGCCATCCGTGCAGACCTAGCGGCGATCCATTAAAGAAGCGCCATGATCGATAGTCACGTCAATTTACACCACGAATCCTTTGCCGAAGATTTCGACGAGGTTTTGAGCCGCGCTGCAGAAGCGGGTGTGCACGCCATGCTGACCATTTGCGACAAGATGGCTTCGCTGCCTGCCATTGAAGCCATCTCCGCCCCGCGCGATAACATCTGGCACAGTGTGGGTGTGCATCCCCATTATGCCGACGATCATCAGGATTTGACGGCTGAACATCTCGTCATCGCAAGCGCGAACCCAAAAGCAATTGGCATTGGCGAAACGGGCCTTGATTTCCACTATGGCTATAGCGCCGAGGCTGCTCAGATTGCCGTGTTCCGCACTCATATTGAAGCTGCAAGAGCAACGGGCTTGCCCCTCATCGTCCATACCCGCCAAGCCGATGAATTGACGGCCACGATCTTGGAAGAGGAAATGGGCAAGGGTGCGTTCAAGATCTTGCTGCATTGCTATACCAGCGGCTTGGGCCTGCTGCGTCGCGGGCTGGACCTTGGTGCTTATGCGTCCTTTTCCGGAATTGCGACGTTTAAAAATGCGACAGATGTGCGCGAGGCTGCCCGTCTTGTGCCCTTGGACCGCGTGCTGATTGAGACCGATTGCCCCTATCTCGCGCCCATCCCAATGCGGGGCCGCAGGAACGAGCCTGCCTTTCTGCCCCATGTCAGCCAGTATTTGGCAGATTTTTATGGAATTGAGGCTGGTGAGTTTGCAGACCTTGCAGACCGGAATTTCTTCGCTTTGTTCGATAAGGCCGTCCTATGACTCAAGCCAAAGCAACCCATGTTCGGGTCACGATCCTTGGCTGCGGGTCGTCGGGTGGCGTGCCACGCGTGGGCGGGGAGTGGGGGGCTTGTGATCCGGGTGACCCGCGCAATTACCGCACGCGCTGCAGCCTGCTGGTTGAGGCCTATCAAGGCACCTATAGTCATGAGACCTCGACGGTTATCCTGATCGATACCTCGCCTGATTTGCGCACCCAGTTTTTGGCCGCCAATGTCAGCCATGTCGACGCGCTGCTCTACACCCATGATCATGCCGACCAGAGCCATGGCATCGATGATCTGCGCGCCATAGTCTATCATCAGCGCAAGCGCATCCCGACCTTTATGGACGCCTACACGCGAGAAAATCTGGTCCGCCGTTTTGGCTATATTTTTGAGACACCACCCGGCAGTCACTATCCCGCTTTGCTAGATGCCCATGATATGCCCTTGCCTGGGCAAACTCTGACTGTCCAAGGCCAAGGCGGCGCTTTGGATTTCCAGATTCTTGCCCAAAATCATGGCGAGATTGACAGCCTCGGCTTTCGCTTCGGCCCCGTCGCTTATTGCAATGATTGCAAAATCTTGCCGCAGGCAAGCTTGGAAGCCTGCAAGGGCACCGACCTCTTCATCGTCGACACCCTCCGCCACACGCCCCACCCCAGCCATGCACACTTGGAATTGAGCCTAGAGTGGATCGCGGAAATCCAGCCCAAGCAAGCGATCCTGACGAATATGCATATTGATTTGGATTATGCGACTTTGGCCGCGAGCCTGCCTGAACACATCGTGCCGGCAGTGGATGGGATGGTGGTTGAGGTGGCGGTTTGAGGGCTTTTCCCCAGACTGTAGGGTGCGTTCCGCAAGGAATGCACCGCTAAACCCCCATCCAAACCTGTTTAGCCAATGCTTGACATCGGTGTATTGCGGCCTTGCGATACACCCCACGGCGCGTGGCGCAATATTGAATGACCCTAAGTGATGGTTTCGGTTGACTGGACAAACAAGTTGTGGTCGCTACCGCATGTGGGGACCCTTTATGGCATATCGAAAACTGCTGCTTGCGTCGTTAATCGTGAATCCGGCGAACGATCGGCACGGTGAACTTGAAAACGAAACCGCAGCGATTGCTCAGCTCTTCGCCGTTCAAGAGTCGCATATGCGCAACCTTGCTAAAGATTTAGTCAGCAAAGGAGAGGTTTTCGAACCACCTCTTGTCTTTCCTTCAGGCGACAAATTTATCATAGCCGATGGAAATCGTAGAACGACTTGCTTGAAACTCCTCGCGAACCCGCACCGAGCGCCGACGATCGAACTTCAGCAATACTTCGCCGACTTGAAGAAGAAGTGGCCCGGCACTTTCCCTGATAAACTTGAATGCAGAGTTGAAGTGGACCGCGACCGGGTCGACGATATACTTTTTCGACGACACACCGGCGTGCAAGGCGGGATAGGCCAGAGCACCTGGGATGACAGGATGAAAACCAACTTCGTTGTCCGCACGGGCAAGGGAGGGGGGTTGAACGTTGCGGACGAAATCGAAAAACTGCTAGTTGAAGCGAAACTTTTACCGGTAAGAAAGATTCCTCGATCGAACCTCAACCGATTGCTATCGGCGGAGGCACTTCGAAATCGACTTGGCATTTCAGTGCGTCAAGGTAGGCTCGAAATCATACGTGACCATTCCCAAACGCTGACGGCGCTTCAACGGGTAGCCAATGATCTCGCTAACCGGGCAATCACCCTTGAGCAGATATGGGATACAGAATCTAAGCTGAATTACATTGACAAGCTAGAAGCAGAAGGTGTGCTGCCGAGCGTAAAGCCTACGCCTGGGGCGGGGCCAACAACAGGTCCACCACCTCCTGTCCCTTCCCCTCCACCCCCCGGGCCGCCGCCTGCGCCGCCCCGGCCGAAGGCTTGGCCGCACCTGATTCCGGACGTCAATTATGGTGTTGTTTGGACTGCACATCTCCAGCGTCATCGAGCTATTTGGGAGGAACTTCAGAACAAGTTGAAACTAACCGATACACCGAATGCCATTTCTGTCTTGCTTCGGGTGCTGCTTGAACTTTCTGTCGACAACTACTTGAAACGCGAGCAACTGACAGGAGTGCAAGAAACAGAAACACTTTCGCGTAAAGCTAGAAAGGTCGCTGAGGATCTTCATGCCAAGGGCAAGATTGATAACAAGTATCTTGGTGCGATCAAAAAATTGCAACAGAGCGAGGGCATCGTATCAATCGACACGCTCAACCGTTACGTTCATTCCTCAAACTTCAGCGTTTCGCCTGATCACCTAAAAATGATCTGGTCAACGCTCTCCGAGTTCATTGTTCTTTGTTTGGCGGCATAAGGCTCGTCTTGTAATTCGACCGAGTTGATGGGTTACTAGGAAGATTTGGCAATTCTGGCGCGGTAACGTGCATTCCGACTGGAATGCAGTACCGAGTACCCATATAAACCTATTCAGCTATTGTTTGACATCGGTGCATTCCAGTTTCGGAATGCACCCTACGACGCGACCCAGCCACCCTACTTCACCGGAAACAACCAAATCGAAATCGTGTGGATCGTCAGGCCGGCTAGGCCGCCAATGACGGTGCCGCTGATGCGGATATATTGCAGGTCTCGGCCTACGGCGGCTTCGATCTGGTCGACGACCGTACGGGCATCCCAGCCTTGGATGGTTTCGGCCACCATGGTGCCAACGCCAGCGCCTTGGGCATCAGCAAGCTCAACCGCCCAAGATTTCAAGCGCTGGTTGAGGCTTTCGCGAAGCTCGTCGTCGCGCTCAATGGCGCGGGCTAAATCTTCGAGGCCCGCTGCAATGGCATTACTGAGGCGGTCGGTTTCTTCGGGCGATTGTTCGCGCAGGGTCTTTTTTAGGTCGTTCCACACATTGGTGACATAGGTGCGAACCACTTGATGATCGGATACTTCGCGGACCCAGCGCTGGAGTTGATCGCGGAGGTTTGGGTCATGGCGCAGGTCGCGCGCTAGATGGGACAACGCTTCGTCAATCCGGGTACGAATGGAGTGATTGGGGTCTTTTGCGGCGTCTTTCAGCGTGTCCTTGATCGCGGTCAGCAAGGCGTCGGACGCTGCGGCATCGACCGAGAATAGCTTGGGCAGCCAGTCCATTTTGTCCGACACGCGCGTGCGAAACATGTTTTCTTCCGAATGGATCGCAAGGTCGGCATGAAAGATGATCAGATCAACAATGGCCTTGTGCCGGCCGCCCTTGATCAAAATGTCTAAGCCCTCAGCCAAAAGATGGGCAATGTCTGCATTGCGCAGCCGCTCGGTCAGCGTCGTCTGTAGCCAGGTAGCAATCTTGCCTTCGTTTAACAGGCCCAAGATACGTGGGACGGCCCCAGCAATGCCCTGTGCGACGCGGCGTGCGCGGTCACCCTCGGTCAGCCAAGCGGCTGTATTGCCGGCCAGGTCCATATCCTTCAAGCGCCGCTGAACTTGTTCGGGCTGCAGGAAGTTGCGCGAGATGAAGCGACCCAGCCCCGCACCGATGCGATCCTTGGACCTTGGTACAATGGCGGTATGCGGGATTGGAAGACCTAAGGGCCTGCGGAAGAGGGCGGTTACGGCAAACCAGTCTGCCAATGCCCCGACCATGGCCGCTTCGGCAAAGGCACGCACGAAGGGGAGGACGGGGCTAGAGGCCTCAAAATATTTGGTAACGACGAACAACAGCGTCATCCCAAGAAACAGCCCGGTCGCAACCCGCTTCATGCGCCGATAGGCGATGGCCGGGTCTTCTTGCATAAGGGTCGTCACAGGCTGTTTATCTGCCATAGAGATTAAGTCTGATCCACTCTTTGCCAAGGGCCGCCTGGACTACCGACCGTGACGGCGACCAAGGGCTGCGACACCGGTATAGAGCTAAGCTCGCGAGGACGGGTTGCCCAAGCCACATAAGAGATGGTGATTGCCAAGGCTGCGGGCAATAACCACCACGCGATTTTAGCGGCAGCAAGCCCTGCGGCGCAAGCCCAAAGGATCCCAAGACCTAGGCCAAAAAGGACGGTGACTAAGGAACGATCCGGTCTTTGAGTCATTTTGGGTCGTTTGGTTGGCCGCGGGCGCGAAAATTCGATCACGCAAGCCCCCGCGCATGTTGCTGTCCCCATCACCAAGATCGTTAATGCCGCAACTGGCCAAGCCCAAGCAACAAGGGCAGCCACGATGAAAAGCTCAATAAGGGCTGGACCGCTGGCCGCCAAAACCTTGCCTTGCAGAATGATTTTAGGGTCCAAGGGGCTCGCTTGCAATAAATCGCGGGCCTCTTCGACAGAGGCAGTCAGCCACGCAAGGCTGGACGTCAACATGGTCACGTTGAACACGGTGATGGCCGCGAACATTGCCCCCATAACGGGTGCCATCTCGCCTTGTTCCTCTGGGTTGGTCATCGCGCTCCACACAAAGCCCAAAAAGGGCACCATGGTGAAAAGAGGCACAATCAACTGGCTAACAAACAACGGGTCACGCGTCAGGCTCAACCATTCCTTGTGGAAAACCATCACAAGGGCTGGACGGCGGAATTGTTGGGCATGCGCTTTGCGCGCCTTGTGCGGTGCATGGTCATTTTGGCCATTGAGAAACGCGACATCTTTATCATAGCGCTTGCCGGCAAAATGCAGAACCGCAGCAGAAACCACAGCCCCAGCGACGAGGAAGGCCAGCGCCCCAAGCCAATCGCCCAAAATCGTCCCGCCAAGCCAACTCAGGTTTGAGGTCAGCTCGACGATCCAATCATGGAGCAGAACGAGACTGGCATTTGGATCGTCTTCTTTGGCAGCCAAGCGACCGAGACTGCCGGAGCTCGACACCATTTGATAGCCAATAAGGCCAATCATAACGCCAACAGCGCCTAAAGTGATGGTGGCGCGGCGGCCATTTCGCAGGCCAAACCACAACAAAGCTTGCCGCGCGATCATATAGGTGAGGGCGGCATCAAGTATCGCGAACCCGGCTACCACGACGTAGATTGAGGCAAACATCGGTGAGATCATCACAATCGAAGCGCCAAAAAAGATCGTTGCAAACCCTGCATAAATACAAAAGCCGCGCCAAGCGGATGAAATCAACCGCGCGGCCACGAAGCGATGGGGTGGAATAGGGGAGGAGAGTAGGAGGTCTAAGTCCCCCTTCTCCGTGATCGTCATAAACGAACCCATCAGATTCATTGAAATGCCAGAGATCATCAAGGTAAGGATGACCGCCCCTGCCAGTGAGCTGAGCTGTTTGTAATCACCGGCCGCAGCTTCAAAGGTCTTTGCGATCGCATAGCCCATGCTAAAGCTCAAGAAGGCCACAAACAGGATCGTAAAAACTGGCTTAAGCCAACTGGGCATTTTCTTGCCAAGTCTGCCAAGCCGCCACGACAGACGAATTTGATGGCGCGCGAGCCAAAGGATGCTGCCGGGCACAAACAAGCGATCGAGCATCATGCTGGGCTTCCTACCGAGGCGTCATCGACCAACCGAATGAAAATATCTTCCAAACTGCCATCGGTTTGCCCAGCTTGAGTGCGCAAGTCTGTCAACGATCCATCGGCCAACAAGCGGCCGCGGTGGAAGATGCCAACCCGTTCGGCCAAGCGCTCAGCAATTTCCATCACATGGGTTGTGAGAACAATTGTGGCACCCTCTTTGGTTTTTTCGACCAACAATTCTTTGACTTGGCGGGCGACCGCGGCATCGAGGCCGGAAAATGGCTCGTCGAGCAACAGAAGCTTAGGGTCATGCAACAGCGCGCCCGCCAAAGCGGTCTTTTGCTTCATGCCACGTGAGAAGGTCTCACACCGCTTGTCGCGCTCTTCCCATAAATCCATCCAGCGCAGTAATTCTTCCGCGCGTTTTTCCGCCACACTGCCTTCAACCGACCATAGGCCTGCGATAAACTCGAGATACTCAAGCGGGGTGAGCTTGTCATAGAGCAAAGGCTCATCTGGCAGCCAAGCGGTGATGGATTTAACCGCCTTCGGGTCCTTCGATACATCATGACCAAAGACGGAGATACTGCCTTCATCGGCCTGCAACAGCCCAGCGATCATCCGCATGGTGGTGGTCTTACCAGCCCCGTTGGCACCCAAAAGACCATAGAACGAACCCGGTGCCAGTGTCAGGCTAAAGTCCGACACAGCAGTCTTTGTGCCAAACCGTTTCGTTAACGATTTGATCTCGAGGGCGGGTAGGGGATGGGTGCTCATAGTCGGTCCTGTTCTTCAATCACCTGGTCCAACGCACAAGGTTCGAAGACAGGTACACGCTTCTAGCCGAATGGGTGTTTCAAACCCGTGAATCATCACCGTCAATGATCACAGGAAATGCAGCCGGAAATACGGCGATTACCTGCGGAAAGTCAGCTGAGGATATCCAGCCAAACCTTAACGCGTTAAGGTTTGCCCAAGGCGGAGTCTTAACGGCCAATACGGCGCATTCGTCTAGGACTGCGTTTCAGCAGCTCGAGAGTCCCACAGCCCGAATTAATGTTTGTGAATGAGCCCGCGACTATTAAAGCCAAAGCTGGGCTTGGGGCAAAACTTGGTCCTAGCGTATTGCGCATTTTGTCCCATAACATATATTATGCGAAATAGAACTGGCTAGATTAAGCGACACCCATAGGCCTTGCCCTAGACCATTGGCTCTCATAGGCCTAGACCTAATTGATCGCTTGTTTCCATCAGAATTGGATCGACCATGTTCACCCTACCCCTCACCAGTTTGGTCACGCTTGCTGCGATCATCCTCTTCTTTGTCATGGGCTTACGGGTCGCCAAAGCGCGTGGAACCTACCACATCCCAGCCCCTGCTACCTCTGGCGATCCGATTTTTGAGCGCCATTTCCGGGTTCAAATGAATACGCTGGAATGGCTGGCCATGTTCTTGCCCGCCTTGTGGCTCGGTGCCATCTGGCATTCAGACGGGGTTGCAGCAGGCCTAGGCCTTGTCTGGATCATCGGGCGGATCATTTACATGGTAGCCTATGTCGCCGACCCAAAGACCCGTTCGCTGGGTTTCGTGGTGCAGATGTTGGCGACCCTTAGTTTGATCTTGCTGACCTTGTTTCACATCGTCAGCTCGTTCCTATAACAGGCGTAATAACAGAGCATTAAGTGGGTATCAGGAGATAGGCTATGAAGAGATCAGTTCTGGCATTGTCTGGCGTAATCGGTGCGGCACTTGTGCTGGCCGTTGCCGCAGCCAGTCAATCAGCACCCCAAAAACCAAAAACGCCACCTCAGCCTACGAAAGTTACGCCCATGTCTTCACCTGATTTGTTTGAGGGCCTGATGGGCGGCCCAGTCAACCTTGCCGACTATCGCGGTAAGGTCGTCCTCGTGGTGAATACTGCGTCGCAATGTGGCTACACCGGTCAATATGCAGGGCTTGAGACATTGTGGAAGTCACGGCAACGTGAAGGCTTGGTCATTGTTGGTGTGCCCTCGAATGACTTTGGTGGGCAAGAACCTGGAAGCGCGACGGAAATCAAAAAATTCTGTGAGCTCAATTATGGGGTCACCTTCCCGATGGCTGCCAAATACGCCGTACGTGGGCCTAGCGCACACCCATTTTATCGTAATGCTTTGAGCGTGTTAGGGCCGAAAGCTGAGCCTAAGTGGAACTTCCATAAGATTTTGATCGGGAAAGATGGCCGGCCCGTGGCCGCGTTTGCTTCTGCCGTCACACCTCAATCGGCAGAGCTATCTCAAGCAATCACTTCCGCCCTCGCCTTACCTAAGCGGTAACTGCTTTGGTTCCAAGAGGTTGGCAAAAGGGCTTGGCGTTTGAGTTAAAGGATGACAAGGTCACCCCGATGAGCCTGAAGTAACAAAGGCCACTGGAGGAAACATGGCGACCGATCTCGAAAAGTCCCATAAAACGGGCTCAAAAGTCGCTTTGTCTCGAATTCTTGCCTTTTCGGCACCCAGCCTCCCGCTTGCGGCGCTCGGCCTGCCCTTGGTCGTACAGCTGCCACCTCATTATGCGGGCTATGTTGGCCTTGAGATTGGGGTTGTAGGCCTTCTCTTTATGCTTGCCCGCATTCTCGACATCGGGGTTGATATTAGCATCGGCCTCGCCATGGACCAGACCCGCACGCGTATCGGCAGGTTCTCGCCATGGCTTGTGATGTCCATTCCGGTCATTATGGTCGGCTCTTACTTCCTCTTTATGGCCAAGCCCGGTGCCGATGCGGCCTATTTGGCGTTCTGGCTGTTCTTCACCTATGTGGGTTTCTCGATGGGCTCGTTGTCGCAAATGTCGCTTGGCGCGACATTGAGCGACAATTATCACGAGCGCTCGCGGGTGTTTGTGTTCTGGCAAGCGGCCAACGTACTTGGCATGTTGATGGTTCTATTAATCCCTGTCTTGATCCATTCGGGAGGCGGGTCTGCGGCCAGCGGGGTGCAAAGCATGGGCTGGTTCATCGTGATCCTGATGCCCCTCACCGCTTTGCTGGCGGCAGGCTTCGCTAAGGAAGAATCTCCTAAAGCTTCTGCTAAGCACACAAATCTCAATGATGTTATTTCACTATTTAAATCAGATGCCTGTCGGCGTTTATTATTATGCGATCTCCTCTTGATGTTCGGCTCTGGCGTAACTGGTGGGCTGTTCCTCTTCTACTTTGATGCGGTCAAAGGCTATGGCGGTTTGGCGGCTGCCTTGTTGCTGATCTATTTCATCGCAGGCTTAATCGGCGCGCCGCTGTGGACGCTCATTGCACGGCGCTGGGGCAAGCACGTCTCTCTCATCTGCGCGTGTCTCTATGCCGCTATTAGCCAGCCCTTGATCATGTATTTGCCGGAGAATAATTTTGTCGCCGCGGCGATCGGAATGGCTGCGGCTGGGATTGTTTATACTGCTGGTGCCTATCTCCTGCGCGCCATGATGGCCGATATTGGTGACGAGGACCTATTGCAAACCGGGCAAGACCGGACGGGCCTGCTCTACGCCTTCGTAACCCTGACGGGTAAAGCGGGCTATGCGTTGGCCGTGGGTGTCACCTATGTGGGGCTGGGACTATTTGGCTTCAACTCCAAACTCGGGTCAGGAAACACACCAGAGGCACTGGCTGGCTTAACCCTCCTCTTCTTAGGTCTGCCGGTGGCGGTCAATCTATTGGGAGCTTTGTTGCTGGTGAAATATCCAATCGACGCCAAGCGCACGGCAGAACTTCAGGCCGCAATTGCAGCTAAGCGTAGCCTCGACCAAGAAGCATCTCTGCAAGGCTAGAATCGGATCATAGAAGGGGCATGACTGATCCCTCCCCCATCGACCGCCTCCTCACCATTATGGCAGCCCTGCGCACCCCTGAGACGGGCTGTCCGTGGGACCTAGAGCAGAGCTTTGCGACCATCGCACCTTATACGATTGAGGAAGCCTATGAAGTGGCTGATGCCATTGCGCAGGGCAATTTGGCCTCTTTGAAGGAAGAATTGGGTGACCTTTTGTTTCAAGTGGTCTTCCACGCTCGCATGGCTGAAGAACAGGGTGCCTTTGATTTCAACGAAGTGGTGCAAGGCCTCTCTGACAAGATGGAAGCCCGCCATCCACATGTCTTTGGCACACACGCAATCGAGACCGCTGAGCAGCAAACCCAAAATTGGGAGGTTATGAAAGCAAAAGAACGCGCCGCGAAACTAGCGGAGGATCCCAGTCTGCTCGCCGACATTCCCATGGCGCTACCCGCCTTGATGCGCGCAGAAAAACTCACCAAGCGTGCGGCTCGTGTCGGCTTTGATTGGCCAAGCTTGAATGAGGTTTTCGAAAAGCTCACCGAAGAAATTCGCGAAACCCAAGAAGCAATTGCCGAAGGCGATCAGGCCCATATCGAGGAAGAAATCGGCGACGTTTTGTTTGTGCTGGCAAACTTAGCCCGCAAAGCGAAAGTTGACCCCGAAGTCGCTCTGCGCTCTGCCAATGCAAAGTTTGAGCGCCGTTTCCGTTGGATTGAGGAGGCCCTAAAGCGCGACGGTAAAAGCCCTGAAACCTCAAGCCTCGAGGAAATGGACGGGCTCTGGAACCGCGCCAAGCGCCACGAACGGAACCTCTGACAGGATTTGCGGCCATTGCGCCACAAACCGCGCGGCGTCATCGGCGGTGAGGCGGACTTTGAGATGGGTAAAGCCCTGCTCGTCGGTTTCCTCATGTCGTACCGCCCCTTTGCGAAACAACCACGCCCGTGCGGCACCTTGATCGGGGCCAATCACCAGATCCACCGGCCGGGCATCAAGCGCCAATTCGGAGTCAATCAAGGAAAAGAGGTCCTTGACCCCTTCCCCAGTTAAAGCCGACACACATAAGCCCTGCGCTGTGCCATCCAGACCAGACGCAGCGGCACGTGCCCGAATAAAGGCGGCCCCCTCCGCATCGAGAGCGTCAATTTTGTTCCACGCTTCGATCAATGGCGGACGGCTGTCATGCTCTGACAATACGCGATCTAACACCAATTCTACGTCGCGGCGTTGATTATCGCTTTCGGCGTGCGCGATATCGCGGACATGCACCAAAAGGTCGGCTTGGGCGACCTCTTCTAAGGTTGCCCGGAAGGCGGCGACCAATTCTGTCGGCAGGTCAGTGATGAAGCCCACGGTATCCGATAAGATCACATCGCGACCCGTCGGGGTGCGGACAGCGCGCAAGGTGGTGTCCAGCGTGGCAAAGGGCATGTCTTTCGCCAACACGTCGGCAGAGGCAGCGCGATTGAACAAGGTCGACTTGCCAGCATTGGTATAGCCAACAAGGGCGATGACTGGATAGGGCACGCGTTTCCGGCTGGCCCGTTGTAGGGCTCGGGTCCGTTTAACTTCTTCCAATTCTTTTTTCAGCTTAAGGATTTTGTCCGCGATCATGCGGCGGTCTAGCTCGATTTGCCGCTCACCCGGGCCGCCGGTCTTGCCAGTGCCACCGCGCTGGCGCTCCAAGTGGGTCCATGTTTTGACCAAGCGCGACTTCTCATAGCTGAGGCGCGCCAATTCGACCTGCAGCCGCCCTTCTCTGGTTCGCGCACGGCGGGCAAAAATTTCAAGGATCAGCCCAGTCCGATCAACAACTTTGACCTGAAGCTCTTTTTCAAGATTGCGTTGCTGCACGGGCGACATCTGATCATCGAGGATCAAAACCTCGACTTTGAGCTCCTCACAATGGGCCTTGAGCTCTTCGATCTTGCCCGTCCCAAAGTAGGCTCCGGGCCGAACCTGACGCAGAGGCTCCAGCCGCGCATCAGCGACTTCGAGGTCAAGCGCTTCAGCGAGGCCACACGCCTCAATTAGTCGCAAATCAGGGTCACGACTGGCAGACGCGTCGCTACGTAGGGGGTGGATGACCAAGGCCCGCTGCACGGGCGCCTGACGATCTATCAAATGCAATTATCCCAGCTCTTTTGCGCGCCTACAGACCATCTGTAGCGGCGATAGCATGAGCCTGAAGACGTACGAAGACAAGAAAGACTTAGTCGAGGTCCGCAGGATCGCCCTCAAACATCTGGACCGGCGCGCCGGGCATGATGGTCGAGATCGCATGCTTATAAACCAATTGGACCTGACCGTCGCGGCGCAACAACACACAAAAATTGTCAAACCAAGTGACGACGCCTTGAAGTTTCACGCCATTCACCAAAAAAATCGTCAATGGCGTACGGGATTTCCGGACTGCGTTTAAAAATGTGTCCTGAAGATTCTGTTTTTTGTCGGCAGACATTGTTAGCCCTGTCTTTTCTTGGGTGACGCACCTCGTCACCTGAGTCCCTCATTAGGCAGTCCTTCTGTGAAATTTCAATCCAGAAGGATGCTGTCTAAGGCTTTTTTACTGATGTTTGTTGAGAAAGATAGGTTTCCCGCAGTTTCCGCGCAATTGAGCCAGGTGTGCCGTTGCCAATTTTGTGACCATCCAGCCCAATCACCGGGGTTACAAAGCTGGTAGCCGAAGTAATGAAGGCTTCCTGTGCAGCTAATGCTTCGTCGCGGGAAAAGGCTTTCTCTTCAAAGGCAAAGCCTAGTTCTTGCGCCGTCTTGATGATGGTGTCGCGTGTAATCCCACGCAAAATCGCATGGGTTGCAGGACGCGTTCGTAACAGACCCTCAGAATCAACAATCCAAGCATTCTGCGCGGTACCTTCAGTAACCATTCCTTCGGAATCGACAAACCAAGCATCGGCAAAGCCAGCTTCTAGGGCGGCTTGTTTCGCCAGAACATTGGGCAAGAGATTGACGGTTTTGATATCCACCCTGCCCCAGCGATTGTCCGGGCAGGTTTGAATTTGAATGCCTTTGGCCGCGCGCGCATCGGCTTGGGTCATATTCATGGCGCGTGCCGTCAAAATAATGCTCGGACGCGAGTGGGCAGGAAACGGATGATCCCGACGGGCCACGCCACGGGAAATTTGCAAGTAAACCAAGCCGTCCTTCAGTTTATTGCGCACCATCAATTCGCGCACGATCACCATCAGGCTGGCATTGCCGATAGGTGCCTTGATCTGCAGGGCTGCGAGAGACCGTGCGAGCCGCGCGAGATGGCCCTCTGAATCAAACAAAATGCCCCCACGAACCGCCCAGACTTCATAAACCGCATCGCCAAATTGCAGGCCGCGATCTTCAACATGGATCGAGGCTTGACCATGGCGCACAAATTGACCATCGACATAGGCAATTTTTGGCACTTTTAACCCTCCAAATCGAAGCCGCGGGTGCCTTCAACACCGAGACTTTTCAGTTTGCGGTGCAAAGCCGACCGCTCCATCCCAATGAATGATGCGGTTCGCGAGATGTTTCCACCAAAGCGCGTGATTTGAGCTGCCAGATATTCGCGCTCAAACAATTCGCGTGCTTCACGCAGCGGCAAAGATACCAATTGATGCAGGCCCGTTCGGTCAGCCAACTCGCCCACGCCAACGCCGTCTAGCGCTAGAGCGGCCGCATCGATCGGTTCGCTTGAGTCGCCAGAAGCTAGGATCAGCATGCGCTCCACCAAGTTACGCAATTCGCGCACATTGCCTGGCCAACTCGCTGCCTGCATAGCCGCTAATGCCTCGGGGCCGAAATGGCGCTGGGCGACACCATTGGCTTCGGCGACACGTTTAGAGAAGTGCTCGACCAAGCGAGGCACATCATCGCGTCGTTCTGCTAGGGCGGGCGAACGGATCGGCACGACATTGAGGCGGTGGTAGAGGTCTTCGCGGAAGCGACCCATGCTAATGGCTTCTCGAAGGTCACGGGCTGTTGAGGAAATTACGCGTACATTGACCGACACGTCACTACTGCCACCTAAGCGCCGGAAGCGTTGTTCTACCAGCACACGCAGGATTTTAGACTGCGTTTCCATCGGCATTTCGGCGATTTCGTCGAGCAATAAAGTGCCGTTATGGGCATGCTCAAACACCCCGATCTTGGTGGGGCGGCCTTCGCTGGTTTCTTCACCAAAGAGTTCTGATTCCATGCGCTCTGGTGCAATCGCTGCGGCCGAGATAACGACGAACGGCCCGTCCGCGCGCTGAGAGCCTGCATGCAGGGCCCTCGCGATCACTTCCTTGCCAGAACCAGATGGGCCTGTGATCAGCACGCGGCTATTCATCGGGGCGATCTTCTCGATGGCTGAGCGCAATTGAAGCATGACTGTGCTTTCGCCGATCAACTCATCACCCGCGACAGCGCGAGCGCGTAGCGCCATATTCTCGCGCCGCAAGCGAGCGCTTTCGAGCGCCCGGCTGATGATCAAGATTAAGCGGTCGGACTTGAACGGCTTCTCAATAAAGTCAAAGGCCCCACGCTTCAGCGCGCTGACAGCGGTTTCGATCGTGCCATGGCCAGAGATCAGAACGATCGGGATGGTTGGGTCTATACCTTGCACGACCGACAGGATTTCTAGCCCATCGAGGCGACTGCCTTGCAACCAAACGTCCAAGACGACCAGATCCGGGCGCCGGGTACGAAACGCATCTAACGCCCCATCTGAATCGGCGGCATAGCGAATGGTATAGCCTTCGTCTTCTAAAATGCCGCCAACCAAATCACGAATATCGGCTTCATCGTCAACGATTAGAATTTCAGCTGCCATGGGAGGACTCCGAGCTTAAGCGCTCTTGTTGGGATGTGTTTGTGTCGGTGGTGTTTGAGGCGTTGTCAGCCATGTGTACGGGTAAATTCATCAAGACCCGCGCGCCGTTCTGGCCGTCAGTTCGGTCTGCAAGTTCAAGCTTGCCACCATGTTCTTCCATCACCCGGGCGACAATAGCGAGGCCAAGGCCTGTCCCCTTGGCGCGCGTGGTCATATAGGGTTCCAGTAGACGACGACGATCATGGACCGGGAAGCCAATGCCATTGTCGACCACTTCAATCCAAGCCATCCGTTCATTAAGGTAAAGGCTGACTTCAATTTGGCCAGCGATCTCGGTTTCCTCGCGCGCCCGACGGGTCGCAATCCCCTCTCCCGCATTTTTTAAGATATTGGCGAAGGCTTGAATCAATAGACGGGTGTCCATCGAAACGAGGACAGGTTCGGGTGGCAGGGTGCTGGTGACTTCGATGTCTGGGCTGGCGATCCGTTGGGCGAAGACCGCTTGGCGTAAGGCTTCGCTCAAATCATCGACGGCAAATTTAGGCGATGGCATGCGTGCATAGCTGGAGAACTCATCCACCATGCGTCCAATGTCGGTCACTTGGCGAACGATGGTGTCGGTCATGCGAATGAACACGTCGCGATCCTTGGTGATCACGTCAGCATATTTGCGCTTTAAGCGCTCTGCCGACAATTGGATCGGGGTCAATGGGTTCTTGATCTCATGCGCAATCCGGCGCGCCACATCTTTCCAAGCTGCTTGGCGTTGCGCCGCCAAAAGGCCCGACACATCGTCGAACGTCACCACCAAATCATCACCCGCATAGGCGGCACGGACGTCAAACAACAAGGTCTCTGCCCCAACCAGTCTCTCGGCTTGGCCTTGCGCCGGGTGAAGCGGGCGAGCGCTTCCGACAATGGCCATAAACTCTGGCGCAATCACCGAGAAGTCGCGGCCCTCAAGGCGATCATCATGGGTCTGCAAAAGTCGACCTGCCGATCCATTGGCGGCGCGGACGCAATTGGTACCGTCCAAACTGACAACACCTGCCGATACGCCTTCCAAAACCGCCCCGATAAAGACTGATCGGGTTTCAGCATATTCCGCAGCCTCTTCTAAAGCGCGGCGCTGGAACTGAAGCTCTCCCGTCATTTTGTTGAACGTGGTCGCCAAGGCGGAGATTTCATCCCCACCGCCAACTTGAGCTACGCGGGCACTCATGTCCCCGCCCCGAACGCGTTCCGCCGCATCGGCCAATAGGCCAATCGGCGCGCTGATCCGCCCCGCTGACACCAGCCCCAACCAGACAGACCCGATCAGCACCAAAAGCACAATTTCAAGATAGGCGAGGGCAAATAACAGGCGCAGCAAGACCTGGCGCTCTTCAATCACCTGATAGGCTAAAACCGCGGCTTTGGCCTTTTCAAACAAGGCCAGTTGCCCGGGCTCTGGCAGTCTGACCACCGCTAAATAAGAATTTGAAAAGGCATCAAGGCGGTAAAGCGCACGCACAACGGCCGAGGGGTCAATATTGATGGAGACATCGCCTGCCTGCGCGGTGGCAAAGTCACCGGCATCAGGCATGATAAAGTCCGGCACCCCTTGCGGGCGCTGCGCTTGAGCGAGCTTGGTGCCTTGGGCGTTCAAGACGTAAGCCGCCACAAAGCCACGACGGTCGGCCTGCAGTGCCAGATAATCCCGATAAGCCTGTGGGTCGGCCCTGAGCTGGATAGCTGAAGCATTCAGATCGACCGCCATGGCAGCAATATCGATTTTCGTTGTCTCTGCAGTTTTGTCGACAGATTGATTGCCCAAGATGCGGGTTGCTTGAACGGCTTCGCGCACTTGTTCCGAGAACCAGGCCTGAACGCCCTGTCCGATGGTCAACGCGGAAAACAAAGCGATCAGGATCACCGGGATCACGCCATTGGCGGCAAACAACATCACAAAGCGCAAATGGAGCCGCGCCCCAGTTTGGGCTTTTTTGCCTGCATTGCGGAGCGCCAAAACACGGCTGCCAACCCGTAGCGACAGATAAGCGATCAAGAGTCCGCTGATCACCAAAAGCGCTAAAATCCAAGCGCTTGCAGGGCCAACAATGTCGCCGCCTGAAACCGCAAACAACAGACCTATAAAGGTCAGAATGATTGCGGCGACATAGGCACCCATATCTGTAACGGAGATATGGGCAGCATCGGATAAAGCCGGGCTGCGGGCGCTAACTGGGCTGGAATGAGAAACCGACGGCTGTGAACTCATGTGCCCTGAAAAGCACAATTGTGTCCAAAGCGCAACAGTCTAGCCTGTGTTAGGCTTTGCCGCGTCCTACATCAATGTCCAACAAGGCCAAGCGCTTTCGCAATGTGTTGCGGTTTAGACCCAAAATATCTGCCGCTTTGATCTGATTACCGCGCGTTTCGCGCAGGGTCAGTTCAAACAAAGGTCTTTCAACAGCGGCAATCACGCTCTCGTGCAAATCAGTCATAGACTTACCGCTTGCAGAGGCTTGCGCGATCAATTTTGAAATCGCCGTTCGCGCAACGGTTTCTAGGTCATCATCTTGACCCACATGACCTGTCACAATCGGCTGGCTCCGCTCTCTAAACAGCTCACGCCGGATCTTATCGGCTCCAATTACAGGGTCTGGACTTAGGGCTGCGATACGCCGCATGACATTTTCAAGCTCGCGCACATTGCCGGGCCACGACCAGGTCTCAAGTTCTTCTGCACCCGATTTATCGAGCGCTTTTTCCCCTAACCCATCCTTTGTGGCGCGTGCCAAGAACGCCCGCGCTAAGTCCGGCACATCGCTCATGCGTTCGCGTAAAGGCGGCACTGTAATCGTCACAACATTTAGCCGATAATAGAGGTCTTCCCGGAAGCTACCATTCATGACGAGGCCTTTGAGGTCTCGGTCGCTTGCCGCTACCAGTCGCACATCGCCCAAAGCAGGTTTTGGACCGCTGGTATCTGCCAAAATGCGCGCCAGTCTCGCTTGAGTTGGCATCGGCGTGTCGGCGAGACCATCTAAGAACAAGGTTCCGCCGGCCGCCTGAGCAAATAAGCCAACGCCGTTATGACCTTCGATTGCTTGGTCAAGGCTGCGCGGGTCTAAAGCCGCCAAGCTTAAGGTAACAAAAGGACCAGACTTGCGCCGACCATATTCATGCAGGACGCGGGCGACCAGCTTTTTGCCAACGCCAGATTCCCCTTCAATGAGGACCGTGAGATCAAATCCTGCCGCGCGCGACAGCGTCCGATAAACTTCTTGCATCGGCAAAGACCGACCAATTAGCGGCAGGCGCTCTTCCTTTTCGGCTTTGCGTTGCTGGTTAGAGGCATTAAAGTCCTTCTTGCCTTCCAAGGCTCGCCGCACCAGACCTACCATCACGTCGAGGTCAAATGGCTTGGGGAGATACTCATAGGCCCCATGTTCGGCCGCAGACACGGCGGTCAAAAGCGTGTTCTGCGCACTCATGACGATGATGGGCAGCTTGGGCCGTTCCATCCGCATGCGCGGTAAATAGTCGAACAAATTGCCATCGGGCATCATGACATCGGTTAGAACCAAATCGCCCTCACCTTCCTTGATCCACTTCCACAAGGTTGCGGCGTTACCTGTCGCGCGGACCTGATAGCCTTCACGCGCCAAAGCCTGCGACAACACCAAGCGGATGGACGCATCATCATCGGCAATCAAAACATTACGCCCAGCAACACTCATGTTTACGTCCTATTTCTTTCGACTGGTTCGCAGACCAGTTCTTTGATGGGAGAGTGGCAAACGCACGCGGAAGACGGTCCGCCCAGGCTCAGACTCAAAATCGACAACTCCGCCATGGGCATTCACGATCTTTTGCACCAAGGGTAGACCCAAACCGCCACTGGCTGGCTTGGTCGAGACGAAGGGCTCAAACAAACAATCTTTCACATCCTCAGCAACGCCCCGGCCATTGTCATAGAAGGCAATTTCCAGCGGCAAGTCGCGGGCTTCACCTGAGGGCGTGCGCATCCGTACGCCATGGCGATAGGCCGTCGCCAAAACAATCTCTGCGCCTTCTGGCCGACTTTGGGCTGCCTCAGCCGCATTTTTGGCGAGGTTCAAAAACACTTGAATGAGTTGGTCTTCATCCCCCAGTGCATCGGGCAGAGACGGATCAAAGCGACGCTTGACACTGATTTCGCGGGCAAAGCCATTTTCTGCCAAGGTGGCGACACGCTCGAGCGAGGCGTGCACATTAACCGGTGCAAACTCAATCGGGGGGTCGGCACCAAAGCTCTCCATCCGATCAATCAAACGACGGACCCGGTCGGTCTCCTCAACGATCAGATTAACTAACTCAAGCTCAGCGGGGTTTGCATCCCGCACCAGAAGCTGTGCCGCGCCGCGTATCCCTGCCAGAGGGTTTTTCACTTCATGGGCCAAGGTTCGACCTAAGGCCGCCATAGAGCGGGCACCTGCCATATCCTGCATGCGCTCAGAAAGGTCACGACCCCGACCCTTAGGGCGAACTACCAAAGCGATGAAGCCGCCGTCTTCACTGGGCGAGGCTGTAATGTCACATGAAAAATCGCCAAAGCTCGGGCCTCGCAATGTCATGTCCCGACCGCTGACAGGAGATCCCGTTGTGCGTGCCCGCTCAATCAAGTCGTGGATCGGGCTGTCGTCACTGAACAGGCCGAGGATGCCATTAGCTTTGATGCTGCGTACCGACTTTAGAAAAATGTCCTGCGCTGCGCCATTGGCTAAGATGATCTGTCCGCCGCCTTCAACGCCCAAGGCGGGCAACGGCAAGGCTTCCAGAAAAGCCGCAGCAATCTGCCCCTCCCGGTCGGATGGCAGACCGGGGACATAATCAACCGATAGGGAGGATTTTTTCAGGCGATCCAAAACAAGCATTTCCAGTTGGTTAGACCATGATGCTTACATAAATGGCAGACTACGTCAAAACAGCAGCTCATATAAAGCTGAATGCGATAAAATTGAGCATAATGCGCCTATTTTTTGATCTTTATGGGTATAGGGGCGCAGAACATCCGCTCCGTGGTCAAATCTGAGAGGATCGCCAAGTTCACGCCATTGCGGGCAAAGTTACTGGAGTGTCCGCTTCAAACTGGCTAAGGTTCCGCCATGTCCTTTATCCAATCCTCCCCAATTTTGGCGGTCGCGATCCTTGTTGCTGGTGGCACGGGAACACGTGCGAAACAGACTTCTCCGTCGGCTGGTCGGTCCGGGAATGACAATCTACCCAAGCAATTTCAATCCTTGGGTGGAAAACCAATTCTGCGCTGGAGCTTGGAAGCCTTCAGTCACGATCCCCGGTTTGGTGCAATTGTCGTCGTTTGTGCGCCGGAGATGCGCGACCGGGTTTTGGCGTGCGCGGGTTCTATACCGATCCTGCTGGCAGAAGCTGGAGAAACGCGCACCCAATCGGTTGCCAATGGTCTGCGCGCGGCCCAAAGCGTCGGTGCCACGTTCAGTTTCATCCATGATGCGGCGCGGCCGGGCTTAAGCCAAGCCGTCCTGGACAATCTGTTCGCTGCTTTAGAGGCCGGGGCCGATGGTGCAGCGCCGGGTTTAGCGATTGCCGATGCCTTGTGGCTGGCCCCCAATGGCCAAGTTGAACAGGCCCAAGCCCGCGATGGGCTGGTTCGCATCCAAACCCCGCAGGCCTTCAAAGCGAGCCTGATCCAAGCCGCCTATGAGACAATAGCCGCCGATCAAATGCTATTAGACGATGTGGCGGTTGCCAGAGCGCATGGCGCCACCATCCACGTGGTTGCGGGCAGCCCATTGCTTGAGAAAATTACTTGGCCAGAGGATTTTGACCGTATGACGCGCCTGCTCACCCCGCAGCTTCTTCCCCGTATCGGGACTGGCTTTGATGCGCACCGGTTTGCAGAAGGCAGCTTTGTGACCCTGTGCGGCATCGAGGTGCCCCACACGCATGGGCTGGCGGGGCATTCGGATGCGGATGTGGCATGGCATTGTTTGGCCGACGCGATTTATGGGGCCCTATCGGCTGGCGATATTGGCAAGCACTTTCCACCAACCGATCCCCAATGGCGGGGTGCGGCGTCCAGCATCTTTCTGGCCCATGCGGGCGACATGGTTAGGGCCGCAGGTGGCGGCATCAATCATGTTGACCTGACGATTATTTGTGAGCGCCCAAAGGTCGGGCCACATCGCGATGCCATGGTTCAAAAAACAGCCCAGCTCCTTGGCCTGCTTGAAAGCCAAGTCTCGGTCAAAGCCACCACAACTGAAGGCATGGGCTTTACCGGGCGTGCCGAAGGCATCGCCGCTCAAGCCACGGCTACCATCCTCCTGCCCGCCGATTTTGGCACGGCTCAAACCTAGGATCGCACCCATGTCGATTTTCCCCCAAGACCTCGTCATGGCAGCCCGCCTGCTGATCGGGGATGCAGAAGCACGCGGCATCAAAATCACGACAGCTGAAAGCTGTACCGGCGGTCTGGTTGCCGCCCTTCTGACCGAGATTGCAGGCTCGTCAGCGGTGTTTGAGCGCGGCTTTGTCGTCTATTCCAACCGTGCCAAGGAAGAGATGTTGCATGTGCCGGGCGACCTTTTGGCAGACTTTGGTGCGGTGTCTGAACCCGTGGCGCGCGCTCTGGCCGAAGGCGCGCTACATGAAAGCCGCGCAAACCTAAGTGTGGCGATCACCGGCATCGCCGGGCCCGGCGGCGGCACCGGCATGAAACCTGTCGGCCTCGTCCACTTCGCCAGCGCCCGCGAAAACCGCTCGATCCGGCATGAAGAGCATTTGTTCGGCGACATCGGTCGGGAAAAAGTGCGGCTCGAGGCTGTCCGCGTGGCGCTGCGCATGTTGCAGGATGGGTTGGAGGCTTAATTTGAACCTCCCCTCGCCCCCTATGGGGGGGCGACCAATTGGTCGACGGGTCGGGGGTGAGGGGGAATGGCGCAGAAGTGTGTTACTTGGCGCGATATAGGCTTCCGCAACACGAACGGAGAATTGTGAGTGCACCACCCTCACCCCAACCCCTCTCCCAGAGGGAGAGGGGCCTGACACCCCATCAGGCACGCTCAAACTCGAACAAAGCCTTTGCCAAGGCACAGCCTGCGGCAAAGGCTGTCCAAGTGAAAAGTCTCCAGAGAAAGCCTTCGCGCTTGAAATGGTGCAGTCCGGTCGGTCTGCACCCTACCCAGGACCCCCACCCCTCACTCCTCCGGCGCTATTGCCCGCAAAATATCCGTATGATCATCCGTCCACGGCTTCAGCACTTTGCCGGGCATCATCAATTGCCACATGGGCAGCGAATATTTCGCCAAACGTGCAGGCGTTTTGGCGATGACGATGACGCGGACGCTGGTGTCGGCATTGGGATTATCCTCTGCCCCATCGCGATTACCTTCCATCGCGACATAGCCCAGCTTATGCGCGGAATCGGCGACAATGCGACCCAAATCCAAGTAGCGGTTCGAGATATGGACGATCATGATCCCGTCGGGTCTCACTTTGTTCATGAAGGAGGCGATGGCTTCCTGCGTGATCATATGGGTCGGGATGGCGTCTGAGGAGAAGGCGTCAACCAAGAGAATATCAAACCAATTATCGGGTTGGCTTTGCATCTGTAGGCGCGCATCGCCTAGGATGATTTTAGCGTCTGGCGCACAGCGGTTTACGAAGCCGACAAGGTTAGGGTCGGTTGCGGCGCGCACGACGTCTTGGTCGATCTCAAAGACTTTCCAATTTTGGCCGGGCTTGGCATAGCAAGTGGATGAGCCCATGCCGAGGCCAATGACGCCCGCATGTAGCGTGGTGGGTTTGGCGTTGGTGGCTTCTTCGAACAGTGAGCCGATGGGCGTCTCGCGATAATAATAGGACATGGGCTCACGGTTGCGATTAGGGTCTAGGCTCATCACGCCATGCAAGGTGGTACCGTGGGAGAGGTAGCGCCAGCCGGTTGGGGCCTCGCCACTGTCTTCGATCTCCAAGACGCCAAAGAAGCTCCGCTCTCGAAACTTCACCCCATCGCCGTCTTCGGTCAGGACCGGCAACAAGAGTGCTAGGCCTCCAATGGCCGCCACCAGTGGGGCAGAGCGCGACGCCATAACAGCGGCTAAAGCGAGGATTGAGCACAGGATTGCGCCTCCAAATTCAGGCCGATCAATTAGCAAAGCCTCACGCCAGAACATCGACTCCGTGCCTTCAGCGGCACCCTTGATGGGCAGATATTCTTCCAGCCACAAATAGGCGTCGAACGAATTCTGATAAAGGGCGGAAACACCCAAGGCGATGACGACGGCAGGCAGCGCCCATTTCAGATCCGCCCGCTGCCACGGTGCCACGGCCAAAGCCGCCACGAGCGCTAGATGATATTCAATCGTCGTGTCGAGAAGGATGGGTGCCAACAGCGCGGTCGCAGCCCCACCCAAAACACCGCCGAGCGACATCCACAGGTAAAACTCCGTCAAGCGCGCAGGCTCTGGCCGCCGCACGGCAAGCTCGAGGTGGCAACATAGAACGACAATGAAGAAGGCTGCCAAATGGATTAAGAGGCCCCTCAGCCCACCATCTCCATCCGAGGCCATGATGGCGGCCAATAAAAACACGACCATGAACTTGAGCGGTGCCGCGCCTTCTGCAATCCGGTCGCCAATGGCCGAGAAGGCAATGACGAACGTCAATAAAAATAGCGCTAGCGGGGGAATCCAGATCAGCGGCACAGAGGCGACATCGGTTGTCAAATGGGTCGTAACCGCGACCAGAAGGGCTGAAGGCGGGGCGGCAAAGGCCACCCACCTAAAACGCTCCAGCCAGGTGGTCTTGCGCAGGGCGATTTCTTTTGGCGCTTGGCTGTCCTGCGGCACGGCGTAGATCGAGACGATCAAAGCAATCATCAAGATGACGTAGCCAATCGCCCAAATCACGGACTGCATCTTTGCGCCAATCATTGGCTCAATCAGGAAGGGGAATGCGGCGAGCGCGGCAAAACTGCCCAAGTTAGAAGCCGCATAAAGACGATACGGGTCAACCGCATCACCCAACCGGGCCCGCCAGGCTTGGATCAAGGGCGCGGTGGCCGAGATCGCGATAATCGGCCCGCCCAACGAGAGCAGGAGCGCGCCCAAGGTCCACCCAACCGGGCTTGCCACATTGGGGGTACCAACCAAGCCTGAGACATGGATTGGCAGGAACAATAGGCCCACGACGAGGACACTGGCATGGACCATCAATTGCTGGCGCGGACGAAGATGTGTGGCGATCAGATGGGCATAGAGATAGCCGATCAAAAGCGCGCCTTGATAGAAGACAAGGGCCGTGTTCCAGACCGCTGGCGTACCGCCCATCATCGGGGTCAGCATTTTTGCGAACAGCGGCTGCAAAGTGAATAAAAGCGCAGCAGACAGGAAAGTCGTGGCCGGATAAAGCCAAGAGACAGACTTTATGAGCGGTGAAGGCGCGGCAGGTGGTGCTGGAATTTGGTCATCTAGAACCGCATCTGTCACGCAGCATTCTCCTAATGGGCCATTTCTATTTTATTTGGGAGTAGCGCCTTTTGGCCTCTGCTGTGAAGGCCATAATCAGCTTCGAAACAGCTTTATCCATGTTGGCGCGGAGTAATTCTGCTAAAAACGGCTCAGAAAACTCAAAATCTAAGCCCAAATCGACCAAAGTCCCAGACTCGCTTGGCCGAAATCCCCAGACACATTTCAGTGAGCGGAACGGGCCTTGGATGAGGCGAGTCGATATGGTTCGGGCGGTTTCATCCACATCGACATGGGTCGAAAATTGAGAGCGAAATGCTTTATAGCCTACCACGGCTTCACCGACGAAGTAGCGGCCCTGTGGCTTTTGCTTAAGCTGGGAAATTCGAGACGCCTTTACCCAAGGCAGAAAGCGCGAATAGGCCGGAACATCGCTCACCAGCGCTAAGAGATCATCTGGCGCAAAAGGAAGTAATTCAATGGTCTCAAACCGGCTCACGATCCCATGTGATCCTGACGCGCGTCTCTTGCGGCCTTAAGACGTGCAAAATCTTCCCCAGCATGGTGGCTGGACCGCGTGAGCGGTGTGGCAGAGACAATCAAAAAGCCCTTAGACAAAGCAATGGTTTCATAGGCTTCGAACTCTTGCGGGGTCACAAAGCGGTCGACTGGGGCATGCTTGCGAGTTGGCTGGAGGTATTGACCAATCGTCAAAAAGTCGACGCCGGCAGAGCGCATGTCATCCATCACCTGCATAACTTCTTCTTTGGTCTCACCAAGGCCCACCATCAGGCCGGACTTGGTGAATTGGCTTGGATCCCGTTCCTTCACCCGCTCTAGCAAGCGAAGCGACGCGTAATAGCGCGCACCCGGACGGATCGAGAGATAGAGCCGCGGCACCGTTTCCATATTGTGATTGAACACATCCGGCTTGGCATCAATCACGGCCTCTGCAGCCCCTGCCTTGCGCAAGAAATCGGGCGTTAGAATTTCAATCGTCGTATTTGGCGTCGCCGCGCGGATGGCTTCTATGGTCGCGACAAAATGAGACGCCCCGCCATCATCAAGATCATCGCGGTCCACTGAGGTAATCACCACATGTTCAAGGCCCATGGTCGCAACCGCTTTTGCGACATTGGCAGGCTCTTCAAGGTCAAGGGCGTTTGGCTTGCCGGTTTTGACATTGCAGAACGAACAAGCCCGCGTGCAGGTATCGCCCATGATCATCATGGTCGCGTGCTTCTTGCTCCAGCATTCGCCGATATTGGGGCAGCCGGCCTCCTCACACACGGTGACAAGGCGGTTTTCTTTCACAATGGCGCGGGTCTGCTCATAGACTTCCCCGCCTGGGGCCCGCACTCGTATCCACTCCGGCTTGCGCATCACGACGCTATCGGGCCGTTTTTGCTTTTCGGGGTGGCGCGCGGCGCGTTGGGCTTGAGTGTCGATGAGCGTAACCATAGCCCTTAAATGAGACCTTTCGCCCCAAAAGGAAAGGTCCAACACCATCCCATTGCGCAGAGGTGATATGGGTTCTTAAGGTAAGCGCAACCGCTGTGCCGCAGTACCGGTCTGAAACCGGGCTGAAACCGTTTTGCCATTCCGTCGTACATTGACTTGATTGACTTGGGCTTCTGTAAAGTCCTGCAGTAGGTTGGAATCCAAGGTCAAGTCACGGCCCCGGTAGCGACCGGCTTCGAAGTAGACATAGAGCAAATCGCCCGACAGTTCCGCCCCGACAAATTGAAGCGGCATCGCCTTGCCTTGTCCGTCGGCAATCAAGAATTGCCGCTCGCAATAGGTCTTAATTGCCGCTTGGCCCTCCACCGTTTCGAAATAGCCTGCGCCGACGGCTCCAAGGTCAAGCGCATGTTCAAGATCGTGGGCGTAAAGCCTGTGCGTGATCTCCAAAATGCCACTCGACGGATTGACCTCAACCACGCTTAAGGCGGCTTCCAGCCGGTGCGCCAAAGCGGGGCTGCTGGTCAAGCTTATGGCTAGCAACCCCAGGAGTGCGAGGCCTGTTCGCTTCATCTTAGCGATTGGGACGGGCGCCTGTTGCAGCCCCTGCCCCCGTCGCGCCAGCCCCGGCCTTTGGCGAAACCGCAGGCTTGGTCTGGGTCGACTCTTGGCTAACGGCCAGATCATTGTCCTGCATCAGATTGCGTGGACCTTGAGCGGCTTTAAAGACTTCCAATCGGGTCGGCTCGATCCGGGTTGGGAAATAATTGTTGGACCGATCCACGTCTGCCGTTTCTTGACGTGGGTCGAGCTCGACTTGGGCTACTTCCTTGGCCGTCATATAGGTCCAATTCACCTTGCGGGCATCATAGCGCCAGATTTCGGCAGGGATGGCGACCGTATCGCTGGTTCCATCCTTGAAGGTGAATTTCAAAATCACCGGCGACACCGCGCCGCCCTTGTTTTCCAAGCTCAAAATATAGAACCGATCCTTCACATCGAGAACGGCCCGCTCTTCTGGGCTTAAAGCTGCACGGGCTGTCGCTGCACGTGTCTTTTGCCCCTTGGTGGCCGACAAGGGATCGGTGCGGTCATAATAGTCCAATACCGAAGGGTCGTTGTCGGCATAGGTCTTCATGCCTTTATTGTTCAACTGACCCAATTCAATCGGCTTGGCGTCCCGTTCAGCAATCCGGCGAGCCGATTCAATGTCGGGGTTCTGGGTGTCGATCGTGCCTTCGCGGACGCTGGTCAGGCTGATATCGACATGGTCGGTGGAATAGAACCAAGCGCGCCAGAACCAATCCAGGTCTGTGCCAGAGCTTTCCTCCATCGAGCGGAAGAAGTCATAAGGCGTCGGACGTTTGAAGCGCCAGCGTGTCGCATATTCCTTAAACGCCCGGTCGAAACGTGCCCGACCGATCACCGTTTCACGCAAGACAACCAAGGCCGTCGCAGGCTTGCCGTACGCATTGTCGCCCAAACGCTGAACCGAGTCAGATTGGGTCATGATGGGCACTTGGTTGCTGGAGCGCATATATTCGGTAATGTCGCGCGGGTCACCACGACGCGACGGATAGGCTTCCGACCATTCTTGCTCGGCCACATATTGCAGGAAGGTGTTCAGACCTTCGTCCATCCACGTCCATTGCCGTTCATCGGAATTCACGACCATGGGGAACCAGATGTGACCAACTTCATGGATGATCACACTGATCAAGCCATATTTGGAACGGTCTGAGTACGTGAGATTACCAGCGCTATCCTTCTCAGGCCGGGGCCCGTTGAAGGTGATCATCGGATATTCCATGCCGCCAACTGGGCCATTGACTGATTGCGCCACGGGATAAGGATAGGCAAAAGTCAGGCGTCCATAGACGTTGATCGTGTGCGCAATGCTTTTGGTCGAATAGGCTGACCACAATGGGTCGCCTTCCTTCGGGAAGAAGCTCATCGCCATCACGTCGTTCGCACCTGGCTGTTTGACGGCCATCGCGTCCCAAATGAATTTGCGAGACCCGGCCCAAGCAAAATCCCGCACATTTTGGGCCTTAAAGCGCCAAGTCTTGGTCGTGGAGGCTTTGGCCTTCTCCGCCGCGGCAGCTTCTTGAGGTGTGACGATATAGACAGGATCGCGATAGCTGGTGCGTGCCTTAGCCATACGCTCTTGCTGTGCGGGCGAGAGGATTTCGTTTGCGTTGACTAAGTCACCGGTTGAAGAAACGGCAAAGTCCGCCGGCACCGTGATCGCAACTTCATAATCGCCAAATTCCAGCGTGAATTCACCCCGACCCAGAAAGCTTTTGTTGTGCCAGCCTTCATAGTCGGAATAAACGGCCGCGCGGGGGAACCATTGGGCGGCTAGGAAGATGCAATTGCCGTCCTGATCTGCTTTGGTAAAGCATTCATAGCCGTTGCGACCCCCAATCAAGCGGGAATCGCGCATCGGCAAGGTCCACTCAACTTTGAAGGCAACACTTTGGCCAGGTTTGAGGGGTTCTGCCAAATCAACCCGTAACAGCGTGTCGACCACATCAAACACGAGGCCTGCACCCGCAGGATTGGTCACTCTAGTGATCGTGAAACCACCTTCGCTATCGCGCATGGCTTGTGCGCGGCGGACCTGATTAAAGCTAATCCGACCTGTTTCGTCGGTCGTTTGGGTTAGTTCGGCAATAGAGTTTTTCTTGACATCGTTCTGATCCAACATCAGCCAGAGATAAGTCAGCGTATCGGGTGAGTTGTTGGTATAGGTAATGTCTGCGGCGCCGCTGAGGGTCTTGGTAGCCTCACTCAAGCTGACATTGATCTTATAATCGACCTTTTGCTGCCAATATTTATGGCCAGGTGCACCCGAAGCAGCCCGATAATCGTTTGGTGTTGGCGCATCTTCTGGATCGAGCTGGCGGAATTTATCTTGAAAGTCGCCCTTTGTTTGTTGAACAGCTTGTGCCGAAACGGGGTGAGTGCCCACAACCGCACAGGAAATAGCGATCAAAAAGGCCCAGAAGATACTAAGATTTTTCATCCGTATCTTCTGACATGGGATTAGCTCGAGTCTCAAGTGGGTGACTGAATAATGCTGAAGAAGCGGCAACGCATCACTCAAGGAACACAGTTAATTGAGCGCCAAAATGCGTGCTATTGCTGAAACAAATTGCAATCTCGTGTGATCTGGTTAGCTTCCCGTCCAAGCTGGCCGTCGAAAACAGGGTGAAGAAACGCCCAAAACCAGTAAACTTGGAAACGCATTCTAGGACCCCAACATGCCTGTTCGCCCTTATGATGTTGCCCGCACGCGGCGCACTGTGTTTGATGCCTTGGTTGAAGCCCGGGGTCGTTTTGGTGGCAAAAAAGAAATTCTTGAAGACGCAGATCGAGCGCCACTGACGTATGACCGCTTGATTTTGGGCTCTTTTGTTTTGGGCCGTAAGCTGGCCACTTTGACCGAGCCCGGTGAAAATGTCGGACTTCTGATTGCCAATTCTGTTGGCGGTATGGTTGCCCTGTTCGGTCTTATGGCCTTTGGCCGCACGCCTGCCATGCTGAACTTCACGGCCGGCGTCAAAAATATCCGCGCCGCCTGTAGTGCAGGCCAAGTTCGGACCATTCTGACGGCGAAGCGCTTTGTTGAGCAGGCCAATCTCGGTGCGCTCGTGCAGGACCTTCAGAAGGATCATAAGATTGTCTATCTGGAAGATGTTCGCGAGAGTCTTAGCAATCTAGACAAGGCGCGCGGTCTTCTTGACGCAACGGCCCCGTTCTTGGCGCGGGTAAAAACCGATCCTGATTCGACAGCTGTGATGCTATTCACCTCGGGCACCGAAGGCATTCCGAAGGGTGTTGCGCTCAGCCATGCCAATCTGGTCGCCAATGTCGAACAAGTGGCAGGCCATGTGGATTTGAACCCAGACGATATTGTCATTAACCCACTACCCATCTTCCATTGCTTCGGCCTGACGGGCGGTACCTTCCTGCCGCTATTGCAGGGCATGAAATGCGTGCTGTTCCCCTCGCCGTTGCAAGCCAAAAACATTGTCAAAATGGTGCGTGAGACCCAGTCGACTATCCTGTTTGGGACGGACACTTTTGTAAACCAATATGCGCGCCAAGCGGACGAGGGTGACTTGAACAGCCTCCGCTTTATCGTCTGTGGCGCAGAGCGGGTGAAAGAAGAGACCCGTCAAATGATGTTGTCGCGCTTCAATGTGCCGATTGTGGAAGGCTATGGCGCGACAGAAGCCTCGCCCATCATCGCCGTCAATACACCCGATCACAATAACCGTCCGGGCACGTGCGGTCGCCTCGTTCCCGGTATTGAATGGAAGCTAGAAAGCATCCCGGGAATTGATGGGGGCGGCAGGCTTTATGTGCGCGGGCCCAACTTAATGCGCGGCTATGTGCGCGTGGACGCACCGGGCGAGATCCAGCCATTGCCAGGCGGCTGGCATGACACGGGCGATGTGGTCGCAATCGATAAAGACGGTTATTTGACCATTAAGGGCCGGGTGAAGCGCTTTGCCAAGATTGGCGGTGAAATGGTATCGCTGACTGCGGTAGAGAATTACGCCACCAGCTGCTGGCCGGACAATCTGCATGTCGCTGTCGCGGTGAATGACCCCAAAAAGGGTGAGCAAATCATCTTGCTGACCGATTGTGACTTTGCCGAACGTTCTGACCTTTTAGCTTGGTTCAAAGCCAATGGCGCGGCGGAACTGGCGCTTCCAAAAAAGATTCTGAAGATCAAGGAAGTGCCATTGCTGGGCACCGGCAAGATTGATTACGTCAATGCGCAACGCATCGCACAGGAAAAGCCGGAGGGTGTGGGCGCCTAACCGCCCACACTTAGGCTAGCGGCTGTCGACGTCGGAAATCTCAATCCCAAAGCCACTTAGGCCCGCAAACTTATGGGTCGAACGGGTCAGCAATTTGATCGAATGGACGCCAAGGTCGCGTAGGATCTGCGCGCCAACACCAACTTCGCGCCAGGTTTGCAGGCGACGGGTCTCAGATTCGGTCTCTTGATGTTGTTGGAACGGCACGCCAACCGTCCCGTCACGCAAATAAACCAGCACGCCGCGCCCTTCAGTACGGAAGGTCTCCATCGCTGCTTTGATGGCTGGGGCCCCGCCAAACACGTCCTTAACCACATCTGCGCGATGCAAACGTGTCGGAACATCCTCGCCAGCACCAATTTTACCAACCACGAAAGCTAAATGATGAACGGGGTCAAAAGGCGTTGAATAGGCAAAGCCCTGCACCGGGCCATTTTCTGTTTCAACTGTAAAACTCGACACGCGCTCGACGAGTTTTTCGCGGGACTGCCGATAAGCAATCATTTCGGCAATCGAGACGTGCTTAAGATTATGGGTCGCGGCAAAGGCCGCCACTTGGGGCCCACGCATCACCGTGCCGTCGTCATTCATCATTTCACAAATGACGCCAACTTCGGGCAAACCTGCCATACGGCAGAGATCGACGGTAGCCTCGGTATGGCCCGTCCGCACCAATACGCCACCATCACGGGCAACCAGGGGAAATACATGGCCGGGGCGGACAAAGTCTGCCGCACCGATGTTTGGGTTGGCCAGCGCACGACAGGTGTTGGTCCGGTCTTCAGCAGAAATGCCCGTCGTGGTGCCATGGCGTACATCAACTGAAACCGTAAAGGCCGTCGACAATGGCGCATCATTATTGGCGACCATTGGGTCCAAACGGAGTTTACGCGCGATTTCGCGCGTCAGCGGCGCGCAGACAATCCCAGAAGTATGCCGGACAATGAACGCCATTTTCTCAGGTGTGCATAGGCTTGCCGCAACAATCAGATCACCCTCATTCTCGCGGTCATCATCATCGGTCACCACAATGATTTCGCCGGCGGCGAACGCTTCAATAGCCGCTTCGACGCGGGCATGTGGTTGAGGAGGCCGACCTGTACTGCCGACTTCTAGCTCCACGCCTGCGCGCTTCAAGATTTCGCTTGGTGTGGTCTTGAGGACCAAAGCCAATGGTCCAGCATGGGCTGCCTTGAACTCCAAAGACCCAGATAGAAGTCGGCTGGCTGCTGAGCGATCACGCCCGATGGCTGCGCCAATATCTTCTTGGGTGGCCCCAACTTCCTTCATGCGATTGCGAAACCAGACGACGTCCATCAGCTCACCTCCAGCATTGCGCAAAAATCGCACAAATTTGTTCTATGGTGGCTATATCGTGCGAAATTCACACACGTCTAGTGGAGTTAGCAGTTTGGGGCTGGAAACCGAACGTCGGTTCTAATTTACCGAAATTGTCCGACTTATAGTCGATCCGTGATGCTCTTTATGATTTGCCAGCCCGCTTGCGCCTGTTGGCGTGTCTCACTCGGCCAAGCGAGATAAGAAAAACTCACGCCCGCAATGGTTAAACCAACCAATGTCATAAATCCTGCGAACGCTTTTGATGGTTGCGCGTCGGATTCGTGCAGCTTCCGCATAACCGGATCATAGTCGATTTTCTGGAACTTTGGTTTGCGCTCTGACATATAATGCATCGCAACAATCAACCCTGCAGGACAGCAAAGGGCTGCCAAGTGCACGATAGAAAACATCTGATTGAACGCATAGATAAGGTCGCTAAACACAGGCACCCCCTTAGGATGATCCAGTTTTAGCAGAACTCTCAAAATATAAGGTTAGCAAATAAGGTTAATCAATAGCTGGTATCGTCAGCTGAATTAGCTTGGCAGAAAGTACTGCCCAAAATTCGAGAGCGTGATCCCAATAAAGATCACGAGACCAACAGGTCCAATCCAAGTGCTGTTGCTCTTGGCCTCGGCATGGCGGCCTAGACGATAGTTTTCAGGCTCTTTTGTTCCCATCATGGAAGCAAGAGTTAGAACAAAAGCAAAGAAAATAGGAATGCCAATCAAGAAACTGACGGGTACGCCAGCTTGCACAGCGATCCATTCAACATCCAAAAACTGGTCCATTCGGTTATTCCTCCTTTCGAGAACCAGATGGTAATACGGAAAAATAGGTAATTCTAGACCCTTATGGTTAATTGAAGTGGAAAAATTTTAGTCGAGGGGTCGTATGAAAGTCTAAGGCCATGCTAAGGATAAGTGATGTCACTTTGGAAACGACTCTTAGATCTCGCTGGCAACGCGTTCCACCACGTTCCACCAGAAGCAAACCAAGCTGATCCGTGTTCACCAGACCCGGGGGATATGGAATTTGCCGCTGCGGTGGTTGCACTTGCGGCCAAGATGGCGCGGGCAGATGGCCGGTCTACGTTGGACGAAGCAGCAGCTTTTCGCGCAGCCTTTCCTATTTCGCCAGACGACAGACCGATGTTCGACAAACTATTCGCTTTGGCGCAAGAGACGGTGCATGGCTATGAAGGTTACGCACGACGGATTGGCAAACGCTATGTGGCCAAGCCCTGTCTTTTGGAGGACGTTTTAGACGTCCTGTTTGCCGTTGCGGCGGCGGATGGCGCGATAACAGACGGCGAGTTGACCTATCTCATGCGTGTGTCAGAGCTGTTTGGCTTTACCGAGACGGAGTTTGCGCGGCTCTCTGCCCCTTATTTCCCAGATCGGGCACCTGACCCTTATACCATGCTGTCGGTATCGATTCAGGCCAGTGATGAAGATATTCGCAAAGCGTGGACACGCTGTGTCGCAGAGAATCACCCAGACAAATTCATAGCCCGCGGTGCACCAGTGGAGTTTATCAAGGCAGCACACGAAAAGACGGCGGCCATCAACGCCGCCTATGAGCAGATAAAATCAAGCAGAAAGCAAAAAAGTCGCGCCGCCGCCTCAGGGGAGTCCAGCCGTTCGGGCCCTGAATCCTCGAGAGCCTATCAAAACGCACCCGCGGGATCATAAAACTGGGCACAAACACTTGACGTTAAGCTTTTAAGTGCCAATCTCATGGCTATGCGTTCACTCTCTCACACCGCCCGGGCCATGTTTCACAGCACCATTGCTGTGGTTTCAGGCGTGCTGATTGTTTCAGCCCTCTTCTTTGGCGTGATGGCTATGGCGATTGCGGGCCTTGTGATTGGCTTTGCTGGTGCCGTGCTCGCAAATTTCCGCCAGCCAGAAACCCGTGCCGTGGTGACTTTGGAAGCGCGTCGGACGGGGCGTGGGTGGAGCGTGGACCCTTCGGGCCGCTAACCCACTTTATCATCATTTAGTTTCAATGCGTGTCGACCGGGCGCGCAGACACGTCTTGGGCAATTGTTTTGACACAAGCCGTGTGTAGCAAACCATTGACCTCAAATTGCTGACTGTGAAACGAGACACGTATGCGTCCAGCCGATTTCCTTTTACTTTTTGCCTGCTGCGTCGCTTGGGGCCTTAACCTGCCTCTCACGCGGTGGTTAGTCGCCGATATCCCACCTATTTTCCTAGCTGGTGTGCGCTTCTTAGGGCTGGCACTCCTCTTATCGCCCTTCTTGCGCCCCTTCCCGAAACAATTCGGCCTCGTTTTTGCCATTGCCATGTGTATCGGTGGGGTTCATTTCGCGCTTCTATTTTTAGGTCTGCAAGCCGCACCAGCCAGCGCAGTTGCGATCGTTGGGCAAATTGGTTTGCCAATTGTCACCATCCTGTCGATTATCTTTTTGCAAGAGAAAGTGCGCTGGCGGCGAACCTTGGGCATGACCTTGGCTTTTGCCGGCGTGATTGCCATCCTTTATCAACCCGGCAAATTCAGGTTTGAGATCGGTCTGGTTTACGTGGTCGCCTCCGCCTTTGTTGGGGCTACAGGCTCGATTTTAATGAAGCGCTTGGACCCAATCCCTGCGCTCAATTTGCAGGCTTGGGTGGGGCTATTATCGATCATCCCGCTGTTTGGGCTTTCATTCGTGTTGGAAACCAATCAGATCCCGGCCTTGTTGCAGGCCGACTGGCATGTTTGGGCCGGGATCGTCTTTTCCATTGTCGTTGTCTCAATCTTTGGCCACTCAGCCTATTATCAGCTCGTCAAAAAATACGACATTACTTTATTGGCGCCTTTGACCTTGATGACGCCGGTGATTGCGGTCGCAACCGGCGTCCTTGTCTTGAATGAACCCATCACGCTTAAGCTGATTATTGGGGGTGGCCTCACATTGGCGGGTGTGTTCTTAGTAGCAGCTCGTGAAAACAAAAGCCTGCCCAGCGACGCGGTTGCGCAGGCCAAAACAGGCTGAGACGGTCAGATGTTTGGTAATCCTATTTCTTCCCGCCCGCCGCGCCAAAGCCGGACCCGAACTGTGATGCCGCTTGAGATTATCCAATCCCCCTCACCCAATTTCGACGAACGAAAGCGGCCAATCCGCTTTGTGGTGCTGCACTATACAGGCATGCCGAGCGCTGATGCGGCTTTGCGGGTGCTGTCCGATCCAGCACCGATGCGCACTGCCTATCTAAACGACATTCCGACAAACCCGCTTTTGCCCGATGGCACGCCCGCACCAAAGACGCTCGTGCCCTCCCCCATGAGCAGGGTTTCCAGCCATTACCTCGTGTATGAGGATGGCCGCATCTTTCAATTGGTCGATGAAGCGAAACGGGCTTGGCACGCAGGGCGTGGTTTTTGGGATGGCGAGACGGATATGAATTCGGCTTCTATCGGCATCGAGATCGCCAATGGTGGCGATGATTTTGGCTTGCCAGACTTTCCAGATGTTCAGATCGAAAGAGTTATGGCACTAGTAGCCGACATCATGCGCCGGCATGGTCTGGACCGGCAGCACATCATTGGCCATTCCGACCTCGCCCCGATGCGCAAGTCTGACCCCGGCGAGAAATTTCCGTGGAAACGCTTTGCAGACGCTGGCCTAGCCCTGTGGCCCCAGCCAGCTTTGGAAGATGGGGATCAGCGCAATCTGTTTGATGTCGATGGCATGATGGACCGGGGCATTGCTGCGGTTCAAACCGGGCTTGGCACCATTGGCTATGGCGTTACCGTTAATGGCATTTTGGACACCGAAACTCGGGCGACCTTGCGCGCCTTCCAACGCCGCTATCGCCCCAGCAAAGTGGACGGCTTCATCGATGTCGAGACCGTCTCCCTCGTCGCGCGTGTGGCGGCCATCTTGCGCCCGGCCTAGCTTTGCCCCATGACAGCGGCGTCAGACGGTCGGGCGGCCGCTCTTGCAAGGCTTGAAAAGGCGCAAGGGAGGAAAGTCCGGGCTCCACGCAAACATGGTGGCGGGTAAGGCCCGCCGGGGCGCTGCTTTCGGGTAGAGCTTTAGGGATAGCGCCACAGAGAATAGACCGCCGCTATGGTCCTTGGATCACAGAGGTAAGGGTGAAACGGTGGGGTAAGAGCCCACCGCTCCGACCGTAAGGAAGGAGGCATGGCAAGCCCCACCAGGAGCAAGACCGAATAGGGACACCATGTGACCCAGCTCGCTGGGTCACGGCTCGTTTGTGGGTTGGCGTGTCCGGGTAGGTCGCAAGAGGCCTTGCGCGAGCAAGGTCCCAGATGAATGGTCGCACAGAGGGGTCAACCCCTTGGACAAAACCCGGCTTATAGACCGTCTGACATTTTGCCTTTGTGTGCGGGGCGATGAATGCGCTTCGCGCCGTAGGGTGCGTTCCGATAGGAATGCACCATGGTCAAGCAATTACTGTGGTCGTTCTTTTAGAGCCTAAGCCAAATCACTTGGAATGGCTCAATGCGTCGCTCCGCTTGCCTTGAAGCCATCCTACAATTGTTTCTGCGCAAGATAGGGTGTCAATGGGTAAAATCGACTTCGTCGACGCGCGAAGCGCGCCCATTGACGCCCCATCTTGCGCCCTCAAACTCGAACACAGCCTTTGCCTAGGCATAGCCTATGGCAAAGGCTGTCTAAGTGAAAAAGCTGAATCCAAGACCACAGCTAACGAGGTGGTGCATTCCTGTCGGAACGCACCCTACCGCGCGGAGCGCGCCTCTGAGTCTGCGGCCAATCAGTCAATTTGTTTCTTTTTCGGATACATCATTCGGTCTTAACGTCTTTTGTTGGCCGAAAGGAGGCTGGCGGATTAGGGGGATGTTGGGTCCGTCAGTTGCCATTTAGAGGCCTTGAACGCTAACCGCCGTCTCTAACAAAATTGCATCCGATCCTTCATGTCGATCACCATCGGAAGGTCAAGACACGAAACGCCATCAAATGATTGGCAATCAGAAACCACCACAGCGGAAAGTCAGTGCGAGTCAGGCGAATGTCGCCAACTGCGTCATCACGTTCAAATAAGCGGTGGCCGATCAGGCCCGGTATGACGTGTGCTATCGGAAAGCCGAGCATCGTCCACAATGGCCATATCGTGAGGCTCGCTCCGATCACCCCCAGGCCCGCAAAAACGCCGATGATATGAAGTGCAAGGTTGATGGGGTGCTGATGATCAGCACGATACGCTGTCGCATAAAACTCGTTAAATGACAGTCGCTCCTTACTCGTGTCTGGCATTGCAATTCTCCTTCCAAATGAACTTGGTGTACGATATGAGTGAACACTCATATTTCCTACTCGCATTCACCAGTTGTTCGCTTGGAACCGACCAATGTCTCTTGATCCCCGAAAAACGCCTAAGCAAGGGCGCGCCCGCGCGACTTACGACGCGATACTGGAGGCTGCTGCTCACATTATTGCTGGTCAAGGCCTTGCAGCTTTTAACACCAATGCGGTCGCCGAGCGTGCCGGCGTCAGCATCGGCAGCCTGTATCAGTATTTTCCGAACAAGGATGCTCTTATGGCAGCGCTCATCCAGCGGCAGCAGGACGCGCAATTGGCCACGCTTCAGGCTGCGGCAGAAATGCTTGGGTCTGAAAAGACGCTGGAGAAAGTCGTGCGCAGCTTGGTGCGCGCTGCGATGCAGCATCATCGTGATAACCATCTACTTGCGTCAGCGATTGATCACGAAGAAGCGCGACTGCCTGTGGACGACTTGCTCGTTTCATATCTCGAAAAAGCGGGAGTGGTTGTCGAGGTGATGCTAGAGCGATTTCAGCACGAAATACCTGCCATTATGCCCAAGGCCGCTGCGCGCACGCTTCCAGCGCTCGTTCGCTCCGTAACCGATGCATGGGCGAATCTTAGCCCGCCGCAATTGGAAAAGGCCGAAGACGAGGCGGTGCGTGCGGTACTGGGATATCTAAGAATGGGTGGCGAATAGGCGTGAGCCGACGGATATGCGAACTGGCTCCAATAGTCTTAAGGAAAGGGCAGTTTAGCAATATTGAAATACAAACTCGATCTAAGCCTTTGCCTAGGCAGAGCCTGAGGCAAAGGCTGTCCAAGTAGAAAAAGCTAAACCCAAGACCGCAGCGACAGAGATGGTGCAGTCCTGTTGGACTGCACGCTACGCACTGGCTGCCCCGAAGGCATTTCGAGCAACAAACTCAAGTGCGTTCGCATATTGAGTTCTAACAAGGCCACCATCTTGGTTCCAGTAAAAAACTCGCTCCAACGCTTGGCCTGCCACGACTTCAAAAACGTATAGTCCACCGGCAAAGTCGTCTGAGAAAGCGAGCAGATCAACTGGTAAATACCCTCGAACCTCTTCAAATTTTGCTCCTAGATACAAATCACTGTTTTGATCGGCCGAGAACACGGATGTGAAACCAAAGTTGCCTCCACCAAACTCTCTTAGAAATGATCGGTAGCTTTTGGGGAGCCGCACACCAATGGCCACCTCTAGTCTTTTCAATGCTTCCTCGCTGGCCGTTGAGTCCGGCAATGCCATTAAGAACAACTTAGGCTTGGCTAAGTGTGCCTCATGGAGAATCACTTTGAATTCATCAAGGTTCATTTGAGTCCGTCATAGATTAGGCTGTCTAACCATTAGAAATGTGCTTCGCGCGGTAGGGTGCATTCCATCCATGGAATGCACCATGGTCAAGCAACCCCAAAGATCGTCAATGCTAGGCCTTAGCCGAAACACTTAGAGCGGTTCAATGCGTCGCTTCGCTTGCCTTGAAGCCGCCCGACAATTGTTTCTGCGCAAGATGGGGTGTCAAGAGGTGAAATCGGCTTCGCCGACGCGCCAAGGGCGCGCCTCTTGACGCCTCATCTTGCGCGCTCAAACTCGATCTAAGCCTTTGCCTAGGCAGAGCCTGCGGCAAAGGCCTTCTAAGTAGACGATGCAAGAAACAAGATGGCAGCTTATGAACATGGTGCATTCCTTACGGAACGCACCCTACTCGCGGCGCACCAAACAAAAAAGGCCAGAACCGAAGTTCTGGCCTTTGTTTCTAAACAAGGGCTTAGAGACTACAGCCCCAACACCATCTTGGCGATGATGTTGCGCTGAATTTCGTTGGACCCGCCATAGATGGAGGTCTTGCGCATGTTGAAATAGTTCGGCGAGGTCCAGTGGGCGTAATCTGGGCCGACGCCCATATTGTCGCCTTCGTCGCGGAAGCCACGCACGTATGGGGCGGCATAATTGCCGACCGCTTCCATGGCGAGTTCGGTCAAGCGCTGTTGGATTTCGGTGCCCTTGATCTTCAGGATCGAGGATTCAGGGCCGGGGCCTTTGCCTGCTTGTTCGCGGGCCAAGGTGCGCAGCTCAGTGATTTCCAAGGTGGTGAGATCAATTTCGAGCTCTGCGATCTTGCGGGAGAATTCTGGATCCTCAATCAAGCTGGCGCCATCCATGGTTTCAGCACGGGCGAGCTCTTTCAAGCGCTTTACACCGACCTTAGAACGCGCAACGCCGGCAATCCCCGAACGTTCATGCGCCAACAGGAATTTCGCACACGTCCAGCCCATGTTTTCTTGGCCAACCAAATTGGCGACAGGCACGCGGACATTTTCCAGCCAGACTTCGTTGACTTCATGGCCGCCATCGATGGTGATGATCGGACGAACCGTGATGCCGGGGGTCTTCATGTCGATCAGCAAGAAGGAGATGCCCTCTTGTGGCTTTCCATCTGCCTTGGTGCGAACCAAGAAGAAGCCCCAATCGGCATGCTGGGCCAAGGTGGTCCATGTCTTTTGGCCATTGACGACATAGAAGTCGCCATCGCGTTCTGCCTTGGTCTTCAAGCTGGCCAGGTCCGAACCAGAGCCTGGCTCTGAATAGCCTTGGCACCACCACTCTTCACCCTTCAGTATGGGTGGCAAGAAGCGGTCTTTTTGCTCTTGCGTGCCGAAGGTATAGATAACAGGCGCGACCATATTGATGCCAAATGGCAGAATGGGGATGGTTTGGGCGCGAGCCAGTTCTTCACCGAAGATATAGCGCTGGGTTGGGCCCCAACCTGGGCCGCCATATTGGGTTGGCCAAGCTGGAGCAGACCAGCCGCGCGCACCCAAAATCCGGTGCCATTCTAGAAAGTCTTCTTTGCCCATGTCGTCACGGTCCGCAAAGGCCCGCAGACGTGCTGGATAGTTCTCTTCGATGAAGGTGCGGATCTCATTGCGAAAGGCAATATCTTCATCGGTATAAGCTAGGTTCATAGGACGCTCCCGTTTAGCGCATCCTTCTCGCCGGATGCTGCCACTTGGGTAAGATCATAGTGCGAAGTGCGATGGGATCAAGCACAATTCGCCATTATCCGCATGCCCTTAACGCAAACGTCAGCCTATAAGCGGACATAGGGCAAGCTGCTCGGCAGTGCTCTCGCCCCATCGACAGGCTAAAGCCTCCTGTGTCACCTTTCAGAGGCCCACATTTCATGAGGCCTTGAGCTTATGTCGTTACCGCCTAATCGCCTCATTTCACTGGATGTTTTTCGCGGCGCGACGATTGGTGCCATGGTTCTGGTCAATAATCCCGGAACGTGGAGTGCCATCTATCCACCCCTGAAGCATGCGCCGTGGCACGGCTGGACCTTCACCGACACCATCTTCCCGTTTTTCATCTTCATCATGGGCATTGCCATCCCGATTGCTCTGGAGAGACGACGGGTAGGCGGGCAAGCAGGCTTGGACCTCTATCTGCAATTGGTACGGCGCACCGCGGCCCTATTTGGCCTTGGCCTCTTTCTGGCACTCTTCCCGTTTTACAATTGGATGAAGGGCGATTGGATCCAGATTGGCGATATGCGGATCATGGGCGTGCTGCAGCGTCTGGCGCTTTGCTTCTTCTTTGCCTCGCTCCTCTTTCTGTGGCTTCGCCCACGTGGGTTATTGTTCGCGGCACTTGCGCTTCTCTTGGGCTATTGGGCCTTGATGATTGTGGGTGGGCGTAGTGACCTTTCATCGGAAGGTAATTTCTCGGGGCTGATCGATCGCCTCGTCCTCGGCCCCCATATGTGGAAAGGCTCCCCTCATTATGACCCAGAGGGCCTTCTCTCCACCCTGCCCGCCATCGCGACTTGTCTGTTTGGGGTTCTAACGGGCCAATTGATCCAATCGCCAAAATCTAACGAGGCCAAAGTGGCGGAGATGTTGGTGTGGGGCTTTGTGCTTTTGACCCTCGGTTGGATGTGGGGCGGCATTTTCCCGATCAACAAACCGATTTGGACCTCTTCCTATGCCGTCTTTATGTCGGGCTTGGCGATGTGTGTCTTGGGCGTGTGCTTCTGGCTCATCGACATCAAAGGCAGCATGTGGTGGACGAAGCCGTTTGTGATCTTTGGCGTCAATGCGCTGGCACTGTTTGTCGGGTCAGGCATGTTGGGACGAATCCTGAATATGGTCCCCGGCAGCACCGCCCCGGACGGCAGCCCCATCTCGCTTAAGGTCACGATTTATGAGGGCGTGTTCGCGCCTTTGGCGAGCCCGATGAATGCGTCGCTTTTGTTTGCGCTGTGCTTTATCGGGTTATGGCTGTTCCTGATGTGGCTACTCTACCGCGAGAACATCTTCATCAAGGTGTAAGCTTGTGTCGGCGGGCCTAGGCCCGCAGCCCACCACCGCTGACCTTAGCATCACGGCCCAAAGCCTGCAGCACGCTCTGCACGATCCCCTCGGCATCGAGACCGGCGAGGCGATATTGCAGGTCTGGCCGATCATGCTCTTGGAATATATCGGGCAAGGTTAATGTCCGCACCTTTAGACCGCGATCCAATAAGCCGTCGCTGGCAAGGAAGTGCAGCACAAAGGCACCAAAGCCCCCGACCGCACCCTCTTCAATGGTGATCAACACCTCATGATGTCGCGCTAATTGGCGGATGAGGTCATGGTCCAAAGGCTTAGCGAAGCGCGCATCGGCGACCGTGGTGGGTAGTCCCATGGCGGCCAGTTGGTCTGCAGCCATCAGGCTTTCGGTCAAACGGGTGCCAAAGGACAGGATGGCCACTTTGCCGCCTTCACGAACCAGGCGGCCTTTGCCGATTTCTAGAGGTGTCAGGACCTGTGGGATTTCAACGCCATTGCCCTCGCCACGTGGATAGCGGAAGGCGCTGGGCCGATCATCAATGGCCGCAGCCGTCGCCGTCATTAAGGCAAGCTCCGCCTCATCAGCGGCGGCCATCAAGACCATGCCGGGCAAAGCGCCCATAAAGCCAATGTCAAAGCTACCCGCATGGGTCTGACCATCAGCGCCAACGAGGCCCGCTCGGTCCATCGCAAAGCGCACAGGCAAGGACTGAATTGCCACATCATGGACGACTTGGTCATAGCCGCGCTGAAGGAAGGTGGAATAGATCGCGGCAAAGGGCTTCATGCCATCTGCGGCAAGACCTGCAGCAAAGGTCACGGCATGTTGTTCGGCAATGCCAACATCATAGGTGCGGCCCGGAAAAGCCTTGCCAAATACATCTAAGCCGGTACCCGACGGCATGGCGGCAGTGATGGCGACAATCTTTTCATCAGCCGCAGCCAGTTTAACTAAGGCATCGGCGAAAACGCGCGTATAGCTGGGCGCATTGGGTTTTGCCTTGGCTTGTTCACCGGTAACGACGTTGAACTTGACCACGCCATGATATTTGTCATCTGCCGCTTCGGCTGGCAAATAGCCTTTGCCCTTTTGTGTAACGACATGGACCAGAACTGGGCGGTCTTCGATTTTCTTGGCGTTTTCAAGCACGGGCACCAAGGCTTCTAGATCGTGGCCATCAATCGGACCAACGTAATAAAAGCCGAGCTCTTCAAAGAAGGTGCCGCCGGTTGCCATGCCGCGGGCAAACTCTTCGGCCTTACGGGCGGCTTCTTGCAGGGGCTTTGGGAATACCGACGCCGCTTGCTTGCCGACTTTGCGCAGCGTCCGATAGCCCGTGCCAGATACTAAGCGCGCCAGATAATGGCTCATGCCGCCAACAGGGGGCGCAATCGACATATCATTGTCATTCAAGATCACGATTAGGCGCTTACTGGTCTCAGCCGCCTTATTCATGGCTTCATAGGCCATGCCGGCAGTTATCGAGCCATCGCCTATAACGGCGACCACAACATTGTCATTGCCCTGCAAATCCCGGCTCGCACAAAACCCGAGTGCAGCAGAGATAGAGGTTGCCGCATGGGCGGCACCAAACGGGTCATAGTCGCTCTCAGTCCGCTTGGTGAAGCCAGACAGGCCGCCGCCTTGGCGTAAGGTGCGGATACGGTCGCGCCGCCCCGTCAAAATCTTGTGCGGATAGGCCTGATGGCCAACATCCCAGATCAGAATATCCTTTGGCGTGTCCAAAACATGATGCAGCGCAACGGTAAGCTCAACCACGCCTAAGCCGGCACCCAAATGACCGCCGGTAACCGAAACCGCGTCGATGGTTTCAAGACGCAGATCGTCGGCTACTTCGCGTAACTCACCAATATTGAGACCTTTGAGGTCTTTCGGCGATTTGATTTTGTCGAGAGCGGGCGTGAGAGGCGGCATCTGTTTCTATTCTTTTGTTCTCAAACAGAGCGGCTTAGCTCTATTCTATTCTGGACTGTTAAGCTTATGCACGACGATGTGTAATCGTGTCGATGATTTGGTTCAGATAATGGGCCCGTGCGCCAAACATAGATAAGTGCGCACGCGCTTGATCTGCCAGTAACGTAACCCGCTGTTTGGCGCCATCAAGGCCTAAAAGGCTCACAAATGTGGCTTTTCCTTTGCCCGCATCCTTACCAACAGCTTTTCCGACTTCTTCGCTACTGCCTTCCGCATCCAAAATGTCATCGGTGATCTGAAAGGCTAGCCCCAAATCGTGGGCATAGGCCGAGAGCGCATGCTTGGCTTCTTCGCTCGCGCGGCCCATCAGCGCGCCCACTTCGACCGCATAAGTAATCAGCATTCCGGTTTTGAGGCGCTGCATCCGGGTTACCGCTGCAATATCATCGCCCAATTCTTCGGCGATCATATCCATCATTTGTCCGCCAACCATGCCACGCGCGCCAGAGGCTTCCGCCAAGCGACCCACCAAGGCAATCCGAATATTGGGATCGGCGTGGGTTTGGGGATCAGCCAAAATCTCAAAAGCGATGGTCAAAAGTGCATCACCAGCTAGAACGGCGGTCGCCTCGTCATAAGCAATATGAACCGTTGGCCGGCCACGACGCAAATCATCGTCATCCATACAGGGCAAATCATCGTGGATGAGGGAATAAGTATGGATGCATTCAAGTGCTGCGGCGACGCGCAACAAACAGCGCTCATCGACACCAAAAAGTCGGCCGGTTTCGAGGACTAGGAACGGCCGCAAACGCTTACCGCCACCTAGTGCCGCATAGCGCATCGCGCTCATCAGTCTGGCTTCAGGGCCCTGCACGCGCGGAATCAGCGTGTCGAGCGCAACCGTGATCCTGTCTGCGGTCTCTTCAAGTCGCTTTTCAAGATCGACCGATAGGTCCATGTCTTTAGACCTTATCCAATTCGCGCAGCTTCAAGGCTAACGCCTTGTGGGCTTTCAACAATTTGATCGACCCGCATTTGCGCGCGCTTCAAACGATCCTCGCAATGCGCTTTAAGAAGGGCCCCACGCTCATAGAGGCTGATGGAGTCTTCCAAGCTTGCCTGACCAGATTCTAACTTGGCGACCAAGGCCTCAAGTTCCTCTAAGGCAGCCTCGAAACTCAACTCTGCAAGTGTTGGCTGCATGGTTTCTGGTTCAACCGACATTACGACATCCCTCTAACGTTTTCTTCCTAGACTGTGCAGCGTCCGTGGGCAACGAGGCAAGGGGATTAAATGCGGCAGGCTAGCGTGTAAAAGCCGTGTCTCATCAATTTGGCTTGGGCCGATAAACCCGGTGGGACCAATGGGAATCGCGCCCGTCATAAACACACACCCAACCGCTGGCCAACAAATGCGGCCGCATCATGCGGTTAAACCAGCCATGCGCCAGAAGCCCGACACTCCCCGAACGATGCGCCTCTTCAATCAGCCAGTCGGCGGCCTTTCTGGCGCGAATTTCAGCGTCTTCCCGGCTTTCTTGGCCTCGGTGGTTGCCAAAAAACCAGGTGATACGGGATATCACGCCCCAGAAGCGCGGCCGGAACAAGATAAAGTCTGGCAAATCTGGCGGCGGCAGGGGTGCTTCAACAAAAAGGGGCTCGATGATCAAATCCCGCCCAGGGGCAGCCAAAGCAGCGGTCTCCAGCGCGCGGCGTAGGCTGGACGACACAATAATCTTACACGCCTGCAACGCCTGGATCAGCCCATTGGGAACCACCTGATTTGCTGCAAGGCCGCCGGCATCATACTGGGCCCACCAATCAAGATATTGGGTGGAATTGATCCAGATATGCCGATCCAACGCTGGCTTACCGTGACGCGCAATAACGATCATGGGCGTATCGCTTGAGGCAGCAGGAGGCGCTGGCCGTGGCGCAACGCGTGAATCGGCCTGTGATCCTAGATCATCCAATTTGGTTTCAAACACCCGCTATTTCGCCCCCAGAGCGTGGTTTGTAGTTTTGCAATGTCTGCACATGCGCCAGAACACATGCCGCTAGAGCCTGTAAGTGGTAACCGCCCTCAAGAGTCGATACAAGTTTTCCGTGTGAAACGTCCAATAATCGTTCAGTGATCCAACGATAATCATCTGTTTCCAGGTTGAGGCCAGCCAAGGGATCCAAGCGATGACCGTCAAAACCGGCCGACACAATCACAATTTCGGGCTTGAAGGCGAGCAAGGCAGGCAGGATTCTGTTTTCAACGGCTGCGCGCCAAGCAGGGCCTGTTGTGGCCGCCGGAACGGGCACGTTCACTAAATTGCCCGCTGCGGTTTCCTCAGCCAGCCCAGAGCCTGGATAAATGCCACCCTGATGGATGGAGGCATAGAAGAAGTCAGCATCACGCTCGGCAAGTTCTTGGCTGCCATTGCCATGATGAACGTCAAAATCCACCACCGCGACGCGCTTGAAACCATAAGTCTCACGGGCATAAAGCGCCGCAATTGCCGCAGAATTCCAAATACAAAAGCCCATGGGCGTGTTGGCTTCTGCGTGATGGCCGGGCGGTCTGGTTGCACAAAATGCACGGTCAAACCTGCCCTCTATGACCCCGTCAACACCGGCGATCACCGCCCCAACGCCTCGCTTAGCGGCCTCAATCGAGCCGGCAGACAAATAAGTGTCGGGGTCAAGTTGCTGGCTACGGCCGCCCGCCTCTGGCTCAAGACGAGTGATTTGTTCAATCAAAGCAGCCGGATGCACGCGTGCGATATCGCCAACCTGGCCAAGGGGTGCCTCGATGCGGATCAAATTTGGGCAGGCCGCGTCATTCAGCGCTTCAAGGACAACCCGCAACCGCTCAGGCGATTCCGGATGGCCTGCTGGCGGGCGATGCTCAAAACAGGCTGCATGGGTGATAAGAGCTGTTCGTACCATAGGAATTCTGTTCCCAATCCAACTGCTAAGGACGTGCAGGTCCCAAAACTTGCTGAAACCGATCTACATAATCAGTCATGATTCCATCGGCCTTGCGCCCTACCAAATCGCGCATCGCTTTAGGATCATTGATTGTCCAATACTGCACTTTGAGACCGCGCGCCTTCGCCGTGCTCAAAAAGTGCGGGTCCGTCAGATCAAATCCCGCAGCATAAGTCGGTATCTGTAGCGCCACCCCCGGCGATTGCACAAACCGAGACAGGCGCAAGTGCGAGGCGATCAGAAAGAGGCGCACTTCATCACCGGAATAGGCAGTGGCAACCTTTGGGCATGCCTTACGAAACGTCTTCATGGCCCCATCATGAAACGAGGCCACGATCACTTGATTGGTTTCGTTAAACTGACTGATGAGGGCGCATAAGCGGTTACTCGCGGCTTCATTGTCATTCTTGATCTCAATCACCCAGCGCCTTGATGGGAAACGCGTAAATGCTTGCTCCAGTCGGGCGATCTTAATCCCCTTGCCTCGAAACGACTGACCATCGATCACGGTGTGGTAGCCCGAATCCGCCTTTTGCAACTCAGCCCACGTCTTGGCGGCAATTGGACCCTTCATGTCCGTTATGCGGTCCAAAGTGTCATCATGATGCAGCACCAAGACGCCATCCTTGGTGAGCTGCAAATCAATTTCCAAAACGTCCGCGCCCATAGAATCTGCCAATTGCAGAGCCTCTAACGTATCGGGCGGCGCATGACCCTGCCCGCCGCCATGGGCGATGTTTTCAACGGCGCTTGGCTGCAACTCAGCAAAATAGGGATGGCTAACAGGGGCAGGCGTAGGCCAAGCAGCCACAACCACGAAAGCAATCCCCATTACGGCAAAGAACATCCAGCGACGGCGCATCATTCTACCCCTCAACGACCCCTCCCTATTAAACAGGGGTCAGTCCTTGTGTAGCCTGTGACATGGCATGGCTAGCGAGGCTATTGCAAGTTGGGCTAGAAGACAGGCTCTGACGATCTCCGCCACCCCAGAAAGAAATAGTGCCAATGTCTTCCATGGAACCGACAAACCTGCGCCGTCTTGGCAAAAGCGATTTGATGATCACCAGCCTCGGTTGGGGTATGTGGCGTTTTGCTGGCATCGACGTGAATGCGGCGCGAAAGCTCGTCGAATCGGTCTTTGAAGCCGGTATTAACTTCTTCGACACAGCCGACATTTACGGCTTTCAAAACCCACAAGTCGGTTTTGGCGATGCCGAAGCTTTGTTGGGCGAAGTGTTCAAACAAGCCCCAAGTCTGCGGTCCAAGATGGTGCTGGCCAGCAAGGGCGGCATCATTCCGCCAACGCCTTATAACTCCAGTTATGAATATCTGGTCCATGCATGCGAAGCGTCTCTGCGCCGCCTCAACACCGAAATATTGGACCTCTGGCAGATCCATCGCCCTGACCTTTTGACCCATCCTGCCGAAATTGCGCGTGCGGTCGATCATTTGATCCAAGCGGGAAAGATTCGTACTTTTGGGATCTCCAATTACACTGTGGCACAAGCGCGCGCGTTACAGGCCCATCTCAACACCGACATTGTGTCTTTCCAGCCAGAATTTTCGCCCCTCGCGCTCGACGCTATGACAGACGGGACGTTGGACTTGGCGATGGAGATCGGTGCCTCCGTTTTGGCTTGGTCGCCTTTGGGTGGTGGCCGCTTGGCAAAAGATGGCGACGATGCCCGGACCAAGGCGGTGATTGCAGCGTTGGATGAGGTCGCAGCAACACATGGCGTCTCGCGCACATCGATTGCCTATGCGTGGGTCGCGGCACACCCAAGCCAACCCATCGCATTGGTGGGCACACAAAATCCACAACGCATTTTGGAAACCCGCGACGTGGCCAAAATCCAGTTGAGCCCTAATGAATGGTATCAAATTCTGGTCGCGTCGCGCGGCGCGCCAATGCCCTGAGGCCGACTTGCCGCTAAAACCCAATCGAAGCTGTGCCCTTAATCTTTGGTAGCTTGAGGGCCAGCATCAAATCGCGCAGCTCCTGTCGGGCGGCCACATGGCTTAAGGTGAAAGAAGCTGAAGCCCCTTCATCCGTTAGATCGAGCAGGGTAAGGCCTGCGGTGAACATTTCGCGATAAATGACCCGCTCCGACAGGCCAGGTGCGACGCGAAAGCCGATACGCTGAGCCAAAGCGGCCAAGGCATCACCGACCCGGCGCTTATTCTTAGCATCCAGTGGCGAGAGACGGTTGCGCATCAACACCCAATCAATCGGCTTCCCTTTTTGGGCGGCTTTAACTTTCCGTGCTTCCCATACCATTTCCGCATAGACGCTCGGCTTACCAACATCGCCCGTAACAGGATCAATTTCAGCCAGAAGGTCGAAGTCGACAAAGCTGTCGTTTAACGGTGTAACCAACGTATCGGCACAAGCGTGGGCGGCGCGCGATGCGGGCGTATCTGCACCCGGGGCATCGATGATTACAATGTCGTGGCTGGCCCGCATTTGGGTGATTAGCGCTTGCGTAGCAGCCGTTTCCTCCGCCTCCGCCTCATCGCGACGTTCGGCGGCCACTTTACCTAAGAAAAAGAAGTCCGGCGTCGGTAGATCGGCGTCGTTAGAATTGGACCAACGTGCCCGATTTTCAAAGTAACGCTCAAAGGTACGCTGACGTCGATCAAGATCGAGCGCGGCCACTTTTAGCCCAGAAATTGCGCAAGCAACCGCGACGTGAACCGACAGGGTCGATTTGCCTGCGCCACCTTTTTCATTTCCGACGACAATGACGTGACCCAAGATTGCACCCCCCGTGCCTTCTTGCCCAATTGTTTGGGGCTAAGACTTGAAGGTTGTTTTCGCCAGTTTTGCCTGTCTTGCCAATTGGCAAGCGCAGCAGCCCCGCGCCCAAAAATTGTGGACTATTTTGAAGGCCGCTTGGACCGCTTCGCCACGACTTGTTGCGCCGGGGGCTTGGGCGCTTTTTCGTCTTCCTCAACCCAGTCTGTGGGGGGTGGCAAGCGCTGTCCGATTGCCTCTGGGCCTTGTTGAATGGTGCTGCCTGTTACCAATGCGGTCGGTCGAGATTGCATTTCAGGGCGGCCTGAGGCCCCTGGCCAAATCGGTCTGGGGCGAAATGGCCGATTGGCTGCATCTTTTTCTGGCGTCGATGAAATAGACACGCTTGGGGCACCACTGGCTGGTGGCTCTGCCAGCGTTGAAAGGCGCTTGGATAACTCGCGCAACTCGCTTTCTGCCGGATTGATCCATTCAGGATCTTTGGCTGACGCGCGATTTAGATCTGTCGCCACCCGGGCCAACACCTGTTCAATCGGCTCATCCTTGTCGCCACGATCTACCCAAGGCAGCGCATCGGCCAAGGCTTCTGGGATGTCTTGAATGACCGATTTCTTGGTGTCGCGCCAAATCCGCTTGAACGGACCGGCGGGCTTAACGGCCTTTGCCTGTGCTGCGGGCTGTGCCGCAATAGGAAGGATCGGTGCTTCAACTGGTGCTGGCGCAACGGTCACAGGAGCAGGCTGCTTAGGGGCTGCGGCTGGCAAGGCGATTGCCACGGGAACCATCGAAACAACAGCCGGCTTAGGCAAGGGTGCCGCGGGCTTGCCTCGGAACATCACAATCGGCAGAACCTGACCAGCGGTGCTCGCGGTCTGGGGTTCTGGCTTTTTCGGCTTGGCACTAATCGCAGGAACAGCAGCGGGCTTTACGGCCGGGCAAGTGCAGGCTTCGGCCGCAGACTTTGCCGATGGGATAAATGGAACATAGGGGCTAGTCGCAAAGGCACCTGCGGACTGCGCCATGGCGCTAGTGCTAAAACACAATGCACCCAATGCGCCCCAAAGTCGGGCGGTAGAGGACAATTTGAAAGCTTGGCTTAACGGGTTCATGTCAAAAACCCTAGCGCGACGTGGTAAAGAGGGGTTTAAGGCGGCGTCACTTTGGTCCTGCCCCCAAAAGGCCAGAAATCTTCGCTAAGTCGTTGTTTTGGAGAGAGTCATGTCGTCTTTGTCGATTGTGCGTACCAAAGCGGATTTGCGCACATTGGTCACCAACTGGCGGCGTGACGGTAAAAGAATCGCGCTTGTCCCCACAATGGGTGCCCTGCACGCCGGGCATTTAGCCTTGATTGAGCAGGCAAAGTCATCCGCAGACGTTGTGATTGCATCCATCTTCGTTAACCCGGCCCAGTTCGCGCCGCATGAGGATTTGGCGCGCTATCCCAGACAAGAAGCCGCTGATATCGAGAGCCTTGAAGCCATTGGTTGTAACGCGCTCTATGCCCCGCATGTGGCAGAGCTTTATCCAGACGGCTTTCAAACTCGCGTTGTGCCCGGCGCAATTGCAGCCCGGCTTGAAGGTGCCTGTCGCCCGCACTTCTTCGGGGGTGTCGCAACTGTGGTGGCCAAGTTATTCTTGCAAGTCGATCCTGACATCGCAATCTTTGGCGAGAAGGACTGGCAGCAATTGCAGGTCATCAGCACCATGGTGCGCGATCTGGATTTGAAGGTCGAAATTGCGCCTGCGCCAACCCAACGCGAATTCGACGGCCTCGCATTGTCATCTCGCAATGCGTATCTCTCTGAAGCTGAACGCAAGATCGCGCCAAGTCTAAAGCTAGGGCTCGACAAAATTGCGGAGACACTGACACATGCGCCTGAAACTCTTAAAGATGTGCTGGAACAAACCAAGGCGCAACTTCTTGCCGCAGGCTTTGGCACCATCGACTATCTAGAAGTGTGCCACAGCCAGACCCTAGAGCCTTGGCACCCCGGTGACCCCGCCCGCATCTTGGTGGCTGCTTGGCTTGGTAAGACGCGTTTGATTGATAATCGCGGCCTCGATTAAGTTTACCACGCCCCAAGATCCAATAATTCCTTACGAAGGGGTTCGGGTAAATCCTCGCCACCGGACACCTGAGTTAAGTCTGCTGGTGCGTCTTTCGGCATTAAATAGCGCCAACCTTGAAAGGCCGCCCGGCGCTGGGGTGCGGTTTGCACGTGGAAATGCTTCAGAACGATTTCACATCGCGAGCGTCCATCCGCGTCGTCGAGCGTGGCGATATCCTCAATCTCTTGGCGGACGAGGATTTGACCTTTAATCACCCAGTAGAGCGAGCCGCCTTTGAGGACCTCATCGCGCCGCTTTGGTGACATGCGTGTGTCGCAGACAGGGCGCGGATCAAGCCCAAGACTTAAGCGAGTAAAGGCCTGATGATCATGCCAATCTAACAAGTCCTGAATAGACTGCGCACCGACGCAAAGCTTGATGATATGAAGGGCCATGTAACGAGAACTATACCAAATCGTACGAACGAACAGGGCCTGCGATCAGTGCAATTCTTGCCCTTGTTTCGCGCGCCAAGCCGCTTTCAGGCTGGCACTGGTTGGGCGGGATCCGTCTGGGCTCCAACCTGGCGGTCCAAAAGCGAAATTGAGCCTCTCGCGCCAGGTCTTGGCCTGCCTTACGTCGCGCGCCATGCCCACCCACTCATGAAACGCGATCCGAAATGGATTGAAGGTATGGATGTTTGAAACCACGCCATAAATAGGCTTATCGGCCTTGGTTTCTTCCACAAATGTCCCGAACAGTCGGTCCCAAATGATCAAAACGCCCGCATAATTGGAGTCGAGATAACGCGGATTGGTGGCATGATGGACCCGATGATGGCTCGGCGTATTCAACACCAATTCCAAAGGTCCCATCCGATCAATCGCCTCGGTATGGATCCAAAACTGATAAACAAGGCTGAGCCCGGAGAAAAAGGCGATCATCAACGGCGGAAAGCCGATCCAAGCCATGGGTAGCCAAAAGATAAACGTGCCGCCAATCGACCCAGTCCACGTCTGCCGCAAAGCGGTCGACAAATTATAGTGCTGCGATGTGTGATGGACGACATGGCTGGCCCAAAACCAACGTCGTTCGTGGCTGATCCGGTGAAACCAATAATAGGAGAGGTCTTCTAAGAAAAAGCAGACAACAAAGGCCCACGGGGCATAACCAATGTCGAACAGGCGAAACTGATGCACATAAGCAATCAAGGCAACCGCCAGACCGCCGGTTAGTAATTTTGCGACCGTGTTACCAAAGCCCATCGTCATGCTGGCCGCGGCATCCTTGGCTTCATAAGTCACATCGCCGACATGGCGGGCACGCAGCATTTCTGCAACCACCAAGACGCCAAACAATGGGATCGCCCAAGTAACTGGATCGGGTAGATTCATGTTGAAAGACCTCTTCCTAGACTTGCTAGCGCTTGCTGAATTTCATTGGCATTAGCCTGAATATAAACGGGTTCAAAGCCAAAATCAGGAAAAGAGATATGCAGACGATCTTCTGCGATGACTACGATTTTCGCTTGATCAAGACTGCGGACCAAAAGCTTGTCGCCTAAAACAATTACTACATAGCCGGCTTGGTTGGTGCCATAGGCCACAGCGGCCCTTTGATTGTGCGAGATCAGAACGTCAAGCTCTGCTTGAAGGCCAGAGTATGCCTGAACAGCTTTGACGACTTCGACATTATCTTTGAACCTGCGATCAACGCTCAGCCCTAGGCGAAATCCGACAAAGGCCAAGAGCGCTGTGCCCGCCGCGGCCATTAGGACGGTGAGTAACGCCGCATTCATGCGACAACCTCTTGGGCAACAAGGCGGATCAAGACGTCCGCCGCTTTAACTTGGCGACCTTCTTGAACATAGGTCTCAGCGATCACCCCGTCGCGGCTCGCGACCAAGGCATGCTCCATCTTCATGGCTTCTAAGACGACGAGAACTTGGCCTTTTGTCACTTTTTGTCCGGCTTCAGCGTGAAACATCGCGATTTTACCCGGTAGCGGGGCCTTGATCTCGTCGCTGGCTTCGAGGCTATCGGCGCTTGCATCCGCAGACGGGAATGGATAGCGCCATACCTCGCCGCGCTCGACCAAGCTGGCGCCTAAGTCATCAACAAATAAAGTGGCAGCAATATCGCCGCGGCCTTCCGCTTGCGGGCCCCTGCTCTCAGCAATCAAAATGGTCCAAGCGCCGGGCTCGCCATAAACATGGATCAGGCGGCGCGGCACGACCGCGTGATCACCGCCAAAGCCCGCACTGACCTGTACCGCATCGCTGTGAAGTTCCACCACCATGCGCCGCTCATCGAGCGTGAACCGGACCGACAAGTGCGCGGGGGCATTAAGACGCCAGCCATCTGGCCTATCAAAAGGCGAAGCGTTGTCTGGCACTTCAAGTTCGCGGGCAATCTGCACGCCAATCGCTGCGAGGCCTAAGCGACGCGCTGCAAGGGCATCTGGCTTCATGAGCGCGCCCGCCTCATCTTCCAACAGCCCTGTATGGACGCCACCATGAACGAAGCTCGGCAGCGAACATAGGCGGGCCAAGTAGCCGTTATTGGTGGTGATGCCCGTTAACACTCGGCTTTCTAGGTGAGCCTGTAAATGCGCCAGCGCTTCGTGGCGGTTTGCCCCATGCGCGATCGCCTTTTCGACAAGGGAATCATAGGCGTCTGGGAAGGTATCGCCGACTTCAAAGCCCGAATCGACCCGGATCGTCCCATCGTCCGGCAGGCCAGCAATAACGCCGGACGATGGCAGAAACCCCTGCGCTGGATCTTCGGCGACGATCCGCGCTTCTATAGCAGCGCCATTCAATATGACCTTGTCTTGGCTAAGAGGGAGGGCCTCCGCTGCCGCGACACGCAACTGCCACTCGACCAAATCGAGGCCTAGGACGGCCTCGGTCACCGGATGCTCCACTTGCAAGCGGGTGTTCATTTCTAGGAACCAAAAGCCATCTGGTCGCAGGGGGCCCGTACCATCGGCCACAAATTCGACCGTGCCAGCATTGGAGTAATTCACCGCCTTGGCGATTTTGAGCGCGGCGGCGGTTAAGCTGGCGCGCACGTCTTCGGTCATCCCGGGTGCGGGGGCTTCTTCAATCAGCTTCTGTCTGCGACGTTGGATCGAGCAGTCGCGTTCAAACAGATGGACCAGATTGCCGTGTTGATCGCCAAACACTTGCACTTCGATGTGACGGGGACGCAGGACCAAACGCTCCAACATCACGCGGTCATCGCCAAAAGCTGCAGCCGCTTCGCGACGAGCGGACTCGAGCAATGGGATGAAGGCCGTAACCTCTTCAACCACACGAATACCGCGACCACCGCCACCCGCAACCGCTTTGATTAAGAGAGGAAAGCCAATCTTTTCCGCTTCGACTTTAAGCCGTGCCGGGTCTTGGTCCACGCCCCAATAGCCCGGCAAAACAGGCGCACCTACTTCAACCGCAATCGCTTTGGCCCGATCTTTCAGGCCCATGTCACGGATGGCGTCTGGGCGTGGCCCCACAAAGGCGATCCCAGCTGCGGCACAGCTTTCAGCGAACTCTGCATTTTCGGATAAAAAGCCGTAGCCTGGATGAATAGCTTCAGCGCCAAAATCCAGTGCGGCCTGCAAAATCAGATCACCACGAAGATAGGAATCTTTTGCGGCCGCAGGCCCCAAACGCACCGAGTGGTCTGCTTCACGGACATGCTTGGCACCTTTATCGGCGTCCGAATAGACAGCAATGGTCTTCATGCCCAAACGACGTGCCGTGAGCATGACACGGCACGCAATTTCGCCCCGATTGGCTATCAACAAAGTTTTGAACACGTCTCGTCCCCAGAGATTTGTTAGCCCGTAAAGCAAGTCCACAAAACTCGCTCTCAGACTGGTTGGGTGCATCCTTCGGCCACCCCTCAATCTTGGTCAAGACTTGTGGTCAGCCGACAGCTCCCAAGATAATTATCGATGTAAAGAAAACGCCTAAAGCTATGGGTGCAAATACGAAAACGAAAATTGTTGTTCGCCACAGAGCGGAAAACCACCCTAGGGCATAGGCTCCCTTAATCTGGAAAAAAATGTGACCGATCACACTAAAAAAAATCCAACCGGCATGATCGGACCAGCGGATCCAATACGAACTTAAAGCGAGCGCAAGAAACAAAAACGACATGAAAGACAATGAATAAAGGGCAAATACTGCGTGGTCATACAAAGTTACCCCGTGCTTCCAGAATAGCAAAAGCCAGATGAATGGAAGGCTTATTGGGATTAAAAGGAAAGAGAGTTTATAAGCGGTATTCTGCAATTTATACAGAAAGAGCTCTGGGTTTTCGAGCTTGTGCTTGAGTTTCTTATTGAACGCTGGCCAAGGCGTCTCGACCTTGACTTCCTCTTTCAAGAACTTGGCGAAAGAGGCCTGAAAATCCCCTCCTTCAAGGGTCACATCTTTGGTCTCGCCCTTGGTCACCTCTGAAGGAGAGGCCTTCACCAAGGCGGTAGCGGCATCCACAGCGGCAACAGCCACCTTGTCGCCGGATGCCACAGCAGCTTTGCGTTCGGCTTGAAGGTCGGAAAGCTGCTTTTCCTTGCTCACTCCCGAATGAGCCTCTGGACTGGCGATCGCCGCCTCGGGCGACGGCTTTGGCACCGCAGAGGCCTTGGCCAGTTCATTTTCAGCGTTGCGGTAGCGCGTAATTACCGCTTCCAATGCTTTTGCGGCGGCTATGACTTCTCGCTGACTGCTTTTGAGGTCATAGGGATCTTGCTCGGCTAGGGGCTTTGCCATTTCGGCTACGAGTTGCTCTCGCGCGAGTTTTAATTCGGCACGGGATTCTTTCAAATCCACTAAAGCATCGGCCATGCGCTCTCGCGCGGCGTCTGCTTTATCCGCTGGGGTTGCAGGATTTACCTGAACAAATCCGGGTCCTCCCACAAAGGCAAAGACCAAAAACATGGCAAAGACGGAAGCCAAAAACATCGAAAATGGTGGCACATAACGGCTGCGATGGCCCATAACATAATTGCGCGTCATCGTTCCGGGGCGAAAGATCAACATGGGCAGCGAGCGCCATGTCTTAGAATCAAAGTGCGTGATCCCATGCACGACTTCTTCCAACACATGCAGGAACGAGCGATGCACATGGGCCGATTGGCCGCATGCGTGACAATAATCGCCAGTTAGAATGGCACCACAATTTTTACACGCGGTGCCGATTAGGGCGTTGTGATGCTTTCCGGCGCTGCCAGAGGGCGGATCAACTGCCAAGGGTCCTGAATTTTCAAGATTAAGCTCTGCCGCACCGTCCATAATCGCCCCTCACCCGCCTACCTAGCTTTGGCTGGGTGGGCGGAAGGGGTCAAGACCCCTTTACGACCGATTTGCCCAAGACGGTGGCCTTTTGTCCAGAAAAGCGGCCAGCCCCTCTTGCCCTTCTGTGCTGGCCCGGCGCTTGGCAATCCGTTTTGCCGTTTCGTGGGCAAGATGGATATCAATAGGCTGGTCTGTCACATCGCGGACCAATTGCTTTGCTTCGCGCACGGCTTCTGGTGCCGCGGTGAAGGCCAAATCGGCGAGTTTTTCTTCGCGCTTTGCCAAATCATCAAGGTCACTCGCGACCTCTTGGACTAGGCCCAAAGCCAAGGCGCGCTCCGCATCAAAGGGCATGGCGGTGGCAAATAAAGCCCGCGCTTGCCGGGCCCCAATTGCCTCAACCACATAAGGTGAGATCGTCGCAGGCGTTAGGCCTAGGCGGACTTCGGTGAAGCAAAAGCGCGTCCCGGTCAGAGCGATGGCATAATCGCACGCAGCAACAAGGCCAGCGCCGCCGCCAAAGGCACCCCCTTGTACCAAGGCAACCGTCAATTGTGGGAGGCTGTGAAGCGCCAAAAGCATCTTGGCCAAGGCGACTGCATCGGCCTCATTATCTTCTTCATCGTGACGGGCTTGGCGTTGCATCCATTCAAGGTCTGCGCCAGCACAGAAGGTGGTGCCGGCACCCTTGATCAGAACAATCCGCACCCCCTCAGACACACGCAGCGTTTCAAAAATGTCGATCAGAGAAGAAATCGTTTCTTCGTCAAATGCATTTTTCTTGTCCGGACGGTTCAGCGTGACCATTGCTGCACCATCGGGCGAAATCTGCAAGAGAACGGGGTCGGCGCTTTGGTCTGCTTCTACCATTTGAGAGTCTCTCCTATTACATCCGGAACACACCATAGCGTGGTGGTCCAATGGGGGCACCTGCGACACTTGCCAAAGACATGGAAACCACCCGCCTTGTTTGCGCAGGGTCAATGATACCATCATCCCACAAACGCGCTGTGGAATAATACGGATCGCCCTCTTCTTCATATTTCTGCCGAATGGGGCTTTTGAACGCTTCTTCCTCCTCGGCAGACCACGCCCCGCCTTTGGATTCAATGCCGTCCCGACGCAAAGTCGCCAGCACGCTTGCAGCCTGTTCGCCGCCCATCACGCTGGTGCGAGCATTCGGCCACGTCCATAAAAAGCGCGGCGAGTAGGAACGGCCACACATGGCATAATTGCCCGCCCCATAAGAGCCGCCAATCACGACGGTCAGCTTGGGTACATTGGCGCAGGCTACTGCCGTCACCATTTTAGCGCCATCCTTGGCGATGCCGCCTGCTTCATAATCCTTGCCGACCATGAATCCCGAGATGTTTTGCAAGAACAATAATGGGATTTTGCGCTGGCAGGCGAGTTCGATGAAATGCGCTCCCTTTTGCGCACTTTCAGAAAACAGCACGCCGTTATTGGCAATAATCGCGACAGGCCAACCATCAATATGGGCAAAACCGGTGACGAGGGTTTCGCCATACAGCTTCTTGAACTCGTGGAACTCTGAGCCGTCAACAAGCCGCGCGATGATTTCGCGCACATCATAAGGCGTGCGAACATCGTCTGGAATGATGCCGTATAGCTCCGCCTCAGACTCTAGAGGCGCGCGTGGTGCGATGCGGCGAATATGGACTTCAGGATCATCCAATGTCGTCACACATTGGCGTGCCAGCTCTAACGCATGGGCGTCGGATACCGCATAATGGTCTGCTACGCCGGATTTACGGGCATGTACGTCAGCCCCGCCCAGCTCTTCAGCCGTCACGGTTTCGCCTGTTGCCGCTTTCACCAAAGGCGGACCGCCCAAGAAAATCGTGCCTTGTTTGCGTACAATAATGGTCTCATCGCTCATCGCCGGGACGTATGCGCCACCCGCCGTACACGAACCCATGACCACAGCAATCTGCGCCAAGCCCATCGCACTCATATTGGCTTGATTATAAAAAATGCGGCCAAAATTATCCCGGTCTGGAAAGACCTCGGCTTGGTGGGGCAAGTTTGCTCCGCCAGAATCGACCAGATAAATGCAAGGCAGACGGTTTTCCATCGCCACTTCTTGCGCCCGCACGTGCTTTTTGACGGTCATTGGATAATAAGTACCGCCTTTGACGGTCGGGTCATTACAGACAATCATCGCAGGACGACCACAGACATGGCCAATTCCCGTGATCAGGCCGGCACCGGGAATATCCTCCCCATAAAGCCCATTGGCCGCCAACGCCGACAGCTCCAAAAAGGGGCTACCTGGATCCAGAAGCGCCTCAACGCGCGCTCGAGGCAGTAATTTGCCGCGACTTTCATGGCGTTGTCGGGATTCCTCAGATCCGCCTAAAGCAGAACGGCTGGTATGGAGGCGCAATTGCTCCACAAGGCCCCCCATTTTTTCCTGATTGCGGGCGAATGCCGGCGAGGCAGAATCGATTCGACTGGTCAAACGGCTCAAGTAACTCTCCACGGTCAGGTTTTATCGCCCGTATCTGGCGTTGACACTCGTTTAACAGGCTTCTGTCACAATGTCATAGACATGGGCTCACGCTGAGCCGGTGCAACCTGCCCATTGCGAGGCCTGTGGTGCCTTTAGCTAGGCTCCGACCGCCAATGTATAGAATGTATGAGGACAGCCCTATGAAGATCACCACGACAGCCTTTTCTGCCTTCGCTCTGCTGAGTGCTTTTTCCCCAGTAGCCGCTTTTGCCATTGAACCCGCTTGGGTTGGGGTGCATGCTGGTACCAACGGTATCGGCGGCGAAGTCGGTGTGCGCGTCTTGCCAACCATTGTTATACGTGGCGTCGTCCAAGGCTATGACTATGGCTACGATCAGACGATTGACGACATTGCCTATGATGGCACGCTGAAGCTTGGTTCTTATGGCCTGCAGGCGGACTTCCGTCCGCCAGTCGTCCCTTTCTATTTGACGGCCGGCATCTTTGCCAATGACAACCAGTTTGACCTTGTTGCGACCCCTGCTAGCAATGTGGTAATTGGCAACACAACCTATACACCATCCCAAGTCGGCACGCTGAACACCAAAGCGACGTTTGACGATATCGCTTATTTCCTTGGTGCAGGCGTGAAACTGGAACTGGGCCCGATCGAAACAGCCCTGGAAGCTGGCGTCTATTACCAAGGCGATCCGAACGTGGTGTACACCTCGACCGGCCTTTTGGCATCCAATCCATCGTTCCAAACAGATTTGGCACTGGAAACCGCAAAAATCGTAGATGAATTAGACGCAGCGCGTTATTGGCCGATGGTCACCCTACATGGGCGCTACAAGTTCTAACTTCGCAAGGAGAGCCGCCGTGAAGCACAGTTGGTCTTTGTTTCATGGCGGTTCTTTCCAATGATACCCTTTGACTTTGCCGCCATTCCTTTCTTAAGAGACGCAGGCCCAGCCGCGATCAAAGACGTTGAAAAATCGGCAATTTGGTACTCATTGCCTGGCGGCTGGCCCCTATTTTTGGAGAGCGAGCCAGCTGACACCTTGTGGTTCGTTCGCTCTGGATCGTTAGGTGCGTTCCGGCGTGGCAGCGATGGCTCAAACGAGTTTATTGGCCATATTCGTCAAGGCGAACCTGTTGGTGAAATGGCCTTGGTGGCGGGCGAGCCCCATAGTGCGTCTGTCTTTGCCCTGCGCGATACCGAGCTTTTGGCATTAGACCGTGCTGCGTTTAACCGGCTGATCCGCCGACATCCCCAATTGATGCAGAATTTGGCGCGAACCATGCTGTTTCGGTCGCGCCAGAACCGCCGGCGTAATCCCCGCTCTGATCCGCGTGTATTTGGATTATTAGCAGCCTCGCCCTCCATCGATATTCTAAAGCGCGCCTATATGTTGAAGGATGCTTTGGCCAAACTCGGCAAAAGGGCCGTCGTGGTCGGCCCAGAAGCTGTTACCCAGACAGCTTCTTGGTTTGATGAAATCGAGACTTGGAATGATATCGTCCTCCTCGCCGCTGACCTAGGGGATGGCGGCTGGACGAAGCTTTGTTTGCGGCAGGCAGACAGGCTTTGGGTTTTCGGACGTGCCGATACACCCCCGCCCGACATGGTCCTCCCGGCAGGATCGTCCCCTGCCCGCCAGTTTCAATTGGTCGATACCATTTTGATCGCGCCACAAGACCGTTCCGTCGTTGAGGTCAAAGGCTCCTATGCCAAAGCTTGGAGTAGCGCGGCACAAAGCCAGCGTTTGTTTCATTGGCGTCAAGATCAGGCACAAGATGTCATGATGCTGGCCCGAGTTTTATCGGGCACATCGATTGGCCTTGTGTTAGGCGGAGGCGGTGCCCGTGCTTATGCCCATATTGGGGTCGTGCGGGCGCTACGTGAGACGGGCATCTCGTTCGACTTTGTCGGCGGCACCTCGATGGGTGGGGTGATAGCAGCCTGTGTTGCCTTGGGCTGGGATGATGGCGAAATTGAGCGGCGGATCTGGGACAGTTTCGTCCGCGACAATCCATTGAATGACTATGTCTTGCCGGTTGTCGCCATGACGTCTGGAGCAAAGGTGGACCAACGGCTTTTGAAGAACTTCGGCGATATCCTGATCGAAGACATGCCGCGCACTTTTTATTGCCTCTCAACCAATTTGACGCTGGGAATGCCCAAGCTTCATCGCAGCGGCGTCTTGCGCGACGCCCTGCGCGCTTCCATTGCTCTGCCGGGTATTCTGCCGCCCGTGGTGTCCGGTGACGACATATTGGTCGATGGTGCTGTGCTCGATAATTTCCCGATCAACTCGATGATCGATCTCCATCGCGGACCCAATATCGGGGTAGATGTGACGCGACAGCGCGCCTTGAATCCAGATGAATTTCGTAAGCCAGAGGGTTTCTTCAGTTGGATTACCCGCCATGGGCTGCACGCCGCCCCGCCTATTGCCGAATTGCTGATGCGTTCGGCAACCGCGACGCTTGACCCCGCGAAATCCCGCGACAAAACCGATTTGTTGATTGTGCCAGATATGGCCGGGATTCAGCTGCGCGACTGGAAGGCCTTTGATGCCGCCGTTGAGACCGGGTATCGCGCAGCAACCCGCGCCATTCAAAACACACCCAATGTGCTGAAACCACTTCTCGGTTAACACTTTAGGCATGTGTGCGGCACTTTTCGTTGAAACTCGCGTGATTTTATGTCGCTCCTGCCCATTTTCTGCCGCAACCAGCCGCTAGAGCGATTAACCAAGCTTCTGGTTAAAGGGATTTGATGTGCGATTAATTGTGGCTTCAGGTGTAGCGTTGGCAGTTGTTGTGTCGTTTGGATTAGGCGTCGTGGTTGGCAAATTCGTTCTGTCACCAGATCAGCCCCTCGCCAGTGCGCCCACCAATGCGATCATGGGGCCAGTCGGCTTAGATAATCCATTAGCCGATCCAGAGGCAGTCCTCTCAACGGACCCCAGCGTCACAGCACCTGCTCCGCCCGCGGTGCCGGCACCGCCGACAACTGGCCCAAATGAAGTCGTAATCCCAACTCCGGGTCCGCTGGTCAATGGCGTAGGGCCGCGCGCCGAATCTGACGCTGCCATGGCCGCAGGCAGCCCCGTCCCTCAGTGCGATTTAAAAGTAAGCCAAGCGACCGCCATCCGTTCTTGGAAGGCGCCCGACCGCGTGACCATCATGGCGACAGGTAATGACTGTGCATCTGGCAGCATCCGGGTGACCTTGGAAACCAATGAAGGCCGCGCGCTTTACACGCTGCAAGCCCCGGCCCGCGACTTTGGCATTCCAGCAACCGCAAGCCCCGATCAAATTCGCGACCGCCTAACCACGCTATTGCCTGCCACAGCCGTAAAGTCGTCCGCCTATCCCGCTTGGGCAGAAGGCAGCGAAAGCCCCACGCGCAGTGAGTTTACGCGCGAGACTTATGAAGCCATTCGCCAAGCCGATGCGCCGGTGGTCTGCCTGAAGCTTCCCACATCGGCCCAACGATGCGTCGCCCAAGACCCTAAATCAGGCCAATTGCGGGTCTTTGCCCGAGGCTGAGGTTTGATGACGTTTCTGTGATTAAATTTCAGTCATTGTTGCAAAGAGGGGGTGCATCGCTGCACAATTTGGCCCATCCATACACCAAACGATAAACTTGGTTTCCTGTATCACAAGGGTGTATAAAACGATGGAACGTAGAGATTTCTTGGCGGGGAGTGTCGCAACTTTGACTTTGACCACTGGTTCGGCCGCACTGGCCGCAAAAGCGAAAGCAAAAGCCCCTGCGCCGGTAAACCCACTCTTGGCGAAATGGGACACACCTTGGGGGGTACCGCCCTTTGCCGAAATCAAGACCAGCGATTTTGAGCCTGCGATCGATATCGGCATGGCGCGTGGTCGCGCGGAGATTGACGTGATCTCGGCGGCAAAGACCCCGGCTACCTTTGAAACGGTTATCGTACCGATGGAAAAGGCCGGCCAAGACCTCAACCGCGCCACCACAGTTTTCTATAATCTGACCGGCATGCTCAGCACACCGGCGCTTCAAAAGATCGAAGGCCAGCTATCCTCCAAGCTGTCGGCGCATGCCAGCGCCATCAATCAAGACCCCAAGATCTTTGCGCGCGTCAAAGCTGCCTATGACAGTCGCGCCACGCAAAATTTGACTGGGCCTCAGACCAAGCTTTTGGAAGACACCTATGCTGGATTTGTCCGCAGCGGTGCCCTTCTTAACGCGGCCCAGAAAAAACGCGTGGCAGAGATTGATGCCCGCCTTTCCACGCTCCAAGTTGAGTTTGGTCAAAATGTGCTGGCCGGACAGTCGAGTTTTGCTTTGCCGTTGAAAACCAAAGAAGATTTGGCAGGCCTGTCAGACAGCTTTATCGCCGCAGCAGCGGCAGAAGCCAAAGAGCGCAAGATCGATGCTTTGGGCGTTGTGACCTTGTCGCGCTCTAGCTTTGAGCCCTTCTTGACCATGTCGACCCGGCGCGATCTACGCGAGGCCGTCCAAAAAGGCTGGATGGCGGTCAGTGGCACCCCTGGCAAGAGTGATAACCGGCCTCTCATCCCAGAGATCGTCAATCTGCGGAACGAAAAGGCCAAGCTCTTAGGCTTTAAATCATTTGCGCATTTCCAGCTCGACAACAAAATGGCCAAAACGCCCGAAGCGGCCATGGACATGATGATGGGTGTCTGGAAGGCTTCGTTGGCAACGGCCAAGCGGGAGCGCGCCATGTTGCAAGAATTGGCTGCCGCTGATGGCCTCGAAGGTCCGCTGAAGTCTTGGGACTGGTGGCATTATGCGGAAAAAGTCCGCAAAGCGAAGTTTGACGTCGATGAGTCCGAAACCAAGCCCTATTTCGAACTGGGCAATATGATCGAAGCCATCCATTGGCATGCCACACGTTTGTTTGGCATTTCGTTCAAGAAGATCACGGGCGTTCCGACGTGGCATCCCGATGTCGTCGTCTATGAAGTCTCAGACGCTGCCGGTAAGCCGATGGCCTTGTGGTATGGCGATTTCTTTGCCCGCCAAACCAAGCAATCGGGCGCTTGGATGAGCAGTTTCCGCGACCAGCAACGCCTAATCGGCGATATCAAGCCTGTTGTGTACAATGTGTGTAACTATACGAAGGCACCAGCGGGTCAGCCCAATTTGCTCAGCCTCGATGATGTCACCACTTTGTTCCATGAATTTGGCCATGCGCTGCATGGTATGTTGTCCGATGTGACCTATCCCAGCCAATCGGGTACCAGCGTCAAGCGCGACTTTGTTGAATTCCCAAGCCAGTTGATGGAACATTGGGTAACCACACCCGAAATCCTGACACGCTTCGCCAAGCATCACGCGACGGGCGAAGTCATTCCCCGCCCCTTGGTGGACAAAATCATTGCGGCAAAGAATTTCAACCAAGGCTGGGCGACCAGCGAGTTCATGATGGCCGCCATCATGGACATGAAAATGCACATGATCAAAGGTCCAGCTCCCACCAATGTGGATGCTTGGGAAGACGAGATTTTGTCGGGCATTGGTGCCATCCCAGAAATTGTCGTGCGCTATCGCCCGGGCTATTTCAAACATACGTTTGAGGGTGGTTATGCGGCTGGCTATTACAGCTACATTTGGGCCGCCGTGCTCGAATGCGATGCATTCCAAGCTTTTGTCGAAGCCGGCAATGTCTATGATCCTGCTACGTCGAAGAAGCTGAAAGACTTCATCTTTGCCAGTGGCGGCCAAGCCGATCCGATGGACAATTACATTGCTTTCCGTGGCCGCGCGCCGGGCGTCGACGCCCTGCTTCAAGATCGTGATTTGACGGTTAGTTAGACCGTTTAGCAGCAATGATTACGATGTCATCCCGGACGGCGTTAGCCGATCCGGGATCTTGTGCCACATGGACGACCAAGGTCCCCGCTCTGCACTTACGCGTCGGCGGGGATGACATTTTTGACTAGACCTTAGTCTTCGTCGCCTTCGTCTTCTTCTTCGTCGTCTTCGTCATGCTCTTCTTCGTCATGCTCTTCTTCGGCCTCTGGCTCGTCTTCCATCACGACGTGCTCGTCGCCTTGGGCTGCAGCAATTTCTTCAAATTCGGCTACGATTTCTTCGTCTTGAACGCTCATGACATGTCTCCCTCTGGTTGACGGAGGGGAGGCTCGCTCGCTTTCTTGTCGGGCGTGTGATGGCTATGCGAAGCTTGCGTGAAGATTGGTGGTCCCCCCCATGGCCATAGCCAATCGGGGATCTTGGAGCGCGCAGCACTAGCTGCGCATGTCAGCGCGTTCAGGTGCGCAGCTAGTGCTGCGCGTTCCTTTGGAGGCACAGATAAAAACTTATCCCACCCCATCCGTCACCCACATATTCTA